>Ga0182741_1002935_pt1 | contig 18913 bp, 12 predicted proteins | sample eDN5th37CBELigOP_FD_128874 | JGI IMG/M metagenome (GOLD analysis project Ga0182741, IMG submission 128874) | Enriched Organic Plus compost microbial communities from Emeryville, California, USA - eDNA 5th pass 37_C BE-Lig OP (version 2) (version 2) ... | reverse complement strand
GGCTTCGTCGCTGCCGCCACCACCCCCGTCCGGCTCTACGACATCGCTGCCTCCTCCGCCTCCCAGCGGCTCGGCCTTGCCCCCTCCACCTCCACCATCCTCGGGATCTGGTGGTGGACTCCCTCCACCGCCTCCAAGCGTTACACTTCGACCTGCATCGGCTTCTGTCGTGGCAGACTCATCACCCACCGGCCACGATGCACTCATGGCTTCCATTCGCGCTGGCGCTGCTCTTAAGAAGGCCGAGACGACTCCTGAACCATCACCCACGTCATCGAACGATCCACGTGACGGCCTCTTGGCCGCAATTCGTGCCGGTGCTCAGCTTCGCAAGGCGAGCCCAACCAATGCTGAGCCACCTGAGCCTGCTCCTATGTCGGCGCATGACCAACTTCTTGCCGCAATTCGAAAAGGTACTACGCTCAGGAAGGCTGAAAAAGTCAACGACGCGCCTGCGCCTGCAACCTCGATGCCTACTGCCCTTCAGCAATCCCTGAAGAACTACCGCCGATTCGTGCAGATGGACGACGACGATGAGGATTGGGAGTAAGCGGACGGATTGACAGTCACCCTCATGTGTGATCTTCAAGGAACTTCTATGTTTAATCGGCAGTTTAGTTACGCTTTCACACAGACCCCCTCCATTTTCTGTATCAATTCCTAAGAGGTATCACAAAATATAGTCCAAAAAAGCATATGGTTGAACATGATGACACATTCTTCATGGCGTTTATGCTCGTTTACCTGCTGAAACAGAGTGGTGCCTAGGAAATGCAAATGTACAGAGGAACCTCAAGTCATCGATGAAAATGAAAAGTTGCTATAACGCAATAACCGGTCATGGAGGTGGCATTCGAGTCAAAATGATACCGCTACTGTTACTACTGGTGCTGCTGCTGTGCAGATAGCTTCGCTATTGTTGAGTCTTTAACATGCGATTCCAATACGCGCTTGATAAAGAGGTCAGGGGATCCAACATTGTCAGGATCGATCAACATTTGTTTGCACAATAAAGGAACAACGTGTTCGGGAGATGCCGCAAGAATTTTCTTCTTGTAGTGGCGAATCAATGAGAATGGAACGGAAAGAATTACGGATTCTGTGGATGGACCAAACCTTGCCGCACAGAACAGGAGATCCCATATGCGCGCAGCAATGGGAAGTGGGAAGTTATACGTGAAGAGGCAGATAAACCACTGGGGACAAAGCATTAAGAACATAAAGTTGCTCTGTCGAAGCTTCTCTAATATCTTGGGTTCATACTTATGCAGAAGACCTTCAAGGAGTGAAATAAACCGCTGTACAAGTGGGAACCTTGGTAAGAATAAACCGCGGAGGTTGAACTTGGGGGAACGCATGAGAGTTTCCAGCAACCAAAAGGCTTCTTCCTCTGTAAGATAGAGTAAACATGTTGCCGCGATGAAGGAGATACCCTGGCAGTAACCTACTTCCGGATCAAGATTGGCATACGCGCGTACCACTCGCATGAGGGCTTCGCGACCTCGACTCGAACCGAGTGTGTTGATTCCACTGGCCGGTGTACCAGCAGCCACTTGGGAATTAGAGCCAGTCATTGGAGTGGCGGGCACTTCGTTGCTATTAGAGTCGCGGCAACCTCGTGGAGTCTCTGTTGCTGCGTCAGGATCCACAGTGATCGATGTTGTTGACTTACGAGGATTGGAGTTGACAACGAGAGCACTACCTCCCTTGTCATCAGAGACGGCCTCAGCTTGGGGTTGTCCAGACCCCGTCTCCACTTCTGACTCCGTCGCCATGGACAGAACCGTGTCTTTGGCCTCGGGTTCTTGTGATTGCAGCTGTTCTACGGAGGATGCTGCTGAATCATTTGAGTCGCATTCTTGTGCAAGTTTTTGATCTGGGGTATCTTGCCTCTCTTGAGTTGTACTCGTCACAGGCACCTCTTTCTCCTCACGCTCCATCGATGCTTCATTACTGTTGTTTGTAACGGGTCCGGTGTTGCTCTGCAGACTAGAATTTGTGTCGCTCGAATCATCTTCCGTGAGGGTGGACCTCGAAGGCGATGGTGGAGACATAGCGGCCAGAGCTGTAGATCGTCGTTGTGCTGTGTTACTGCTTCCATAGTTCGTATCAACATTCCAATCACGTCGACAGAACAGCACGTGGTTAGGCAATGTACGCGTGATATCCAGCATGATCGTATGCTCGTCCGCACAGGGCGTCCGCCAAAGCTGATCGTAAAGGCCAGGATTTTCCTCCTGTCGCTGCTTGGATCCGGATAGAAGCGGCCAAATCACGCCTCGGAAGCTCTCTGGGATGCCCTTCTTGATACGGGAGATGAGATGGTCCTTCTCTTTGGTTGTCCACTTCTCCCAGTCTCGGTGCATCTCTCGCCACTTGTGCTCACGGCGGCGCTCCGTTTGACGTTGTTCCTCACTTACGGTGTTGAGTTTCCTATACAACTCCACCTCCTTGCGCTCCATAATCTCAGCCGAGATAATCTCGCCCCATCTTGAGATGGAAAACTCCACCTGCTGTTGTTGCTGCTGGGCGCTGGGCGTCGCGGCACTGATGCCGGTGGGGTCAGAAGCGTCCGAGGGACCTATCCCCGTAGGAACACCTGACTCTGGAAACATGCCTGCATTCACATCAGTACATCCCAGTGAAGAGAAGTCGCCGCGCTCGCTGTTGCGTCTTTGCGAGCTCATGCTGTGGCCAGAGTCGTTGCTGTTGTTCTTACTCTGTGGCTGGCCCATAGGCAATGCGGTTCACTGCTGGAAGCCGGATTTCAATTGCCACACCGGTGCCTACCTCCCTGCAAGAATAGCCAAAACGCGTGGTACGTGCTTGAAACGACTTTGATCGAGTGCTGTAAGGCGTTATTTCGAGTTCTTCTCCGGCTTCTTTCGGCAGTTACACGTGCTTTCCGGTGGTTAACTACAGTGGGTGTTGTGGGGCATGTGAAAAATACGGTGAGACTTGCCGCGCGTGTGTAGAAGTGAGTGTTCCATGGGTCAACCAGGGTTTCATGTCCATGAAAGTGTGGTTTTTGTGGTATTTGAGTTGATTGAAATACTATATCACTTCATAATGACATGAAATTGGTGTAGAGGCTGAAGCTCTATCAGAATCATAGATTGTATCATGAGCCACACTTGAATTATACCACGCAATTCATCCTTTCTCTAAAGTGTTTTTGTCCTGCTTCGACCAAATCCGGGCCAGGACGGGTGGACCCCGACCTGCCACTTTTCGAATTTCTCACTTTGGGTCAGGACTGGGAAAGGGCAGGGGGGTATGTGGGGTGTGAGATGCAGTCTAGTTGGAGTCCCACGGAAATGACATCATCAGTTGCTGCAGAGTATACCCACAGAGTCCGGGATCAGTATCATGCCGCGTATATGAATACCCGCTCACAAACTCCCAGTCACAAGGTTGCCTCCTATACAAACTTATACACTATCACCAACCCAACTTCAATGAATTATTGCTGGTTTGCGGGTACACGCTGGCAGAATTCGGGCCTGGCGTGGACTGTTGGCCTGCACTACTCGATGAGGTGACTAGGTGCGCCACTGTACCACACCTGGGAGAAGACCGGTCCGGTAATTTCATCCACCCGCATGGGGCGAATTTTGGGTCGAAGGCACACAACTCCAGAGTGTGTGTATCTCGAGGATCACAACTGGATCCAATATGGATACATCATCCCTGACTACACACCAGGGTGGGACACTACATGCCACACTGGCGAAACTTAAAACGCTCTGGTCCGCACGAAAACTCACCGACTCTATTACCGCAGAATTCGTGACTCAGGCAAAGTACGTTGAACAGGCCTTGCAGCGGCGCGCTCCACTTGTGCTGTGCTGAGATCTATGATATGTTCGAGAGATACGGCGGCATACAATCGAATGGACATCAACCTGAGCCAATGCGCACGCGTCCCTACCTCGAAATCCCCTCTAGAGAGCAAATCTCGACCTTGCGAGAAGAGGAAATATGTCTCATCTTGCTTTCGTTCTTGAGTCTACGCCGTGTGGGCAGGCTGGAAATGCAGCGCGAGATGCAAGACTTCATCGATGCCGCTAAGGAATATGTCTTGCCTGGTCAGGGCAAGCACAACGTACGTGGTTGCTTGATTGTTGGACCATGCCCCAATGATTGATTTTGACTGACGATGTTCTGTGTGATACACTGCATGAGCTACTGAGCCACGCACCTCGGCTAATATCTCCGACCTAATGTTGTGTCCTGGTGCACCACTCTTCTCTATGTCGATCTAGTGGGTATCATATCTAGGCAAGATCCTGACAAACTTCCCCAAGACCGGCTTGTTGACGGAGCCTTATGCGTATGAAGACGATGAGCCAACACGTAAGCTTGCTGAAAGGATTATAAAGGCGACTCGGGACCGAGCCAGTCAAATTGCTGACTCCCTTATGGCGCACGACAGCGACCCATCAGATTCGACCTTTGCCAACGCAATCCAGCAGCTTCTACTGCCACAAGAAGCATTGTACATGACTCCTTCGGCATACTTCTCGGAGACGAAATCGCCGGATCGATTGCTGAAGTGGTTGAGCGAAACGCCCGAAGAATGCATTGCACGCGAGTTTCTTGAGACCGGACCCGAACCTGAAGCGGAGACTGAGATTAACTTGGCGCAATTGCGATTGGCACGCCAACAGGACGACGGTGGTAGCTCTAGCATTAGCGAAGCGATCAAGCTGCCCTTCCCGAGAGGAAACCTCAAGGCCCTCGAAGGAAAACCACCGATTACTATGCTGTTACCTCCCTCCGCAGCTGCGTTGGTGACCAAGCCGCAGAGTGCTGCTCAGAGTGGAAGACTTGGTATGACCGAGACATTAATGGCAGAGGCCCGAGCGGCACAATGGTCATTGCTTCCTCCTAGTGCGCGCCAGCGGTCGCTGGTGCAAGCACCGGCAGCGGATCAGCCGCCCAAGCCAACTCAGCGCGAGTCCTCCACGCCAGCGACAACAACTGCTGTCAAATTTGGAGCGTCCAGCCCATCGAGTGGAACACTGTCATCTTCAACAGCATTCCTTCCTGCCTCTACACAGCCCACCCCATTGCGGCCTTCCGCTCCAATGTTTGTGCAACCTCCGTCTGCTCCAACCCTCATGATCACCTCACAGATCTTTGTTCCCCTGACGAAGCAGCAAATCCAAGAGGAAGAACGTAAGGAGCGAGAACGCCTAAAACTGGAAAAGAAGCGCCGAGAGGAAGAGAAGAAGGCTGAGCTCAGAGCAGAAAAGGAACGCGCAAAACTCGCGGAAAAAGAGGAAAAGGAAAGGCTGAAACTAGAGAAGGAGGCACAACGTGCTCAAAAGCGTGCAACACAGGCAAGCAAGAAGCCAAAGGCTGAAGCCGATGCAGAAAGCAGTAGTAGCATGAGCTCGTCGGATGCACTCTTTGGCAAGCGAACAGCAGATGAACTTTCCAAGCTTGAGCCTAGCGCCCCAGGCGGAGCACCGGCCGCTGGACCAGATCACGAGTCTCACAAACGAGTGATGCTCGAACCCGGAGTGGACACACCAGTGGAGGCCGAGCCAAGCTCTGCGCCATCAGCTACGGCGGAACCAGTGAGGACCAAGTCGACCATTCTGGATGATCCGATGTTTGATCATTTAGATAGCGACATACGATCGTTTGTTATCGACTTCTCTGGGGGCGTGGCTGTGAGCACACTAACGCCGCCAGCTGCGGCCAAACAAATCGCCGAAGGTGTTTATTCCATTGTCCTTGCGCATCAACGTGAGATTGATCCGGCAGATGGTCGGGTGATTGAGAGAAAGATAGTGTTTGAAGCCGATTACAACCAAGGCCTATGGAAGAAGAAAGTACTGAAGAAAAAAGGCCCTGTTCCAGCTGCCACCGCTGAACTAGCACCGTCGCCGCCGGCCGAACCTGCGTCAAGTGCGGGTCAAGGCGAAGTTCTGTAGCATAGTCCATACACCCAAATAACATTGTTGCTGCACAGTTTATTCATCGACTTAAAACATATCTGCCGCGCTAGCCGCAAGGCTCTTAGCATCATCTACATCCCTGCCGCTTTTCCTAGCGCTTTGCTTGTCTTCAGTCATGGACGTACTCAGCGGAGGGTTGCCAGTTGTAGCGGCATTTCCTGCTCGTGTGTGTTCCGCGCCGAGAGCCAGGCGCTGTAATCGGAGTGGCCGGGATGACGCAAGATTACGCTTGAATAGCATATGAGGAGTTTCTGGGAGATTGTACGCCGGTACGAGTGATTTCGGCCTTCCAAACTTGACAATTGTCACGAAGCCATCGAAGTCACCAAAGGCAGTGATAGTTCCTCTCTGCTTCCAGACATCATCGCCAAACGACTGTACTGAGATCACTGTACCAGCTAGGTTACACACCAAGCTCCGAACGGACTGGCTAATAGTGAGTTCTGAGGGCTTGGGGGCAACGATACATACGACTGCCCGCGTTTTTCTGGCGAGCATTTGAAGTCCATGAAGCAGCTTGACCATGTGAGGATATGCCGAGGTTTGGAGCGAGTCCGTGGGATCAGCAAATACTGACAGTAGGTGCTCACAGGAAACGATGATACGAGCGAAACCTCCAGATTTTGCTACGGAGCTGACACCTGCTGGAGTGATACATTGCTCTTGCTTTAAAATCTTAAACGTGTCTGCAAGGATTCGATTCACCAGTGAGTCAGCAGGAATCACGTTAGTGGTGGTGGTTGGGACATCTAGGCAGGCGAAATTGGGCAGGAAACCAGGCGGCTTTACTGCAGGCTTAGCAGCTGAGGTCATACCACTCGTGAGTACATTGTCCGTTGAGACTGTTGTCGAAGACGCTGGGATAATAAATATAGGTCTGCGATAGGATCTCCCTTCAGGTCCTGCAATTTGTTCACTTGCTGGCTTTGATCGTGTAGAGCCCTGAATCGGGGCCAAGTTCGAGCCAGCATCGAGTGGTCGAACGTACTTGTTGTACTGCCAAGCAATCTTGAGCGGCCCAGTGCTCTCTTCAGCGTTCAGGGCCTCATCGAGAGCACCAATTGTGGACACCTTGGTCGAGGTCTGTTTTGCCCCACTCTCGTCTCCGTCTTGCTCATCGTCCTCTCGAGTCTCATCTTCCTCTGAGATAACTGACGTTGACACATGCTTCCGTACGATTGCCTTGGCCTTTGCTTTGACAGCGTTAATGTCTTCTCCGTCAACATCGTCGCCGGCTTCTTCATCGTCTTCCTCTGCGTCTTCAGCTATCGCAAGCATACTTAGCTTGCTCCGCAGTGTTGATTGCGTGGTTAACACAGTTTTCGATGATGAGATTGATGATCCTGATGATCCTGTGGCTCCTGGTTTGGCTTGTGAGCCTGTTGATGGCTGCGGGTTCATGGCTCCTGGAGCAGCATCTTTGGGACCTTCGCCGGCGAACCACTCGTGGAATTTCAACTGCCGTTTGAGAAGCCGAATGGCATCGCACAGGGAATCATACGTACGAGGCGCCTTGCGACTTGCTATTACTACGTGGGGGTTCTGCAAACTTGTTGATGCTGCATTGCCATCTTCGGTAGTCACTGTCTGTTCCTCGGGTCCCAGCTCGTAGCGAACCATGTCTTCAAGTGTGAATGCGAGTGGTCGCACACTTTGGCCACCGCCACCCATCCGTAGTGCCGGGTCTAGGAATATCATGGAGTGCCCATGCAACACACCCTCTGCAATGAATGACTGGACGAATGCGTCTTGGGCGTAAGAAGTGTTGCGATCTGGTAGCCATCCGATCATTTCACCCATGACCAGTCCTCCACCCATGACAGAATCGAGGTCTGGCACACCTGATGAAGTCTGTGTCATTCCATTGACCCAGTTCCGCAGCCCTGTGACCTGACGAGTCACTTCCCCTGCGACTCCTCTGACGCCAGAGGGCCCTTCCTGTGTGTTCTGGAGTGGGGACGCATCCGATTCTGGGACTGCGGCTGAGGCAGTTGATAGCGGCGTGGGAGATGCATCTGCAGGCGGCTGGCCTACCGCGGGCTCAGGCTGCCCGGGCGCGGAAGACGACGAAGTCGAGGTCGGGTTGGGGGCCCCGGGTCGAATGATCCTTTTGCCCATGCGAACGAACGACATGGTGTGTTACGTTAGGATAGGCACGGGCTCGTTGGATTTAGCTTGGCGATCTCTATCGACTGGTGTTGTTTTTAATTAAAGCCTATAACGTGATCCCCCACTTTCAGGTTCATGAATAGTGTGAAATTTTGCTGTTTTCCTGAACCGATTATGCGCTCTATAGGGGGATATATGGAAAACCTCGGCGAGATATTGTGCACGAAGGCATTCCAGCCGAGGATAGATATTATAGACAATTTATTCCTATGTGAATACTTCGATAACCCTGCGACGGCGCTAGGGCGTCTGCCATAAAGTAGGGTTTTTACTAAAGATCGAGGGGATATAGTCAGTTTCTATATGTCTGTGCAATAATAGTAATGTATCCCGAGCTGTCACATCTACCCGAGCAGTGTCAACGCGTGTAACCGGCTATACACAGAGAGAAGTACTCTAAAACACTCGGAAACAAAAGTTGTTTCAACTTGCTATACCATGTCGAAAAAGAGCAAATTCACAGGTGACAAGTTGTTGAAGACTGTGGAACCCGATGCGGTCGAAGATTCCGCATCGAACGGTGCGTCTGCCTCCCGCAAGCAGAGCTCTATCAGCCAGAAAAGCGCCAAAAACAAAAATGCCGCAGAGGGCGATTCCGGACCGACCCGAGGGATGAACCCTTCGAGTGATTCGAGTGACAGCGAGCTCGACTTCGAGTTGCCATCGCGCTCGGCTCCGGCCGTACAGTCAAAGGGTAGCCGTGCATCAGGCGCCCGAGCGCAAGCAACCCAAATTCCGGTCGCAAAAACACTCCGCGGCATCAACTATGACGAGTCCGACAGTGATAGTAGTGATGCCGGCGCAGGTGGAGCTGCCAGTGGCAGCGAAAATGATACCGAGAGTGACGACGTCAACACTGGCAACATTGTTGGTACCATTGCAAAGGGTCTGAGCGATATTAAGCACTCACGCAATGCCAAGAAACTCTCGTTCGGATCCTCTTCTGAGGAGGAGGATGATGAGCCTATTACCAAGCTAACGGTGAACAAGGAGTTCCAGAAGCAGTTCGAGAAGACCAAACAGATGCACTCTCTCAGCAAGGAGCACCAGCGTGCCATGGAGTCGCTTCAGGAGCAACTGCGTGAACAAGCCAAACGCGAGAAGCGTGCTGCTAAGCGAGCTCGTCAGCTAGCTGCGGTAAAGGCCGGCGAGGAGTATGTTGACTCAGACAGCGAGGAAGACTCCGAGAGCGATTACTCAACTGAAGATGAGGATGGTAAGCTCTTATCCACCAAGCGTGATATCGAAATCATGGAGACGCTCAAGAAGCTCCGCAAGCGTGACCCCTCCGTCTACGACAAGAGTGCAAAGTTCTACGAGTCCTCCTCCTCCACTGAGGACGAGGACGAAGCAGACTCTTCGGGCGATGAGAAAGTTCACAAGGAGCGTCGCATGACCCTCGGCCGCCTGCTTGCCGAGCGCTTTAAGGAGGGCAAGCTTATCTCCGACTCCGAGGATGACGAGGAGAACCGCCCTCTAACTCACGAGGAAGAGCAGCAGGCGCTGCGCAAGGCGCTCATCGAATCTGCGCGTATGGACGACGACGACGATGATGACGCCGGTGACAGCTTCTTCGGTACAGCCAAGCAGATTTACAATCCCGAAGAGGACACTACTCTGGATGCAACATCAGACAAAGGCAAGCTAACATCTGGGCCGAACGGAAATCTTGAGGACGGAGCCGAGAACGACAAGTCTCGCCGAGCACGTGGTCTCGAAAAGCTCAAGAAGCGCTCCCAGGCGCTGTCTGAAGAGGAAAGGAAGAAAATCATGGAGGAGAAGGCTAACCGCTTCTTGGAGGCCTATGTCATGGGTGGCCTTTGGAAGAGCGACGCGGATCGAAAGCTCTTGCCTTCCGCCTCGACTGTGCTAGGTAAGGAGCGTGGCAAACTGCTCAAGGCTCAGCTCAAGGCTCAACGCCGCGCTCGCCGTCGTAAGAGTAATATCATCGACGGTACCGAGGAAACGGATGAGGAAGACGGCGAGTCGGGAGATGAGGTCCATGATGATGACGACACTCAGGGCACCAGCTCTGGTCCGGAGTACTTCAGTTTTGATGAAGATGACGAGTTCCTGGACAAGAGCGATGAGTTCGAAGCAAACTACAACTTCCGCTTCGAAGAACCAGGTGCAGACCAAATTGTCTCCTACCCACGTCCCCACATGATCGAGGGTTCTGTACGTAAGAAATCATCGAGATCCGAGGCTCGTCGAGCTCAGCGCCAACGTAAGAAGCAGCGACTCCAAGAAGAGAAGCAACGCAAGCTCGAAGAGCTTCGTCGACTCAAGAACATTCAGCGTAAGGCTGTTGCCGACCGACTTGCTGTTATTGCAAAGGTCGCCGGTCTGCGTGTCAATACCAAGACAGGGTCAGTTGAGGACGATGAATCTGCAATGAAGGATGCTACTGAGGCAGAAGAGGACATGGAGTACCCCAACTTCGACGATGAGGACGACGAGGCCGCCATTGCTAAACTTAAAGAAAAGATGTTTGGCCGTGCTTCGGGCGGTATTGCTGGACTAACCATGAAGGATCTGACAACTCCATTTGACCCCGAAGAACATGATCGCCGCATGAATGAAATCTTCAACGAAGAGTTCTACAATGAGCTCGATGAGAGCGAGCTCGATGAAGAAGAGCGCCGCCTCAAGCAAGACACACAGGAGATTATGGAGGAGTACTCGCGTGAGCTGAACAAGCCAGACTCGACTGAGTCATCTGAGGAAGAAGAGTCTGAAGATGAAGAAGACTCTGAGGCGGATGAAAAGGAGCGTGAGGAACTCAAGCTCCTCAAGGAGTCCAGAAAGAAGACTTCTGAAATCGTCAAGCAGAAGGAGCGCGCTGCGAACGCATTCATTGTTAAAACTCTCACGCAAGTCACAAAGGCTGAGGACGCAGAAGAAGAGGCGGAGTTCTGGCTCAAGCAGGAGACTGAGCGTCTTCTCAGAGTCCACGGCCACAAGCTTCCCCCTGATTACCGCAAGTGGCATCGTCGTGAACTCCTTCGCAAGTTGATGGAGCTCGAGCTCCAAGAGGCGGATGCTGAGGCTGAGCAAAAGGTCTCCACGTCCGGCAACCGAGTTAATCTCAAGTTCGAGTACGAGCACGTCCCTGCTAGCACCTTCGGCATGACCATCGAGGAAATCCTTAGCCTGCCTGACCGTGAGCTGAATATGCGAGTCGGTATGAAGAGGCTTGCGCCGTATCGTGAGGATGCCGAGGAACTCGCACGCAAGTCGTGGCAGGATCTCAAGTGGCGACCTAAGCTCGGTGTCAAGCGTGGTAAGTCGCGCGATGGTGACGACGAGGAAGAGGAAGGTCACAGGCCTCGATGGGAGGATCGTGGCCGCAATGCAGGCAAGCACGGCTATCGTCCAGATCCCTATGCGTTCCAGAAGAAGAAGGGCTCGTTGGCACCGACTAAGCAACATACCACCACAAAGTCTGAGGCCAAAGCTGAACAGCCTATACGTAAGAAAGTCAAGTTTGACTAAGAAATTGCTCCACGACTGCAGCGTCTTGTCAGCAAGCAGTCCCCTCTCATGTTGTATATATTTCCACTCGTGTTACAGTAGTGTTGCGATCTTGACCGGTCCCATCTCGACGTTGTTGGATGTATGAGACTTGTGCCCCCCGCTTAGCTAACGCACGCACATCTTGTGCATCTCTAAGACCCTCATTGGATTCACAACATTGCCACTGTTGGCGTCCCCAATCATAAACCTCGCTAAACATTGAATGGTGGGTGGTGTGACTGGATAAAAGCTGGAGTGTATTTCAATCTACATGCACAATGGATGCTTTAAAGAAGTGGTGGGACGGGGCTACGGGATTAATACGGGTTATATACAGCTAAGCCCATTGCGGCAAGTTCATCCGTAAACTGCTTGGATTCTGCAACAATAAGTGCGCGTAGTCGCGCCCTTCGTTCCTGCAAACGGGTTTGATCTTTGGAGTCCATCATGGACAGTTGCCTGTAGCGGAGGGAAGTTAGGATTCGACATCAACGGTTTGAGCCAAGGTGGGAACGCATCGGCGTACGCCGAACTCGTGCAGTGAACAGAAATACAACAAGCTCTCCTAGAACTATGGGCTCACGTACAGTGCGGCTTGTCGCTGCGCTTGTCGCCACGCGAGCGTCTCGTCAGAGCGCTCGAGCCATCGCATGCGGTGAAGGATGGCGCTTTGTCTGTGGGATGGATGGAAGGACATAGCGGAAACACGCAATATGAGCGGCAAACCTCGATGAATACACTACATACGCATCGCAAACACGTGGATCAGACAGCTGATATGCTCTACAATATGCTTCCACGCGAAAGCGGGAGCATAACGGATACCTTGAACCCCGAACCCCTTACTAGTCAAAGACCAGCCAGGTCCGGAGTTTTGGGCGCGGTTACGTACTGTTTTTGCATTTCAGCTTGCTGCGCTGCGGCTTCATCTGCAATGGCGCGTCGAATGACGTTCTCGCCGCCTGGCTTCAGACCTCTTCGCACGCCCTCAGGAACAGGAGGATAGTATCGGCTAGATTTTCCGCAAAAGGGTGGAGGGTGTGAGATCAGTGAGGGCACCAGCACTATGGATGGCAACTGTTTCACGAGATCCAGCTGGGATACGTACGTGACATCGGCCTCGTCCTCAAAGTAGACGGGTTTTTGTGTCTGCTGAGGAACGGAGTCGTCCCATAGGAACGCCATTGTCGCTAGAATCTGTGATGGGTCGGATGTTTTTCGTGGTTTAGTCAATATAATACAGGTCTAAAAGAGGTTATCTATCATAACATGCAATTTATTTGCACACACACTCGCTCAATCACGAAATACTAGACTCTTTCCATTGTGTTCTACATCAGTTACTGACCTACTTTATCCACCCACCCCTGGCCGACTTTTGAATTTTCGAAACCACTGTACTGAGTGAATACAGATTGACTCGACAACTCACTGCGGGAGCGGTTGTGACGCCTCGTGTGCGGGTTGGAGGGAGAGCATACCATCTACTTTTCACTTGGGATGTGCCTTTAGCTGCTGGTCGGGTGGCAGGTGGATGTCGTAACCAAGCTTGGTGACTTTGGTCTGTGAGAGATCCAACACACCTGCAGACAGATCACGCATGCGCTGAACTAGTCGAGGCGTAAGTTCCTCGGTCATCTGCTTCACAAGAGCAATTGCCCTGGCCTTGGAAATAATACTAGCGGGTCTGGGGTGCTCGGGAGTATCGATGTTTGAAATGGATTTGCTCATAGCTTCAACCCCTTCAGCATTTGGCAAACCTTCATTCGCGAGTGATTGCAGCAGGCCTCCAGACGACAAGTTCCTCATCGCGCTGGCATTGAACTTGAATGGAGAAGCTTCGACACCCCAGAACTGAGCCAGATTGTCGCTATCGGCAGCCGCATCCCGGGGTTCAACAGGCTCACTGTTCGCAGACGATGTCTGGCTAAGCTGAACGGATTTAGGGGACTTGGCTTGGACCTGAGCTTCACGGTATACATCCGCAATCGCTCGCAATGCCATAAGATCGCTCACAAACACGGAGTCGAATCCAAGGGCAAGCGTGACAGCCATAACCTTGCCTTCAAGAGTTGGAATGGAACGCAGCTCGGGGCACTTCTCATCCAGCCACTGGCTGATGTCCTCGTTGATCTTCAGCGTGGATAAATAGACGAAACGTTCAAAGGCGTTGCAGAGTGTGGTGATGGCAGAGCGATACTCTCTCGCCCAGTGATCAAGCGCTGGAACAACGACAAGCTTTCCGAGTGCCCTGTAGAGCGTGGGGGCAAGCTGTCGGTGATAGAAGGTTTCCCATCGGATCGGGTTGTACAACTTATCCGCGTTGGTTGCGATGAATTGACCCCAGCACAAGTCGATCGGTGGTGGCAAGCCACTGAGACCTGTGCTACGGGCCAGATCGAAGTACATGCTTTCGAGTCGATAGCACTCATTGGTCGCCGCTTGAAGGGACTTCTCCATAGATTCGATGTACTCCTTGGATAGGGGCTCGATGGTCTGGAGACGAATCTCCGCATCATCCGCCGGCACTGCGTCCAACGGTTCATCGCAGTAGACAAGCATACCGAGCTTGCGTGCTAGGGCATAGGTGGAAACCGCCTTGCACGCACTCGCATCCCAGCAAGTGAGTTCCGTCACAAAACCAGGCGAGGCGATGGAGAAGCTACCCACAACCGCGCGAAGATGACAGGGAATGCGTGGGTCGGGCTTGTACTGGCTCAATGGCTGCTCTGGATCGATGCCTGGGAGCCGCTTAAGTGCTGGTCTACCATGTGCAACATTGTAGGCCGCGGTCTGCGCGAGGAACATTATGGCGTTCAGATTTAGCATGTCGGCGAATTCAGGACGACCGAAAGTGGAGCTGGATACACCGTAGAATCTCAGCTTACCATCTCGCACAGCTTCTTCAAGCGCGACAAAGACGAGCATAAGGTCTTTCATAAGCGCAACAGGAGTTTCCTCCTCCGTCTGACCATTGAAGATCGCTTCGATATCGCGCAAAATAACAATGTCTACACCACCAGCCTCGAGGTTGCGGCAGATTTCGTTCAGCTTGAAGTGAGTGCGCTCCCGTGCGTCTGCACCGATTGCGACGGATATGGGAATCTGCTCAACACGTCCGCCTTCAATGATTGGGATGGGTGGAACACTGACTTTGATTTCATGCTCGACACGCTTAGTTTCTGCCTCTGCATTTGAGGCGTCCGATGAAGATACATCTTGCGACGAGATGACTTCGCTTGTCTCTGCTTTCGTGCCGGCTGATACACATGGAGGTGCTGATGAATCTGTGCCACTATTTCTGGGCGGAAGGCCTCCAAGTTGTCTAAGGATGTCATTCACATGGCTCTGGTTGCTACTGTCGCTCGTAGGCTGAGGAGCTAAAGATGGCTCTTCTACTTCATCAACCGCTCGGCTGAGCTCAGAATCTGCAGCGCGTGCTGAGTTACGACGATTTTCTTCCTCAAGTGATAACGCCAATCCCGCAAGTCTTCCCCTGGGTTTGTACTCATAGCCTGTCATTGAATCTGCGTCCTGCTCGTCAGCCGCCTCGGGTTGTGGGCTTGTGTTGACATTGTCATGGGACCTCGTCAAAGAAGCCGTTAGTCGATCAAATGCACTGTCGCGGTTACTGTTTGTAGCTTGTGGGAGAGCCTCGGGGTCGACTGAAGTGAACTGATGCCGGAAGAGTGGCTGACCACTGGGTGTGGACTGTGAACGAGGAGGAATAAAAGGCATACCCGTTGCCGATGCCTCATGCTCTGCAGCATCCAGGGCCTGCAAACCGCCCAAGGGAGCAGCTTTCTGCTTGCTTTCTCCTTGTGAAACTTGAGCAGCGTGGGCATCATCTGCTGCGGCCTGGGCTGCAACAGCCCTTCTCTTTTTGTGTGCAAATGGGTGATAAGGTGAGAGAGTCAGATCTTCTTCTGCTACTGCTTTGCTTGCAGGGTTCCTTGCAAACTTGTCATAATATGTTCTCCGAGCCAAGGCACTTGCGGCTGCGGCTGCTGTGGGATCCGACGGCTTCTTGAATACAGCATATGGTTCGGGAGGAGCTGATGCGTCCTTCCGCGCCGGATCGACACTGGCACTTTGCTGCTGCTGCTCCTTGGCTCCGTCGGTACGAGGACCCGTCTGAGCCGAGCTCACAACGACTGAGTTTGTCGGAAGCGAGTTATATACCTGTCCAGTTCTCAGCTCGATGAACGATAGTGGACACATGATAGTGACTTCATCCGGATTGAGGTCGTTAAAGAAGGTCTGATGCAAGACCTCTTCCAGGACATCCACTTCGTAGCCAGTGCTAAGATCGATGGATCGCCCTCCGCGCTGAAGGAACTCAGTGGCAACTTGCTGTAGCACAAATTTATCGGTTCCCGGACGGATCTTACCGCCTAGCGAGATAGTATTCATGGGTTTCACCATCAACGGCAGCTTGTTGGAGGAATTAGATCCTCCTGCACCAGGCAGTGAGAGAAGACGGTATGGAATGACATTCTCGACGATGTTCTCGTAGTCGATGGGCTCCTGGGCAATCTGAGAAACGGTGCGAGATGACTGTGTGGTAGACACAGGTGACTTGAGCAGCTGCGTTACATTGCGAGGAAGGTTCCATCGCGTAGAGTAAAGCCTCTCTGAAGTTCGCACAGTCTTGTGGGTAGACCTAATTTTGATATTTAGCGTGGCGTTGAGCGAGCAGACGCTAGCTGTGGCGAGGCGGGTATGTACAGCGCGGGACGGCACAGCACGCGCGGCCCGTGCCAGGGCTTGGCGGACACTGTGCATGTACCACGAGGGGGTGTCCCAACAGAGTCAGATCGAGGAGCCCTCGTTCAAGAGGATGATTTACCAGCTGCAGGCGTCACAACAGGAGGGACGACAGGATATATCGGTGTGCGGGTGCTATATATGCGGGAAGACATTCATGTTCAGGTGAGGTCCTCAGTCTTTGCAGCGATTATACAACACGTCCGAGTCGCACTTTCGGTCTCGAGTCAGCTGTTTGCTCCGTTGCGTACCAAGCCCACGAGTTATGCGATTTATAATGCGTCAAATGAATAAAGACAACGCATATAGATAATATGATGCGGTCAGATTAAGTCTGCAGTGGGTTACACCCGAGTAAGTAGGACAAAACGGGAACGGAAACCAGGCCGGATTTCACAATCACTTTCGTGGTAAAACACAGGTGTAGGATATATACGCGGTGGATTTAAGCTTGCAATATTGCGTTTGGTATCAGTCCAAACTGATCTATCCTCGCAGCTGCGTCCCCGGGCCATCCCGCACCGGCCAAATCGAACATCCTCACACTCGAAATGGACACGCCCAAGCGAGTACGCGTGGACCGAGTTGATCAAACCGAGGACTCGGTCCGGGTGGACGAATTTGCCTCGCTTCTGGGTAGACTCCGACCTGAGGACCTCACATTGCCCCGCGAATATCTCCTCGCGGAACTCGCAAGACTGCGAGCAGAACTGGAGTTGGCCCAGTCGGAGCGAAGGCGCAAGGGAGAACTATCCGCAGCCACAGAGGCCAGTTCTGAGCAACCCACGTCATCGGCACAGTTGCAGCCAGAGCAGACACCAGTTCCTGTAACGGAACCTCAGAAGAAGCGTCGCGCCCCCGCTCGTAAGAGAGATGCCAAGACTGGAGGAGAGGGAGGGGAGACGGTGACCGTGGCAGCGCCGACAGACGTCTCACAGGCTGAGAAGAAGGAGTCTTCGAAAAAACCTCGATCCAAAGCAGCTGCTAGGATGCGGAGGGTGGATATTGAGGAAGATGAGGCGACCACTGCTGTGACGCCGAACTTGGAGGCAGCGACAGCAGCCCCATCGACTTCGACATCGAGCACGATACCTACGCCAACCACAACATTGGCATCAACATCAACATCCACATCCACATCCACTGCCGCCACCACCACTACTACTACTACTACTACTACTACTACTACTACTACCACTACGCCAACTACCGCTTCTATATTGACACCGGCATTGCCATCAGTCCATGTTATCGCACCGATCACTACAACTTTTACCAAGTTCACGACATCGCCGAGTGCAGATGATGTAGCGTTAGATGCGGTCAGAGTTGGTCAAGGAGCATCAGCTGTGAGCGCTAAGGACTATGTCTACGACTCTGACGCGGAGTCAGAGGTTTCAGAGGATTCTGATGACGAATCCTCTGAGCCAGAGGAGCAGTACTTCCGCAACACAAGCAAGAAAGATAAGAAGGATAGGAGAGATACGGAAGATAAGAAGTCGAAGAAGGACAAGAGATCGAAAAAGGACAAGAAGTCCAGGAAGGATAAGAAATCCAAGAAAGACAACTCGAAGAAGGACAAGAAGGACAAGAAGGATAAGAAGGACAAGAAGGACAAGAAGGATAAGAAGGACGAGAAGGACAAGAAGGACAAGAAAGACAAGACGGACAAGACAGACAGGAAGGACAAAGTAGAGAAACAGGATAGAACCGATAAGGCTTTTTCCTCTCTTTTCTCCATGCTGTCGGGTAAGTCGGAGAAACAGGGCAAACCTTCTGAGGCGGCACTCAGGGCTGACGAGGAGAAGAAGCTGACAAACAGACGAATAATCGGCGGTGTCATAGACTCGTCAAGTAGCAGTGACTCTGAGAACTCATCCGATTCAATGGCAGACTCAAGACCAGTCCATTTCCTGTCACCAGACCCTGAAGTCCCCAAGATTGCTTCGTTGTCGAGGGTCGGAGCAGATGTCAAGTCGCTCTTTACGCCGCTTGCAAAACCGACTGTACAAAAGCAAGAGATTGAAGTGATTGAGCTCCATACGACTCGCAGTAGAGAGGCTATGCCTGGTAATCGCCCGAACGCTTCCTCGGCAGTGACTTCTGCACAGAGCAACGAGCACTTCGGAGCGCAAGTATCCAGCGGATACTTTGGGGCGCGAGTGCACAGCGGCTATCTTGGAGTGCGAATGCACAGCGAATACCCTTCAACGGGGAAGTCCAACGAGTCCTTCGCAGCAAGAACACTCAACGAATACTTTGGAGTACGGTCGCCTCACGAGCACCTCGGAATGCGAACACCCAAGAACATAACGCTGGAGTTGAGAGGGGTGCAAGCGTCCCGCCATGCTCGGTCGCAACTTGAATTGCTGCCTGGTCAACGTACACTCAAGATGGATCCAACTCGTCTGCGATTTTCAATTGGTCGAGTGGGCGTTCCATTTACTGTAGTGTCTAACCTGCTTCCCCTTAGTGTCGGTGAACCAGAGATT
>Ga0182741_1002932_pt1 | contig 18939 bp, 19 predicted proteins | sample eDN5th37CBELigOP_FD_128874 | JGI IMG/M metagenome (GOLD analysis project Ga0182741, IMG submission 128874) | Enriched Organic Plus compost microbial communities from Emeryville, California, USA - eDNA 5th pass 37_C BE-Lig OP (version 2) (version 2) ... | reverse complement strand
GACGCCGTTGATCGTTGATCATGGATTCGTTCACGACGCTCTTCCTCTCGCGCACAACGCCGTCGGCCGGGACCTATGCGCCCGGACGCACGAGCACGAGATCCCCCTCGCGGAGTGCAGCGAGCGGCATCTCCTCGGCGCGTCCGTCCACGAGTCGCACTGCGGTGTTCGGGAGCGTTTTACGAGCTCCTTCAACGCCCCCTATGCCTGCGCGATCGAGCGCATCTCGATCCAATGGCTGAGGAGCATGATCGTAACGAGCGTCGCGAGCTCCTCCCAGAGCGGCATCCCAGGGTAGCCGATTGTGACTGCCACGCTGAAGATGAAGGCGACCGACATGGCGAGCGCGATGAGCGTCATCATCCCCGGAAGTCGGGCGCGGATCTCGCGCACGGCGCCCTGGATGAAGACCCAGCCGCCGTATGCGAACACCGCAGTGCCGAAGACTGCTGGGATCCACGCCGCGCCGGGGAAGCGCGGAGCCGTGTAGCCGAGGGCACTCTGCAGCATGTGCCCCCAGAAAAGCGTCGGGATAGTGAGCGCCAGCGAGATCCAGAACTTGTCGCGGAACATTGCTACGCTGTGACCGGCGTGCTTGTCGTGGCCAGACGCGTGGTGTTCGTGGGCGCGGTGGCCGTAGTCGGGACTCATTGTCGCTCTCCTCGTGCGTGCTTCGCCCGAGTCAGGGCGACTCCGGAATCGTCATGCTGGCAATAGACCCCCCTGGGGTATGACGGCCAACGCGCCGAATCGTTCCCCATTCCGATTTCCACGTCAGTCCGCTACTAGCACGCCCATGGCGACCGTGGCCGGCAGGGCTCCGCAGCCTAGCTACGCGCAGCCAGTCCGCCTGCCAGCTCCGTGGCCTGATCTCCGGGGCTCGAGCAGGTAGCTGAGCGCATCCTGCATCATTCATGATTCCGCCACGTTGTGGCTTCCCTCTCCCCCCCGCGTGGCATCGGCCGTTTCGTCGGCCGCCGTGGAGCAAGGCGCATTACCGCGGTAAGTCCGCCAGCGAAACTGCCGAGCGCCGCCCCGATACCGGCCCCGGCGACGACGGCGGGTCCAAGGCCGCCAGCTCCGAACTGCCCAAAGCCCGCGACCGGGATACTCCCGCGCGCAATCGCGAAGGCAAGCCAGCCGATGACTAACGCGCCAACGAGCGCGCCAAAGCGCGTGAAGGAGAGGATCGACGGATCGTATATTCGGCCCGCCGTCTGAACGTCAACGAGCGGAACCAGCACGTCGCTTGGTCGCGCCGCGGTCCGCGTGTCGGCCGCCTGGACCCCGGCATTCGATCTCTGAGGTGTGACCGAGCTCATCGCTCCCTCCCGGCGCCGAGCGAGTCGGCGTGGCGCACTTCTCCGCCAACCGAGTCACCAGCTGCGCTCTCGATGCCGGCAAGCGATGTAGGCCGAGGGCGGAGCAGCTGGTCGATCTCGCGTTGTACCCTCCACGAGACGTGGGCCTCGTCGCCGATGATCCAGGCAAAGTTTAGCACCGTCTCGCGTGGTCCCGTGGCGTAGGGACGCGCGTGCTCGAGAAAGGTGCGTACTGATTGCGGCACGCTGTCCGGCGCCACGAGAAGAGTGGGGCCGTGCTTTCCCATGTGGCCCAGCAGCACGGCTGGAATCACGCTCAGGATATCCGCTGTGGAACCGATAACGAAGTTGTGCCCCGCCTCGCTGATCCCCCAGCCAAAATCGCGCGACTTCCACCCGATCCAGTAGCCGAAGTTCCGCCCGAAGTCCTTGTAGCCCGCATTCACAGCGTTCGCCGCATATACGTCCGGCCCCTGGATACGCTGCACGTAGCCGTAGCGCGAGAGCTCCGCTGCCACCCGGTCGGAGATCACGTCGTCGTTCCCCGTGAGGTACATGTACGCCCCGCCGAACCGACGTGCCAGGATACGCCGCGTGGCGTCCGGAATGGAATCCCTGTACACCCACGCGAAAGCCTTCCCCATGTGCGCGTTGAACGACATGGCACCGATCCCGTACGCGATCCCTTGCGGGTGATCGAGCGCCGAGATCACCACCTCGTCGGCGTGGTCCGTCTTGAGCGCGGCCTCCCAGCGGTCGAGCAGCTCGGCGAGTGCAACAGGGTTCGGAGCGAGCAGCGTGCGGACTTTGTAATGCAACTTGCGCTCTATCTCATAGGCCACGCGCGGGTCTGCGGTGCCAACGAGGTAGACCTGCACCTTCCCGTCCTGCACCACGCCGCGGGGCCGGAGGCGCTTCATCTCGGCCATGGTCGCGGCAGACGGGCGTCCATCACTACCGAGGTAGAGGAGCGGCGCGTTCACCGGCATGTGGGTAATGCGGTTCATCGCCGTGAACGCCTCCGCGGCGACCTGGGGGCAGAGGATGATCGCCCCCGGAGCGTTGTCCTCGCGCGTCGCGGCGTAGACGGTCTGCGTGAGCGCTATCGCCTGCGTCTCGGGATCGCTCGCCGGGAGTCGCGTAGTGTGCGCGGTCACTATCGCCTCCGCGGCGAGCGGCGTGGCGGAGGCTGGCGCGCCCGCCGTGGAGCCGCAGCCGGTGCTCGCGAGTACGGTGGCGATGAGAATAACCGCGGGGCGCGCGAGAGCCTGCCACTTCCTTCCTCCTCTCACATAGCCCCCTGCTTGAGATGCGTCCTTACCATCGGCCAGTTGAGCGGCCAGGCGACAAGAAAGCCCAGAGTCGAGGCGATCCAGAACGCGCCGAACCACATGAGGTCGTCCTCCTTCGGCATCATCGGGATCTTGGTCATGATGAGCCACCACGCGCCGGTCATCATGCCGAGACTCACCACCGCCATGCCCAACGCCATCACGCCGAGCGATGGCCACACGACCGCACGTGGAGAGGATCCGGACATCATCGCGCGCATGGGGATCATGGCGAGCGGCCAGGAGACGAGTACCGCTAGCACGTACATCCAGAACATCATCTGCGGCATGCCGGCGCCGAACACGAACGGCCATCCGTCGGCCCATTGCCCGAAGAAGAGCGGGAATCCGAAGTAACCGAAAAGCCACGCAATGCCGACCATGAGCGGTGCGCCGTAACCGAAGCCCATCGCAGTCGCGGCCGCCGCCTGGATCGCTGGCGGCCGCAGCCAGCGCGGCATGCGTTCGCCCGGATTCAGGATCGGACGCCGGTAGGCGGCGAAGTAGAGCAAGACGCCGAGCACCGGAACCAGGAGCGCGGTGTACGCCCACGCGAGGCGCGTAGAGAGCATGACGTCGGGTAGGAGCCGCGCGCCGTGCACGAGGACCAGAACGGCGCCGGCAATACCGAGGGCGATGAAGGCGATGGCAAGCGCTTCGAGTGGCCCGAGTCCGACTTCGCCCATCGTGGCGTAGGGAGACTTCTCGACCGAGAGATCGAGCCGACCTTCGGCCGCGAAGCTCATCCGGTCGCCCACCACCCAGAAGTGCTTGTACGGCCCCTCGGCCGGAGTCGAGAACCAGTCTGCACGCTGGCCCCAGATGTAGCGGTCGGTCGCAGCCGGGAGACTCCCATCGTCGCTTACGAAGAGAAACGTTGCGGCATCCTCGCGCGCGAGCGGAAGAGCGGCGAGCGCCTGCTCCGCCTCGGAGGGAGCGGCGAGCACGAAGTCGAAGTAGCCCGTGCGCGCGTCCTGCGTACGCCCCCAGCCGAAGCCCGTCGCATCGTCACGAAACTCCGCCACGGCTACCGCGTGTGACGAGAGATCATCGCTAGCCACGCGCTGCGCAGGAGCGACCCGCGCGAGCGCGTCTATCACCTGATCCGAGACGAGTTCCTCGGGCGCGAGGACGTATACGGGGACGCCGTAGCTCTGTACGATGGACATGGCAGCCGGCGGCACTGCGTCGCGTCCGACGAAGACGACGGGATCACCAGCGTACACCGCCCAGTACGCGCCTGGGAGCGCCCACGCTTCTGCATCGGTGCCGTCGGCCGCAAGTGCGACCACATGACGTGGCTGCGCCGCGACCGCCACGGCGGACGTGATCTCCTGCTGCCAGCCCGAAGAGGCAGGCGCGCTCGAGTACGGTGCCGAGTCGAGACGGACGGCACGCCGTATCACCCCTCGGACTGCGGCGGCGCTCCCGCCCACGCGAGTCACGTTCTTGGCGTGCGCATGCAGGCGGCCCTCGGCACCGTTCGTCGCCCACGGGGCGACGACGATATCTTCGTATAGCGTCTCACCGAGTCCGTAAGCGAGCACCAGCGCTACGGCGATCGCGAGGAGAATCGGAAGGCGGCTCACGTCTGGCCTAGTGCGTCACGCGTCCGCGACCTGATTGATGAGGCCCTGGCGGCAGTCGCCGTACCACTGGCAGTCCCACGTCTGCATCGTCACGATCTGCTGGCTCTGCGCCGTGATGATGTTCGCGGCCAGTTGTCGCAGTTCCTCGTGGTAGACCGTCCGGACTGCCTTCTCCGACTCCTTGATAATCCGCAGGTGATGCTTGCTGAAGTCGGTCAGAAACTCGTCCTCGAATGCAGCCCCGGAGAGTTGGGCGAGCCGCCGGATGTCCTGCTGCGCGCTTTGCGTGATTTCACCCGTGTAGTCGATTCCGTACCACTCGAGCAGCCATGAGCGGAGCTGCTCGATCTGTTGTTGCTGGCTCGCGATGCTCTGCTCGCAGAGTGTCCTCAACTCGGAGTGGATCGCCCGCTCGACGCACAGCTCCGCCACGACGATACCTGCCAGGTGGTGATCGATCGTGAGCTCCATGTAGTAGACCTCGTACTTTGCCACCGAAGGCTGGGGCGCCGCCATGCTCAGCGACGGCTGATCGGATACGCGAGCGGCGGGTGGTGCCGTTGGTACCTCGGTGGAGCACGCCACGAGACCGAGAGCGGCCACTACGGCGAGCACGCGGGACGAGCGGGTGAACAACGGTTGCATTCGAACCTCCAGGGACAGCAAGTCATCGGCCGGCAGGGTCGCCGCGAGGTAATACCGATCTACAACTCGGCAGCGTCGTGCATTTACGCTTTGTAAAAGCCGTGCCGGGCTAGCGCTCTGACCATGGAAAGACGGCTTCTACTGGTGGCGACATGCCGGCGACACGCTCGTCATACCGTCTTCTGGTAGACAGCTGCGTAGCGCGTCGCCCAGTCATGGCGTGTGCTGTCGAATGGCTCTCGCCCCCAGTACACGAACGGCCACTTGGCGAGGGCGTTCCAGTCGGCACTATACACCTCCTGGATCATGTCGCGAACGGGGACGAGCCCGAGTGACCTGACGACCTTGGTCTTCACATCGAGATCAACGCCGTACATGAAGAGGTACCCTCCCGGCGCTATCAACCCCGCGATGTTGCGCAGGCACTGCTCCGCCTCTCTATCGTACAGGTGACAGAGTATGTTATTGGCGAGTACCACGTCTTGCTGGCCTACGACGCGCTGGAGATCCGGGTCGAGAGCGTCGTGCAGCACCCATGACGGCACCGACACTATGTCATCCGAAACCCGTAACGTTTCTCCGTCCCTGCTGAAGAGTGCAACGGGCGCGGCAGTGCAGAGGCGTTCGACCTCCTTCTCCGGCAACCGGGCGAATTCATGCTCACGACGGGCGAAGACACCTGTCCGCGCCTTCTCCAATGCGGCAGGATCGATATCGACTCCCGTCGCGCTCACGTGGAGATCCGGGCGAGCGCAGCGTACCTTCCAGATCGTCGTGAACAACTCGGCGCCGGAGCTGCAGCCGATGGCAGCGATCCGCAGCGCCGAACCATGCGGCCATTCGAGCACGCGCCGTCCCAGGACCTCGAAGTGCGGAGCGTTCCGAAGGAAGAATGTATGAAATTCCGAATCGACCGGGCGACGCACCTGGCTGGTGCACGCGCGCCGATGGATGAACTGGCCGAAACTTCGTACCACGCTGGTGGATCGCAGCTTGTTCGGGATGGTATTCCAGGCCCGCCTCAGCGCCACATCGGGATAGAAGCGCGCGGTCTCCGAAAGTGTGGCGATGTTCCAAGCAATTCGTAGCGCATGATGAGCGTGTTCAGCTGCGCGGCTGGCGAGGTGGACTGCGAACATGGCGCATACCCGGTAGCGTTTTATGGGGCGTACAATTTATGCCCCATAAAGTACCCTGGCAAGAGATTCTTTGGACAGGCGGTGCACAAGAGTCTGCCACCCGTTCATCTGCAGGGATGAACAGCCAAGCACGATTCCACCCGCGCTCGTAGAGCGCTCCGCACGCTGGGTAGGCCCCGAACAGTCGAGCCCGGCAACGAGACCGGCGCGAAAGCCATCGTGGAATAAGAGAACGCTGCCAATACTACTTTATAAGGCATAAAACATGCGCTCGCCGGCAGCGCCTCCGCCGCGCGCGTACCGCGCGGCAATCGTACTAGCCAAGGTAGCCCACATGCGAACGCTTCTATCTTGCTTCCTCATTGCCACGTTCTCGCCGGTCCTCAACGCGCAGGATGTCCACTCCGGACACCGAATGACGAGCGATACTACACGCGGAATGACGAGCGATACCACCGAGTCACTATCTACAATGATGGAGGCGATGACCGGTCCGCTCGGCATCTCCATGGCGCGCGAAGGATCGGGTACCTCGTGGCTTCCTGATGCGACGCCGATGTATGCGCTGCACGCCACCGCCGGCCGGTGGCTTCTCATGGCGCACGGGAACGCCTTCCTCCAGTACCTGAAGGAGGAGAGCGATCGGGGAAGTGACCAATTCGGCAGCATCAACTGGATCATGGGGATGGCGCGGCGTCCGTTAGCGGGCGGTCAACTCACCCTCCGGGCCATGCTCAGCGCCGAAGCCAGCACGGTTGGCAAGTGCGGATACCCCGACCTCCTGGCCACCGGAGAGTTTTGCCACGGCGAGCCGCTGCACGATCGCCAGCACCCGCATGACCTCTTCATGGAGCTCTCGGCCGGCTACGAACACGCCATCACGTCCGGCCTCGCATTCCAGCTCTACGGAGGTCCGGTTGGCGAGCCCGCGATTGGGCCTACGGCTTACCCCCACCGGATTTCGTCGCTTGCAAACCCCATCGCCCCGATCTCGCACCACTGGCTCGATGCGACGCATATCAGCTTCGGTGTGGTAACGGCCGGCCTCTACGGACAGCGCTGGAAACTAGAGGGATCCGTGTTCAACGGCCGCGAGCCGGACGAGGAGCGCTACGACTTGGACCTCGACAAGCTCGACTCCTATTCCGGGCGGATCTGGTTCCTGCCAACCGATCGCTGGTCGTTCCAGGCATCGGCCGGGCGGCTCGTGGATGCCGAGGCGCCACGAGATGACGGAGAGCCCGAGAGTATCACGCGGGCCACGGCGTCCGCCACATACCACAGACCGTTGGGCCCGCAGAGCCTCTGGGCGAGTACGCTGGCGTGGGGAAGCAATATCGAGAAAGACCATACCACACACGCGGCACTCGCCGAGAGCAACCTCTCGCTGAGCGAGCGCGATGTGTTCTTCGCGCGCGGAGAGGTGAACGGAAAGACCGGGCGCGACCTGGCGCTCCCCACCGGAGCGAACCCCGAGCTCCAGGAAGAGATCTTCACCATAGGGAAGCTTGCCATTGGCTACGACCGGCAGATAGGCGAGGTCGCAGGCTTGCTGCCGGGGATCGGCGTGGGAGCGTCTCTCAGCATCATGCCCCGGAGCCTCGAGCCGTTCTACGGCACAATCGCCGCACCCGGATTGGCGGTGTTTTTCAGTCTGCGCCCAGAGCCCATGCCGCCGATGGGCATGGCAATGGACTCGAGTGGGGCGCCGCACAAACACATGGAAGCTGCGCCGAGGTAGGGACGATCGAGCGGATGGGTCATCCTGCGCATTCCGCTTCCCTCGCACCTCGCACGGAGCGGTAGCTGCCGATGCGCGAGGCTCAAGCGCTCATGTGAGGACAGCGATAGTCGAGCGAGCCCAGCGCCACTCCCCGGCAGATGAGGTGCAGTATGACAGGCCCCCGATGGTGCGTACAGTTTGCCATCTGGGCGTGCGGGTGCAGCGAGGCAGCGCCCTCGTTGCCGAGTGGATGTGCCATGACGGCTCCGGAGATCCAGACGATCACTAGCACCGTGGCCGCATTCAGCAGCGAGCGCCTGGTCACGTGCGTCCCCGCTCGTGGAGCCTCACCGGCCAGCCGCCGGATTCGGCGATCGAGGATGTCCGGGCGCGTGAAGCCGACTGTTCCGGCAATCCGCCAGCGTGACTGCTCCCACTCGGCCACGGAGAGAATTGCCGAGGCGAGGATGAGCGGCTCGTTCCCGGCTGCTACATCGTCCGCCTGGACCTCCGCCTCATCCGCCACGTCGTCGGCGAGCCGCTTCAACATGGGTACCCAGAAAACGGTGTATGCAAAAAAGCGGAGCACCGAGAGCCGAAGCGGATCCCTCCTCGCCACATGGGCTCCCTCGTGCGCGAGCACTGCCGCGAGCTGCTCTGCCGAAAGACGGCTCGCAAGCGAGCGAGCAACATAGATTCGCGGCTGCAACCAGCCCACGGTGAATGCCGGGTTCGGCAAGCCATCGACGACGCGGATGGTCCGCGGGTCGACTCCTGCTGCCCGCGCTGCGCTATCAAATGGGTCGCCCCGCTGCGGCGGCTCGGCAACCAGCGGTAAGAGCGTCCGCCGCGCGCGATACCAGGCGCGTATCCTGTCCCAAGTAGCGTAGCCGAGTCCGCCCACCAGAGCCGCGTGGGAGAGCTCGTGTACTGGCGCGAGCAGGATATGCAGGGCCACGAGACAGATCGCGCCGATGTGGTCCGTCCCGCGAAACAGTACCTCGGTGCCGCGCGCGAGGTGATGGCCAAGGACAGGACTGATGCTCAGGAGCGTGAGCGCGGCGATACTCACTAGAAGCGCGCGCCGCCGCGACTGCTCTCGCGCCGCGACAGCCTGCGGCAGGTACGACTGCATCTCGTGCATCACGGCTTCTCCTCCTGCTCTCGCAGCCGGCGACGGATGAGCTTACCCAGCTCGGCCAGCCGCTGCGGATCGCGCTCTGCCAGCACGTCCACCAGCGACGTAGCGACGGCGTCCGGCTCGAACGAGAGCACGCCCTCGACCACGCGGCGCGACGCGTGGACCATGAATTCATCCTCGGTCCATTGAGCCTCGTAGTGCAGAAGATCATCGCGCCGCTCTCGCCGCAACAGCCCCTTGTCCACGAGCTTGTTCAGCACCGTCACTACTGTGAGGAGCGCGACCTTGTGGCGCTTCGCCACGCGAGCATGCACGACCTTGGCGGGCACCGGCTCGTCGAGGTCCCATACGGCGTGCATGACGCGCGCTTCCAGGTCACCGAGCACCTTGGCCAGTCCCGCGGCCGATAGTCGGACGGTGTCCTGAAGCCGAGGCGCTTTCCGGGTCTTGGGACGTGCCGGCGACGACTTCTTCTTCATGGGAGCTCCGTGAATGGATCGAAGACTCTCGCGCAGCCTGCACGGAACTTTACTGCGCGTAAATGATAGTCTGCAAGGGGACGCGGTAGTTACCGTCGCTCTCGCCAGCAATACGCCGCCGATTACCGGCCGTAGCACGCGGGAAGAGGAAACACGGCGTACTCCCAAGATCTGATCAGAATATCAGCCACAGGCCGCCGCGGACAGTCCAGCCGGTAACGTCGTGCCCCTCGCTCTGCTCGAGCGGGCCGGCGACGCCGGCCCGGCGCGACCAGCGGACGTCCACGTAGGGCGCGAGCTTCCGGCGGATCTCGTAGCGGGTGGCGATCCCGATATCAGCGTCGCCGAGGCCCGGGTCGAGGCCGCGCACAGGATCGCGCATGAGCGGCCAGTCGAGGCGGAGCTCCGGACGAAGGATGAGCCGTTGTGTGAGCAGCAGGTCGGTACTTACCTCCGTTTGCAGGCTCAGCTTTGCCCGATCGCTAACGAACAGCATGGCATCCACATCGAACCAGTACGGCGCGAGCCCGCGGATTCCGGCACCCAGGTAGTTTACTCCGACGGGCCGGACGTCGCGCCGGTAGCCCACCACGGCGTCCCAGAACCGGGCGAAGTAGCGACCGTACATCGCTCGGAGTTGCAGGTCGGACACCGAACCACCCACCAGGTCCCCGTCGACGTTCCACCAAAGGCGGTCGAAATCGGTGCCGATCCACCCTTCGCCGGCAAGGCTCATCACTCCGGTGCCGCCCGCGCGCGTGGCGTCTACCTGTAGGAGACTGTATGAAAATACCTGGTTGTCGTGCTCCGGCAGCACACCCGCAGCGGCCTGAGCCCGCGCAGGTGCAGCCGCCAGAAGGAGAAGCGTAGCGAACGCGAGCCAGGCGCCCACGGTGCGACTGATCCGCCACTGTCCACGGTCCAAGGACGGAGCCTTCCGGCCTCCCACGTCACGACGCTCCATCACGCCCCTCGCTCATCACTCCGTCTTCGGGCGTGACCACCACGCGCGTGAACATTCCCGTCATCATGTGATAGAGCAGGTGACAGTGCAGCGCCCAGGTTCCGGGCTCATGAAACGTGAGGTGTGTGACCAGCGTCTCGGCGGGCGGTACGCTCACCGTATGCTTGCGCGGTGCATGGGCCGGCTCCGCGCCGTTCTGCAACTCCATGAACACCCCGTGCAAGTGCATCGGGTGGTCCATCATCGTTTCGTTGATGAAGGTGAGCTTCGTGCGCTCCCCCTGTCGCAGGTGGATCGGTTCCGACTCGGAGAGCTTCTTCCCGTTGATCGTCCAGAAGTAGCGTTCCATGTCGCCAGTGAGATGGAGTACCACCTCTCGCTCCGGTTGTCTGAGGTCAGTGTTCGGAGTGCGCGCCCGGAGGTCGCTGTAGCGAAGCACCCGCCATCCGGGCGTGTCGGGGAGGCCGGCGCTCTCCAGCATGCTGGGAAGCGGCGCGTTGCTGGCCGGCATGGGCGCCGTGGCCATGCCTGGAATGGCCATATCGTGCATCGTGCCGTGGTCCATGTTCATATGGTTCATGTCCATCCCAGGCACATCCATGTGACTCATGGGCATCGCTTGCCTCGTGGAATCCGGGCCGACACCGTGCGACATCGTGGAATCGCGCCGGGTAGAGTCGCCGTGCTCCGAGCCCATCGGCATGCCGGCCATCGGCGACTTTGCAGCCGCGCTGTCACCCTTCACCTGCCGGCCTTCCGGCTGGCCATGCTGCATCTGACCGTGCTGCATGCCGGGCATGTCCATTCCTTCCATGTCCATGGCTCCCATGTCCGCCATGGTGCGGACCGGGCGCGGATCCATGGCCGGAACTGGTGCACTCGCTCCAATGCGCTCGGCGAGCGTCCCGCGAACGTAGCCCGTGCGATCCATGGCCTGCGCGAAGATAGAGTATGCCTGTCCGGCCTCGGGCTCGACGACTACGTCGTACGTCTCGGCGACTCCCATGCGAATCTGGTCCACCTCCACCGGCTCCACGTCCTGTCCATCCGCCTGGACCACAGTCATGCGAAGCCCAGGTACCTTGACGTCGAAGTACGTCATGGACGACGCGTTGATGAAACGCAGCCGCACTCGCTCGCCGCGCGCGAAGAGCGCAGTCCAGTTCTGATCGGGCGTCTTCCCGTTGAGCAGGAACGTGAACCCGCTCACATCGCTGATGTCGGTGCGCTGCATGCGCATCCTTGCCCACATGAGCCGCTCGTTCACCACGGCGCCGCGAGTGCTGCCCTTCGGAGGATTGAACAGATCCCGGAAGAAACCGACGAGCGTGGGACGCGAGGAGTTGTAGTAGTCGCTCTCCTTCTTGAGGTTGCCCATGATCTCGTCTGGATCCTCATCACTCCACTCGGAGAGCATGACCACGTAGTCGCGGTCGGCGTGAACCGGATCGGAACCGGCCGGGTCGATGACGAGAGGGCCGTACAGCCCCTTTGGCTCCTGCCCTCCAGAGTGGCTGTGATACCAGTAGGTGCCGCTCTGCTTCACCCGATAGTGATAGGTGAACGTCTCCCCGGGCTTGACGCCGGGGAAGCTGAACGCGGGGACGCCGTCCATGCCGGCGGGGACGAGAAGCCCGTGCCAGTGGATGGATGTGTCCTCATCCAGTCGGTTGGTAACGCGGATTGTTACGTCCTCGCCCTCACGGAACCGGAGGAGCGGCGCCGGGATCGAACCGTTCGCCGCAACTCCGGTACGCCTCTCGCCGGTGAAGTTGACGCCACGCTCATCGACTACCAGGTCGATGGGCGGCCGCGCGAGATTGCGTGAGGAGCCTGCTGCCCTGTCGCGGATCTCGAGTGGCGCGGCCCCGAGCACGCGCGGCCGCGTGCCGAGGGCCACGAGGACCGCGGCCCCCGCGACAGTGCGGATGAAGCGCCGGCGCGGGAGCGGCTGGCCATCGTCGCCGGATCGGGATGTCTCGTCTTCGGTATTGGTTGCACCCATGATTCGTCCTCGAATACACACGGACGCACGGCTGTTGCGTGTTACCTAGGGGAGAGTGAATTTATGACGCGTAAAGCATCGGCACCAGCGGCGGATCACCTTGCCGCTACCACTGTGCGGACGGTAGGACCACGCGCGGATTCTCGGGGGACCGGGCAGATCAGAGTGTCCCTGTCGCCGCCAACGCCCGTTGAACATTCACTTCGCGCGGCGCGGCAGTCCTACCGCGGAGGGGATCTCAAGATCGCTCGGAATCGTCTTCGCCACGGACATGACCCGCGCCATCTGGCAATTCATCGAGCTCGTCGGCAGTCCATCCAGTCCGATGCGCGATTCCGGCCTGATCCACCGTTGCTCCCTTACGCAGCAAGACCGCGCCGGCCGCAAAGCTGGCGAGGACGAGCAGCGCAACGATTAAGCGCTCGGCCGCGCTTTTGCTCTGGTCGATCGACATCATCTCGTCTGTCGCGTGTTGGCTGGGCATCTCCTGCTCCGTGCCCGATCTCGGCGACATGCCAGGCATTCCGGGCATCGAGGGCCCCGCCGCTTGCGCCGAGGGAACGATGCTCAGCTCCGCGCGTGCCGTGATGTCGCCATCCGGCGCGATGGCAACGAGCGTGTAGGCGCCGCTGGGCACATGTGGGGGAAGCGTGAGCGTGGTCTGGAAGGTGCCCGACGCATCGGTCTTCACCTGGCCGATCGGGTAGCTGTCCAGCACCCCCCGAAGCTCGAGCTTCATGTCCGTGCGCTCCTCGAATTTCTCGCCCCGCAGCTCGAGACTTCCACCGATGACGACCCGCTGGGATGCCAGGTGGAGCACGCCGTTGGTAGGATGAGCGACCAGCGGCACGCTCGACATCAGGATGAGTGCCACGCTAAGAACGCTTCGTTTGATCATACTGGTGATCGCACTGGTCATGATGACCCTCCGTCACATGCCGAGGTGCTGCTTGTGCGGCGCAAACACGCCGTAGATGATGCCGCCCACGTAGAGCGCGAGCAGCACGAGCGCGAGCGCCATGACCAGCCGTGGCCGGCCGTGCCCCTCGCGCGGGCGATCGATGAGGGGGACGATGAAGAGAAACCCGAAGATGATGATCGGAGCGGCGATCATCCCCACCATTCCCATCGTGTTCTCAACCACGTAGATCCAGAGGAACGGCCAGAAGGGCTTCGTCACCTCCACACCGGCCACGGATGGGTAGCCGAGCCCCGGCGGGAAGAACGCTGCGAGCGTGCCGGCCAGCCCCATGAGGAAGAGCGCGTACCCGGTGAGCTTGGGGAGGTGTTGCGCGAATACGCTCGTCTTCGGTTCGGTGGCATTGATCCCGTGATTGCGGATGAGCCAGAAGTGCAGCGCCACGAGCGCGATAAGGATCATCGGGAGGAGACTCACGTGCAGACTGTGCAGGCGGCTCAGGAGGCTGGTGCTCGTGGTGAAATCCGGACTCAGCACGGCGCCGAGCGGTCCGCTCATGCCGGCGCCCGCGACCGCGTGCTCCAGAGCTTCCCCGCCCTCCTGGTCCGCGCGCAGCACTGTGCCGGTGAACGCCATCGCGAACAGGACAAGGAAGAGCGCAACCCCTGCCCACCACGTGACCTCGCGCGGCCTCACGTAGCTGCGCCGCCAGAACACGTAGCTCATGTGCAGGAACACCGTCACCAGCACGATGCTCGCGCCCCAGTAGTGAAGTCCGCGGAGCCAGTCGCCCAGGGGCACCTTGGTCACGATGTAGAGAATGCTGTCGTGCGCCGCGATCGGGTTCGCGTTGTAGAACTGGTCGAGCAGTACGCCCGTGACGATGAGGAGCAGGATGCCGAAGAACGTGAGCCCGCCAAGCATGTAGCGCAGCCGGTTGGCCGTCGGTGCGATCGGGTACTCGAGGCCGTGAAGTGCGAATCGCTCGTGCAGCAGCCCGCGCCTCCGACCCGGCGGCGGAGCGAGCGAAGCAGCATCGGCGATGGGCGGTTCTGTGCCAACTCGGTCCGGCAAGTTCCCTCCCGGGGATAGGACTCGTGTGGCGAACGTTCTGAAATAGGAAGCGATCGGGAGCATCATCGTGCGTCGGGTCTACCGTCACGCGACGATGCCGTCACACAGGAACCGGCGCTGACTTTTACGCTGCATAAAGCGTACGAACATGAAAAGCGCGGCCCAGTAACACCACACCGGCACGCGCATCCCGGCCAGCCGCCAGGCGGCAGCTACGCGCCGGGCGGATCCGACGCGCGCCGCGTCCTCCCGCTCGTGTGAGTGTGGCGCACCACCCACCAGGCACCGCGACGCTCCAGTATCGCAGTCCCCCGACCAACGACGTCGGCCGGACGGCCGTTCACGTCAGCCGTAAGCGTATACCGGAAAATCGCCCAGGCCACATGGCCAGCGACATGGGGCTCGATCGCGAAGGGACGATACCGCAGCTCCCTGAAGTCCTTCATCTCTGGCACGAGGTGGTGATCGCGGTAGGCCGACCACGTGCGATCGATCCCTGCCCCCTCGATGATCGTCAGGCTGTCGCCTGCATACAGCGTATCGAGCGCACGGAGATCGACCCCTTCGGCGGCGTCGAACAGGGCGCGAATAGTGGCTACCACCTGTGCCTCATCCTGTGAACGTGCACCGGCGCCGCTCTCCCCGGCAGGCGTCACCACTGGCCGTTGTGCAGGCAAGACCTCCGGGCCGGTAGCCATCACTACAGCGGCAAGGATATGGAGCAGAGCTCGCGTTGACATGGCTGATCCATAGAGGAGTGGAGACTGCCGGCGGAGCACCGCGCAGGCGTATGCGGACGTACCGGCACGAGGAACGCCTGCTCCGTAGAATCTACGGTATTATTTAGAATCTACGGCATTATTTACGCTGCGTAAAGTGCGACGGACATCGTAGCCAGGCACGATGGTCGCGCGTTCTCCGCGGCGATGATGGTCGTGCCGCGCTTCACGCCTTGCTGGTCATCCTCCAGAGACGGCACTCACGTGCAGGCGACCGCGGCAGGCACGTTCCTTTTCACCGAATCGCGATCCGTGAGCGCTCCCGGATCGCCCCCTGCCGGAGTGCGAGCAGCGCGATGAGCAGCCCGGCTATGGCGCCACTCCACCGTGCGCCCGGCGTCGTGCCGCCCAGCAGCCACGGCGCGATCACTATCCAGAGCCCGATGACCACATTCACGAGCCGCACCACACGGACTACCTCCGCGAGCGCTAGCTACCACGGCTATCGTGGTCGCCACCGCTACTGCGATGTGGCTGCTCGTCGCCAGTCGGCCGGAGTCGCCGACCGCATCGGGCGCGGCCATGACCCAGAGTCCGAGCACCGCGACTGCCAGCAGATTACACGGTGTGGTGACCCCACGTACCATCGCGCGGACTGATTCAGCGAGGGAACGATGCCTGTCCGCCCCGTGTCCCGCCGAGTTGCCGCCGGGCGAATCGCGATCCTTCGCCTCGATCGTAGACGGATGATTGTGCATCTGGAGCGTTCCGCCGATCCAGAAGGTGCGCCAGAGCGGCTGCCCTTCGCGCACGGCAGCAGAGAGAAACTGGAGCATCGCCGCCACCTCATCCACGGCCAACGGGATCATCATCAGCATGAGCGCCGCGGTTGCAAGGCAAAGCGCGCACCACTCGCCGACCATCACCGGCTGGAGGATGACGAGCACGATGCTTACGATCCCGAGCGGGATGACGAGGACGCCGAACATCGCGACCATCCACGGCATCGATCGCCACCGCTCCTCGCCGCCCATGAGTCCCGAGAGCGCCTCGAGCAGGTAGGCGAGCGCGCCGAAGCCCGCGTCGGAGATTGGCCAGGCGCGCGAGACGTGTGAAGTGAGAACTCGTTGCGTGTCGAAGAACGGATCTCAGGCCGCGTGCGTGTAGCCGAGCTGGTACGCTGCCAGATAGCGCGAGATGAAAAACCCGATGAGCCCGAGCGCGATAACCGGGCCTCGTTGCACCCACGCCGAAGGGTTGTACGACCACCCGGGTGGCGTAGTGGGGCCGGGGAACATCCTCATCCCCGGCATCCCCGGCACGAGTACCGAGAACGCTATGAGCAACGCGCCGACGAGCGTGTCGTTTGCATACGATGCGGCGCCAGGTGCCCAGAATACGAGCGGAGCGAAGAGGAGCCAGATGCCGGCGAAGCAGATTCCCCAGCGCCACCACGGACGGCCGCTCCCGATCGCGAGGGTTCCGAGTATGAGCACCAGCACGCCGGTAGTCACGTCACTCGATACCAGGGCGCGCGACGTGTAGGAGTACGTGACCGGCGCGCTGATCAGCCAGAGCGCGAGGATGAGGTTGGCGTACCAGCTCCAGCGCGCTCGCATCGGCATCGGCATGCCACCAGCCATCGATGACTCGTCCACGGTCCGCCTCACCTCTTCATGTTTCGCATCATCATCCGATGCATCTCCATGAGCCGGGTCATGCGTGCCCGATGCGCGGGCATGAAGCCCTCGAGCTCTTCCGGAGTCATCTCCGGCATGTGCACGAGATCCTGACGCAGCGAATCTGCCAGAGCGGTCCACTGAGCATCGGCCGCCATGTGCATGCTCCGCATTTGCTGATTCATCTGCGAGAGCATGTTTGCGGCCATCTGCCGGCGCGCTGGAAGCATGGCCTTCATGCGCTCCGGGCTCGCTTTCATCACGCTATCCATGTGTGCCTGCAGCTGCGCCATCATGTCGCCGCCTTGCATTCCACCCATCGCGCCCATGCTGCCAGTGTCACTCATGCCTGGCATGCCCTGCATGCCTCCTCCGGCAGGCGCCTTCTGACCGGCTCGCACACCGGCTGAGTCGGTAGCTCTTTTGCGCTGGTTTCCCCGGGCCGCACCCAAACAGGACGACCACGACGCTCAGGGCCGAAAAGGGAAGTCGCATTGTCATGTCATTGCCTCCCTCAAGTTTGCGCTATCACTGGTTGGCCGGCGTCCTCCCTGCTCGCGGCCGCGAAGCCGCGGGGAATCAGCCGGTCGCGCCGCCCGACCTCCCACTCCTTCCAGAGCGAGTAGATCGCCGGGATTACGATTAGCGTAAGAAGTGTGCTGGTCACCATCCCTCCCACCATCGGCGCCGCGATTCGCTTCATGACGTCGGCCCCTGTGCCCTGGCTCCAGAGGATCGGTACCAGCCCCATGATGATGCGGTCACCGTCATCAATTTGGGCCGCACGCGCCCGACGGCTCCCTGCTCCACGGCCGCGTCGACATCGCCTCGGTGTCGGAGCAGCCCCTGCACCCTTCGTTCGCGGTACGCCTGGTCGAGGTACATGAGCATGATGACCCCGGTCTCGGCCGCCACACCAGCGAGCGCGATGAACCCGATCGCGACGGCGACGCTCATGTTGTAATCGAGCAGCCACATGAGCCACACGCCGCCCACCAGCGCGAACGGGAGCGAGAGCATAACGATGGCGCTCTCCACGACTCTGCCGAAGTTGAGGTAGAGCAGCAGGAAGATGATCGCGAGCACTATCGGGACCACGATCCGGAGCTGCTCGTTCGCGCGCTGCATCGCCTCGTACTGACCCGACCATTCCAGCCGGTAGCCTGGAGGGAGCGTCAGCTTCGCAGCGATGAGCTGCCTCGCATCGCTCACGTAGCTCCCCACGTCGCGTCCCCGCACGTCCACATACACGATGCCATTGAGGTAGCCGTTCTCCGATTTGATCAGCGAAGGACCCTGCGCGATCGAGAGCTGCGCCAGAGTTCCGAGAGCCACCTGTGCGCCCGAAGGCGTGGCGACCAGGGTGTTGGCGATCGCCTCCGGGCTGTCGCGCAGGGCGCGCGGGTAGCGCACGAGCACCGAATAGCGCTCGCGACCCGAGATGACCTCGCCCGATTCCATGCCGTCCACCGCGGGGCTGGCGGCGCTCAGCACGTCGTCCGCCGTCATTGCATAGCGCGCGGCCGCCGCGCGGTCCACCGTGATGTCCACGTACCGCCCGACCAGCATTCGCTCGGCGAAGACCGAGTTCGTGCCTGGAACGCTGGGTAGCAGCGCTTCGATCTCCTTGCCGATCCGGCCGAGGGTGTCTAGCGAGGGCCCGAAGACCTTGATCCCCACCGGCGTCTTGATCCCCGTGGCCAGCATGTCGAGCCGGTTCTTGATGGGCATCGACCACATATTGGCAACTCCCGGCGTCGTCACCGTGTGGTTGGCCGCGCTGACTATCGAGTCGTAAGTCACGCCCGGACGCCAGTCGGCCTTGTCCTTCAGGATTGCGATGGTCTCGATCATGGACATGGGCGCCATGTCCGTAGCCGATTCAGCACGTCCAATCTTGCCGAGCACCGTCTCTACTTCGGGAATCCGGCCAGCGCCGCATCGCGCTGCCGCAGGATCTCCTTCGCCTGTCCCGTGCCGATGCTCGGGAAGAGCGAAGGTATGTCCATGACGCTCCCGTCGTTCAAGGGCGGCATGAACTCGCTCCCCAGCCGCGACCACGGGAGGAGCGTAGCAACCAACACTACAGCTGCGGCCGCGATCACGCCCCAGCGGTGCCGAGCCTGCTCGCTCCAGTCGTAGAAGTCGGGGTAAGAGGACAATCCTTCCGTCAACCCCTGATTCGGCGCGGTGCTCCAGACCATCACGAG
>Ga0182741_1002927_pt1 | contig 18976 bp, 14 predicted proteins | sample eDN5th37CBELigOP_FD_128874 | JGI IMG/M metagenome (GOLD analysis project Ga0182741, IMG submission 128874) | Enriched Organic Plus compost microbial communities from Emeryville, California, USA - eDNA 5th pass 37_C BE-Lig OP (version 2) (version 2) ... | reverse complement strand
GCTCTACGAGGAGTTCAAGCGCGACGAGTACGCGCCCCCACCGATCCTCAAGCGCATGGTCGCCTCCGGCCGCTACGGCCGCAAGACCGGACGAGGGTTCTACGAGTACTGAGCACTCAGATTTCCGTCGCGGCGCCTGAGTCTCCGGCGCTATGGGCCGTTCGCCGTCCCTCTCTCCCATTGGCGCGAACGGGCCAGGCCGGTCGCACCGTTCCTCCAGCGAAAGTGCGGCCGGCCATGCGACGGAGGCCGGTCGCGTGCGGGGAGGTCCGCGATTCCGCCGGAGAGATGCCGTTCACGTCCAACCGGGATACTTGTATACTAGTACCCATGGAGAGGGCGATCAGCAGGTTTTCCAGGAGGTCCGTCGGCGGGAACGCGGGGGACAGGGTGTACGCGATCCTCAGGGAGGCGATCGTCACGGCGGAGCTTTCGCCGGGGCGGCAGCTCTCCGAGAACGAGCTCGCCGGGCTGCTCGGCGTGAGCCGCACCCCCGTCCGAGGCGCGCTGGCCCGGCTTCGCGACGACCGGCTCGTCGCCATCGTCCCGCAGCTCGGGACCTTCGTCACGCTGATCAGCCGCGGCGGCGTCGAGGACGCCGCGTTCGTGCGCGAGGCGCTCGAGTGTGCCGCGATCCGCCTGACCACCGAACGTATCGACGAGTCGGGCCTCGAGGAGATCCACGCGAACCTGGCCGCCCAGGAGCGGGCGGAGGCCGAGCACGACGTGGACGGCTTCGACCGACTGGACGAGGAGCTTCACCGCACCATCTGCCAGCACTCGGGGCACGAGATCGCCTGGGCGCTCAGCCGGCGCGCCAACGGTCATCTGGACCGGGTCCGGCGGCTCAGCCTGCCGGAGACCGACTACATGGCGGAGATGCTGAACGACCATCGCAACCTCGTGGCCTCGATCGCGAACGGGACCCCGGCCGTCGCCGAGGCCAGGCTTCGCGAGCACCTCCGCAAGGTCCTGTCCAACCTGGACCAGATCCGCCGCAGGCACCCGGACTACTTCGAGGAGGAGTAGGCCGTGAGCGAGGTCGCCACCGACGAACCATCCGTAGGCGCGGCCCGGCGGCTCGAGCTGTTCGAGGAGATGGTCCTCGGCCGGGAGTTCGAGACCGAGGCCGAGCGCCAGTACAAGGCGGCCCGCATCGGGGGCTACTGCCACCTTTCCTCGGGTCAGGAGGCGACCACCGTGGGCACCGTCGCGGCGCTCGCGGAGGACGACTACCTGGTCACCGGCTACCGCTGCCACGGCTTCGCCCTCGCGAAGGGGATCTCGGCCGACGCGGTGATGGCGGAGCTCTTCGGCAAACAGGACGGCTGCGCGCACGGACGCGGCGGCTCGATGCACCTGCTCGACGTCGAACGGCGCTTCTACGGGGGGTGGGGCATCGTCGCCGGGCAGCTCCCGGTCGCCACGGGACTGGCCCTCGGGGCCGTTCGGCAGGGCGCGCCGAGCGCCGTGCTCTGCGAGCTCGGCGACGGCGCCGTGAACATGGGTGCGTGGCACGAGTCCCTGAACCTCGCCGCGCTCTGGGACCTGCCGATCGTCTTCCTCGTGGTCAACAACGCCTACGGCATGGGCACCGCGGTCGACCGGGCATCCGCCGAGCCGGAGATCTTCCGGCGGGCATCGGCCCACCGGATGCACGGCGAGCGGGTGGACGGCAACGACCTCGACGCCGTGATGGAGGCGGCGGGCCGTCTGCTCGAGGACGCTCGCTCGAACCGGGTCCCGGCCGTGCTCGAGGCCGTCACCTACAGGTATCGGGGCCACTCCGTGGCCGACGCCGGGCTCGCGTATCGGACCCGGGACGAGATCGAGGATTGGAGCGGAAACCGTGACCCGATCCTGCGCGAGAAGGCCCGGCTGCTCGAGCTCGGCGTCGAGCCGGGCGCCTTCGAGGAGATCGAGGACCGCGTCGACGCCGCCGTCGCGAGCGCCGTGGAGTTCGCGAAGGCGAGCCCCGACCCGGAGGTCGACGACCTGGCGGCCGGCGTCTACGCGCCGGGCAGCGCCGCGCAGTTCGCCCGGATGCGGCCGGGAAGCCCCTTCGGCGAGGAACGGCTCACGTTCGGCGCGGGGCTCGGGCGATGACCGCCGCCGCGCAGAAGGCCGGGGCGGCCACCGAGACGATGACCTACCGCGAGGCGATCCGCCTCGCGCTCCGGGAGGAGATGGCGCGCGACGAGCGGGTCTTCCTGATGGGCGAGGAGGTCGGTTTGTTCGACGGCTCCTACAAGGTCACTTCGGGGCTCATGGACGAGTTCGGTGCCGACCGCGTTCGCGACACGCCGATCTCGGAGGAGGGCTTCGTCGGCGCCGGGGTGGGCGCCGCGATGATCGGCGACCGGCCGGTGGTCGAGATCATGACCCTCAACTTCCTCCTGGTCGCGATGGACCAGGTGGTCAACCACGCCGCCAAGGTGGGGGCGATGTTCGGGGGCGAGGTCCGCGTGCCCATGGTGATCCGCACCCCGAACGGGGCGGGCAACCAGCTGACGGCTCAGCACTCGCAGTCCTTCGAGGGCTGGTTCGCCGGGACCCCGGGCCTGAAGGTCCTCGCGCCCTCGAACCCGGCCGACGCGCGCTCGCTGCTCAAGGCGGCGATCCGTGACGACGACCCGGTCCTCTTCGTGGAGAACCTCCCCCTCTACAAGGAGAAGGGCGAGGTGGAGATCGCCGACGACTCGCCGGGCCCGATCGGGCTGGCCGCCGTCGCCCGCGCGGGCACCGACCTGACGCTGATCGGGCACTCGTTCGCCACGGTCAGGTGCCTCCAGGCCGCCGAGGAGCTGGAGGAGGAACACGGCTACTCGGTCGAGGTGGTCGACCTGCGCTCGCTCCGGCCGCTGGACGTGGAGACCGTGGCCGAATCGGTCACCAGGACCAATCGGGCGCTCTGCGTCGAGGAGGGCTGGCCCTCGTACGGGGTGACGGCCGAGGTGGCCGCGAGGATCCAGCGGGCCTGCTTCGACGATCTCGACGCCCCGGTGGAGCGGGTCGGCATGGCCGAGGTGCCGCTGCCGTACTCGAAGCCGCTCGAGCTCGCGGCCATGCCCGGCAAGGACCGCATCGTCGCCGCCGCCCTGGCCACCCTCGAGGGGGCGCGCTGATGGACGTCGCGATGCCACGCCTCTCCGACTCGATGGAGGAGGGGCTGATCGTCACGTGGCTGGTCGATCCGGGGGCCGAGGTCGCCCGAGGCGACGAGATCGTCGAGATCGAGACCGACAAGGCCACCATGACCTACGAGGCCGACGCCGACGGCCTCGTCCAAATCGTCGCCAACGAAGGCGACTCCCTGCCGGTGGGTGCCCTCATCGCCCGCATCCTTGGTCCGGGCGAGGATCCATCGAAGCAAGAGGGCCCCGCGGAGGCGAAGCCTCCCGCCGGCAGCGACCCAGGCGGCGCGGAGGGCGCTCTCCTCTCTCCCTCCGGCCCTCCGCCCGCCGCGGTCGCCCCGTCGGGCCGGGGCCGGCGCCCGAAGGCGTCACCCCTGGCGAGGAGGATCGCCGCGGCCCGGTCCGTCGACCTCTCGGAGATCGAGGGCTCGGGTCCCGGCGGAAGGATCGTCCGGGTCGACGTCGAGCGGGCCGCGCGAACGCCGAACGGCGCCGGGCCCGTCGCGCCCGGAAGGGACGTGCCGGAGCGGCCCTCGCTCGAGAGGCCCTCGCCGGAGATCGTGGAACCGTCGCGGCTGCAGGTGACGGTCGCCCGGCGCATGGCCGAGTCGAAGGCGACGATCCCACACTTCTACCTGTCCACCGAGGTGGACATGACGCGGTGCCACGAGGCGCGGGTGAGGCTGCGGGACGGGGCTCCCGACGGCGCCCCGGTCCCCTCCTTCAACGACATGGTCGTCAAGGCCTCGGCGCTGGCCCTGCGGGAGTTCCCCAAGGCGAACGCCAGCTTCCGCGAGGAACGGTTCGAGCTCCACCCGGAGGTCAACGTCGGGGTCGCGGTCGCGGCCGAGGATGCCCTGGTGGTTCCGGTGGTCGCCGCGGCCGATCGGGCCGGGCTCGCCGAGATCTCGGCCCGGGTCCGGGAGCTGGCCCGCAAGGTGCGCGACGGGAGCGTCACCCCGGCGGACCTCTCCGGGGGGACCTTCACCGTCTCGAACCTGGGCATGTTCGGGGTCACCTCCTTCGATGCCGTGATCAACCCGGGGCAGGCGGCCATCCTCGCCGTGGGGGCGATCGTCGACCGTCCCGTGGTGCGGGAAGGAGCCGTCGTCCCCGGGAAGGTCATGGGACTGACCCTCTCCTGCGATCACAGGATCCTCTACGGCGCCGAAGGCGCCGAGTTCCTGGCCCGGATCAAGTCCCTGCTCGAGGAGCCGCTCGGGCTGGCTCTCTAGGGGTAGACGCCGCGGTTGAGCGCCGCGTTCGAAACCCGGCCCAGGGCGACCGACATGGCGGCGTCCCGGAGCGAGCCGGCGGACCGCTCCGCCTCGTCGAGCACCCGGGCCGTGGCCGAGCGGATCTGCCGGCGCAGGCGGGAGTCCATTTCCGCGGCGTCCCAGTTCTGGCCCTGGTGGCCCTGCATCCACTCGAAGTAGCTCACGGTGACGCCGCCCGCGTTGGCGAGGATGTCCGGGACGACCGTGACGCCCGCGTCCTCGAGGATCTCGTCGGCGGCGGGGGTGGTGGGACCGTTGGCGCCCTCCGCCACGATCCGCGCCTTCACCGCGTCGGCGTTGCTCGCGGTCAACTGCCGGGCCGCGGCGGCGGGCACCAGCACGTCGCACGGAAGGGTCAGGACTTCGGCCGGGCCGAGGCGGTCCCCCTCCGGGTAGGCGGCCAGCTCGTTGCCCGAACGACGCCAATCCAAGAGCGCGTTCACGTCGAGCCCGTGCGGGTCGTGGACCGCGCCGTCGATGTCGGCCACCGCGACGATCCGCGCTCCCCGCCTGGCCATCTCGAGGGCGGCGACGGCGCCGACCTTGCCGAAACCCTGGACCGAGACGCACATGCCGTCCAGGCCCCGTCCGCGGCGTTCCAGCACCGCCTCGACCGAGTAGACCAGGCCCAGGCCGGTGGCCGGCTCCCGGGCATCCGTGCCGCCCAGCGACGTCGGCTTACCGGTGACGATCTCGGGCACCGAGTGCCCGATCTGCTGCGAATACGTGTCCATGAACCAGGCCATCTCGCGCTCGCCGGTGCCCATGTCTGGGGCGGGAACGTCGTGCCGCGGGCCGATCACCGGGATCAGCTCGGCGGCGTAGCGCCGCGTGATCGCCTCCAGTTCGGCGTCGGAGAAGTCCGCGGGCGAGCACCGCACGCCGCCCTTGGCGCCTCCGTAGGGGAGCCCCATCAGCGCGCACTTCCAGGTCATCCACATGGCCAGCGCCGCGCACTCCCCGAGGGAGACGTCGGGGGCGAAGCGGATCCCGCCCTTCGTCGGCCCCATGGTGAGGGTGTGCTGGACGCGGTAGCCGGTGAGGCTGACGACGCTGCCATCGTCCCGGCGCACCGGGAAGTTGGTCACCAACGCCCGCCGGGGCTCGGTCAGGCGGGTGCGCGCCTCCTCGCTCAGTCCGTTCGCCTCGGCGGCGCGCTCGAACTGCGCCCTGGCGACCGCGTGGAGCTCCGAGCGCCATTCGCCGCCCGCGTCGACGAGCTCCCGACCCAAGCCGGGAGCGGCGAAGCCCGGCCCTTCCCGCTTGTCGTCTCGCTCCGTCACGTCAACCGCGAGCGAAACTAGCAACGGCCCGTCCGGATCTGGATTGGCTTCGAGGACAATAGAAATCGGAAGACTTGCTTCGCGCGACAATTGCCCAGCCCGAGGCACTGGGCGACACTTCCCGCGATCCACTACACCGGAAGGGGAGTCTTCAGTTGACTTCTGCAGTTGATTCATCCCCGGCAAACGGAGCCGCCTGGGACCCCGACATCGATCCGATCACGTTGAGCGTCCTGATCAGCAAGTTCCAGGACATCGCCAACGAGATGACTCTTACCCTGGAGTACACGGCCAGGTCCGTCGTGCTCGCGCTGGCACGCGACTACTCCTGCGCCGTGTACGACGCCGACGCCCGTCAGATCGCGATGATGGACGCGATCCCCGGGCACACGGCCTCGATGCACCTGGTGCTCCGCACCATCGCCGAACGGTTCGAGGGATCGGTCCAAGAGGGCGACATCTACATGTGCAACTCGGCGTACCACAACAACACGCACATCGGCGACCTCGTGACCGCCGAGCCCGTGTTCGTCGACGGGGAGCACCTCTTCTGGTCGGTGACCAAGGGACACCAGCTGGACACCGGCGGCTACGCGCCCTCCAGCGTCATCGGCGACGCGCGTGACCTCTATCAGGAGGGCCTCCAGATCCCGCCGCTCCGGGTCTACCAGGCCGGCGAGCCCTGCAGCGACGTGCTCGACCTGTACCTGGCCAACATGCGGTACCGGGACGTGCTCTGGGGCGACCTCCAGGCGCAGTTCGGCTCGATCCGCAAGGGCAAGGTGCGGCTGCAGCAGGTGGTCGAGACCTACGGCGCCGAGCCGCTCAAGAAGTACATCCAGGCGATCATCGACCACGCCGACCGGTTCATGTCGGCCGCGATCGAGGAGATCCCCGACGGCGTGTACGAGTCGCAGGGCTGGGTGGACACGGACGGCAAGGACGCGTTCGACGTGCCGATCAAGTGCAAGGTGAACGTCGAGGGCGACAAGGTCCACGTCGACTTCACCGGCAGCGGACCTCAGACCCCCAGCGGCCTGAACGGCAACTACGCGACCTTGCACGCGGCGCCCTCGATCCCGTTCATGTACTACATGGACCCCGACGCGCCGCACAACCACGGCTGCTTCGGCCACCTCTCGTTCCACGCCCCCAAGGGGACGATCTGCAACGCGGAGCATCCCGCCTCGACCTCGGCCGCGACGATCGTGCCGAGCGACGCGATGCACGACTGCGTCAACAAGGCGATGGCCGCCGCGATCCCCGACAAGGTCCCCGCCGGCGGCTGCCGCGCGGGCAACATCCCGACCTTCGCCGGCGTGAACGAGGAGACCGGCGAGGCGTGGGGCGCCATGCTGTTCAACAACGGCGGCGCGACCGGGGCGTCCAAGGACGCCGACGGGTGGCCGCTCATCTCCACGATCAACGGCCTCGGGGGTCTCAAGTCCCAGTCGATCGAGCAGCTCGAGCAGCTCTACCCGATCTTCATCGACGAGATGGAGATCGAGCCCGAGTCGATGGGCTTCGGCACCTGGAACGGAGGTCCGGGCGTGCGGTTCGCGGCCCGGCCGATCAAGGGCAGCATGGAGGTGATCACCTTCGGCGACGGCGAGCGGAACCCCCCGCACGGCGTCCTCGGGGGCAAGCCCGGCATCGGTGGCGGCCACTACGTCGAGGCCCCCGACGGGACCCGTCGCTTCATGCCGCCCAGCGCGTACTACACCTGCCCGTCCGGCTCCGTGCGGGTCGGCGTGTCCACCGGAGGGGGCGGCTACGGCCCGCCGCACGAGCGCGACGTCGAGCGTGTCCGGCAGGACGTGCGCGACGAGCTGATCAGCCGCGAGGTCGCGGAAGCGATCTTCGGAGTGGTCATGTCGGCCGACGCCGACCCCGTCGTGGACGAGGAGGCGACGGCCAAGCGCCGGGCCGCCCTCTCCACCACCGAGGCGCCGTTGATCGACCCGGTCACCCCGGGCGCGTCGACGTGGCTCGATCGCGAGATGAAGAAGGGCGATCACTACGACCCCAACCCGCAGGGCAGCTAGCCGCGCCGGGAGAGAGAGGAACTTTCATGGAATATCGAGTAGGAATTGACATCGGCGGGACCTTCACGGACTTCGTGGTGGTCGAGGCCGACGGCACCGTCACCCAGTGGAAGGAAGACTCCACGCCGGACGATCCGCTGGCCGCGATCGACAAGGGCCTGAACGCCCTGGCCGAGCAGAAGGGGCTCACCCTGGCCCAGTTCGTGGGGCAGATCGACCGGTTCGTCCACGGCTCGACCATCGCCACCAACGCGCTCATCACCCGTCGGGGCGGCCCGGTCGGGCTCATCTGCACCAAGGGCTTCCGGGACGTCCTGTACTTCCGCGACGGCTTCAAGTGGGACCGGTGGGACATCCACCTGGAGCACCCCAAGGACCTGGTCGACCGCTACCTGCGGATCGGTGTCGAGGAGCGGATGAACCATCTGGGCGAGGTCGTCACCCCGCTAGACGAGAGCGACGTGGCCGACGCCGTCGACCGGTTCCGAGAGGCCGGGGTCAAGGCCGTCGCGATCTCCCTCCTGTGGTCGGTCGCCAACCCGGAGCACGAGGACCGGATCGCCGAGCTCGTGGCCGAGCAGCTGCCGGACGTGTACGTGCTCAAGTCGCACGACGTGCTCAACGAGACCAAGGAGTGGCAGCGCACCTCGGCGACCGTGCTGAGCGCCTACGTCCTGCCGCGGATCGGGGACTACCTGTCCCGCTTCGAGGCGATGCTGGACGAGAACGGCCTGGAGCACCCGGCCAACTACATGCAGATCAACGGCGGCACCGCCTCGGTCGAGGAGATCATGCGGCGCCCCGTGAACCTGATCCACTCGGGGCCGGCGGCGTCGCCGGCCTCCGCCTCGCACGTCGTCGCCACCGCCGGTGACGCCGCGGGCGAGGCCGCCGCGAACGGCAACGTGATCGCGGTCGACATGGGCGGCACCAGCTTCGACGTCTGCATGATCCGGGAGAACCGGCCCCAGATGTCGCGGATGATCCAGGTCGAGAACCAGCCGGTCGGGGTCCAGGCCGTCGACGTGGTCTCGATCGGCGCCGGTGGCGGAAGCGTCGGCTGGATCGACACCGGCGGAGCCCTGCGGGTCGGCCCCCAGAGCGCCGGTGCCGTGCCCGGGCCCGCCTGTTACGACGCCGGCGGCGAGCACCCCACGGTGACCGACGCCAACGTCGTGCTCGGCTATCTGTCGCCCGAGGCCTTCCTCGGGGGGCGGCGCGAGCTGCGGGCCGACCTGGCCGCGGCCGCGATCGACGAGCACGTCGCGGGGCCGCTCGGGCTCGACACGGTCAAGGGCGCCGCGGGGATCATCGAGGTCGTGAACGCGAACATGGTGGGCGGCATCCGGTCCGTCTCCGTGGAGAAGGGGATCGACCCCCGTGGCTTCCTGCTGGTCTCGGCCGGGGGCGCCGGTGCGCTCCACGCCGCGCGGCTGGCCCGGCAGCTGGAGATGGAGAAGCTGGTCTTCCCGCCGCAGGCATCCACGTTCTGCGCGATGGGCATGATCGTCACCGACGTCAAGCACGACTACGCCGTGTCCCTCCACGCGTCGACGAAGGCGATCGACTTCGGCGTGATCGACGAGGAGTACCGCCGGCTCGAGGAGAGGGCGGTCGAGCGGCTCAAGAACGACGGCTTCTCGGAGGACCAGATCCGGATGAGCCGTTCCGTGGACGCCCGCTACAAGGGCCAGGTCTGGGAGATAACCGTCCCGATCCCGTCGGCCGAGCAGTACGGCCCCGAGGACCTCGAGACGATCATCGAGACCTTCCACCGGTTCCACGAGCAGCAGTTCACCTACGCGCTGAGGGAAGATGAGATCGAGTTCCTCCACTGGCGGCTGACCGCTACCGGAGAGTCGCCGGACGTTCCGGCGGACGCCAGCGCCACCTCCGACGGGTCCGGTGCGGCCGCGGCACACGGCGAGCGCCGGGCCTACTTCGCGGAGTTGGGCGGCATGGTCGACACCCCGGTCTACCGCGTCGAGCAGATGCCGGTCGGTTCTGCGGTCGAGGGGCCGGCGATCTTCGAGTCCGACACGACGACGATGGTCATCAACCCCGGCGACCGTCTGACCGTGCTGCGGGGCGGAAACCTCCTGGTCGACGTCGCGTCCCCGGCCGAGGCCGCCGCCAAGGTCGAAGCGGGAGCAGTTTCCGAGGCCTGATCGGCGAATCTCGACCCTCCGAGGCTGGCGGGGCCCACTCGGGCCCCGCCAGCCTTTTTTGTTAGACAGGCCGAATCCGGGTAGTTCTGTCGCAAGCCAATGAACCCATGTGGTTTTGTCTCTCGGCCGTATTGAGGCCCCTGAAGGGGGCGGGCAGACTCTCCGCATTGTCCGGCTGTCTCCGCATGGGGACGAGAGAGAAGGGGTTATCCATGAAGCATCCGAAGGGTTCGTTGCTAGAGAGGCTTCGAGCCATGGGAACGTTCAGAACGCTCGGCGTTGCCGTGGGAGTGATCGCAGCGTCGGTCGCCCTGGCCGCCTGCGGTTCCGACGATTCGAGTTCCGGCGACGGGGGAGGAGACAAGAACGTCAAGATCGGGTTCTTCGGTCTCGCCGCGCGGAACGTCTACACCACCACCATGTACGAAGCGGCCGAGGACGAGGCCAAGAAGCTTGGGGCCACGATGGAGTTCTTCGACGGCGAGTACGACGGCGGCGTCCAGGCCCGCCAGGTCCAGGACGCGACCACCTCGGGACGTTTCGACGCGCTCATCCTCATGCCAAACGACGCGGTGAGCATCGCCCGTCCCGCCGAGCAGGCGGCCGAGGCCGGTCTGACCGTCACCTCGGTCCAGTACCCGATCGGCAACGAGCCGACCGAGGCCCAGCCGACCGTGGAGGGCGTGGTCGCCCAGGTCATCGAGGACGTAGTCACGGCGGCCGAGGGTCTGGCCGAGAGCACCAACGAAGCCTGCAAGGATCGCGACCCCTGCAAGGTCCTGTTCCTGTGGGGCAATCGCCAGAGCGCGTCCGAGCAGGCGAAGCGTGACCCGTACGTCAACGGCCTGGACGACAACGTCGAGCTCGTGGCCGAGGTCGACACGCAGTTCCTGAAGGACGACGCCCGGTCCATGACCGCCGACACCCTCCGGGCGAACCCGGACATCGACGTCATCGTCAGCTCCGGCGACCAGATGACGCTCGGTGCCCAGGAGGCGATCGAGAAGTCGGGCAAGACCGTCGGGACCGGCCCGAACGACATCATCCTGATCGGCTACGGCGCCACGTACGAGGGCGTCAAGCTGATCAAGTCGGGCAAGTGGCTCTCGGCGTTCACGCTCCTGCCCCAGACGATGGGCCGCAAGGTGACCGAGATCACCGTCGACGCCGCCCGCGGCGAGGAGATCCCGGAGTCCGACCAGGGCGTCGACCAGAGCGACCTCAGCCCGGTCGGGGTCATGGCCACGAAGAAGTCGCTGAGCGAGGACCCCTCGTTCCAGGGCGAGTACGCGGCCGAGTAGGTAACCAGGAGCTCCGATGACAGCCGAGGGAACCAAGGCCCAGCCGTACATCGAGCTCCGCAACGTAAGCAAGCGGTACGGAGCCACCCGGGCACTCGAAGATGTGAGTGTCCGGGTGGATTCCGGACTCGTCCACGCGCTGGTCGGGGAGAACGGAGCCGGCAAGTCGACGCTGGGGAAGATGATCGGGGGGATCGAGACGCCCTCCGAGGGAACCATCCTCCTGGGGGGAGAGCCGGTCTCCTTCCGCAATCCCCGTCAGGCCCTGGCCGCCGGGATCGCCGTGATCCAGCAGGAGCCGGCCCTGGTCGGTTCGCTCACCGTCGCCCAGAACGTCGTCCTCGGGGACGAGGATGCGGCGTACGGCGTGCTCCGCAGGAGGGAGGCCCGGCGCCGGTTCGAGGAGATCGCCGAGCGCGCCCCGTTCGGGCTCGACCCGGACCGCGAGGTCGAGGGGCTGCCCATCGCCGAGCAGCAGAAGGTCGAGATCACCCGGGCGCTCGCGCGCGACGCGAGGCTGATCGTCATGGACGAGCCCACCTCGGCGCTCGGCCGACAGGAGTCGGAGGCCCTCCACGAGATCGTTCGGCAGCTCTGCCGCGAGGGGCGGGCGGTCGTCTACGTCTCGCACTTCCTCGAAGAGATCGTCGAACTCGCCGACCGCTTCACCATTCTTCGCAACGGCCGCCTGATCGAGACCATCGGGTCCGCCCGGGTCTCGATTCCCCGCCTCGTCAAGGGGATGCTGGGGGAGGCGACCGTGCTGGACATGCCCGAGAAGGCCGCGCCAGGCCCCGACGCCCCGGTGCGCCTCGGCCTCAAGGGCCTGCGGCGCGGCAAGGCCGTCAAGTCCGTCGACCTCGAGGTCCGGGCGGGCGAGATCGTCGCGCTGGCGGGCCTCGTCGGCAGCGGCCGGACCGAGGTCGCCCGCATGGTGGTCGGCGCCGACCGTCCCGACGGCGGCTCCATCGAGCTGGACGGCGAGCCCGTGACCATCTCGAACCCGCGGCAGGCGATCCGCGCCGGGATCGGGTTCGTACCGGAGGACCGCGGCGAGCAGGGGCTGCTGCTTGACCTTTCCCAGCGGATGAACGTGACCCTGCCGCACGTCAACTCGTTCGGCAGGGCGGGGGTCCCCAACGTCCGCAACGAGAAGAAGGTGGTCCTGGACCTGCTCGGCGAGGTGGGCGTGGACCCCCTGAGGCCCGAGCGGAGCGTCCGCGAGCTTTCGGGGGGAAACCAGCAGAAGGTCCTCTTCGCGCGCTGGCTCATCCAGACGCCCTCCGTGCTCGTGCTCGACGAGCCGACCCGCGGCGTGGACATCGGGGCGAAGTGGACGATCTACAACCTGATCGTCGACCTCGCCCGCCGGGGCCTCGCGATCCTCCTGATCTCTTCCGAGATCGAGGAGGTGGTCGGGCTCGCCCACCGGGTCGTCGTCATGCGCCGCGGAGAGCAGGCGGGAGTTTTTGAAGGAGAGGAAATCCAGGCCGACCGGGTGATGCACTCGGCCCTGGGAGTCGAGGTAGAGGAACAGGAAGGCATTGATCGCTCGTGAGTACTGAAATCGCAGACGCCAAGGCAGAACGGCACGGGCTCGGGTCCCGCCTGCCGGGAGCATCGAAGATGCTCGATTACGGGATCGTCGGGGCCGTCGTCGGATTGTTCCTCGTCCTGAGCTTCACCGCCCCGAACTTCGCGACCTTCGACAACCTGGTCAATCTGCTCGACCAGAACGCCTTCCTGGCCGTGACCGCGTTCGCTGCGACCCTGGTCATCATCGCCGGGGGATTCGACCTCTCGGTCGGTGCCATCTTCGCCTTCGCCGGCGTGATCGCCGCCTGGACGGCCGTCCACGTGAGCCCCGAGCTCGCCCTGCTGGCCGGGCTGGCCACCGGCGCGCTCGTCGGCCTCGTGAACGGCATCCTGATCACCGGGCTCAGGGTCCATTCCTTCCTGATCACGCTCGCGATGGGGATCATCCTCACGGGGCTCTCCCTGGCGGTGACCGGCGGCCAGCTCATCAACGCCAACGAGTACGCCAGCTTCACCTGGCTCGGCCAGGAGGAGCTGATCCCCGAGATCCCCAACCCGATCCTGGTGATCGTCGTCTCCGGCCTGCTGCTCGGTTTCCTCCTCAAGAACACGACCTACGGCCGCTACGTGTACGCGGTGGGCGGCAACGCGATCGCCGCCAGGCTGGCCGGCGTGCGGGTCAACTACGTCCTGATCATCACCTTCGTGATCAGCGGCCTGATGGCGGCGATGGCCGGCCTGATCGAGGTATCGCGCAACGGGACCGGCCAGGCCGACCCCGGCAACGCGAGCGGCCTCGCGCTCGACGCGATCGCGGCCGTGGTGATCGGCGGGACCAGCATCATGGGCGGCCGTGGGGCGATCTGGCGCACCGCCCTGGGGGTGCTGCTCCTGGCCCTGATCGAGAACGGCTTCAACCTGCTCGGCGTGGCCCCGGAGTGGCGGAGCATCGTCAGCGGCGTCGTGATCATCGCGGCGGTCGGGCTGAACGCGCTCGGCGGACGAAAGTGAGGGGGGCGGCGATACTCGGCAGCGGCAGGGTCGCCCAGGCGGCGGCCAGGTCGCTCTCGGGATCGCCGCGACTGAACCTCGTCGCGGCCCACTCGGCCTCGCCCGAGCGGGCCGGGCTCGACCTCGGGGAGCTGGCCGGGATCGGGCCCTCCGGCGTGCTGCTGGACGACTCGCTCGCGTCGGTGCTCGACTCGGACGAAGTCGACGTGCTGATCCATTGCGGGGCGGAGCACGGCGACGACCTTTTCGAGCTGCTCCTCTCCGTGGCCGACTCCGGCAAGGCGCTAGTCACCGTCTCGGGGCTCGTCCACGCGCCCACCGAGCTCGGACCAGGGCGCTTCGAGGAACTGCAGACCCGCGCCCTCGCGGGAGGCGCCAGGATGACCGGGGCGGGGATGAACCCGGGCTTCGCGCTGGACGTGCTCCCGGTCCTCGCGTCCAGCCTCCTCGCCGGGCCCACCTCCATCCGCTCCCGCCGGGTCACCGACATCCGGCACTGGGGCGACGCCGCCCTGTCCGACCAGGCCGGCGTCGGGGGCGAGCCGGGCTCGGGCAGGGGCGGCGGTGGCTTCACGCTGCTCCCGTCCGGCGCCCTCGTGGCCGAGGCGCTCAAGGGGACGACGGCCGGGATCGAGGAGGAGACCGTCGAGCTCGTGACCGACCGGGCCCGAGGCGACGGCGGCCGCTCCATCGAAGCCGGCCGGGTGAGTGGCTTCGAGAAGCGGGTCACCGGGGAGGTCGACGGGCTCCGGCTCGAGCTGGTCTGGACGGCACTCTTCTGCATCGACCCCGCGGCCGACGGCGTCGAGCCCGGGATTTCGCTCGAGGCCGCGGCCGACCTCGACCTCGTGCTCGACCTCCGGGGCCCGGCGATCGACGACTCCTACCCGGCGACGGCGGCCCGGGCCGTGAGCGCGGCCGCGGCGCTGGTCGAGATGAAGCCCGGGATCCACCGGCCGGACCAGGTTCCCGCCACGTAGCGACGCACGCTTGTGCCGGGATACGAACCCGGCGCGGTGTTTTGGCGGGCCGGAGCATTGAACCGGCGCCGGCCGCCCGGAAGATTGGCGGCGTGAGAATAGTTTCGGTTTGGCAGAACGACGACCTGAGGCCGGCAGTCGAGATCGACGGCGAGGCCTTCCCGATCCCCGGCTTCGAAAGCACGCGAACGCTGCTCGAGGAGACGGCAGACCCCTCGCGCATCGCGCACGGGACCGAGCCGCTGGGAAAGGTGGACGAGCTGCGGCTCGGCCCGCCCGTCCCCGACCCGCGGAAGATCATCTGCGTCGGGTTGAACTACGGCAAGCACGTGGCCGAGACCGGGCGCGAGGAGAACTCCCACCCCGTGCTGTTCGCGAAGTTCGCCAACTCCCTCGCCGGCCCCGCCGACGACGTGATCGTCCCCTCGGTGACCGACCAGGTCGACTACGAGGGGGAGGTGGCGGTCGTCGTCGGCCGCAGCGCCAAGGACGTGGCGGCCGCCGACGCGCTCGACCACCTCGCGGGGGTGACCGTCGTGAACGACGTCAGCGCCCGGGACCTCCAGAAGCGCTCCGGCCAGTGGCTGCCGGGCAAGGCGATCGACACGTTCCTCCCCAGCGGGCCCGCCCTGGTGACGATGGACGAGATCGGCGCCGTCGACGACCTGCGGCTCCGCACCAGGGTCAACGGCGAGACGGTCCAGGACGCCTCGACCGCCGAGATGATCTTCGACGTGCCCACCCTGATCGAGTCGATCACCGAGCTCATGACCCTGGAGCCGGGAGACGTGATCTGCACCGGGACCCCGGGCGGGGTGGCGATGGGGATGACCCCGCCGCCGTGGCTCCGGGACGGCGACGTGGTCGAGGTCGAGCTCTCCGGCGTCGGCACGATCCGCAACCGGATCAGGGCCTGATCCCTAGGAGAGGTCGGTCGTCTCGATCAGGGCCTCGGCCTGGAAGGTGAACCAGAGCTCGGCCAGGTCCCTCGTGTTGGCCATGCTGCGCCCGGATATCTCCCGGATGCGTCGGAGCCGGTACTGGAGGGTGTGCTTGTGGATGAACAGCTCCTCCGCGGTGCGCCCGATGTTCCGCTCGTTGCGGATGAACACCCGCAGGGTGTGGACCAGGTCGGTCGAGTTCTCCTCGTCGTAGTTCCGGATCGGTTCGAGCGTGTGATCGACGATGTGCCGCAGCGTGTCGGTGTCGTGGGGCAGCCAGGTCAGCCAGCCGGAGCTCTCGTCGAAGCGGGTGACGAGCCCGTCGGTCGGGGCCGACGACGGCCACTGGACGGACCACATCGCCTCCATCCGGGCCATCCCGATCTCGTTCAGGTCGGGCAGCGGGTTGCTGATCCCGCAGTGGAGCCCGAGCCCGGAAAGCGCGTCCTGCAGGCAGTCCACGTCCCGCTCCTGGATCAGGAGATAGAGGAGCTCGGGACGGCCCAGAACCATCGCGGGCACCTCCAGATCGAGCAGTCGATGGTAGAGCTCCTCCCGGTCCGGGCGCCTCTGCTTCAGGCTCTTGGCGGCGCCCAGGATGACCGGCTGCCCCTCCTCGAAGCCGGCATGGTCGAGGATGCGTGAGATCTCGACCTTGCCCAGCTTGCCGGCCAACAGGTCGGCGAGGGCCTCGGAGCCGCGCTGGAGCGAGTCGCTGCGATCCCGGTACAGGTTCGCCAGCTCGAGCGCGGCGATCGTCGCGATGTGCCGGACGGAACCGAGCCCGACCCCCTCGGCTCCGGGTTCCTCGATCGCCACGAGGTACGCGGCCGTGCGTCCGGACAGCGGCACCGGGACCCGGAACCCGCCCTCGATGGTCGGCTGGCGGTCGGTCGCCTTGAGGAGACGAGGCGAGATCTCGGGCGGCACGTCCGGCAGGCCCGGCAGGAGCGAGTGTCCCTGCCGATTGACCACGTACAGCCCGTACCCGGAGATGCCGCTCAGGCGTTCGAACAGCTGGTCGATCGGCTGGTCCTCCTCGACGCGGGCCTGGAGCGAGTCGTAGATCCGCACCTGCGTCGCGATCCGGGCCTGGGCCGTGTCGCCGTTCGCGGCGGAGACGAAGCGCGCCACGGTGATGAACGGCACGTCGACCGCGATCTTGAGCACCGGGAACGCCAGCCGGTCGGCCTCCTCCAGGAAGCCCTTGGTGAGGCCCTGGGATCGGGTGCCGATCGCGATCGCCGCCGCCCCGACGTCGACGAGGCGCCGCAGGTAGGCCACCTGCTCGATGCCGGTCTCGGGGATGCCGACCCCGGTAGTGAGGAGAAGCTCGCCGCCGTCGAGCCAGTCCGCGGCATCCTCGATCTCGGCGACGTGGGTCCAGAGGACGCGGTTGGAGAGGCCCTCGGAACCGGCCAGGACGGAGAGGCCGAGGTGACCGGTCTCCACCATGTCTTCGACGGTGAGCATTCGTTCTGAGTGTAGGGAAACCAAGGCGCCGCACAGAGCCGAATCCCGGTCTGGACGAGCGATTTGATTTGCGAGACAAGATTGATCCCCCGGTTTGTTTTCGCGGACTGTTGCCCGGTGCCCGCGCTGCCTCCAACCTGTGCGCATGACCGAATCGGAGACAGCCGGGGATGTAGGGGCGCGGTTCAGCACCGCCGAGAACGAGAGGGCGAGAAAGGTTCTCCCGGGTGGCTTCGGGCGGTCGACGTTTGCCGGGGCAGGGGCGTGGAGCCCGTACGTCGCGTCCGGAGCGGGGCCCTTCGTCACGGACTCCGAGGGGCGCGAGCTGGTCGACTACAACAACAACTTCACGACGCTGGTCCACGGGAACGCGCACCCGGCGATCGTGGCCGCCGCCCAGGAGGCGATGCGCTCCGGCGCCTCGTTCGGGCTTCCGCACGCCAGCGAGCTCGAACACGCCGAGGAACTGCTCGGGCGCTTCCCCGCGTTCGACCTCGTGCGGTACGCGAACTCCGGCTCCGAGGCGGTCTCGCTCGCGCTGCGGGTCGCCCGGGCAGCGACCGGTCGGGACCGGGTCGTGTTCGTCCGCTCCGCGTATCACGGCACCGGCGACGTCGCGCTGGTCTCGGGCGGGCCGGCGTACCTGCGGGGCATCCCCGACGCGATATCCGGGGACGTCTCCCTGGCCGAGCTGAACGAGATCGCCTCCTTCCTGGAGGCGACCGACCCGGCCAAGGGCGAGCTCGCTGCGGTGGTCGTCGACCTGCTGCCGAACCGCGCCGGGCTCCGGCGCCTTAGCAAGGAGTTCGCGGCCGCGGTCGAGGAGCGCTGCCGGGAGCTGGGCGCTCTCCTGATCGTCGACGAGGTCATCTCCTTCCGGCTCAACCACGGAGGGTTCCACTCCGAGTACGGCCTCGATCCGGACCTGGTGACCCTCGGGAAGCTGATCGGGGGAGGCAGCCCGATCGGCGCGGTCGTCGGCAAGGGCGCGGTCATGGAGGAGCTCGACCCGCGGCGGCCCGGCGGCCTCGAACACGGAGGCACCTTCACCGGCAACCCGGTGTCCATGGCGGCCGGCAGGGCATCGCTGGAGCTGCTGGACGCCGATGCCGTCGAACGGATCAACGGGCTCGGGGACATGGCGAGGGAGCGCCTCGCGAAGAGGATCGCGCCGCTCGGCTGGGAGGTCCGCGGCCAGGGCTCGCTGCTCCGTCCGTTCCCGCTGGACGCCTCGCCCGACGAGACCTCGGAGCTTCAGCGGCGGCTCTGGTGGGCCGCGTACGGACGCGACGTGCTGCTCATCCAGAGCGGATTCATGTGCGTCTCGACGGCGATGGACGAGTCCCTGGTGGCCGATTCGATCGACCGGGTGGCCGACTCCGTCGAGGAGGTGAGCGCGTGACCGCCGCCGACGCCAGTGGGCTGATGCTGATCGCCCCGCACCGTTACCCGGACATGTCGGCCGAACGCGAGATCGCGGAGCAGGCGGGCCTCGAGCTCGCCGAGGCCAAGGACCGTGACGAGTTCCGGGCGCTGGCGCCCCGGGCCGAGATCGTGATGCTGACCCCCTACGCGGTGATCGATCCCGACACCGTCGCGGCGATGGGCCGATGCCGGGCGATCGTGCGGTACGGGGCCGGGGTCGACAACGTCGACCTGGGGGCCGCGACCGAGGCCGGCATTCCCGTCGCGAACGTTCCGGACGCCGCGGTCGAGGAGGTCGCGCTTCACGCCGTCGCGATGATCACCTCCCTGGCCCGTCGCATCCCCGATGCCGGGCTGGCCATCCGCCGCGGAGATTGGAAGACGAACGTCACGGCCGGGGTG
>Ga0182741_1002924_pt1 | contig 18984 bp, 16 predicted proteins | sample eDN5th37CBELigOP_FD_128874 | JGI IMG/M metagenome (GOLD analysis project Ga0182741, IMG submission 128874) | Enriched Organic Plus compost microbial communities from Emeryville, California, USA - eDNA 5th pass 37_C BE-Lig OP (version 2) (version 2) ... | reverse complement strand
TTGTCGGCCTGCGTGTCTTTCTGGGACGGTGCGCAGCCGGAAATGCGTAATCCGCGCGAGGCTCTAAAATGTGAAACGGCGGCCGTAAGGCCGCCGTTTCGTTTCGTCGAGGACGCTGTCAGGCGAAGCGGCCGTGGCAGTGCTTGTACTTCTTGCCGGAGCCGCACGGGCAGGGCTCGTTGCGACCGACCTTACCCCAGGTGGTGGGGTCCTTGGGATCGCGCGCTGCGGCCTCGGCGACGTCCGTGCCGGCACCAGCCGCAAAAGAGGCACTGGCCAGCGCCAACTCATTCTCACCGGTCAGCGGATCGGCGTGATGCGCCTCCATCGGCGGCAGCGCCGTCTCCTGCTCCGGCGGCGCGTCGATGATCTCGACCCGCATCAGCTGCGCCGTCACCGCTTCGCGCAGGTGCTGCAGCATCGCCTCGAACAGGTGGAAGGCCTCCGCCTTGTATTCGTTGAGCGGGTCGCGCTGGCCGTAGCCACGCAGGCCGATGACCTGGCGCAGATGCTCGAGCATGACCAGGTGCTCGCGCCAGAGATGATCCAGGGTCTGCAGCAGGATCGACTTCTCGACGTAACGCATCACGTCGGGCCCCCACTGCGCCACCTTTGCGGCCATGTGCTCGTCGGCCCGCCGGGTGATGCGCGCGAGGATCTCCTCGTCGGCAATGCCTTCTTCCCTGGCCCATTCGTCGACGGGCAGATCGAGCGCCAAAACGCGCAGCAACTCGGCTTTCAGGCCGGCCGTGTCCCACTGCTCAGGATAGGCATTTTCCGGGACGTGCTTGGCGACCAGTTCCTCGATGAGGGCGTGACGCATTTCGGCGACGGTGTCGGCCACCGCCTCGTCGCGCATCAGCTCCACGCGCTGGTCGAACACGACCTTGCGCTGGTCGTTCATCACGTCGTCGTATTTCAGGATGTTCTTGCGAATGTCGAAGTTGCGCGCCTCGACCTTCTGCTGCGCCTTTTCCAGCGCCTTGTTGATCCATGAATGGACGATCGCCTCGCCTTCCTTGAGGCCGAGCTTCTGCAGCATCGAATCGAGCCGGTCCGACCCGAAAATGCGCATCAGATCGTCTTCCAACGAGAGGAAGAACTTGGAATGGCCGGGGTCACCCTGACGGCCGGAACGGCCGCGCAGCTGGTTGTCGATCCGGCGCGATTCATGCCGTTCGGTGCCGAGAACGTAGAGGCCGCCGGCCTTCAGCGCCTTTTCCTTGAGGCGCTGCACCTGCTGGCGGATCGCCTCCTCGCGCTGCGGGCGTTCCTCGTCCGGCACGTTCACAAGTTCGTGCCGAATGCGCATCTCGGCATTGCCACCGAGCTGAATGTCGGTGCCGCGACCGGCCATGTTGGTGGCGATGGTCACCGCGCCGGGCACGCCGGCCTGGGCGACGATATAGGCTTCCTGCTCGTGATAGCGGGCGTTCAGGACGGCAAACACCTTCTCCCCGGCGGAACCGTCGTCACCGTCGTAGAGGGAGGCAAAGGCGTTCGGATCGGAGAAGTCGTGCTGGTGCCAGCCTTCCTGCCGCAGCAGCTCGGCGAGCTGCTCGGATTTCTCGATCGACGTAGTGCCGACCAGGACCGGCTGTCCGCGCGATTTGCAATCCTTGATGAGGTCGATGATGGCCCGGTATTTCTCGCCGGTCGTGCGATAAACCTCGTCGTCGTCGTCGATACGCGAGACCGGGAGATTGGTCGGAATCTCGACCACTTCCAGCTTGTAGATGTCGAGAAATTCGTCCGCTTCCGTCGCCGCCGTGCCGGTCATGCCGGCCAGCTTGCGGTACATGCGGAAGTAGTTCTGGAACGTGATCGAGGCGAGCGTCTGGTTCTCAGGCTGGATCGGGACGTGCTCCTTGGCCTCCAGCGCCTGGTGGAGGCCCTCGGAATAGCGCCGGCCCGGCATCATGCGGCCGGTGAACTCGTCGATGATGACGACCTCGCCGTTGCGAACGATGTAGTCCTTGTCGCGCTGGAACAGCTTGTGGGCGCGCAGGGCCTGGTTGACGTGGTGAACGACGGAGACGTTCTCGACGTCGTACAGCGAGCTGGACTTGAGCAGGCCCGCGTCGCGCAAGGCCACTTCCATCTTCTCCATGCCCGCTTCGGTGAGCGTCACCGTGCGCTGCTTCTCGTCGACCTCATAGTCGCTCTTGTCGAGCTTCGGGATATAGGCGTCGATCGTGTTGTAGAAGTCGGAACGGTCGTCGAGCGGGCCGGAAATGATCAGCGGCGTGCGCGCCTCGTCGATCAGGATCGAATCGACTTCGTCGACGATGGCGAAGGCATGGCCGCGCTGGACCATGTCCTCCAGCCGGTACTTCATGTTGTCGCGCAGGTAGTCGAAGCCGTACTCGTTGTTGGTCCCGTAGGTGATGTCGCAGGCATAGGCCTTGCGCCGCTCGTCGTCATCGAGGCCGTGCACGATGGTGCCGACGCTCAGGCCGAGGAAGTTGTAGATCCGGCCCATCCATTCGGCGTCGCGGCTGGCCAGATAGTCGTTGACGGTCACGACGTGGACGCCGTTGCCGGCCAGGGCGTTGAGGTAGACGGCGAGGGTCGCGACCAGGGTCTTGCCTTCACCCGTCTTCATCTCGGCGATGGCGCCTTCGTGCAGGACCATGCCGCCGATCAGCTGGACGTCGAAGTGGCGCTGGCCGAGCACCCGCTTGGCGGCCTCGCGGACGGTGGCGAACGCGGGGACCAGCAGGTCGTCGAGGCTGGCGCCGGCGGCGATCTTTTCCTTGAATTCCGCCGTCCGTGCGCGGAGAGCCTCGTCGCTGAGCCCGACCAGGTCCTTTTCGAGCGCGTTGATGGCTTCCACCCGTCCGCGGTATCCGCGAATGCGCCGGTCGCTCGCCGAGCCGAATACCTTACGGGCCAATGCTCCGAACATGCGGGGATCCCTTTCTGGCGCCGTTGTGGCGATGCGCACGCCGCCCGCCGGTTCCGACGGCGGGATCCGACCGTGGTGAATGCGGCGCGTTCGGTACCGCTTCCGCGCAACGGCAAGCGCCCCGCGGGTGGCCCGGCGGGGTGGTCGAGAGATAGGAGGGGGGCGGAACCTTGTCAATCGGCGCCCGGCGCGCAAGCGTCCAGGTGCGGCACCACGGGGCCATTGCCAAGTGCCGGGCTTTGCGCGACTGTCCGGCCGAAATCGCCAGGGGGCGCCAACCCCATTGAGGATCCATTCATGACCCTGTCTTTGCTGTCCCGCCGCCCCCTGCTCGGTATCGCCTCGCGGCGCCTTCCCGCGCTTGCGGTCGCGGCCGTTCTGCTGGCGCCCTTCGCTGCCAGCGCGCAGGACGCCGACCCCGTCGTCGCCCGGGTCAACGGCACCGAAATCCGCGCCAGCGACCTGGCGGTCGCGGAGGAGGATATCGGTCAGGGTCTGCCGGCGATGACGTCGGACAACAAGCGCGACTATCTCGTGACCTATCTCGCCGACATGATCCTGGCCGCCCAGGCGGCGGAGGCGCAGAAGCTGGGCGACAGCGACGATTTCAAGCGGCGCATGGCCTATGCCCGCAACAAGATCCTGATGGAGATGAAGCTCCAGACCGAGGGCAAGAACGCCGCCAGCGACGAGGCACTGCGCAAGGTCTATGACGAGGCCGCCAAGCAGATGTCGGCGGAAAAGGAAGTGCGCGCCCGCCACATCTTGGTCGAGAGCGAGGATGAGGCGAAGGCGATCCTGGCCGAACTGAAGAAGGGCGGCGACTTCGCCGAACTGGCGAAGCAGAAGTCGAAGGATCCGGGCGCGGCCGATGGCGGCGACCTTGGTTATTTCACCAAGGACCAGATGGTGCCGGAATTCGCCGAGATCGCATTCAAACTGGAGCCCGGCAAGCTGTCCGATCCGGTCAAGACTCAGTTCGGCTGGCATGTCATCAAGGTCGAGGACAAGCGTGACCGGCAGGTGCCGGAATTCGACAAGGTCAAGGACCAGATCGAGAATTTCGTGACCCGCAAAGCGCAGGCAGAAGCGGTCGCGAAGCTGCGCGAGAGCGCCAAGATCGAGCGGCTGGACAAGCCGCAGACGCCGGCCGCGCCTGCCGCTCCGGCGGCGCCCGCGGAGCCGAAGAAGAACTGAGCGGGTCCGCCGCCGGCGCGGCCGACGGCGGATGCATGCTTTTCCTTGCGCTGGATGCGGTGGTCGGGCAAACGATCTGCCGCATCCCGCGAGGCTCGCATGTCGCACCCCGTCTCTCCGCTTGCCCCCAAGACTCGCCCTGTCCTGCCGCCGATTGAAGGCATAGCGCTGGCCACCGCCGCCGCCGGGATCCGCTACCGCGGCCGTACTGACGTGCTCCTCGCCCGCTTTGACAGGGGCACGACGGTGGCCGGCGTGTTCACCCGGTCGAAATGCGCCTCGGCGCCGGTCGAGTGGTGCCGGGCCAAGCTGAAGGGCGGCAAGGCTCGCGCGTTGGTCGTCAATTCCGGCAATGCCAATGCCTTTACCGGCCGCAGCGGTCGGGAGGCCACGAAGCTGACGGCGGAACTCGCCGCGAAGGCGCTGGGCTGCCGTCCCGCGGACGTGTTCCTGGCCTCTACCGGCGTGATCGGCGAGCCGCTCGACGCGACGAAATTCGGCGGGGTGATGGACGATCTCGCCGCCCGCGCCGATCCGGCTGCGTGGACCGAGGCGGCCGAAGCAATCATGACCACGGATACCTTTCCCAAGCTCGCCACCGCCAAGGCGATGCTGGGCGGGGTCGAGGTGACGATCAACGGCATCGCCAAGGGTGCCGGCATGATCGCCCCCGACATGGCGACGATGCTGGCTTTCGTCTTCACCGACGCGCCCGTCGCGGCGCCGGTCCTCCAGAGCCTCGTCTCGCGCGCGGTAGTCGACACCTTCAACGCGGTGACCATCGACGGCGACACCTCCACCTCGGACACGCTGATTGCCTTCGCGACCGGCGCGGCAGCGGGGCGCGGGGCGCCGCGGATCGATCGGACGGGCGACCGGCGGCTGGCGGAATTCCGCCGCGCGTTCGAGGCGGTGTTGGCCGACCTCTCCGAGCAGATCGCCCGTGACGGCGAGGGCGCGCGCAAGCTGGTGGAAATCCGGGTTGAAGGCGCGACGTCGAAGAAGTCGGCGCGCCGTATTGCCATGTCGATCGCCAATTCGCCCTTGGTGAAGACGGCGATTGCCGGCGAGGACGCCAACTGGGGCCGCGTGGTGATGGCGGTCGGCAAGGCCGGCGAACCGGCCGATCGCGACAAGCTGTCGATCTGGTTCGGCGGCATCCGCGTCGCGCATCGCGGCGCGCGCGATCCCGACTACGACGAGAAGGCGGTGTCGGAAGTGATGCGTAAGCCGGAAATCGCCCTGAAGGTCGATCTGGGGCTCGGCAACGGCCGCGACCGCGTGCTCACCTGCGACCTCACCAAAGAATACGTCGCGATCAACGGCGACTATCGCTCCTAGCTGCACCCACGGCCGGTTCCGACCCGAAAGCCTTCGCGTGAAACTGGTTCTCGTTGCCGCCTGTGCGCTCATCGATGTCGACGGCCGCGTGCTGCTGGCGCAGCGGCCGGAAGGCAAAGCCATGGCCGGCCTGTGGGAGTTCCCCGGCGGCAAGATCGAGGCCGGCGAGCGGCCGGAACAGACGCTCATCCGCGAACTCGCAGAAGAGCTCGGCATCACGGTGCGCGAGCCGTGCCTGGCGCCGCTGACCTTCGCCAGCCATGCCTATCCCGATTTCCATCTGCTGATGCCGCTCTATGTCTGCCGCCGCTGGGAGGGGACGATGAGCGCTCGCGAGGGCCAGACTCTCGCCTGGGTGCGGGTCAACCGGCTGCGCGACTATCCCATGCCGCCGGCGGATGAACCGCTGATCCCGCATCTCTTGCAGCTGCTGTAAGCGCCGCGGCGTCGCGGCGCTTCGATTAGCGGAAGGCGCTCCAGCGGGAATCAAACGTGCCCGTGGGAAGGACCGGCTGCGCGCCGCTGATCGTCGCCGGCGGGGGCGGCGCCGCCTGAGCGGTCGCGGCCGGCTGGGGTTGCGGTGACGGCTGGGCGGCTGGCTCCGAAGCGCGGGCGGCGGGCCTGGGCTCCGGCCGGGCGGCTGGCTCGGCCGCCGCGGTGGCGCGGCGCTGCGGCCGCGGGGTCGGCGTGGTCGCCCGCGGCGCCGGCTTGTCGTCTCCGCCGAAACCGAACATACGGCCGACGCGGTCAAGCGCGTTTTCGGAACCGGACGGCTCGGCGCGGCTCGGCGTGTTGTCGCCGGAGCTGAACAGGCGGCTGAACAAATTGCCCTCGCTCCCGCCCGGCGAATCCGCCGAGGCAGTGGCATAGGCCGTGCCCTTTGCCAGCGGCGAGGGACGCGGCAGCGGGACCGAAGCGGTCATGACGGCCGGCTCCGGTGTCGCCTCGGGCGCGGGCGTCGCGGCGGGAGCCGAAGTGTCGTCCGGGAGAACCGCCTCGCCAGGGGTGAAGGAGCCGGGGGCGCGCGCCTCAACCACCATGCGCGGCATGCCGCGCTCGTCGCGGATCACGCGGGTGGCATACTTGCTGCGGAAGCTCGGATGCATGCCGCCGTCTGTGTTGGTGCGGATCGGCGCCGCGGCGATGCCTTGGCTGATCAGTTCGGCGGTTTGTGCCTCGTCGCGGTTCTTCTTGCGGGCGACCGCCTCGGCGATCTCCTGCGGAACTTCGTAGGGAGGGCAGGCCCCGGCGGGGCTGAACGGCGCCGACGCACGCGCATTAAACACGTAGCGCTTCTCGCACACGTCGACCTTCGGCTCCTGGCGCGTCACCTCGAAATGGTCGTAGCCTTCCTTCAGGTTCTTCCAGAAGGGCATGTTCGGATTGTTCCGATGCTTCGCCATGTTGGTCGGCGTCATCCGGAACGGGTAGGCCTGGACCTGGAACGAGCGCTGGCCGCCGAAAAACGACTCGCGTCCCAGTGCATAGATCTCGGCGATCTGCTCGTCCGACACTGAATAGCAGCCCGCCGACGTGCAGTCGCCGTGCACCATCAGGTGCGCGCCGGTGCGTCCGTGGGCGCGGTCAAACGCGTTGGGATAGCCGAGATTGAACGAGAGATAGTAGCTGGAGTTCGGGTTCATCTGCCCGGGCGTCACTGTGTAGAAGCCCTCGGGCGCCTGGCGGTCGCCTTCGCGGATCTTCGGGCCGAGTTCACCCGACCAGCGACACATCGGATAGGTCTTCAGCAGCGCGAAGCGGCCGGCCCTGTCCTGCTTCCAGATCTCGAGCTCCGATTCCTGCTTGAAGATCCGCACCAGGATCGGCGAATTCTTCGACATGCCCTTCTCTTCGATGAGAGAGAGCATCTGCGGTGACAGCGGCTTGAGGTGGCGGCTGGACTTCGTGGTGCCGTCGGTCTCGCAACCGGCGAGCGCAATCGCGCTGGCAACGGCCGCCCACGCGAACAGCGCGCGGATCCCAGAGGAACGACGATTCAACGCGGAACTCCCCGACGGATGGCAAAACCCCGTACCACCGAGCTCACAGGCGTAGCGCTAAGATGTGGCTACCGCAAGGCAATCGCGGCCACCGTCCCGCGATGGTGGCAGAAAGGTAAAGGAGGATCGTTAACGAATCAAAGGCTTCGGCCGATGGCCAGGAACTTCTCGCGGCGCGCCTGACGGATCGCCTCCCGGTCCATGTTGCCGAGGGCCGCCAGCGCGTCGGCAATGGCATCGCCGGTCGCCGCGATGGCCGCCTCCGGGTCCCGGTGCGCGCCGCCGACCGGCTCGGTGATGATGCCGTCGATCACCCCGAACCGGGTCAGGTCCTGGGCGGTGATCTTCATGTTGGTGGCAGCTTCCTGAGCCTTGGAGGTATCGCGCCACAGGATGGACGCGGCGCCCTCGGGCGAAATCACGCTGTAGATGGCATGTTCCAGCATCAGAACGCGGTTGGCGGTGGCGATGGCGATGGCGCCGCCGGAACCGCCCTCGCCGAGAATGACGGACACGTTCGGGACGCCAAGGGCGAGACAGGCGTCGGTGGAGCGCGCGATCGCCTCCGCCTGGCCGCGCTCCTCGGCGCCGATGCCGGGATAGGCGCCGGCGGTGTCGACCAGTGTCACCACGGGGATATCGAAGCGATCGGCCATCTCCATCAGGCGCACCGCCTTGCGGTAGCCTTCGGGCCGGGCCATGCCGAAATTGTGCCGCAGCCGGCTTTCCGTGGTCGATCCCTTCTCGTGCCCGATGATGCAGACGCTTTCGCCGCGGAACCGGCCGAAGCCGCCAATAATGGCCTCGTCGTCGCCAAACTTGCGGTCACCCGCCAAGGGCGTGAAATCGGTGATCAATCCCGCGACATAGTCCAGGCAATGCGGCCGCTGCGGGTGACGGGCGACCTGGGTCTTCTGCCAGGGCGTCAGTGCGGCATAGAGGTCGCGCAGCGCCTGACCCGCCTTGGCTTCGAGCCGGGCGATTTCCTCGCCGATTGCGACCGCATTGCCGCTCGCCTGCATGGCGCGCAGCTCTTCGACCTTGGCTTCAAGCTCGGCGACGGGTTTTTCGAAATCGAGATAACTGCGCATCAATGTCGGAGATTGGGTCGGGCGGCTTTGCCGCGGGCGCCGGAAACTGAACCGGGGAGGGGGGATAGTCAAGCAAGGCCCGCATCAGACGCGAATCGGCCGCAGCCCGGGCGTGTCGGCGGTAACCTCCGGAGGCGGGCTCCGGCCGGTGGCGCGTCAGTTCTCGGCCAGCGGATGCAGGTCGCGAACGAGGCTCTTGAGCCGCTCATCGAGCACGTGGGTGTAGATCTGAGTCGTGGCGATGTCGGCGTGACCGAGCAGCGTCTGGACAATGCGCAAATCGGCGCCGTTCTGGAGCAGATGGCTGGCGAAAGCGTGGCGCAGGACGTGGGGGCTGACGCGATTGCTGGGCAGTCCGGCCGCGGCGGCGAGCGCCTTGAGCTCCCGCGCGAAATGCTGGCGGGTGAGATGGCCGCTGTCGCCGAACGAGGGGAACAGCCATTTTGATTCGGTCACGCCGGCTTCCCGGCGCAGGGCGAGATAGGCCGCCATAGACCGCCGCGCGGCATCGTTCAATGGGACCAGGCGTTCCTTGCCGCCCTTGCCACGCACAACCAGCATCTGCTGATCCTTGCGTGCGGCGGTGGCTGGCAACGCGACGAGTTCCGACACGCGTAGGCCGGTGGCATAGAGCACTTCGAGCAGGCAGGCGAGGCGTGCCCGACGCAGCCGCTCCGCGATCGGCGGCTCGCCGTCCGGACCTTCCGCGCGCAAGGCTGTGAACAGTCGATCGACCTCGGCCACCGAGAGGATCTTCGGCAGGGCACGCCCCCGCTTTGGCCCTTCGATGGCGGCGCCGGGATCGTCGGCGCGATGCCCCTCGGCGAAAAGGAAACGATAGAACTGGCGGATCGCCGAGAGCCGGCGAGCGACCGTGGTGGCGCTGAAGCCGCGCTCGGTGAGGATGCGCAGATAGCGGCGGATCGTGGCCGCCTCGGCAGTCGCCAGGGTCCCGGATCGCGGCAGATGCTCGCGGAAGTCCTCAAGATCGCGGCGGTAGGCCGCCAGGGTATTGGCGGCGGCGCCGCGTTCGGCGGCCAGCATGTCGAGGAACAGATCGATCAGGCGATCGTCACGGCTCCCGGCCATGGCGGCTTCCGTTCAGCGGTGCTTGTTCAGGCGATCCTGGGGTATCGTGACCGTCATCTCGCGCGGTTCCGGCTTGACGAAGGTGGCCAGCGCGAACACCACGCCATAGGCGAGGCCGCCCAGAACCCCCAAGGTCACCAGCAGTCGTATCAGGCTCGGCATCGCGTCCACATGTGCGGCGACGGCAGGGTCAACCCTACACGCTTGCGGAGCGGATGCCGGTCGAACGCGCCGCCCGCCCGACCCAGGATGAACGGATTCGCCGCCCCACCGTCCCGAGTACCACCATGTTCGCCTGCCGGAGGCAAGCGTTGGCAATGGCGCAGGGATTGGATTTGCGCCAGGGAGCAGATATGGAACCGGAAAGCGGGTTGCGGGAATGCAGACCATGTCCGATATCGCCGCCCCCGGCGCGGCTCCTCGCGTGACCCTGGAGGCACAGATCGCCGCCGGGCTGGGACGGCGCTCGCTCGTTCTCGTCGGCATGATGGGGGCGGGCAAGTCATCGATCGGCCGGCGGCTCGGACAGCGGCTGGGCCTGTCGTTTGTCGATGCCGACAACGAGATCGAAGCCGCCGCCGGCATGACAATCCGTGAGATTTTCGCCACGCATGGCGAAGCTTATTTCCGTTCCGGCGAGGCGCGGGTCATTGCCCGCCTGCTGGAAAGCGGGCCGCAGGTGATGGCGACGGGGGGCGGCGCCTATATGAATGCCGAAACGCGGCGGCTCATTCGCGAGAAGGGCGTATCCATCTGGCTGCGTGCAGATCTCGACGTGCTGCTGCGGCGGGTCCGGCGGCGGTCGGTGGCGGACCGGCCGATGCTGAGAAGCGATCCCGCGGAAATGCTGACGCGCCTGATGGGCGAGCGCTACCCTGTCTACGCCGAGGCGGACATCACGGTGCAGTCCCGCGATGTGCCGCACGAGACGATCGTCGGCGAGGTCATCCGCGCCTTGCATGATCATCTTCACAGCGCCGGCGCGGTCCCGCCGGCTCAGGACGAGAGCCAGTCATGAGTTTGGCGACGGAGGCGGCACGCGAAACCATCGTCCCCGTGGCGCTCGGATCAGGCTACGACATCGTGATCGGGCGCGGCGTCCTGGCGACGCTTGGTCGGCGCATCGCCGCATTGCGGCCCGGTTGCGCGGTCGCGGTCGTCAGCGACGAGACGGTGGCGGACCAGCATCTCGCCCCCGCGCTGCATTCGCTTGCTGAAGCCGGCGTCCGAGCCCAGCCGGTGGTCGTGGCGCCGGGCGAAGGCTCGAAGAGCTGGCGCGTGTTCGAACAGGTTTGCGAAGCGCTGGTCGCGGCCCGGGTCGAGCGTAACGATCTCGTCGTCGCCCTAGGCGGCGGCGTGGTCGGCGACCTTGCCGGCTTCGCGGCGGCCGTGCTCCGCCGCGGCATCGATTTCGTGCAGGTGCCGACCACGTTGCTGGCGCAGGTGGATTCCTCTGTTGGCGGCAAGACCGGCATCAACTCGGCGCATGGCAAGAACCTGATCGGCGCGTTCCATCAGCCGCTGCTGGTGCTGGCCGACACGGCGCTGCTTGACACGCTGCCCCGCCGGGCATTCGCAGCCGGTTATGCCGAAGTAGCGAAATACGGACTGATCAACGATCCGGGTTTCTTCGCCTGGCTCGAACGCCATCACGATGATGTCTTCAGTGGTGGCGACGCGCGCGAGGAGGCCATCGCGGTGAGTTGCCGCGCCAAGGCGGCCGTGGTGGCGCGCGACGAGCGCGAGACCGGCGAGCGCGCGCTGCTCAATCTCGGCCACACGTTCGGCCATGCTTTCGAAGCCGCCGCCGGCTTCTCCGACCGGTTGCTGCACGGCGAGGCGGTTGCGATCGGCATGACACTCGCCTTCGCCTTCTCGCATCGACTTGGGCTGGCGCCGGCAGACGACGTCGCGCGCGTGAAGCGTCATCTCGAGGCGGTGGGCCTGCCGACGCATCCGCGCGCCCGCGGCAACGAGGTCCCCGACGCGGACCGGCTGATGGACCTGATCGCGCAGGACAAGAAGGTGAAGCGTGGCCGCCTTACCTTCATTCTCGCGCGCGGGATCGGCCGTGCCTTCGTGGCGCCCGACGTCGATCCCGCCAGCGTGCGGGAGTTCCTGATCGAGACGCTCGCCCAGCCATGAGCTCGACCGACTGGCTCGCCGTCGTCGCCATTGTCGTCTGTCTGCTGCTGTCGTTCTTCTTCTCAGGCAGCGAAACGGCGCTGACGGCTTCGTCGCGCTCCAGCATGTTGCGGCTGGAAAAGAACGGTAACCGCCGCGCTGCGATCGTCAACCGCCTGATGCTGACGCGGGAGCGGCTGATCGGCGCGATCCTGTTCGGCAACAATGCCGTGAACATCGCCGCCTCGGCGCTGGCCACCGGCCTGTTCCTGACCTGGTTCGGCGATGTGGGCGTGGCCTATGCCACGGTGGTGATGACGCTCGTCGTCGTGGTGTTCTCCGAGGTGTTGCCGAAGACGATCGCGATCAACGCGCCTGATCGGGTGTCGCTGCTCGTGGCGCGACCGATCGGCTGGATCGTGACCTTGCTGGGCCCGCTGCTGATGGGGGTGGAAGCGCTGGTGCGCTTCGTGCTGTCGCTCGTCGGAATCCGCATCGGCGAGAATCAGCCCATTCTCACCGCGCATGAAGAGCTGCGCGGTGCCGTCGATCTGCTGCACCGGGAAGGCGGGGTGGAGAAGCAGGACCGCGACATGCTCGGTGGCCTGCTCGACCTGCGCGAACTCGAAGTTTCCGACGTGATGATCCATCGCACGAAGATGATCACAATCGATGCGGACGAGCCGCCGGAGCAGATCGTGCGTGCGGTGCTGGCGGCGCCGGTAACCCGCCTGCCGCTGTGGCGCGGCAGCCCGGAGAACATCATCGGTGTGTTGCACGCGAAGGACTTGTTGCGCGCCATTCAGGCCGCGGATGGCGATCTGACGAAGATCGACGTGGCCTCGCTGGCGCAGGCGCCCTGGTTCGTGCCGGATACGACGCCGCTCGCGGCGCAGTTGAAAGCGTTCCGCCGGCGCAAAACGCATTTCGCGCTGGTGGTCGACGAGTACGGCGAAGTGATGGGGCTGGTGACGCTCGAGGACATCCTCGAAGAGATCGTCGGCGACATCAACGACGAGCATGACATCGTTGTTGCCGGGGTGAGGCCGCAGGCGGACGGGTCGGTGAATGTCGACGGCAACGTGCCGATCCGGGACCTCAACCGGGTGATGGACTGGAGCCTCCCGGACGACGAGGCGACCACGATCGCCGGCCTGGTGATCCACGAGGCGCGGTCGATTCCCGAGCCAGGACAAAGCTTTACCTTCCACGGCTTCCGCTTCCAGGTGCTGCGGCGCAGCCGCAACCGGATCACCGTGCTGAAGATCACGCCGCTGGCGCGGCGGCCGGCGGCGGCCGCCTGAACGCACGGGAACACCACCGGAACGGGTGGAAGAAAAAGCCGGAACGGATTGTTACCGCCAAGTTCCGCCGGGTTCCGTCACGACCGTCCTTCGTTCGGCGCGCTGCGCGCGACCGCGGCTTCGCTGGGGGCGGCGGCGTGCAGCGCCAGGGCGTGGATGCCGCCGGCGAGCTCGGCGGCGAGCGCGGCGTTGACGAGGCGATGGCGATCGAGCCGGGACTTCCCTTCGAAGGCGGCCGATACGATATAGATGCGGTAGTGCGTCTCGCCGCCCGGCCGGTGGCCGGCATGCCCCTCATGAAGGTGGGACTCATCGACGACCGTCAGGCTGTCCGGGGCGAAGGCTGCCGTCAGCTTGTCGGTGATGATCTGCTGCATCCGCATGCGACACCTCGGTTCCGGTCATGACGCGCGCGCGTCGGCGACACGGAACGCGACTGTCCCGCCTTGTCAAGCTTGCGGCCGGGGGGCCGCCTTCCGCATAATCGCACGATGAAGTTCGACTCACCCTTGTTCGACCGCATCCGGGTCAAGCCGGATCAAGATCGCCGTCTGCGTGCCGAGTGCCCCGTCTGCGAATGGCCGGGCTGCACCGAGGCGGCCGGCTATCGCGCGCCCAAGGGTCGGGGCAACGAAGGCAAGTACTGGCAGTACTGCCTCGAACACGTGCGCACGTACAACCAGTCGTACAACTATTTCGCGGGCATGAGCGACGACGCCGTCGCGCGCTATCAGAAGGATTCGCTCACCGGCCACCGTCCGACCTGGAAGATGGGGGTGAACGGCAAGGCCGGCACGCGGCCGGACCCGAACGGGTTCCGGGCCGGCTTCGACGCCGACGATCCGTTCAGCCTGTTCGGCGAGTTCGGCGGCAATACGCGCTGGAAGCCCGACGAGGCGAGCCAGCCCGAGGGGCGGATGATCCGCAATGCCGAGCGCAAGGCGCTCGACACGATGGGGCTCGAGGTCGGCGTCAGCGCCGCCGAGGTCAAGGCGCGGTTCAAGGAGCTGGTGAAGCGGCATCATCCGGACGCCAATGGCGGCGACCGCTCCAGCGAAGGCCTGCTGCGGGAAGTGATCCAGGCCTACAACTACCTGAAGTCCGTCGGCTACGCCTGACCCGCGCGCCTGCGGGGCCGGCTCGCGCCGGGCGATGGGCGGCATTGCGGCGGGGCGGCCGCAAACCTATCTCCGAACAGGGCCGGCGCGATGCGAAAAGGCGCGAATCGCGGCCGGCCGATGGCGGCGGCGGTCCGCCTGGCGGGCGGGAGAAAAGGTGCCCGCGGGTGTTGCCCCAAGCTGGAATCTCCTTGATCGGACATTGAAAATCGCCCCGGCCGGAATTGTCCGGGAAAGCAGGCCGGGCCGGCCGGCGACTTTCGCCGCCGCGGAAGTTTCTGCTAAGGTCGCCGCCATCGCGACCCGCGCGATCAGCAAAAGCGAGACCCGTTTGCGCCCGATCGCGCTTCAACTCTTGAGCCGGCGCAGCCTTGCGCTGCCGAAGCGGACCCGCTTCGGCACGGCGACGGCACGGTGACAATGGGCCCTGGACCTGGCTCCCGGGCCACGGAGGACCAATGACCACTGCGACGCAGGAGGTGGCCGGTCTGCCGGACATGAAGGTGTCCGTGCGGCAGGTGTTCGGAATCGACAGCGACCTGGAAGTGCCGGCCTATTCGGAGCCGGATCCGCACGTTCCGGACGTCGACCCCGATTATCTGTTCGACCGCGCCACGACGCTCGCCATCCTGGCCGGCTTCGCCAAGAACCGCCGGGTGATGGTGACCGGCTATCACGGCACCGGCAAGTCGACCCATATCGAGCAGGTCGCGGCGCGGCTCAACTGGCCGTGCGTGCGCGTCAATCTCGACAGCCACATCAGCCGTATCGACCTGATCGGCAAGGATGCGATCGTGCTCCGCGAAGGGCTGCAGGTGACCGAATTCCGCGACGGCATCCTGCCCTGGGCCCTGCAGCACAACGTGGCGCTGGTGTTCGACGAATACGACGCCGGCCGGCCCGACGTGATGTTCGTGATCCAGCGGGTGCTGGAAGTGTCGGGGCGGCTGACGCTGCTCGACCAGAACAAGGTGATCCGGCCGCACCCCGCGTTCCGCCTGTTCGCCACCGCCAACACGGTCGGCCTCGGCGACACGACCGGGCTCTATCACGGCACGCAGCAGATCAACCAGGGCCAGATGGACCGCTGGTCGATCGTGACGACGCTGAACTATCTGCCGCACGACAACGAGGTCGAGATCGTGCTGGCCAAGGCCAAGCACTATCGCGGCACGCCCGAGGGACGCGACATCGTCAACAAGATGGTGCGGATCGCCGACCTGACCCGCAACGCGTTCATGAACGGCGACCTCTCGACCGTGATGAGCCCACGCACGGTGATCACCTGGGCCGAGAACGCGGAGATCTTCGGCGATCTCGGCTTCGCCTTCCGCGTCACCTTCCTCAACAAGTGCGACGAGCTGGAACGGCCGCTCGTGGCCGAGTTCTATCAGCGCTGCTTCGGCACCGAGCTGCCGGAAAGCGCGGTGAACGTGGCGCTGAGCTGAACGGCCGCAGCGGGCGACGATGTCCTCGAACCAGAAGCCCAAACCGGGATCCAAGGAAGCACCGAACGAGCCGTTCAAGCGCGCGGTGACCGGCTGCCTGCGGGCGATCGCGCGCAAGGGCGAGCTCGAAGTCGCCTATGCCGCCGAGCGGCCGGGGCTCGCCGGCGGCAAGGTCCGGCTGCCGGAACCGGCGCGCAAGATGTCGGCGCGGGACGCGGCGATCGTGCGCGGCCATGCCGACGCGATCGGCTTGCGCCTCGCCTGCCACGATCCCGGCACCCATCGCAAGCTGATGCCCGGCGGGCAGCAGGCGCGGGCGGTGTTCGAGGCGGTCGAGCAGGCGCGGGTCGAGGCGATCGGCGCGCGGCGGATGCAGGGCGTGGCCCGCAATCTCGAAGCGATGCTCGACGACCGGTTCCATCGCGGCAAGTACGAGGACATCACCGATCGCGCCGACGCGCCGCTGGAAGACGCGGTGGCGCTGATGGTGCGCGAGCGCCTGACCGGCCTGCCGCCGCCGCCGGCGGCGCGCAAGCTGGTGGATCTGTGGCGGCCGTGGATCGAAGACCGGGCCGGACGCGAACTCGACCGGCTCGAAGAGCTGGTCGAGAACCAGCGCTCGTTCGGGGACGCCGTCCACGATCTGTTGGAATCGCTCGACATGGGCGAGGACCGCGGCCGCGATTCGGAGGACGACGAGGACGAGGATCGCGACCAGGACCAGCCGCAGGACGATGCGGGCGAGGAGGGCGAGGCGCGCGAGGCCGACGACGCCCAGGGCATGACGCTCGAAGAATCGGAAATGGCGAGCGACGAGATGACCGAGGGGGAAACGGAGGCGGCCGACGCCCCGACCTCGGAACTGCCCGACGACGCCGAGATGGGCGACAGTGAGTCGGCCAACGAACCGTGGCGGCCACGGCCGCACGGGGCGAACGAGCCGCGCGGCCCGGAATATCATCCGTTCACGTCGAAGTTCGACGAGGTGGTGGCGGCGGAAGATCTGTGCGAGCCGGACGAACTGGAGCGGCTGCGCAGTTATCTCGACAAGCAGCTGTCGCACCTGCAGGGCGTCGTCGCGCGGCTGGCCAACCGGCTGCAGCGGCGGCTGATGGCGCAGCAGAACCGGGCCTGGGAATTCGACCTCGAAGAAGGCATGCTCGATCCCGCGCGGCTGTCGCGCGTCGTCATCGACCCGATGCACCCGCTGTCGTTCAAGCGCGAGAAGGACACGACCTTCCGCGACACGGTGGTGACGCTGCTGATCGACAATTCCGGCTCGATGCGCGGCCGGCCGATCACGGTGGCGGCGACCTGCGTCGACATCCTGGCGCGCACGCTCGAGCGTTGCGGCGTCAAGGTCGAGATCCTCGGCTTCACCACGCGGGCGTGGAAGGGCGGCCAGTCGCGCGAAGCGTGGCTGGCGGCCGGCAAGCCGGCGGCGCCGGGGCGGCTCAACGATCTGCGCCACATCATCTACAAGGCCGCGGACGCGCCGTGGCGGCGGGCGCGCAAGAATCTCGGGCTGATGATGCGCGAGGGCCTGCTGAAGGAGAACATCGACGGCGAGGCGCTGGACTGGGCGTATCAACGCCTTCTGGCGCGGCCCGAACAGCGGCGGATCCTGATGATGATCTCCGACGGGGCGCCGGTCGACGATTCCACCCTGTCGGTCAATGCCGGCAATTATCTCGAGCGGCACCTGCGCCACGTGATCGAGGAGATCGAGACGCGGTCACCGGTGGAACTGATCGCGATCGGCATCGGCCACGACGTCACGCGCTACTACCGCCGCGCCGTCACCATCGTCGATGCCGAGGAGCTCGGCGGCGCGATGACCGAGAAGCTGGCCGAACTGTTCAGCGAGCATGCGGAGGCCGATGCGGGACGCCGCCGGCCGCGGAGACGCGTGGCGTGAGCCTCGGCGCGCGGATGCGCCGTCTCGCGTCCGGACTGTCGCGCCGCGTGATCGTCGCCGCGGCCTCGCTCGTGCTGGCCGGCGCGGCGGTGCTGGTCCATATCGGCCTGCCGGAAGCGCAGCCGCTCACGGCGGCGCGCAGCGTCGTCGTGCAGGCGCGGCCGATCACCGCGTTCGATCCCCGCGACCCCGGCAAGCGCCAGTTCGGGCCGCTGACCTTCCGCGGCGGGCTGGAGCTCACCTCCGCGGACGCCGCCTTCGGCGGCCTGTCGTCGATCCGCACCACGGCCGATGGCGGCTTCCTCGCGGTGACCGACAAGGGCGCATGGCTGCGCGGGCGCATCGTCACGCGCGACGGACGGCCGGAGGGGCTTGCCGAGGTGGAGCTGGCACCGATCCGCGGGCCGGACGGGCGGCCGATCACGGCGCGGCGCTGGTACGACAGCGAGGCGCTCGCGATCGACGGCGAGACCGCCTATGTCGCGATCGAGCGGGTGCACCAGATCCTGAAATTCGACCTGCGACGTGGGCTCGCCGCGCCGGGCCTCATGGTGACGGTGCCGCCGGCGGTCAAGGCGCTGCGCCCGAACAAGGGCATCGAGGGACTGGTCGCGGTCGGCAAAGGCGCGCCGCTCGCCGCCGGCACGCTGATCGCGCTGTCGGAGCGCGGGCTCGACGGCGACGGCAACATCACCGGCTTTCTGATCGGCCGGCAGCCGGGCCAGTTCGCGATCCGCCGCAGCGACGACTACGACCTCACCGATGCCGCGCTGCTGCCCGACGGCGGCCTCGTGATCCTGGAGCGGCACTATTCGCTGCTGCGCGGCGTGGCGATGCGGCTGCGGCTGCTGCCTTTGGCCGCGCTGCGGCCGGACGCGGTGGTCGACGGCCGTGTGCTGCTGGAAGCGGATCTCGGCTACCAGATCGACAACATGGAAGGCCTGTCGGTGCATCGCGACGACGCCGGCGAGATCGTGCTGACGCTGGTCTCGGACGACAATTTCTCGCTGCTGCAGCGGACGCTGCTGCTGCAGTTCACGCTGACCGGCGAGTAGCGGAGCGCCGCTGTCCTTGACGCCTGGACCCCGGATCGCGCTGCGCGCGTCCGGGGAACGCCGTCATTGACGCCTGGGCCCGCGTATCGTGTCAGGCGAAAGTGCGAAGCGTGGCCGCCAGCATCGACCCGCCGGCAATGTCAGCGCAAGCGCCCCGGATCAGCACCGCGTCGTTTCATGACGCGGCGCATCCGGGGCACGGCAGAGGCGCTGGCGCGCGTTGGCAATAGGGAACGGCTCCACGCGTCATGGCCGGGCCCGTCTCAGCCATCCACGTCTTCCTTGCCGGCGCGGCTCCAAGACGTGGATGCCCGCGACAAGCGCGGGCATGACGCGAATGGGTGAGGTCGTCGAAGACGCTTCCGTGGAAGCGCGTGGTCCTCGGACATCG
>Ga0182741_1002923_pt1 | contig 18989 bp, 20 predicted proteins | sample eDN5th37CBELigOP_FD_128874 | JGI IMG/M metagenome (GOLD analysis project Ga0182741, IMG submission 128874) | Enriched Organic Plus compost microbial communities from Emeryville, California, USA - eDNA 5th pass 37_C BE-Lig OP (version 2) (version 2) ... | reverse complement strand
CTGTGGTCCGAGCTGAACAAGCACTTCGCCGCCGAGGACGGCTCGATCGTGCACCGGTTCCTGTACTTCCCCGACGAGAACCACTGGGTGCTCAAGCCCCAGCACGCCGTCGTCTGGTACGAGACCGTGTTCGCGTTCCTCGCGCAGCACGTGCTCGGCGAGGACTGGGCGCGACCCGCGAACCTCGGCTGACGGCAGGCGCACCGGATGCCGCGACCCTCCGCCACGCGGGCGGGGGCGCGGCATCCGTTCGTGAGTTGGTCGCAGGTGGGCTACCCGGCGCTGGCTCCGATGAGTTCCGGCATTGACGTGACCGTCGAATCATCGACCCGGTGCCACGTGCGGTTCCGGTAGACGAGCCCTTCGCACATCGCGGCATCGGGAGCCACGCGCGACTCGACGATGGTGACGACGAACACATTCGAGCCGCCTGCGTCGACCCTGTGCAGGATGTCTGCGCGCATCCAGGTCTTCACTTCTTCGAAGACCGGCTCTCCCGTCGGGAGACGATGCCATCGGCTCTCGTCAGCGAACCTGTCGACCCCACTCGCGGCGCCGAGAAGCGCCAGATCGAGGTTGTCGGCTGACAGCAGGTGGATCACCACAGAGTCGGCTTTGCGAAGGTTCCGCGCACTCGAGCTGAGTGCCGACACCGAGAACATCGCGAGCGGGGGATCGGCGCTGACCGCCGACACCGAGGAAGCCGTGAGCGCAACGGGGCTTCCTCCGGGGTCAGCCGTGATCAGGGCGACACCTGCCGGGTGCAGCCGGAACGCCGACTTGAACTCCTCTGGGGTGATCATGACACAGCCGCCAAGTACCGGACGGCCGCCTGCCGCCAGTTGAGAGTGACATGGTGCGAGATCATCTCGACGTCGCGCTTGGCGATCGACACAGGGTGGGCAGGATTCCCGGCCTTCGCCCCCACCAGCGAGAAGATCTGCTGAACGGCCCGCAGCGCGGTCCGTGTCACCAGGGCGTTGTCGCGCAATTCGCGCGCGACATCCTCTTCCGACGACTCGATTCGCTGACGGGCCCGCTCGGATGCCTCCCAGCTCCGCTTCTCGATGAGCAGTCGCGCCATCTGGATGTCGCCCTGCGCCTGCGCGAACTCGCTCGCGACGTAATCCTGATCCGCCAGGCGGACCGCGCCGCCGAGTGCGTTCGCCACGCGGGTGCTCGAGCCGACCGTCTCGGCGAAGTGCTCGGCTGCGCCCCATGCTGCACCCACCGCGCACGATGCGAAGGGGAATCGGCCGTTCGACGGCCACGTTGCGTACATCGTGCTGAAGGTCGGGTGCAGGGCGCGGCGCTCCTGAAGCTTGCGGACCGTGTCTTTCGTCGCCTGCACCCGGTGCTCCGGCACGAACACGTCGTTGACCGACATGGTGCGGCTTCCGGTCCCGCGCATGCCCGTCGGGAACCAGTCATCGACGGTCTCAGCGTCCTCGCGAGGAACGAGGAACATGTGGCCTTCGCCCTCCACCGGGGCGTTGAAGATCAGCCACTCCGAGAAGTCGGAGCCGCTGCAGAACCCCCACCTGCCGGTCAGACGGTATCCCCCGGGCACCTTTCTGGCGACGGCCTTCGGATTGAGGTTCGTGTTGCCGGCGAGCGTCTTGTAAGTGTCTTCGCCCCAGATCTCATCCTGGACCTCCTCGGGGTAAGCGAGGATGGCCATGTTGTCGGAGCTGAGGATCGAGAAGGTCCACGCGGTGGACGCGCAGCCGCGTGCGAGCGTCATCGCCACCTTCGCGTGCTCGTGCTCACTGAGCTCGAGGCCGCCGTACTTCTTCGGCTTCAGAATGTGAAAGAAGCCCGCATCGCCGAGTTCCCGGTACACCTCGCCAGAGATGCGGCGCTCGCGATCCACATCCGCCGCCCGCTCTCGCAGGCGTGGCACCATCGCTTCCGCGCGCGACAGGATCTCTTCCGCCGTCAGCGTCGACGGCGGTGCGGGGCGGATGCCGGCCGGGCGCTGGTCATCGAGAACGGTGCTGTTCATGTCTGTCCCTCCCGCGGCCTCGGTGCCGCAGAGCTCGATCGGGGTCTGAACTTCATCCTGCGATCGAGGCGAAACCGCGGTCAAACAGAACAATTCGGGCAATATGCACGATTTCGGTGTAAATGCGTGCCCGGCATGGACGGCATCGCCTACACGGGGATCGGGTATTGCTCTCGCAGCAAGGCCCCCAAGGCGTTAGCCCGCGGGGAGAGTTCGGCATCCTTCGCCCACGCGAAGACGACAGAAACGGCCGGCGGTGGGGGCGTGATGTCCTTCTCGATGATCGGCAGCCCTTCGTAGCTCATCTTGTTGGCGGGCCGTTGCACGAGAATGGCGTAAGCCGTGTCCGATCGCGCGACGAGGGACCTCGTGAGCTCGAAAGCGTGGGTGCGATGGCGGACGTTGGGTGCGAGCCCGCGGGCCTCGAACACCGACATGGCGTAACGGGTGCTCGGACTCTGGTCGAAGAGGATGAGTGGCAGCGGAGCCAGCTCCTCGAGCGTCACCACGTCACGGTCGGCGAGCGGGTGGTTCTCGCCGAACAGTGCATAGCCGCGTGCGTCGAAGAGCTGGAAGCGATCGAGATTCTCCGTGCCGTCCATGTCGTACATGATCGCGGCGTCCAGCTGTCCTGCGACGAGAGCGTGGTGGAGCTCATCTTGCGCGCCCACAACGAAGTCGACCGAAACGCGGGGATGCCGTTGCTCGAATTCGTCGAGCAGGCGTGGGAGTACGGTGGTGGCGAGGGTGACGAAGCATCCGATGCTGAGTGGGCCGACGAGCTCGGATCCGTCACCCTGCACGGCATAACTGAGCTCGGCGACATCGGTGAGGAGACGCCGGGCCCGGAGGAGCACGAGCTGACCGGTGGGCGTCAGCGTGACTCCCTGCGCCCTACGTCGAACACAAAGCTCTGCGCCGAGCGCCCGCTCCAGCTCGGAGATCGATGCTGAAACAGCGGACGGTGAGAAGTGGAGTCGTAGGGCTGCCCCGCTGATCGTGCCTTCTTCGGCGGCCGCGACGAAGTGCGCCAATTGCCTCAGCGTCACATCGCCGCGCGTGAGGAAGTCGGCGACCGGGTCGTCACTCATGCGAGAAGCCTATTCCACACTCATGCCGTGGTTATTCCTCGGTTTGTTCTGTTTGACCGCATAAACCGTGCATGCGCACCATTGGTCCCGACAGTCCACCGCCCGAGACCTGCTGTCATCTGGGCTTTGATCGCGCTCGACGCCGAGCGCGTGGAAGGGACCGAGACCAATGGAGGCTCAGTTCGTATGAAGAACACGATCACCCGCAGACGAATGACTGCTGCAGTCGCTGCCGTCGGCATCGCGGGTCTCATGCTCACTGGCTGCGCGAGAGGGTCGGAAGAGGCCGCTTCGGCGGATGACGCCGTCGCGCCTTCGCCAGGGATCACGGACACGTCGGTCATCTTCGCGACGACGTCGCCGCTGACGGGCAATGCTGCGGGCGTCGGTCAATGTGCGGTGGACGGCGCGGTCGCGTACTTCGAAGCCAAGAACGCCGAAGGTGGAATCACCTTCGGGGATGGAAAGACGCGCACAGTCGAGTTCCGCGCGTACGACGACGCCTACGATCCGCAACGCGCGCTCGCGAACTTCCAGCAGATGGTGGCGGACGGCGTGTTCGGCGCCGCGCTCAGTCTGGGCACTCCGACGAACCGAGCGTGGCGGGAGGCCGCGATCGCCGAGGGAGTGCCGCAGGTCTTGCTGCAGACCGGTGACCCGATCTTCAGCGACCCGGAGGAAAGCCCCTGGCAGCTGGGCCTTCTCCCGATCTATCAACAGGAGGGGGAGGCGTTCGGCGAGTTGCTCGCCGCCTCCGCAGATGACCACAAGGTCGCAATCCTCTCGCAGAACGACGACTTCGGCCGCGGTTACGTCGAAGGCTTCAAGGAAGCGATCGCGGACGCGGACAACGTCGAGGTTGTCAAGGAACTCACGTTCGAGGCGACCGCCGTCGACGTCTCGGCTCAGATCACCGACCTTGCCTCGACGGGTGCGGACGTCTTCTTCAACGCGATGTCATCACTCCCGCCGCTGGTCATCGGCGCATTGCAACAGGCCGATTCGGTGGGCTGGCACCCCAGCCTGTTCCTGCCGTCGACGACGTCGAGCCCACAGACATTGCTGATCCCCTCCGGCGTCGCAGACCGGTTCCCCGGCATCTACTCGACAGCGTCGTCGCTGGTGGCTGGGTCGCCTGCGTTCGATGAGAGCCCGGACTCGGCGGCATTCCTGGAAGCGCTCGCGGAGCACACTTCCCAGGACGGCGTCCCTGCCTTCCCGCAGTGCGTCTGGAGTTGGATCGGCGCGTCGGTGCTCGAGCAGGCGTTCATGAAGATGGAGCAGCCGACACGTGAGAGCTTCATGGAAGCCCTTCGCTCGATCTCTGGATTCGAGGCACCGTTCCTCCTGCCGGGCGGAGTGATCGATACGACCGTCGACGGACTTCCGGCCATGAACGGCGTCGTCGTGCTGAAGTTCAACGGTCAGGGCTTCAGCCCGGCCGAATCTCTGGGGTAACCTCTCGGGTCCGCCTCCAGACCGGATGCCGCGACCCTCCGCCCACGCGGGCGGGGGCGCGGCATCCGTCGTCTGGTCGACCCGATCAGAACCGCTGGGTCGCGAGCCACTCGTCGAATGTCTGCGTGCCGAGCTGCGCGTCCGCACCGGGAAGGAGCGACCCGTCGCGCTGACGTCGCCCTCCTTCGCCGGGCAGCGAGATCGCGGGGATCCAGGCGCGCGAGCCCTTGGCTCGCGCGTAGGCGCGCATCATGTCGGCGAGGTTCTCTTCGCGAGGGCCACCGAGGTCGCGCGCTCGACCCGCCGGCGGCTCTTCGGCGAGCTCGACGAGCCGCTCGGCGACCTCGCGTGCCGCGATCGGCTGCGTGCGCATGCGGATCGCGAGATGGAGCGGGCCGATCTTGGCGCGTTCGTAGGTCTGCCCCGCGAACTCGTGGAACTGCGTCGCGCGCAGGATCGTCCAGGGGACGGCACCGGTCTCGACGAGCCGCTCCTGCGCGACCTTTCCGGCGTAGTAGCCGTACGGCGCGCGGTCGATGCCGACGATCGACAGGGCGACGTGGTGGGGAACGCCGATCCGCTTCTCTGCGTCGAGCAGTGCGCGCGTCGTTCCGGTGAAGAACCCGGTGGACACGTCTGCCGAGAGGGTCTGCGTGCTGAGCACGTCGACGACGGCATCCGCGCCCGCGATCGCGTCAGCGAGACCCTCGCCCGATCGCACATCGGCGCCCGTGCGGCGCGACAGCACGACGACATCGTGCCCGCGCCCCTTCGCCACATCGACGACGTGCGTGCCCACGACTCCTGTTCCACCCGCGACGACCAGCTTCATGTGCGATTCCTCCCTCTGCGGCGGCGATCAGTGCGCCTACCAGAGAGACAACTCGAGCCGCGCAGATGTGACTTGACCCTGCCACTGTGTCATGGTCGAGCGTGGGCTTCACCATGTACACGATCGGAGAGTTCGCCGCCTTCGGCCGCGTGAGTGTGCGGATGCTGCGCCACTACGACGCGATCGGACTGCTGCGTCCCGCGCGGGTCGATCCGCACTCGGGATACCGCCTGTACGACCCCTCGCAACTGGGCCGTCTGCTGCGGATCGTCGAGCTGCGCGACTTCGGATGCTCGCTCGACGACGCCGCGACCGTGCTCGACGCCCCGGACCAGGAGCGCGCGCTGCGCGACGTGCTTCGGCGCCGTCGTGCCGAGCTGCAGGGGTCCATACGGGCCGACGCCGCGCGGCTCGCGCGCCTGGACGAGCGGCTCTCCGCATTGGAAGGAGAAGCACCCATGCCCCAGATCGAATACCGCCGGATCGACCCCGTGACGGTGTACGCCGCGAGCGGGATCGCCCCCGGCGGAGGACCTGAGAACGTCTCACCCGTCATCGACCGGATCCTCCCGCCCCTCAAGGCCGCGCTCGAGGCGGCGGGCGTCGAACACCGCGAACCCGGCGTCTTCTGGTACGAGCCCGTCGAGGACAGCGACGACCTGCGTGTGTGGGTCTCGTGGATCGCCGGCGCCCGCCCCCTCGAGGGTGAGGGCTGGGAAGTCGTCGAGCTGCCGGAGGTCGAGCGCGCCGCCGTCACGACGTACCGCGGAGACATGGCGGGGATCGGACGCGCGTGGAACGCGTTCATGCAGGAGATCGACTCCGACGGCGCCGAGCTCGTGGGCGCGTGCCGCGAGGTCTATCTGCAGAGCGAGCCGCTGCCCGAGTCGGAGTGGGTCACCGAACTGCAGCAGCCCGTGCGCTGACGCGTCAGTCGGGGCTTCCTCCGTGCGTCGGATCCGTCGGCGGAGGGAGCCTCGACGGATCCGCGGCGATTCCAAGTCGCGCGGCCGCGTCGGAGATCTGCCGTGCGAGCTCGACGTCCTTCTGCGTCAGCCCGCCCGCCGAGTGCGTCACGACGCGGACCGTGACCCCGCGGTAGCGCAGGTCGACGTCGGGGTGGTGGTTCGCGGCATCCGCGAGCTTCGCGATCTCGGCGACGAACGCCGCACCCGCGTTGAAGTCGCGTGTGTCGAAGTAGGCGGCGGCACCTGCGGCGGTCGCGCGCCAGTCGGCGACTCCGGATGCCTCGTGGAATTCGCGACTCGTGATGACGGCCATGTCCGGCCTCCGTTCGATCGACGATGCTGAGTCTCGGGCGAGCGAGCGGTGAGGGAGCGGAGCGACGGGCGCCGGATCCGCACCGGGGTCCGGCGCCCGCGTGAGTCAGCCCGCGTGCCGGATCTCGCAGTCGCTTCCGGGAGAGAGGATCGCCTCGCGCCCGTCGTCGTACCGCACCACCAGCAGCGGGTCGTCGTCATGTCCACGGACCTCGACCACCTCACCGGAGTGGTCCGGCGAGCCGACGGTGCGCCCGTGGATGATGACGCGGTCACCGACCTTCGCCTGCATGTCGCTCACCTCCTGGCCTCACCATACGATGCACGCGAATGCGAAGGCCAGTCCTCTCAGCAAGGTCTAGAGCTGGGCGCCGTCGTCCCACGGATCGTCGAGCCCGGGCGTCTTTCCGCGCCACGACTCGTAGGCGATGAGCCACCCGATCGAGATGACGATGCCGATCACGAGACCCAGCACGACGCTGCCGAGCACGGTGCCGACGAGGGCGCCGAGGCCGAGCAGCACGACGGTGCCGACGGCCCATCCGATCCGCCCCTTCGGCCAGCCTGTGCGTCGGTCGCTCATGCGCTCAGCCTACGCGCGCGGGGGCCGCGGCATCCGTATCATCACGCTTGCGGAGGGGTGTACGCGACCATCCAGTCGATGCCGAACCGATCGGTGAGCATGCCGAAGCGTCCGCCCCAGGGCGGGACGTCGAACGGCATCATGATCGTGCCGCCGTCGGCGAGCGCCGACCAGAACCGCTCGAGCTTCTGCTCGTCGTCGCCGCTGACCGAGACCGAGATGCCGGCGGGCTTGCGGTAATCGACGCCCGCGGGCGTGTCGGACGCCATGAGCACGAACCCGTCGGGCGTCGTGAGCTGCGCGTGCATGACGAGGTCGGCCTCGCTCGCGTCTTGCACCATGCCCTCGTACTCGCCGAAGGTCGAGATGTCGAGGTCGCCGCCGAAGACGCCTTGGTAGAACTGCATGGCCGACCGGGCCTCTCGCTGGAACGAGAGGTACGGATTGAGGCTGGGCATGTTCGCTCCTGGAATGTGGATGGGGAATGACGGATGCCGCGCCCGGCCGCGCCGCGGAGGACATCAGTCTGACAGAGGCCTCCGACATCGGAGGGCGCCGCGATCAGCCCACGAGCTCGCGCAAGAGGCGCGACGCGGCCGCGCCCTGCAGTCGCTGGAAGCGCCGGAGCGTGGGCAGCCCCGGCGGGTCGGGTTGCCGGCCCTTCTCGAGCAGGAATCCGGCCATCAGCGCCACGATCGCGGCGGTCGTCGCGGCATCCGCCCCCGCGAACACCTCGTGCGAGTCCATCGCGGCGATCACATCGAAGCCCGGATCGCGGTACCGCACGTCGACGAGCAGCATGACGGCGTCGACCCAGGACGCGCCGCGCAGCGCCCAGGGCCAGTCGATGAGCACCGCCTCGCCCGTGGGCGTGAGCAGCACGTTGTCGGCCCGCACGTCGAAGTGCACGAGCGCGTCACCCGCCGCGAGCTCGACACCGCGATCGGCCATGGCGGCCCACCGCGCAGCGTGCCGCACCGCCCACTCGACGTCCTCGGCATCGGCGAGCGTGACGCCGTCGGCTTCGGTCAGCGGCACGACGACCGGATCGGGCTCGGCGAGCAGCTCCTTCCACGAGTCGGCGAGCGGCCGCAGTCCGGTGCGGATGGGCGGGATCACCGCACGGGCATCGGCGCTCAGCGGTGCTCGCGCCGTCGCCGCGAGCGCGTCGAGTACGGCGCGCAGGTCGTCCTCGCGCCACGGCACCGCGGGATGCCGCCCGTCCACGAGCTCGAACGCGAGCACGGTCCAGTCGTCGCCGTCGGCAGACCCGAGGAACTTCGGGGCGGGGACGGCGGTAGGGAGCACCGCGGCCTTGATCGCCTCGCTGCGATGGATCGGCACGACCTCGGGGTTGACGTCCGACGTCGCCGTCTTGACGAAGACGCGGCGGCCGTCGGCACACGTCACGACGTCGGCGGACCCCGGCGAGAACCCGCCGGGTTGCGACACGGCGCCCACGACGGGCGAGCCCAGGAGCTCCGCGACGGCGTCCTGTACGCGCGCGGGCACGTCCTCCCAGCGCACACGCGACGCGACCATCCGCACATTCTGGCATCACGGTCGGACGCCGTCAGCGGTCGCGGTGGTCCTCGGGGTGCAGGCGCGGGGCTTTTCGCGGCTCGCGCACGCCGCTCAAGCCGATGAGGCGGATCGCGCGCTGGCGTTGCCCGCTCCACGGAGCGAGGAGCTCGAGCATCCGGTCATCGTCCACACGCTCGCCGATGAGCGCGTACCCGATCTCGTTCGCGAGGTGGTAGTCGCCGACGCTCACCGCGTCGGGATCGCCGAGCGCGCGGATGCGGGTCTCGGCGGCCGTCCACACGCCGACACCGCGCAGGCTCGTGAGCACGCGGTCGCGGGCGTCGCCGTCGGGTGCCGCCGTCAGCGCACGCACGACCGAATCGCCGCGGCGCGCGGTCTCGACGATCGTGCGCGCCTGCGGCGGCTCGAGCCCCGCGCGGTGCCACGCCCACGACGGCACGCGACGCCATCCGTCGATCGTGGGCGGCGCGAACATCGGCCGCGGCGTGGGCCCGGGGGCGCGCTCGCCGTACCACGTGACGATCCGCCGCCACGCGCCGAACGCCTGCATGTTCGTGACCTTCTGTTCGATGATCGACGCCGCGAGAGCGTCGAACACGATGTCGGTGCGGCTCAGGCGCAGACCCGGATTGCGGCGGTGCGCGTCGGCGACCAGCGGATGCCGCGACGCGTCGAAGTCCGCGGGATCGTCCTCCGCCCCGCACAGCGCCGGCAGCTGCGCGAGCGCCCATTCGCGGCCGGGTCCCCACGCCGCCCCGCGGATCACCCCGCGCGACACCTCGCGCAGCGCGAGCGTCGCGACGCCTTCGGGCGTGCGACTCGCGCGCCAGATGACCGAGCCGTCGACGCACATCGTCGGGTCGCCGTAGCCGCGCCGCTGCATGAGGACGGTCCGAGCGAGATCGAGCGGATGCCGCGGCCGGTACTCCGTCTCGAGGGGGCGACTGTGCGCGGGGCGCGGATCGCGGCCGTTGCCGTGCCCGCGGGCGGCCCGGGGGTCGCGGGAAGCGGCTCCGCGCGCATCGCGCACGGGGAACACCCCCGACGACCTCATGCGCTCACGATACGTCGTCGTCGCGACATCCGCAGATCCGCGACGACGATCGCGCGATCAGAACCGGTCGGGCGACGGCGAGCCGTGGCCGTAGCGGATGACGACGTCGGCGTGCCGGTCGAAGCGGTACCCGACCCCGCGCACCGTGCGCACGATGTCTTCGTAGCGGCCGAGCTTCGCACGCAGGCGACGCACGTGCACGTCGATCGTGCGCTCACCCGGGACGTCGTCCTCGCCCGCGCCCTGCCACAGCGAGCTCACGAGCTCGGCGCGCTCGATCGTGCGGCCCTCGCGGAGCACGAGGTACTGCAGCAGTTCGAACTCCTTGAAGGTGAAGGCGGCCGATTCGCCGTCGATGAGCACGCGCTTGCGCGAGATGTCGACGACGACGCCGGCGGGCGTGCGCTCGTCCTCGTCCGGCTCCTGCTGCTTCGCGCGGGCGACGGCCGACGGCTCGTGCAGCGCGAGACGAACGACGTCGACGTCGCGGCCGCCTGAGCCGACGGGTGCGAGGGCGACGGTCGCGTACGTCTCGGCGTTGGGGGCGAGCTCGGCGAGGGTGCGGCGGAGCGCGTCCACGAGGACGCCGAGCGAGACGCCGGATGCCGCGGCCTTCGCCTCGTCGATGCCGACGTACAGGGCGAAGCCGCGCGGCGCCGTGCCGACCGGGAGGGCGGCGGTCGGCGCGGGCGCGGGGGTGGAGGGCTGTGCGGGGGCCGTCGTGCGGCGGATAGTGGGAACCGGGCCGGTGAGGGCGCGCAGGTGACGGGTGGTGGTCGTGGGGCGGTCGAGGAGAGCGGTGTTCGACATGGGAGTGGGAGTCCTTGCGGTGGGAACCCGGGCTGTTTGCCTCAGCGGGTTCGAGTGTGTCGTGAGGGCCGGCCGTGTGGGCCGGGTGCGGAGCGCGCGAAGACGCGACGTCAGTTGCTGTGTCGGTGCTCGGGGACTCGATGCGCGGTGCTCGCAGAAGGAGCGCAACCGGTCGAGTCCGGCGGGGTCACCGGATCACATGCACATTCGACAACACATGACAACGCGGCCGGCCATCATCGTGCCGGCGGTCCCGTTCGCCTCCCGGGCGGACAGAGAGCGTGCGTTGTCAGTCATGACGGCGATTATGACCGAAGGTGTCCTTATGCGTCAAATCACGTCACGTTATGAATGGGAGAAGCGATGACACATGGTCGGATCAAGCGCTGGTGGCTCGGCGTCATCCAGCGACGGCTGAATCCCATGACGCTCGCGATGGCGCGATCAGGGCGCGGTCCGTTCTCGCTCGTGCGCCATGTCGGACGCAAGAGCGGCAAGACGTTCGAGGCGCCGCTCGTGCTGGCGGATGCCCCGGAGGGGATCATCGCGGAGCTCACATACGGCCCCGGGGTGAACTGGTTCCGCAACGTCCTCGCAGGCGGCGGCGAAGTGCTCCACAGAGGTCGGTGGTACCGCATCACCGGCGTCGAGCCGTACCCTGCGCACCTCGGGCGGCGGGCGTTCGGACGCTTCCGCTCGCTGATCCTCGTGATCCTGTGCCGGCACGACTTCCGGCTCCTGAAAGTCGAGGCGATCGGTCCACCCGCCTGACCGAGCGTTCGCCGGGCGAGCGCGCGGCGCGGCCCCGACGCCCCGGGGGAGTCGTAGCCTGTCGGGGTGAAGGAGTTCCGGTTCACCCACGAGGCCGACGCATCGCGCTACACGCTGCACCGAGGTGACGACCTGGTCAGCGTGCTCGACTATCGAGACGACGGCCGCACCGTCGCGATGACCCGCGCCTATACCGTGCCGACCTTTCGCGGCCACGGCTACGCGGGCGAGCTGATCGATCGCGCCGTCGCCGAGCTCGAGGCGCAGGGCGACCGCGAGATCATCCCCGTCTGCTGGTACGTCGCCGACTGGTTCGAGGCGCACCCCGAGCGCACAGGCATCCTCCGCAGCCGCGCCGTGTGACGTTCGGGCGACACGGGACTAACCCGATGGGCCGGTCTCGTCAACCCCTCGCACTGTGCCCCGCTCGCGGCGATGCTGGAAAGGTCGAGAGGAGCCGACATGGAGCACGAGAACGCGGACGATCGCGCCGCGGAGATGCGGGGCGACGAGCGCCCGCTCGACCCCGAGCAGGCGCAGGAGACTCCGCTGCTCGCTCAGAACGAGGCATCCGAGGTCGACAAGGTCGCGGGCATCGTGGTGCAGACGCGCTCCGACGTCGGCGACAAGTCGATCGACGAGATCGCCCACGTGCTGCGCCAGCGGCTGAACGACTCCTCGATCGAGCTTCCTGACTCCGAGGTGCAGGAACTGGCCAAGCAGATCGCGACCGGGACGACCTGACGCGCGCCGAGATGTGATCCGCCGCGCCCTCTTCCTCCCATGTCGGGTACGGCGGATCTTCGCCGTCACATCACCGTCACACGCACGCGGCCAAGGCGTCTCGGTGTGCAATCCCGATCGGCCGGGGCCATGCGTTGCGACGCGTCCGGGGCGAGCGACGCGCCGCCTCAGCGGCCAGGCCGGCCAGGCGCTCCCGTCGAAGCTCGTCGATGCGGGCCTCCTGGGCGCGCAGCTCAGTGTCGTGTCGGAACAGCACTTCGCTCGCGTAGATCGTCGAGAGCATCATTCCTCCAAGGTTCCGATGTCACGAACTTAGGGAGGGGTTCCGACATTTCCGCGGCCGCACCTGTTGGCAGTTTTCGATGCGTCGGTGGCGGCATCCGGATGCGTTGACGGCCGATGTCTCGACGCCGATAGCCTGTCGAGAGTGGCGACCCCAGACGCACATCCTCCGACGCGCGACATTCCGCTCACGCCGAGCCAGCGGTGGCGGGCGTACTGGGTGTGCGTCGCCGTCGCGGCGATCACGATCCTCGATCTGAGCAAGGTCAACGTCGCGCTGCCGTCGATCGAGGCGGCTCTCGGATCCAGCTCGACAGAGCTGCAGCTCATCGTGTCCGGCTACGTGCTCACCTTCGGGCTCGCCCTCGTGCCGGCCGGACGCATCGGAGACCAGCGCTCGCGCCGTGCGCTGTTCATCACGGGGCTGTCGGTGTTCACCCTCACGAGCCTCGTGTGCGCCCTCGCCCCGACGACGACGGTGCTGATGATCGGGCGCCTGGCACAGGGCATCGGCGCCGGAATCCAGATGCCGCAGGTGCTCGGCATGATCCAGCAGCTGTTCCACGGCAAGGAGCGCGGGCGGGCTTTCGGCCTCTTCGGGGCGGCCGTGGGGATCTCGACGGCCTTCGGGCCGACGCTCGGCGGTCTGCTCATCGCGATCGGCGGACCCACGGACGGGTGGCGCGGCATCTTCTGGATGAACGTGCCGCTGTGCCTCATCGCGATCGCGCTCGCGGTCTGGGTGCTGCCTTCGACGCGCGAGCGCTCGCGTCGCCGGCTGGAGCTGGACCCGATCGGCGTGCTGCTCTTCGGCGGTGCGGTGCTCGCGCTGCTGTGGCCCTTCCTGTTCACGACGGGCTCGCCGGACGACAACCCCCTGCGGTGGTGGCTGCTCGTGGCATTCGTGCTCCTCGCTGCGGCGTTCGTGTGGTGGGAGCGTCGCTACGACCGACGTGGCAAGAGCCCGCTCATCCCGTTCAGTCTCTTCCGGCTGTCGTCGTACCGGAACGGGACGCTCCTGGCGACGGCGCAGTTCGCCGCGCTTCCGGCGCTCTTCCTGCTCACGACGCTGTATCTGCAGCTGGGTCTCGGCCTCGCACCGGTGTTCGCCGGACTCGTCACGGTCGGGTTCGCACTGAGCAGCGCGTTCGCGTCGTGGATCGGCGGCAACCTCGTGGTGCGCATCGGCCGACCGCTCGTCGTGTGGGGTGTCGTCGGCGTGCTCGTGGGCGTGTGCGGGATGGCGATCACGGCGTTCTTCGCCCCGACCGCCGCGCAGCCGTACATGATGGCGGTCGTGCTCTTCCTGTCGGGTTTCGCCGGCGGTCTCGTGGTGTCGCCGAACCAGACGCTCACGCTCGCGGACGTGCCGGTGCGGCGTGGCGGCGTCGCGGGGTCGGTCGGGCAGCTCGGTCAGCGCATCGGAGCCTCGGTGGGCACGGCCGTCGCCCTCTCGCTCTTCTACGCGACGATCTACAACGAGCGCGGCTCCGACACGCCCCGGATGGTCGTGTTCCACGACGCGTATGTGATCGGGCTCGTCTCGGTCGGGATCTTCCTCGGTCTCGCGCTCGTCGCGGGTGTCGCAGACATGACCGCGCGGCGGCGCGACGACCGCTCGACGGACCCCGTCATCTGAGCGGACGCCGGGCATCCGGACGAAGCTCCGCGAGGCTCACCGGTGATGTCGGAGCCGGAACATACGGTGTGTGGCATGCGGATCCTGCACACCTCGGACTGGCACATCGGCCGGTCGTTCCACGGGCATTCCACGCTCGAGGCGCTCCGCGGTGTGCTCGAGGCGCTCGTCGAGCAGGTCCGCGAACACGAGGTCGACGTCGTCGTGGTCGCGGGAGATGTGTTCGACTCGGCGGCGCCCTCGGCGGCGTGCTTCCCGCTGCTGAGCGACACGCTGCGCGCGCTCAGCGACGCGGGGGCGCGTGTCATCGTCACGAGCGGCAACCACGATTCCGCCGCGCGGCTCGGGTTCCAGTCCGGACTCCTGCGCGACGGCGTGCACGTGATCACCGAGCCGCGCTCTGTCGGCTCGCCCATCACGATCGACGACGAGTCGGGGCCGGTGCACTTCTACGGCATCCCGTTCCTCGAGCCCGCGCTCGTGCGCCACCTGTGGCCCGGCGTCGAACTGCGCACGCAGGCCCAGACCATCGCGCATGCGATGTCGCTCATTCGCGAAGACCTCGCCACGCGCGGCGGCCGGTCGGTGGCGGTCTCGCACTGCTTCGCGGCGGGGGTCGAGGCGACGCCCGGAGTCGAGCGCGAGATCCGCCAGGGAACGCTCGATGTGGTCCCGCTGTCGTACTTCGACGGCCCCGACTACGTCGCGCTCGGGCACATCCACGGGCGCCAGCAGCTTTCCGAGCGCGTCCGCTACGCGGGGGCGCCGCTGCACTACAGCTTCGGCGAGGGTGACAAGCCGCGCGGGTCGTGGCTCGTCGATATCGACGCGTCGGGTCTCGCGTCGGTGCGATGGCTCGATCTTCCGGTGCCGCGCCGCCTCGTCACGCTCACGGCCTCCTTCGACGATCTGCTCACCGACGAGCGCTTCGACGAGTTCGCCGACGCGTGGGTGTGTGCGCGCTACACGGATCCGACGCCGCAGCTCGACCCGATGCGCCGCCTGCAGGAACGCTTCGCGCATTGCGCCGCCGTCGTGCACCTGCCGGCTGCGACCGCCGCCGACGACGGATCGAGCTACGCCGGGCGTGTGCGTGCCGCACGCAGCGACGTTGAGCTGTTCGACGCCTTCCTCGCCCACGTGCGCGAGGGAGAGGGGGCGACCGCCCGCGAGCAGGAGCTCATCCGCGAGATCGTCGGGGAGCGCGTCGCCGCGGAGGCACGCGCGTGAGGCTCCACCGACTCGAGCTCGAGGGGTTCGGGCCGTTCCGCGATCGCCAGGTCGTCGACTTCGACGCGTTCGCCGACGACGGCATCTTCCTCATCGCGGGCCGCACCGGCGCCGGCAAGTCGAGCGTGCTCGACGGCGTGTGCTTCGCCCTGTACGGGGGAGTGCCGCGATACGACGGCGCCGAGAAGCGCCTGCGCAGCGACTATTGCGGCCCGGATGATCCGACCGAGGTCTCCGTCGAGTTCAGCACCGGCGGGCGCCGGTGGCGTGTCACCCGCTCGCCCGAGTACGAGCGCGCGAAGCGGCGCGGCACCGGCACGACTCTCGTGGGCGCGGACGCGCAGCTCGACGAGCTGGTCGGCGGCGAGTGGATCGGTCGGGCATCCGGCTCGCGCAATGTCGCGCTCGCTCTCGATGACGTGCTCGGACTGAGCCAGCAGCAGTTCCTGCAGGTGATCCTGCTCGCGCAGAACCGCTTCGCGGAGTTCCTGCTCGCCCGCAGCGACGAGCGGCAGAAGCTGCTGCGCCGGCTGTTCGGCACCCGCACGTACGAGCAGTACCAAGAGGCCCTCGAGCAGCGCCGGCGCGATGCTGAGGCCTCGCTCGCTGCCGCGGACGACGGCGTGAAGCTCCTCCTCGGCGAGGCCGAGCGGCTCGCCGCGGCAGAGGGCACGTGGGAGGGCTTCGGCGCCGCGGGCGAACTGCTCGAGAGGCTCGCCGAAGGCGCGAGCCGAGCCGAATCGACGGATGCCCCGCCCGAGGCATCTCCGAAGGACTCGGGCGCTCAGGGCCCGCAGGCCTCGCTCGCCGATCGCCTCGTCGAGGCGGAGCGCTCTGTGCGCTCGGCGCAGGCGCGGGCCGAAGTGCTCGGTGCCCAGCAGATGGTCGCGGCCGCGGCGGCGCGTGATGCCGAGGCCGCGTTCGCCGCAGTCAAGGCCCTGCACACCAAGCAGAAGCAGCTCACCGCATCGCGCGTCCGCCTGGCGTCGCTCGAGGAGGAGTCCGAAAGGATCGCCCGTGACCGTACGCGGGTCGAACGCGCGATCGCCGCCGAGGCGCTTCGTGCGCCGATCGAGGCGGTCGCCGTCGCGGAAGCGGCCTCGCAGCGCGCCGCCGAGGTCCTCAGTGCACGCCGCGCGGCGTGGGAGGACGCCGGTGGTTCACCGGACGACGACGTCGAGCGGTTGCGTCGCCTCGTCGATGAGCTGACCGGCCAGCTGGCCGTGTGGGCTGCGATCGTCGAGAAGGAGAGCGAGCTCGCGAACCTCGAGAAGCGAATCACGGCGGATGAGGAGCGTGTCGTCGCACTGGAGCGCGACGTCGCAGAGATCGAGGAACGCCGCAAGCTCGTCCCGGTCCGGCTCGAGGCGATCGACGCCGAGCTCCGCGAGGCACTCGCCGACGCAGGGCGCGTGGATGACCTGCGCACGCGGCTCGCCCTCCTCGATGAGCGCCTGAGCGCAGCGCACGAGGCGGACCGTCTCGAGAAGGAGCTGCGCGCCGCCGACGAGGCCCGCCTCGCCGCCGCCGGTCGCCACGAGTCGGCGCAGTCCGCCGTGACCGCGCTTCTGCGCCGGCGCCTCGCCGGCCACGCCGCAGAGCTCGCGGCGGCCCTGGTCGACGATGAACCCTGCGCGGTGTGCGGATCGACCGAGCATCCGTCACCCGCCATGCCCACCGACGTGCCCGTCACCGACGACGAGGTCGCGGCCGCCGAGGCGGAGCGCGACCGTGCGGCGAAAGACGAGGCGACAGCGGCCGAGGCGGCGAGCGCTGCCCGAGGCGCCTACAACGCAGCGCTGGCGCGCGCGGGCGGCGAGACCGCAGCGGCGCTCGCCGAGGCCAGGGTCGCCGTCGAACGGTCGCTCGCAACCGCGACCGAGGCGAAGCGCCGGTCCGAAGCGCTCACCGTCGAGCGCGCGGGTCTCGTCGAACTCGACGCGGCGGCGGGGCTCGAGCTCGAGCAGGCCACTACGGCGCTGGCCGACCTGCGGGTGCAGATCGCCGCGGTGACCGCCGACGCGAAGACGCTTCGCAGTGCGGTGGTCGACGCGCGCGGTGACTTCGAGTCCGTGGCCGCCCGCATGGCCGCGACGACGGAGCGACGCGGACTGGCCGTTGCGCTCGTCGACGCCTTCGTGGAGCACGCCGGTGCCGAGGCGGCACTCGCTCGAGCGCGAGCAGATCTGGCGACTCGAGTCGCTGCGACCGACTTCGCCGACGACGGCGACGCCCGGACCGCGCTGCTCGAGCCGGCCGCGCGTACCGCTCTGTCGGAGCGCGTCCGCGCGCACGAGGTCGCGCTGACCACCGAGAAGGAGCGCGTGCGCGAGCTCGAAGCGGAGTTGGGCGAAGAGACGGATGCCTCACCCGACGTCGACGCCGCCGCATCCGCGCGCGATCGCGCACTCGCCGACGAGAAGGCGGCGGTCGAAGCAGCCGCGCGCGCGGAGCAGACGGCGAGACGCCTCGACGATCTCGTGCGCCGCGCGATCAAGGCACAGCAGGGGATCGCCGAGCTCGCCGCGGAGTGCGAGGCGGTCTCTCGGCTGGCGAACACGGTGGCCGGGCGACCTCCGAACACACGCCGGATGACGCTCGAGTCGTTCGTGCTCGCGGCGGAGCTCGAGGAGATCGTGGAGGCCGCGAACCTCAGGCTCGGCGAGATGTCGAGCGGACGCTACAGCCTCCAACACAGTGACGCACGGGCGGCGCGGAATGTCGCCTCCGGACTCGGGCTCGAGATCGTCGACGCCCACACCGGCCAGGCGCGACCCGCGCAGTCGTTGTCGGGCGGCGAGACGTTCCTCGCGTCGCTCGCCCTCGCTCTCGGGCTCGCCGAGGTCGTTACGGCGCGCGCGGGGGGAGTGCGCCTCGACACGCTCTTCATCGACGAGGGGTTCGGCTCGCTCGACGAGGCGACGCTCGATCTCGCGATGCGGACCCTCGATGAGCTCCGGCAGGGCGGACGCACGGTCGGGCTCATCAGCCACGTCGCCGCGATGAAGGAGCAGCTGCCGGCGCAGCTGGTCGTCGAGGCCACCGCACAGGGACCGAGCGTGGTCCGGCACGAGACGGTTTCGGCTGTCGTCTGAGGCGTTGTGGCAGGCGTCGCGGCCCGCGCCAGGGCGCGCAAGCCCGACCCGTCGGCGCCGAAGAATGAGCGCGACACGCCCGGGATCACGCCTCGATTTGCCGCACCTCGGCAAGGCACGTACAGTATTACCTGTTCGCCCCAAAGGGAAGAGCGCTGAGGCTGAGAGCCCCGCCCCCTCAAGTGGAGAACCACCTCCCATCCGATCAGATCTCCTTGTGAGACATGACCTCCGGGTCTAAGATGGGGAGTCCACTCCGTGGACCGCGGTCATCGGCTGCCGGCGAGATCTGAAGATCTCGAGCAGACCGGTTCGACAGACGGAACGGAGCGGACGAACAGGAAGTCGCCCTTCGGGCACGGTCGCGAGACCGGACCGTCGGAGCGTCCGATCCTTGAGAACTCAACAGCGTGCACTTGTCAAATGCCAATTTATTTCCGCTGGCCATTTTTTGAATGGTTGGTGGGGGTTTTTGGATCAATTCATGGATTGTCAGTGATGGCATTCTGTTTTGGTCATGGTTGAACTCGCTGCTTTCGGGTCTTTTTCCGGCTCGTTGGTGGCATCGTT
>Ga0182741_1002921_pt1 | contig 18995 bp, 17 predicted proteins | sample eDN5th37CBELigOP_FD_128874 | JGI IMG/M metagenome (GOLD analysis project Ga0182741, IMG submission 128874) | Enriched Organic Plus compost microbial communities from Emeryville, California, USA - eDNA 5th pass 37_C BE-Lig OP (version 2) (version 2) ... | reverse complement strand
CTGCCCGATGGTGCTGCGCGTGCCGTGGGGCGGCGGCATCCGCGCGCCGGAGCACCACAGCGAGGCCAACGAAGCCATCTTCACCAACGTGCCGGGCCTGCGCGTGGTGCTGCCGTCCAGCCCGCAGCGCGCCTACGGCCTGCTGCTGGCCGCGATCCGCGAGCCGGATCCGGTGATCTACATGGAGCCCAAGCGCATCTACCGCCAGTACAAGGAAGTGGTCGCCAACGACGGCGAGGCGCTGCCGCTGGACGTGTGCTTCGTGCTGCGCGACGGCACCGACGTGACTCTGGTGGCCTGGGGCGCGCAGGTCAAGGAAGCGCTGGAAGCGGCCGACAGGCTGGCCGGCGAAGGCATCAGCGCCGAAGTCATCGACGTGGCCACGCTGCGCCCGCTGGATTTCGCCACCATCGCCGAATCGGTGGCCAGGACCGGCCGCTGCGTGATCGTGCAGGAAGCGCCCAAGACCGCCGGCTTCGGCGCCGAGATCGCCGCGCGCCTGGCCGAGGAGTCGATGTACGACCTGCTGGCGCCGGTCGAGCGCGTCACCGGCTACGACACCCACATCCCGCTGTTCCGCCTGGAAATGAAGTACCTGCCGAGCGTGGAGCGGATCGTGGCCGCGGCCAGGCGCGCGGTGGCGGCGGGCTGACATGCGCGCGCGACTGCTCAGCGCCTACCGCAGCCAGTACCCGGTGCCGTTGCGTTTCCGCGCCGGGGAGATCGTCCAGCTCGGCGTGCGCGACGAGGAATGGCCGGACTTCGCCTGGGTGCGCACCGCCGAAGGCCGCGCCGGCTGGGCGCCGGTGGCGTGGCTGCGCGTGCTCGGCGACGGCCGCGCCGAGGCGCTGCGCGACTACAGCGCGCAGGAGCTGGACGTGGACAGCGGCGAGAGGGTGCGACTGCATCACGAACACGGCGGCTGGTGGTGGGCCGAACGCGCCAACGGCGCGCTCGGCTGGCTGCCGGCACGCGACCTGGAACTACTGGAAGAAACCCCCTGAAATGAGCCAGACCAAAAACTTCAACCTGCCCGACCTGGGCGAAGGCCTGCCGGACGCGACCATCGTGGAGTGGTTCGTCAAGGAAGGCGACGTGATCAAGCTGGACGAGCCGCTGGTGTCGATGGAGACCGCCAAGGCCGTGGTGGAAGTGCCCTCGCCGGTCTCCGGCAAGGTGCTGAAACTGGCCGGCGCCGCCGGCGACATCGTGGTGACCGGGCACATGCTGGCCCAGTTTGAGATCGACCCGAACCTGCCGCAGCGCGCCGAAGGCCAGGACACCGGCCACCACCACGGCGCGCCCGCTCCGGCCACGCCGGCACCGGCGCCGGCGCCCGCAGCGGCACCCGCCGCTGCCGCTGCCGAACGCGCCGACGAAGGCACCGTGGTCGGCGCCATGGTCAGCTCCAACGCCGTGCACACCGAACAGGCCGTGGCCGTGGGCGGGGTCAAGGCGGTGCCGGCGGTGCGCGCGATGGCGCGCAAGCTCGGCGTGGACCTGGCGCGGGTGAGCGCCACCGGCGCCGACGGCGCGGTGACGATGAACGATGTGAAGCAGGCGGCAGAAGCCGGCACCGCCCGCGTCGGTGCACCTCTCCCGCCTGCGGGAGAGGTCGGCGCACAGCGTGCGCCGGGCGAGGGCGCTCCCCCATCCGCCCTGCGGGCACCTTCCCCCGCAGGCGGTGGAAGGGCTGAAGCCGCGCGCACGCCGCTGTCGGCCGCGGGCAAGCCGATGCGCACCGCGCCCCCGGGCGTGGCCGCCAAGGGCCAGCCGGAGCCGCTCAAGGGCGTGCGCCGCAACATGGCGCGGGTAATGGCCGATGCGCACAGCAAGGTCGTGCCGACCACGCTGACCGACGACGCCGACATCCACGCCTGGGCGCCGGGCAACGACATGACCTCGCGCCTGGTGCGCGGCATCGTGACCGCCTGCCAGGCGGTACCGGCGATGAACGCCTGGTTCGACGGCGACAACCTCACCCGCACCCTGCACGCGCAGGTGGACATCGGCATCGCCGTGGACACCGACGACGGCCTGTTCGTGCCGGCGCTGCGCAACGCCGACATGCTCGACGCGCGCGGCGTGCGCGAAGGCATCAACCGCCTTCGCCAGCAGGTGGAGGACCGCAGCATCGCGCCGTCGGAGCTGAGCGGCTACACCATCAGCCTGTCCAACTTCGGCATGTTCGCCGGCCGCTACGCCACCCCGGTGGTGGTGCCGCCGTGCGTGGCCATCGTCGCCGCCGGCCGCGCCCGCTTCCAGGTGACCCCGGTGATGGGCGGCGTGGAAACGCACAAGGTCATCCCGCTGTCGGTCACCTTCGACCACCGCGCCTGCACCGGCGGCGAAGCCGCGCGCTTCCTGCGCGTGCTGATCGACGACCTGGCCAGGCCGGACTGACGCCGACGGCGGATGTTCTGCAGCAGGACTTGAGCCCGCAGCGATGCGGGCTTTTTTTGTCGCTGCCCTCCGCCACGGCGATCTTCGTGAGCGCCGGCCCGGCATCGCCCGACAACGGGACAGGTGAAACGCCATCACGGCGAAGTCCGGCCACGCTACGATGCGGCTCCACCTCCATCCGCTGCCGCCATGAGCCACTGGATCTGTACCCACTGCAGGGAAAGCAACGAGGACGATTTCGAACAATGCTGGAAATGCGGCACCCACGCCGATGGCAGCGCGGACCCGGCGTTCCGGCCCGACAATGCCGATCCGCAGGCCTGGCCGCCGCGCCTGCTCCACTGCCTGCGCTGCCCGGACACGCCCATGGTGTTCGCCGGGCGCAGGCGCTTCCACGAGGGTTCGCAGGCCATGCCGTTCCTGCTCGGCAACCTCGGCGAACTGCTGGTCAACCGCGAGGCCTTCGACCTGCATGCCTGCCCGTCCTGCGGCAAGGTCGAACTGTTTCTCGCCAGCGCGCCGCGCTGAGCCGGCGCGCGCCGCGGCGTCACGCGCGCTTCGACGGCACGGGCGCAAGCTCGTCGTATCCCACCACCGGAGCGCCCCCATGGCCCATCGCAGCCGCCTGGCCGGTTTCATCATCGATTGCCAGGACACCGACAGCGACACCGCCGCCGCGTTCTGGAGCGCGGCGCTCGGCCTGCCGTCCCGACCGGCCGAGACCGACGCGGACGGCGCGCAGTACGCCGAATTGTCCGGTGCGCCCGGCGGCCTGCATGTCGAAGTGCAGCGCGTGGCCCACCCCTCGCGCGTGCACCTGGACATCGAAGCGGACGACATCGACGCCGAGGCCAGCCGCCTCGAAGCCCTGGGCGCGCGCCGCATCGGCTTCGTCAAGCGCTGGTGGGTGATGGAAGCGCCCACCGGCCACCGCTTCTGCGTGGTGCGCATGCGCCACCCCGGCCAGGGGCAGGCCGCCAACACCTGGGAATGAACGCGGCGGTTGCCGCGGCAATGGGCACCGGGCGACCTTACCCTCAGCCTGTCCAACGTCGACGATGCGCCCGGGGGACCCGCAATCCACGGCTCGCGCCGATGGGTGGCGAAACCCTCCGGGTGCATCCAGCGGTGTTCGACTACATCCGCCACATCCTGCGCCCGTCGGCATCGCGCGTGCCGGGCAAGCAGCGGGCGCAGGACGCGGCGCAGCGGCCTCAGCGCGCCACGCTCGCGGCAGGCTGGCAATCCGCGCCGACTTTCGCATCCCGGGTGCTCACGCAGGGCCGGAAATCGACGAGCCCGTCGATCTGCCGGCTTTCGCCACGCGCCACCGCGAAGCGCTGCAGCGGCGCGAGCTCGCAGTCGGCCTTGCCGTTGCACGCAGAAGGGTACAGCGTGTAGTGGCACTGGCCGCTGCTGCTTGCACGGCATTCGAAGCGGGACGCGCCGTCCTGCACGCGGACCCTGCTGCTCAGGGTTTCCACATCCGAGTCCACCTCGCTGGTGAAGGTGGTGACGCCCGCCGAACAGCCGGACAGCATGGCCAGGAACGGCAGCAGCACGAAGAACCTGGGATGGGAGAATCTCGTGGTCATGGCATTCCTCCGGTCACATGGGCTTGAACAAGGTCACGAATGGCCGACGCTCCAGTGCGTGCCGGGGCGAAACGGGCGCGCCGCGCCGCGCGGGTACGCAAGCCCGGTCATCAGCCCCCCGGCAACCCGGCGGTGCACGGAACAAACGGCGATCGATTGAACGGTGCCCCGGGCATCGAAGGCGGCCGTGCGTGGAACTGCGGCGAGCATAGCCGCGCGCCGCGCCGGCGGAAGCCGCCATGCGACGAAACCCCGTTTCCGGCGATGAAACGCGCCTGCCGGGGCCCCACTGCCCGGCGCGAAGCCCTCGACATGTGCGTATCGGCATCGCCAGGCGCGGGTGGATGATGCAGGCGCCCCGGCCACCGGCCACCGCTTCCGCGTGATGCGCATGCGCCCCCGATTCGGGGCCGGCCGCCAGCACCCGCGAATGAACACGGCGATTGCGGCGACAATGGCCACCTTCCCCGCAACGGAGCCCGACGATGTCCCTTTCCGACCTGGGCGGTGCCCGCGTCCTGATCGCCGGCGGCAGCCGCGGTATCGGCCTGGCCATCGCCGCCGCGTTCGCCCGCCAGGGCGCGCGGTTGAGCCTGTGCGCGCGCGGCGCCGATGGCCTGCAGCGCGCGCGGGAAACGCTGGAAGCCGGCGGCGCGCGCGTGCACGTGCAGGCCTGCGACCTGGCCGATCCAGCACGGATCGAGGCCTGGGTCGAAGCCGCCGCCACCGCGCTGGGCGGCATCGACGTGGTGGTCAACAACGCCTCCGGGTTCGGCAACGGCGATGACGACGCCAGCTGGCGGGCCGGCTTCGACGTCGACCTGATGGCCGCGGTGCGCACCAACCGCTTCGCGCTGCCGCACCTGCGGCGCAGCGAGGCACCGGCCATCCTCAACGTCAGCTCGATCAACGGCCGCGTGCCGACGCCGCGCGCGGCCGCCTATTCCACCGCCAAGGCGGCACTGGACTACTACACCGTCACCCTCGCCACCGAACTGGCGCGCGAGCGCATCCGCGTCAACGCCATCGCCCCGGGTTCCATCGAGTTTCCCGGCGGGCTGTGGGACCAGCGCCGCACGTCCGAGCCGGCGCTCTATGAGCGCATCCGCGAACGCATTCCGTTCGGCGGCTTCGGCCATGCCGACGACGTGGCCGCGGCCGCGGTGTTCCTGTGCTCGCCCGCCGCGCGCTGGATCACCGGGCAGGTGCTGGCGGTGGATGGCGGCCAGTCGCTGCCGGCCTGAGCGCGCCGCGCCGCTTCCACTTCACGCCGGTTCCACCAGCTGCGCCGACCCGATCACCCGCACGCCCGGACGCGGCGCCAGCGCCGCTTCGACCAGCGCATCGGCGATGCGACCGGCCGGGTTGATGCGCCACGCACGCGGCAGCACCGGCGCCAGTGCCCCCAGCACCCGTGCGGCGGCATGCTCGCCGGGTCGCGGTTCGGCGCGCTCGCCGCCGATCAGCCCCGGCCGCACCAGCGCCAGCGACGCGAACGCCAGTGCGCGCAGGTCCCGCTCCAGCCCCCCCTTGACCCGGTTGTAGAAAAACGGCGAGCGCGGATTGGCGCCCATCGCCGAGTTCAGGGCGAACACCGTGCAGCCGTGCGCCCGCACGGCGCGCGCGATGGCCAGCGGATAGCCGTGGTCGATGCGCTGGAAAGCCTGCCGCGACCCAGCCTGTTTCAGGGTCGAGCCCAGCGCGCAGATCGCCGCGTCCACCTGCCACCAGGGCGCCTCCGCCGGCAGGCGTTCGAAGTCCAGCACCGGAGCCAGCAGGCGCGGATGCCGCAGCGCCAGCGGCCTGCGCACGGGCGCGACGACGGCCGTGCAGCGCGCGTCGGCCAGCAGGCGCCGCAGTACCTGCGATCCGACCAGGCCGGTGGCCCCGGCCAGCAATACACGCATCCCGCTCCTCCTTCGCCGGCTGTTCAAGCCGGCATCCGCCATGCCGATAATGGGGCATCGATCCCCGCCCGCGGCCCGGCCGCGTCTCCCGTCCAGAACCGCCCCGCGATGGCCGACAGCACCGACACACCGCCGCCCAAGCCTGCCGGACTGGGGCGCATCCTGTCACGCCGCCAGGCCGTGGCCGAAACGCCGGCGTCCGCCGCCGCCGCGCCGGCAGCGCCCGCGCACGGCCACGGCGCGGCACCGCTGCAACGGATCTTCAGCCAGGCGCATGCGCCGGAAGCGCTGCTGCACGCGTTCGCCCAGGGCATGTCCAGCCTGCCCGGCGAACTCGGCGATCTCGGCCGGCTGCTGCACAGCGCCTGCGACCGCCAGGAGTGGGAACGCTACGGCCGTCTGCTGCGGCAGCTGATCGACAAGTACATCCGCACCATCGAACTGGAACCGGCGCCCGCCGGCAACAGCGAGGCCGAGCGCCTGCGCGACATGCTGCGCAACACCCTGGGCGCGGTGCTGTCCAGCCTGCTGCAGCAGGCGCCGGAGCTGGAAACCCAGGCCCGGCGCATGGGCGAGGAGCTGCGCGGCTGGCGCTCAGGGCAACCGCTGGAGCCGGTGGAGCAGCACCTGCGCGAACTCTGCCACCAGGTCGGCGTGCGCAACGACGTGCTGCACGAACAGCACGACCTGCTGCTCAACCTGTTCGACCTGCTGCTGCAGAACATCGCCGAGCTGATCGACGGCGGCAGCTGGCTGCATGGCCAGATCGACAACGTGCGGCAGGTGCTGGCCGGGCCGCTGGACCGCACCTCGCTCGAGCGCACCCGCAACGACCTGCGCGAGGTGATCTACCGGCAGGGCGTGCTCAGGCAGGGTCTGGAGGAATCCCGGGAGGCGATGAAGGAACTGATGGTCGACTTCGTCGAGCAGGTCGAAGGCATGGCCTCGGAAACCGGCGAGTACCACGACCGCATCGCCAGCTACGCGATCGCCGTGCGCCAGGCGCGCAGCCTCGCCGACCTCGGCCAGCTGCTGCAGAACGTGCTGCAGGACACCGCGCGCGTGCAGGCGCAGGCGCTGCGTGCGCGCGACCGCCTGGCCAGCGCGCGCGCCGAGGCGGTGGCCGCCGAACAGCGCGTGCAGCAGCTCGAACGCGCGCTGGAGGAGGCCGGCAGCCAGCTGCGCACCGACCCGCTGACCGGCGCCCTGAACCGGCGCGGCCTGCAGGAACTGCTCGCCGGGGCGATGGGCGATGCGCAGGCGCGACTCAGCGTCGCCATGCTGGACCTGGACCACTTCAGCCAGACCAACGCCGACTACGGCCACGCCGGTGGCGACCATGCGCTGCGCCACCTGGTGGCGACCACGCAGACGCGCCTGGGCAGCCACGGCCAGGTCGCCCGCCTGGGCGGCGATGAATTCGTGCTGGTCCTGCCCGGCATGCCGCAGGCGCAGGCCGACGCGCAGCTGCGACGCCTGCAGGAAGCCCTCGCCCACCGCCCGTTCCTGCACGAGGGCCAGCGCGTGCACGTGCGCTTCAGCGCCGGCATCGCGCAATGGCGCCCCGGCGAATCCGCCGACGCCCTGCTGCAACGCGCCGACCGCGCCCTCTACGCGGCCAAGCAGGCCGGCCGCGACCGGGTGGGCAACGCCGACTGAGTGCGGCCGCCACGTGGACACCCACCGAACGTGATCAGGGCGGCGCACGGCCATACCGGCACCCACTCCATCTGATATCGCCAGCCACGAAAACGCTCAGGTTTTCCGGCTTCAGTTCCGGCGGAGGGCGGTGTTGATCTGGTCCACCGTCAATGCCCGGCAGGCCGCATGCCGTTCGATCACGAACGTCGTGACGCGCTCGTAAGCGAACAGGCTCTGCAGCAGGCAAGCCACCACACCATCGCTGGCGCGCGGCTGCTCCCGCTGCACCATGCGTGCGGTAACGGCAGCGCGCGCTTCCTGCTCGGTCACACCATCAACCACCGGGCGTTCCAGCTCGTCGCGAAGCGCGGTATCGACCTTGCCTCTTCGACGTACCGATGGCCGCCATTGTCGTCCCGCCAACGCGCCTGTTGTCCGCATTCAGGCCGCACTCGCGCCATAGCTCCCGCTCTCATACTGGCAGGCTCGGTCCGTGCGCTAACGCCACAATGGACAAATTTCCCCTTTCATCACCTACGCAGACCGCTGGCCTGCAGGCGCTTCCTCATGGGGTCAGCACCCAGCCGGCCGGCAAGGTGCAGCATGTGGCACATCAACCTCCCCGCACGAACGCACCTCCTACGCCGGCATTGCTCCTTCGGGCTCCACCTCCTCTGCGTCCCGCGAAGCCTGTGGGCGCAGTTCCCGTGCGATCCGGCCCTGCTCCATTACCAGTACACGATCAGCACTGGCGATGGTTTCGGGGCGGTGGGCGACGATCACGCGGGTGACCTCCAGGCGCCGTATCGCGGTATTGACCAGTTGCTCGTTGCCCACGTCGAGGTGGCTGGTAGCCTCGTCCAGGAACAGCAGCTTCGGCTGCCGGTACAGCGCGCGCGCCAGGATGATGCGCTGCTTCTGACCACCGGAAAGCGAACTGCCCATGTCGCCGATCAGGCCGTGGTAGCCCATTGGCATCGCGGCGATATCCTCGTGCACCGCCGCCAGCCGCGCCGCCCGCTCGACACGCTCAAGATCGAACTCCGGATCGAAGAAGCCGATGTTGTCGGCGATGCTGCCGGCGAACAGCTGATCGTCCTGCATCACCGCGCCGACGATGGCGCGTACGTTGCGCGCGCCGAGCTTGTGCAGGTCGTGGCCGCCGACGTGGATGCTGCCTTCGCTGGGCTTGAGCAGGCCCAGCAGCAGCTTGACCAGCGTTGTCTTGCCACAGCCGGACGCGCCAATGATCGCCACCGACTCACCCGGCGCGATGCTGAAACTACAGTCGCGCAGCACCCACGGCTCGCCCTCGGCATAACGGAAGGACAGGTTGCGTACCTCGATGCGCACGTCCTGGGGCGGCAGCGCTTCCGGCACTGCATGGTCGTCCTCCGGCGGCGCAAGTACGATATCGGCCAGGCGCTCGCCATGCAGGCGCAGCATGCGGAACTCCACCCACTTGTCGATCAGTGCGCTCATGCGCCCGGCAAACTGGTCCTTGTAGGCCAGGTAGGCGATCAACATACCCACCGAGAACACATTGCCCAGCGCCAGCACCGCGCCGATCCAGATCACTGCAATGCGCTCGATGCCGAACACCAACTGGCTGGCACTGTTGAAGCCCAGTCCGAGGTGCGCAAGGCGTACTTCCCTGTTGACGGTTTCCACCATCAGATTGTCGTAGGTGCTGCGCCGGCGCGACTCTTCGCCAGCCACCTTCACGCTCTGCATGCCACGCAAGGACTCGAGCAGGTGCGTCTGCTGCTTCGCTCCCGCCACCAATTGCTGCTCGGTGCCATCGCGCAGCGGCCGATAGGCCAGCGCGCGGATGCCCCCGTACAGGGCCACCGCCAGCAGCGTCACCAGCGCAAGTTTCCAGCTGTAGACCAGCATCAGCCCCAGTGTGACCACCGCCATGAGGCCATCGATCAGGGCTTCCACGAAGCTGGTAGTCAGCGTGCGCTGGATGGCCTGTACCGACGACAGGCGGGACGTCACGTCGCCCAGATGGCGCTTCTCGAAGAAGTCCAGCGGCAGCTTGAGCAGATGCGCGAACACATTGCCCATCCACTGCAGGCCCAGGCGCGACGACAGATGCACCACCGCCACCCCGCGCAGCAGGCCGATGCCGATCTGCAGCAGCAATGCCAGTCCGAAACCCAGCCCCAATACGGTAAGCAGGTCGCGGTCGGCCGACACCAGCACCTGGTCCACCACCCACTGCATGAAGAACGGGGCCAGCACCACAAATACCTGCAAGGCCACCGACAGCAGCAGAATCTGCCCCAGCGCGCGCCACAGGCCATGCACCGGACCGGTCAACTGCCGCGCGGTGATCGCAGGCATCGCTTTCTGCGGCTCGAACCCGGCGCTCGGCGACAGTTCCAGCGCAATGCCGGTGAAATGATCGGAAACTTCCACCAGCGACATCACCCGTTCGCCGGTGGCCGGGTCGAGAATCGTCACCTTGCTGCGGCCCACCCTCGCCAGCACGACGAAGTGGTTCAGATCCCAATGCAGGATGCAGGGCAACTTAAGCTTTCCCAGATCCTCCATATCCAGCCGCAGCGGGCGCGTGGAAAAGCCCAGCTGCTGGGCGATCCGGATCAGGTGGGAGAGCTTGGCGCCCTTTAGCGACAACGGAAAGCGGCGGCGCAATTCCGGCAAGCCGACATGTAGGCCGTGGGCGGAGACGACCATTGCCAGCGAGGCCAATCCGCACTCGGCCGCCTCTGGCTGCAGGATGGGTTTCATTCTTGAAACTCGCTACAGGCCGCAAGGCTGGACTCACCCCGGCTTACACGCATTTCCACCGTCACATTCGGCATCCACATCCCGATCAAAATGCATCCACAAGGATCGAGGCAATATTGTATGCAATGTGCACGACCATACAGGCACGAACACCGTGCCGCAGGGCAAGAACACACATGGCGATCGAAAAAACGAAGCTCGAGTACAGATTTGAATAATGAAGAAGCGAGAAAAGCACGGAAACAAGTACAACAGACGTCAGAGTTCCCAACACACCTCTGGCAATGGGAAGGATCCTGCCCCTGAACATCAGCTCCTCAAGAACCGGCTGAACCAACCCGGTGAACAGTATGGTCAGGAAAAAATAGGGGAAGAAGCGTGCTGCTGGAATTTCAGCATGGACGTTGTTATTCGGGAAATACCCGTCGCTCGCATACCTGATCAACGCGCTGAGAATGAATAGCGCCCCCCCCAGCAATACGAGCATGAACACACTTCCAGCCCCATGGATGCGCCGGACAACAGGAGCATATGGAACCTTGAACTTATCGAAGAAAAATATTCCGGCCGCAAGGAATGACGCAAACATCACTGAAGGAGCGGCCTGCTTCAGAACCCAGAAGACACTGACGTCGCGGATCACCCTTGATACCAGGATCATGGTGATCCCTGAAAGAAAAATTACCGCAAAGAAAAACGCAAGCGTCCCCACCAGGTGCTTCAAGCGCGTATCAGTCATCATGCAGCTCTATTCCAGACGCATACCCATCCACGCAGCCAGAGCGCGCGCCGCCAAAGCGCAGCGACGCACGCTCGCTGGACCGATCAGTCGAAGAAGCTGCCTACGAAGTCGATGACCTCTTCAGCCAGCTGTCCAACACCGTTGGCGATGTCGTTCGCCATCTGCCCCAGAGAACTCTGAGGGCAATCGATCACGTCATATTCGCGGACCGGGCCGCATCCCTCGACCGTCGAAGGCGCTGCTTTCTGACCGCCCGAAACCAGCAAAACTTCCGCCGTAGCAAGTTCACGCATGTTGTTTCTCCTTTGCTTCGCTGGCACATCCCCTGTGCCGTGGGTCCGGGCATACACCCGGCAATCCCTTCACGCCGGCAAGGTCAGGTGTTGCCCACCTTACCAGTCAATGAATACAACGGCTCGAAGAGCCACTCGATCAGCCGCCGTCGTTCACCCATCACATCGGCATCCAGCAACATGCCGGGCTTGAGCGGCTCGGGTTTGCCATAAGCGGTGATGGCTTGCTGCGCCAACGCCACGGTGATGCGGTAGTACGGTTCGCCCTGCAGGGCATTGCCGACCAGCGCGCCCAGTTCGCCAGCGCTCAATGCGCTGCGGCTGATGCGTGCCACTTTTCCTTCTTGATGGCCGAACTTTTGATAAGGAAAGGCCCGATAGCGCAGCAGCACGGTATCGCCGGGGGCGATGAAGCCTATGGCGCGACTGGGCACCAGCAGCTCGGCTTCCAGCTTTCCGTCGCCCGGCAGCAGGCTCAGCAGTGGCTGGCCAGCCTGTACCGCCTGTCCCGGCTTGACGATCTGCGTGGCGACCACACCGCTTACCGGCGCCTTCACCAGCAGTGCGCTATCTGCCTGCGTCTGCACTCGTTCCTGTTCCAGCTGCGCCAGATCGCGCTGGTAGCCGGCAACGCTGGCCTGCTGCTGGCCGGGCAGTTCGCGTTGGGCCTGTTGCAGTTGCGCCATCAGCCGGCGAGTGCCGATGACCTGACGCTGCAGGGCTTGCATCTGCCCGGTGTAGTCCAGCACCAGTGCTTCCTGTTGCTTGATCTGCAGCGCGCTCACGAACTGGCCGCCTTCGAGCCGGCGCAGGCGTTCGAGCGTTTCGCTGGCGATACGGATCTGCTGCTGGCGGGTAACTACTTCCGCTTCCACCTGCGCCAGTTCTTGCTGCGCATTCGCCAGTTGGCTGGCGATGCCCCGTGCTTGGGCCTGCAATTGCGCTTGCTGTGCCTGTTGCGTGGCGAGCAAGCCGTCCTGTCGTTGTTGCAGACGTCGCTCCATGGCGACCTGGGTGTCACCGCTACCCTGCGTGGCGCGTGGCACAGTAACCAGGGCCAGCGTACTGCCGACGGCGACCTGCCCGCCTTCCGGGACATCCAGTCGCGTTACCACGCCGCTGGCGGGCGCCATTACCGTTGCCAACCCCTGCATCGGCACCAGTTGCCCGGTGACGGTGGAACGACGGGTATAGGTCCCCAGGGTAACGAACAGCACGATGACGGAAGCAGCCATTACCGCCAGCCCCGTCAACACCCACAGCCGCAGCGGTTGCGCCAGCGAAATGCCGCCCAGCCAGCTGGTGCGCCGGGCCTTGAGCACCTCATCGCGGAACAACGGCTGTGACATTGCATCCCCATGCGTCGTCATCGGAAGGGATGACTCTTTCCGAACCGCTGTGACGCGACAAGCCCTGCTACATGCCACATCCAATGGCACAACCGCTTCATAAACCAAGCGCGACAGGGCTTATGAGGCGGTTGCCAGCCCTAATGACCAGATACGCCAATATTGCTGGCACTCCCTATCCGGCCTCATGGCATGCCACTACGGGCCCATGTGCGAACCATGAAGAAATTCTCATATCCCGGCCGTGCCTATAATGGCCGCGTTCCTGTAGAGGAAAGGAAGTGAAATGGCGGGAAGCCTGGGAATACGAATCCGCATGGCGCGGCAGCGGAAGAAGATGACGCAGTGCGAGCTGGCCGCGGAACTCAGGGTCAGCCGCAGCGCGGTCGGCAACTGGGAAAGCGTTACCGGGATTTCACCCAGCAGTGCGCGTCTGATCGCCATCGCGCTGGCCACGGAAGTCTCGTACGAATGGCTGGCGACGGGCCGGGGCGAACCCTCGCTTTGCGAAGACTGGACGCCGGCCGCCGATGCCGAACTGGTCGACGATCCTGTCGAACGACGCCTGCTGCAGGCGTTCCGTCACGCGCGCTCTGCGACGCGCAGGATGGTGCTGCAGATGCTGGAGGCGCGTGCGGCTTCACGCGGGTGAGAAGGCCCGACGTATTGATGTCCCGCCAAGGCAGGATCTCAATGCGCCGGCTTGCCGCCGCGCAGGCGCTGCACCAGCATCACCGCGGCCAGTACCAGCGCGCCGGCGAGGATGCCCACCACCACGCTGCCCAGCGCGTTGGCCGCGATCTCCCAGGCCGGCGAAGGAATCCAGCCCACCACCAGGTGGTGCAGGGCCGGTATCGCGTGCACGAGGATGCCGCCGCCGACCAGGAACATCGCCGCGGTGCCGGCGATCGACAGCCCGCGCATCAGCCACGGCATCGCGCGCAGGATGGCGCGGCCCAGCGCCGCGGCGGCGCGTCCGCGGCGCAGCAGCCACATGCCGATGTCGTCGAGCTTGACGATGCCGGCCACCAGCCCGTAGACGAATACGGTCATCGCCAGCGCGATGGCCGCCAGCACCAGCACCCGCTGCAGGAACGGCTCGTGCGCCACCACGCCCAGCGACAGCACGATGATCTCCGCCGACAGGATGAAATCGGTGCGGATCGCGCCGCGGATCTTGTCCTTCTCCCAGGCGACCATGTCCACCCCGGCATCGGCCAGCGCCTGTACGCGCTCGGCGTGCCGCTGCTCGTCCTCCTTGCCGTGCAGGAACCTGTGCGCCAGTTTTTCCACGCCCTCGTAGCAGAGGAAGGCGCCGCCAAGCATCATCAACGGCGTGATCGCCCAGGGCAGCCACGCGCTGATCGCCAGCGCCGCCGGCACCAGGATCGCCTTGTTGAGCAGCGAGCCCTTGGCCACCGCCCACACCACCGGCAGTTCGCGCGCCGCGCTGACGCCGGTGACCTGCTGCGCGTTCAGCGCCAGGTCGTCGCCGAGCACGCCGGCGGTCTTCTTGGCCGCGACCTTGGTCAGGATGGAAACGTCGTCGAGCAGGGTCGCGATATCGTCTAGCAGGGCGAACAGGCCGGCTCCAGCCATGGGGCACCGTGGGCGTTGGGGAAGCCCGGATTGTCCCGCATCGCGGGCCCGCGCGACATGGCCGCCGCGTTCACCCCCCGACCACCTCCCCGCGGCGACACTGCCCGATCATGCCGTGCGGGAGAACGCCTTGACTGCAGCCAAACACGACCCGGCCGCGTCCACCACCGTCGGCAGCATGAGCCGGCGCCAGCAGATCCTGCGGCTGCTGCTGCGCTACCGCAATTCGGGGGTGTTCTCCGGCCTGCAGCTGGACGGCGAGCTGCCGCGCAACACCCGCCTTCCCGACGACGCCGACCCGGCGCAGTTCGTCTCCGACCTGGAAGCGCTGGGCACCACCTTCGTCAAGCTCGGCCAGGTGCTGTCCACGCGCCCGGACATGATCCCGCTGGAGTACGTGGCCGCGCTGGAACGCATGCAGGAACAGGTCGCGCCGATTCCGGTGGAGCAGATCCGCACGGTGATCGAGGAAGAACTCGGCGCCCCGGTCGGCAAGCTGTTCGCGCTGTTCGACCCCGAGCCGCTGGGCTGCGCCTCCATCGCCCAGGTACACCGCGCGGTGCTGCACGACGGCCGCGAGGTGGCGATCAAGGTGCAGAAGCCCGAGGTCGCCGCGCAACTGCGCTCGGACATCGCGGTGTTGCGCAGTTTCGCCAGCGCCGCCGACCACCTGACCCGCGTCGGCCGCCGCGTGCGCTTCGCCGACTGGCTGGACGAGTTCGCCACCACCCTGCGCATGGAGCTGGACTACGACGCCGAGGCCACCAACCTGTCGCGTTTCGGCCAGCACCTGGCGCCCTACCCGGAACTGTGGGTACCGCAGCCGCTGTGGGACCTGTGCCGGCGACGGGTGCTGACCATGGAACTGGTGCACGGCGTGCGCGTGGACGCGATCCCGCCGGTGCGGCGCACCGAGCAGTCGATGCAGCCGCTGGCCGCGGCGCTGGTGCGCGGCTACCTGGACCAGATCTTCGTGCATGGCGAGATCCACGCCGATCCGCACCCCGGCAACCTGCGCGTGACCGACGACCAGCGCCTGGCGGTGTTCGACCTGGGCATGGTCGCGCACGTGCCGCCGCGCCTGCGCGAGCGCCTGCTCAAGGTGCTGTTCGCCGCGGTGGACGGGCGCGGCGAGGAAGTGGCCGACGAGATCATCGGCATCAGCACGCGCCTGGAGGACTACGACGAGGAGCGCTACCTGCGCCTGACCGGGCAGATGATCGCGCGCTACGCCGCCAACGGCACCTTGTCCGAAGGCCGCGTGGTGCTGGAGATCGTGCGCATCGCCACCGCCTGCAACCTGCGCACGCCGCCGGAGCTGAGCCTGCTGGGCAAGGCGCTGCTCAACCTGGAAGGCGCGTGCCGCCTGCTGGCGCCGGAGCTGGACATGCGCGGCGTGGTGGAGCGGCAGCTGCAGCACGTGATGCGCGCGCGCCTGGTCAAGTCGCTGTCGGTCGCCAACCTCGCCAGCGAGGCGATGGAGCTGCAGCAGCTGCTGCGCACCGGCCCGCGGCGCATGTCCGACATCCTCAGCCTGGTGGCCGAGAACCGCCTGCAGATGAAGGTCACCGGGCTGGAGGAATCGCGGCTGATGGAGAACATCCAGAAGGTCGCCAACCGCATCGCCGCCGGCCTGATCACCGCCGCGCTGCTGCTGTCCTCGGCGCTGCTGATGCGCGTGCCCAGCCGCTTCTCGCTGTTCGGCTACCCTGCGTTCGCGATGCTGCTGTTCCTGATCGGCGTGATCATCGGCCTGGGCCTGATCGTCAGCGCGCTGCTGTTCGACCGCCGCACTCGCGCCCGCGCGCGCGAGGAACGCGGGCACCGCTGAGCGCCACCCGCGCCGCGCGGGCAGAAAACGACGAAAAACCGGCCATATCCGGCACGCATCGGCTGCCGCTCGATCATCGACGACGATGCGGATCGCACCGCATCGCATGCGCGATGCGCCGTGCCTCGGCACTTCCGAAGATCGATACGCGGCATGCAGCGACCGCCCGAAACGCGCCGCGCACTGTGCCGTTTCCAGCAAACATTTCAGTCAGGTTTGTCTGTGCATGATTCGGTCATCCACGTTTCATGCGCCTGACACAGGCCTGTGGATCGCGCCTTTCTCCCCCGCGTCGAGGCGCTTTCCGTTTCCACTACCCAAGCGACCGCATGCATTGGACTTTCTGGCTGTACCTGCCCGCGCTGTTCCTGTTGTTGCTGTCCACGCCCATGCTGGCGCGGCTCAAGGCGGGCCTGCTGTCATTGCTGCTGCTGGCCTTCAGCGCCTGGTGGCTGATCGACCGGCTCAGCGGCGACGGCATCAACTCGGCCACGCTCTACCACCTGCGCAGCGACATGGAGGGCGCCGGCGTCGGTGATTTCCAGGGCTACATCGCCGCGTTCGCGGTCCTTGCCCTGCTGTCGCTGAGCCCGTTGCTGCTGCTGCGCGTGCGCCGCTTCCGCCTGCCGCGGCATGGCACGGGGCTTTCGGTGGCCTTCGCCGCGCTGCTGGTGGCCGCGGTGGTGGGCAGCCCGCTGTACGGTGACGCGCGCCGCATGTACCAGCAGATGAAGCCGGTCGATTACAGCGCGGTGGCGCCGGAATACGTGGTGCCGACGCGCGCGCTGGCGCGGCCGAAGAACATCGTGTGGATCTACGGCGAGAGCCTGGAACGCACCTACCTGGACGAGCAGGCGTTTCCCGGGCTGATGCCCAACCTGCGCCGGCTCGCCGGCGAGGCGCTGGACGTGCGCGGCATCGCCTCGGCCGACGGCAGCGGCTGGACCATCGCCGGCCTGGTCTCCTCGATGTGCGGCGTGCCGCTGACCACCGCGCAGGGCGACGAGAACAGCATGGGCCGCATGGGCCACTTCCTGCCCGAGGCGTTCTGCCTGGGCGACTACCTGAAGCAGCAGGGTTACAGCAACCACTACATGGGCGGCGCCAACGGCCAGTTCGCGGCCAAGGCCGATTTCCTCGCCAGCCACGGCTACGACGACATCCGCGACCTGGCCTGGTTCCGGCAGCAGCGCATCGCGGACAGGCATTTCTCCAACTGGGGCATCCACGACGACGTGCTGCTGGAGCGGGCCTTCGACCGCTTCATGGAGCTCTCGCGCGCGGGCCAGCCGTTCATGCTCACCGCGCTGACCATGGACACGCATCACCCGGCCGGGCACCTGCCGGTGGCCTGCAAGGGCACGCGCTACCCGAGCCCGTATGGCGACATCGGCCTGCTCAAGGCGCTCAAGTGCACCGACCGGCTGATCTCGCGGCTGGTGGACCGCATCCGCGCCAGCGAGTTCGGCGAGGACACGCTGGTGGTGGTCGCCTCCGACCACCTGGCCATGCCCAACGACCTCAGCGCCGTGCTGGAGAAGCTGCAGCGCGAGAACCTGCTGCTGTTCCTCGGCAAGGACATCGCCCCGCGCCAGCTCAGCGCCGACGCGGGCACCACCCTGGATTCGGGCGCGACCCTGCTGCAGCTGCTGGACCCGGCCATCGACGCGATCGGCTTCGGCCGTTCGCTGCTGGCCTCGCCGCGCCCCGCCAGCGCCAGCGTCGCCGCGCTCAAGGCCGACCCTTCCGGCTATGCGCGCTATCGCGCCTTCGCGCGCTCGCTGTGGCTGGGCGACCAGACCCGCATGCTGCGCCTGGACGACGACCAGGTGCTGGTCGGCGTGCAGAAGGTGCAGCCGCCGGTGCTGCTGGAATACGACGCGCAGTGGGCGCTGGAATCGGTGTACCTGGAGAACACCTCGCGCCGGTTCGACGAGGCCGATCCGCGCCACCGCCTCGCCTACGTGGACCGCTGCACCGCCTTCGAGGACGCCTCGGCCGACGGCGACTGGTGCGCGCTGCTGGTGGACAGCGACCAGGGCATGCGCCTGTACCGCGATGCGCAACTGCGCCGCGGCATCGCCGTGGACGCGCCGCTGGAGCCGTTCCATGGCCCGCGCCCCAGCGTGCGCCAGTCGCGCATGATCAGCCGCAAGGCGCAGCACACCCGGCCCGGCCAGTACGTGCTGGAGCTGTATGCCAGCCAGCGCCCGGAGCGCGCCTTCTGGGTCGAGGCGGTGTCCTCGCAGCGCAAGGTGGTGGTGGCCCAGCAATGGGTGCTGCCGGACAGCGACGGCCGCATCACCCTGCCGCTGGGCCTGGACGAGGAGATCGACGATCTGGAGATCCGCGCCTGGCTGGGTCATGCCGAGAAGCTGGCGGTGGACAGCTACGCGCTGGTGCCGGCGAGCCGCAGCCGGCCGCGCTCCTGAGCCCGCCGCCCTGTCGAACGCCCCCGTAGGAGCGGCTTCAGCCGCGAACGCTTTCCGGGCAGGCCACAGAGCGTTCGCGGCTGAAGCCGCTCCTACGACGACGACGTGCCGGGGACCTAGGTCGCCGATCCAGGCGCCTGCGGGTCGTCGCGCACCAGGCGCACGTCGGTGGGCGTCGCCAGCGCGATGCCCTGCTCGGCGGTCGCGCGCAGCAGTTCGAACAGCAGCTCCGAGCGCGCGCCATACACGGCGCGCGGACTGGACACGTAGGCGAAGCAGTTCAGCGCCACCAGCCCGCCACCGATCGAATCGATGAACACCGACGGCGCCGGTTCGGCCAGCACCTTCTCGTTGCCGGCGAAGAGGTCCAGCAGCAGCTGTCGCACCCGGCCCACGTCGGTACCCAACGGCACCGAGAACTGGATCTGGATGCGGCCCAGTGCGTT
>Ga0182741_1002920_pt1 | contig 18996 bp, 16 predicted proteins | sample eDN5th37CBELigOP_FD_128874 | JGI IMG/M metagenome (GOLD analysis project Ga0182741, IMG submission 128874) | Enriched Organic Plus compost microbial communities from Emeryville, California, USA - eDNA 5th pass 37_C BE-Lig OP (version 2) (version 2) ... | reverse complement strand
CCCCAGCCCAAGGCGCTGCTACGCTACCTGCCGTTCGAAGGCACCCCGCCCGAGCGCCGCGTGGTCTTGGCGTGGCGCCGCAGCTTTCCCCGCCTGGCGGCCATCGAGGCACTGGCGCAGGCCGTGTATGAATGCGGGTTGCCGGGGGTGAGGATGTTGAACGAAGATCTCGTCCAATCGTAAACACATCGAATCGTTTTGAGACGAACCGACGCTTGGCGCTGCTGATTCGCATCGATATCATTTGGGCGATTTTTGTCAGGAGCATCGATGATTGCGCATGTTGAAGGTTTCTTTGATCCGGAAACGTCCACGGTAAGTTATGTGGTCTACGACCAGCCTGGTGGTGAGTGCGCGATCGTTGATCCAGTACACGACTATGACGCACGAGCGGGGCGTTTGAGCACAGTGTCGGCTGATCGTATCGTGGCATTCGTGCGCAAACACGAATTGCGGGCCCGCTGGTTGCTGGAAACCCATGTCCATGCCGATCATCTTTCCGCCTCGCCCTATTTACAGCGCCAGCTAGGGGGCACCATCGGTATCGGCCGGCAGGTGGTGTCGGTTCAACACATATTCAAACCGCTGTTCAATTTGGGACAGGACTTCCAACTCGATGGCGGGCAATTCGGTCACCTGTTCGAGCCTGACGAGGGGTTTGCTATTGGAGAGCTGCGCGCCCACGCGTTGCATGTGCCCGGGCACACGGCCGCCGATATGGCCTACGTCGTGGAAGACACGGTATTTGTAGGCGACACCTTATTCATGCCCGACGTCGGCACGGCACGCTGCGACTTTCCCGGAGGGGATGCAGGGGCGATGTACGCTTCTATACAGCGGCTGCTTGCACTGCCCGGCGACACGAGGGTTTTTGTGTGCCACGATTACCCTCCGCCAGGGCGGTCGGCGGTTTGGCAAACCACGATAGAGGATCAGCGCCTGCACAATATCCACGTTAAGAATGGCATATCGGAGCAAGAATTTGTCGCTTTTCGAACTCAGCGCGACAAAGGGTTGGTGCTTCCTGCACTGATCTTGCCCTCGATCCAGGTCAATTTGAGGGCAGGGCACCTGCCTGAGACCGAAAACAATGGTACCCGGTATTTGAAGATTCCGCTTGACGTCTTTTGACTATGACAAAATAGTATTACGCAGATGGCATTGCGCTGGTGGTATCCTTTATTTGCCCTGCACTCTATGCCTATCTGCCTATCTTGAAGGAGCAAAAATATGGCCAAGTCGTCCAAAACCGGCACTAATGCCGTTCGCATCAATATCGGTATTTCGGACAAGGACCGCAGTGCCATTGCCGGGGAACTATCCAAGGTGTTGGCGGATTCGTACACGCTGTACTTGATGACGCACAATTTCCACTGGAATGTCACGGGCCCGCTTTTCAATACCCTGCACCAGATGTTCATGACGCAATATTCTGAAGAATGGGCAGCGCTCGACGACATTGCCGAACGAATCCGAGCGCTGGGGCATCACGCGCCTGGCACTTACCGTGAGTTCTCCAAGCTGTCGTCTATCGCAGAGCCTGGCGTGGTACCCGATGCGATGGAAATGGTCCACCTGTTGGTCAAGGGCAACGAAGCCGTGGCAAAGACTGCGCGCGCAGCTTTTGACAAGGCCGATGGCGCCAACGATCAGCCTACTGCCGATTTGCTGACTCAGCGCATGGACATTCACGAAAAGAACGCCTGGATGCTGCGTAGCTTGCTTGAATAAACCTGGCTGTCGTTCCTTTCTTATGCCGGCTTCCTGCCAAAGGAAGCCGGCATTGTTTGTGCTGAGCCTTGTCAGCACATTGCTGCCGCCGATTCATGACTGCCCAATTCTTTTTATCCGCGGCCGTGCCGAAGTGTGTCCTGATCACCGGGGCAACTGGCGGCATCGGTTCGGCCCTAGCCCTGGAGTATGCGCGTGTCGGCGCGACAACGCTTATTCTGCAGGGTCGAGATGTAGCGAAATTGCAGGAATTGACCCAAGTGTGCAGTGCCTTGGGCGCGCGCGTGATCTCGCGCCAGCTCGATGTACGTGACCACGAAGCCCTGATAAGCTGGCTTGAAAGGGTCAGCGCAACGGAAAGCCCGGATTTGGTCATTGCCAACGCTGGCGTCAATATCAACACTGGCGAGTCCCGGCAGGGCGAAAGCTGGGAAGATATGCATCGGCTGTTCGACGTGAACGTCAAGGCCGTAATGGCCACTGCATCGGCCTGCCTGCCCGCCATGCGTGCGCGCCGGAATGGTCAGATTGCCTTGATCAGCTCGCTGGCAGCGTGGCGTGGGTTGCCTGACACGCCCAGCTATAGCGCCAGCAAAGCCGCCGTCAAGGCGTACGGCGAGGGTATGCGCGACCTGTTGGCGAACGAAGGCGTCCGCATCAACGTAGTCATGCCAGGATATGTGGAATCCCGCATGTGCGCCGACATGCCAGGCCCCAAACCCTTTCTGTGGCGTGCGCCGAAAGCGGCGCACGCCATACGTGTGGGTCTTGCGCGCAATCGAGCCCGCATATCTTTCCCATTTCCACTGAATCTGGGATGTTTCGTGCTGGCGCTGCTGCACCCATCGGTATCCGCCCGCATCTTGAAGTGGCTGGGTTATGGTAGGTGATTGGATTGCCAGCCTGGCACCGCCGTTCGTCCTGGGCCTCGCACTGTCCTGGGCACTTGAAACGCTACTAAAGCCTCGTCCAGTTGCTCCATGGCGGCGGCCTCGTGCCGCAATCGCCGTCCACACGGGCGTGTGGACCATATTGTTCGGTCTTGAGCTGGCCCTGTTTAGGCGTCCGTATTTCGCTGTTGCCAATGTGCTTGCGATCCAGGCTGTGCTGGTGCTGGTCAGTAATTCCAAGTTCTGGAGCCTGAAAGAGCCTTTGGTCTATCCTGACTTCGAATATTTTAGCGATGCGATGCGCCATCCTCGGCTTTATCTGCCGTTCCTTGGGTTGGCAAATGCATTCTTGCTGGCGGCCAGCTATGGCGCGGTATTATGGCTGGGGCTTACCTGCGAGGTTTCTCTCGTGTTCGATCCTGGCGCGAAGTTGGGGCCATTCTATGCCGGGGCGTTCAGCCTGGCTGGGACCGGGTTGCTGTTGGCGTACTTTGCCGGACAACATCGCGCGGCGGTTACTTTCGATGCCGGGGCCGACTTACACCGATTCGGTCTGGTGGCTTGCCTGTGGTGGTACGGAAGCAGCGAGCGCCAATCTAGCACTGATATCCTCAATCAGGCGCCATTCGGAGGCGTTTCGACGTCACAACAGGCTCGTCAACCAGATCGCGACATCGTATGCATTCAGAGCGAGTCTTTTTTTGATATTCGCCGCTACTGCGGCGCGGTGAAAGAATCGGTGCTGGGCAATTTCGATCGGCTACGCGCCGAATCGGTAGTGCACGGCCGGCTGAAGGTGCCAGCCTGGGGGGCCAACACGGTGCGAACCGAGTTCACCTTTCTATCCGGGTTGCCGGCGGCCAGCTTGGGGGTGCATCGCTACAATCCTTATCGGCGGCTGGCAATGCAGGGGGTTCCCACGCTGGCAAGCCATCTGCGCGACAGAGGATATCGTACTGTCTGCGTCCACCCTTATCATGGTAGCTTCTACCGGCGTAACGAAATTCTGCCTCAGCTGGGGTTCGACGAATTCATTACGCTTGAGGCGTTTCAGAATGCTCCTTTGTTTGGGCCTTATGTAAGTGATGCGGCTGTCGTAGAGTACGTCGTGCGGCGGTTGAATGCTGCCGGTAATGATGCGCCGCTGTTCGTGTTCGTGATCACCATGGAAAACCATGGCCCTTTGCACTGGGAGCGAATTACCGCCGAGGATGTAAACAGGGTTTTGGATTCTCCAGTGCCGCCAGAAAGCGAAGATCTGGTTGCCTACGCGCGCCATCTTTGTAATGCCGACCACAGCTTTGCCCGGCTGGCCAACGCGCTGCGCCTGCGATCACGCGCTGGCACGTTATGCATTTACGGCGACCATGTGCCCATCATGTCCAAGGTGTACGCTGCGATGGGGGAGCCCGATGGAATGACCGATTATCTTATTTGGCGATCCGACAGTAGCGGATCTGGCGAGAGGTGTGATGCCAGTGTCGAGAATCTTGCCCGCCTGCTGGTGGGTGGAGCCCGGTCGAGCTGATTCTGGGCGATCAGTATTAAGGCGAAGCGGGCGCGCGGAGCAGTTCGCTGGCTGCTTGCCTGAGCTTGTTGAGTTCGGCACGATCATCGATAAGTCGACACAGGGTATCGACCCATATCTGCGGCTCGTTGGTCAGCAGCATGCCGTTCTGCGCATGCGAAATGAATGGCTGGTAAGGGCCCCCCGTGGAATATAGTCCGACCGCGCCGCACCGGGCGATATCATAGATCTTGCTATGCGAACGCCCGGCATTGAACCGTGTGGACAGTAGGGGAGCAAGCCCGATGTGGCCCTGTAACGCCCGGCAATGGCTTAGATAATTGGGCCAGGACATGGGGTGCAGAATCCGTGTCCGAGGCAAGGCGCGGTATCGCACATTGACGTCGTGATTGCCCATGATCTCGAAATGGGCGTCGGGACAATGTTTCAGAACTTCGGCGATGATCGGTTGGAGCCAGTTGATTTCGGCCGTATGCGCGGCAGTGCCGTGATAGAACAACCGGATCGGACCAGGCGGAACGGTGTGCGATGATGGTACGGCCGCATCGTCGGGCAAAGGCTGCGGTACGACCACTTGTGCGCTGCCGAAGCAATAAAGCTTATGGAGCGCGTGCGTCGAAAACCAATACGATGACGCCAGTTGCTGAATATCGCTGATGAACGGGCGGCAATATTTATTCAGCTTTTTCATATAAGGCTTGGGCAAGCCTATCCACTGTTCGGGCTGCAGTAGGTTGTCGTCCATGAAATAGACTACCTGAGCAAGCCGGCCTCGGTGCGCCCTCAAGGCCTTGGCCCATTGCCCATTCAAGTAGCGCACGATGACGACGCCTGTGCCATTGGCAAAGTCTTGTGTGCGAGGCGTATCGAGGTCTAGGTGCCGACAAGAGACGGGCAGGCCGCTGGCTTGCAGACGAGGCCATACGTAATAGTCGGTAGAAGGATTATCGCCTTGTTGCAGAATCAGCCAGCGCTGTACCGTATGCTGCGGCCAGTTTACTGTTGCTTTTCGAGGTTGCCATAGGCGGGATAGTAGAGAAAGCGAGGGCACAGAGCAGTCCGGGCTGAAATCAGCGTGCAAGTCCAAAAATGGTAATGTACAGTGCCTCGTTCACCCTGGCGGCGAGACGCGTCCATCTGTTGTCGAACAATCAATCAATCAGTCTGAATTATTCATAATGACACTAATTGTAACTGGCGGTGCAGGCTTTATCGGTGGGAATTTTGTGCTCGACTGGCTGGGCCAGTCAGATGAGACGATCGTAAACCTCGATAAATTGACTTATGCCGGTAATCCGCACACATTATCTTCGTTAGATGGCGATTCGCGGCATCTGTTGGTGCAGGGTGATATCGGCGATAAAGTGCTAGTAGCCAAATTGTTGGACGAGCATCGACCACGTGCTATCGTAAACTTCGCCGCCGAATCTCATGTAGACCGATCCATTCACGGGCCAGCCGACTTTATCCAAACGAATATCGTAGGTGCATTCCATTTGCTTGAGGCGGCGAGAGACTACTACAACTCTTTGGCGGCTGATGCGCGGCAGGCGTTCCGGTTCTTGCACGTCTCCACTGACGAAGTCTACGGCTCACTGGAAGCGGATGCGCCGCCTTTTGCCGAGACGAATGCGTACGAGCCGAATAGCCCATATTCCGCTTCCAAGGCCGCTTCTGACCACTTGGTGAGAGCTTGGCACCATACCTATGGGTTGCCGGTACTCACCACGAATTGCTCGAATAATTACGGGCCTTATCATTTTCCCGAGAAGCTGATTCCCCTGGTGATCCTGAATGCCCTGTCGGGCAAGCCGTTGCCGATCTACGGTGATGGCCAGCAGGTGCGCGACTGGTTATATGTGAAAGACCACTGCAGCGCGATCCGCCGCGTGCTCGAGGCCGGCGTCCTGGGTGAAACGTACAACGTTGGCGGCTGGAACGAGAAGGCCAACATTGATGTTGTACGCGCGATATGCGCCTTGCTCGATGAAATGAAGCCCCGAGTCGACGGAAATTCCTATGCGGAGCAAATCACCTATGTCACCGACCGGCCGGGCCACGACCGGCGCTATGCGATCGATGCCAGCAAGCTAGAAAAAGAATTGGGCTGGAAGCCCGCCGAAACCTTCGAGTCAGGCATCCGCAAAACGATACGCTGGTATCTGGACAATCAATCATGGGTGCAGGGTGTTACCAGCGGGGCCTATCGAGAGTGGGTGTCCAAGCAATACGGCGCTTGAACTATGGCTATGAAGATTCTTGTTCTCGGTAAAAACGGCCAGGTTGGATTCGAGTTGCAGCGCAGTATGGCCATGCTGGGCGACGTGGTGGCCGTGGCGCGAGACCGCTGCGATCTGGCCCAGCCTGACAGCGTACGGTCGGTGTTGCGTGCCGAGCGGCCGGACGTCATTCTCAATGCAGCGGCCTATACGGCAGTTGACAAGGCCGAGCAAGAGCCGGATCTGGCCAATCTGGTGAACGGTAAGGCCGCCGGTGTATTGGCCGAAGAGGCCGAGGCGGCAGACGCCTTGCTTGTTCATTACTCTACCGATTACGTTTTCGATGGCACCAAGGCTGGCGCCTATCGCGAAGATGACGAGGTCGCGCCGCAAAGCGCGTATGGGTTGAGCAAACTGGCCGGCGAGCAGGCCATCCGGCAGGCTTGCGCAAAGCACGTGATCCTGAGAACAAGCTGGGTATTCGGCGCGCATGGGGCGAACTTTCTGAAAACCGCGCTGCGGCTGGCTCGCCAGCGCGACGCAGTGAAAATCGTGGCCGACCAGTTTGGCGCGCCCACCTGGGCCGCGCTGATTGCCGACGTTACCGCGCACATCGTGGCCCGCTATGGTAGGGAAAAGGCCGGTAATACCGAGCACAGCCCGTTTCCGTACGGCACTTATCATCTGGCGGCCTCAGGCGAGACCACTTGGCACGGTTACGCCGTACTGGTGGCGCAATTGGCAAAGCGAGCCGGAGTCAATCTCAGAGTCGAGCTCGACGATATCCAACCTATCGCGACTTCAGAATATCCATTGCCCGCATATCGTCCTGCCAATTCCCGGTTGAACACGGTCAAGCTGCGCGAGGCTTTCGGGCTGACGTTGCCAGCGTGGCAGGCAGGCGTAACGCAGGTCATGCAACTGATTACAGAACAGATTAAAGCTGAAGGATGATTAGCATGAAAAAACGCAAAGGCATCATTCTGGCCGGTGGTTCTGGGACGCGCCTGTACCCGGCTACCCTGGCAGTGTCGAAGCAGTTGCTGCCCATTTACGACAAACCGATGATTTATTACCCGCTCAGCACGTTGATGCTGGCAGGCATACAAGACATACTCATCATCTCCACTCCGCAGGATACCCCTCGCTTCGAGCAGTTGCTGGGCAATGGGGACCGTTGGGGTGTAAACCTACAATATGCCGTCCAACCCAGCCCAGACGGGCTGGCGCAGGCTTTCTTGATTGGAGAGGCATTTCTGGACGGTGCGCCTTCGGCGCTGGTGCTGGGTGACAACATCTTCCACGGCCACGATTTCGCCAAGTTGCTCGACAATGCCGCGAGCCGCGAAGCCGGGGCCACGGTCTTTGCCTATCACGTACTGGATCCCGAGCGCTACGGGGTGGTCGACTTCGACAAGAATGGAAGGGCGCTGAGTCTGGAAGAAAAGCCGAAATGCCCGCGCTCGAATTACGCGGTAACGGGTTTGTATTTCTATGACGGGCAGGTGGTCGAGCTTGCCAAATCGATCAAGCCGTCGGCCCGAGGCGAACTCGAGATCACCGACCTGAACCGCATCTATCTTGAGCGCGAAATGCTCGACGTGGTAACCATGGGGCGAGGCTATGCTTGGCTGGATACGGGTACTCACGAATCCATGCTAGAGGCTGGCCAGTTCATCGCCACCATCGAAGCGCGGCAGGGCCTGAAAGTAGCCTGCCCCGAAGAGATCGCATACCGCTTGGGCTACATCGACGCTGCTCAATTGGCCAAGTTGGCCGATCCTCTGAAGAAAAACGGCTACGGCCAGTACCTGCTTAACGTACTGGCCGAGGTGTAAGCATGCGGATCGTAGATACTTCTATTGCCGATGTCAAGATCATCGAGCCGAGTGTGTTCGGGGATTCGCGCGGCTTTTTTCTTGAAAGTTTTAACCAGCGCCGCTTCGACGAAGCGCTGGGGCGTAAAGTCGAGTTCGTGCAAGACAACCATTCGCGCTCGACGCGAGGGGTCTTGCGAGGTCTCCACTACCAGTTGCCGCCACATCCACAGGGCAAACTGGTGCGCGTGGTCGCAGGCGAAGTCTACGATGTGGCCGTTGACATTCGGCGTAGCTCGCCCACTTTCGCCAAATGGGTCGGCGTCCATCTTTCGGCCGATAACCATCGGCAATTGTGGATCCCGGAGGGATTTGCGCACGCGTTTATGGTGCTCTCCGAGGTTGCCGACTTTCTTTACAAGACCACTGACTATTGGTCGAAAGATTCCGAGCGGTCCATTTTTTGGGCGGACCCGAAGCTTGGCATTGAATGGCCCGCTGGCATCGAGCCGGTGCTGTCGGACAAGGACAAAGTGGCGGGCATGCTGGCCGACGCCGAAATTTTCGACTGACATGGGCCTCATGCTGGCGAATATATGCCTGTTCGGCCGGCCGGCTTATACTCCGCCAGCATGAATCCTCCTCGTTTGCTCGTCTTGTCCGCTGGTATGCGCCGTATTGCGGCTCTACCAGTGCTGCTGCAAGATTTTCAGCTTGAATTCCGCAAGCCCGATGCGCCTCGGCCCGACGACATCGTGCTGGCCTGGGGCCAGCGCCCCAGCGCATTGCGGGCACAACAATACGCTGCGCAACATGGGCTTCGAGCTCTGCATATTGAAGATGGATTCTTGCGGTCGGTCGGGTTGGGGCACGACGACCCGCCGTTGTCCGTGGTGGTCGATGACCTGGGCCTTTATCTGGACGCCAATCACCCGTCGCGTCTCGAGCAACTGATACCGCAACCGCTGGATGACCGACAGGTTCTGCGCGCAAGGTCGCTCGTGGCAGCGTGGCGTAATGGCCGTGTCTCGAAATACAACCATGCGCGCGATGCAGGCCCTGGTCTGCCCGAACAGTACGTGCTGGTCATCGACCAGACACAAGGCGACGCATCGATCGTCTGCGGAAGGGCGGGAGGGGACAGCTTCGATAGAATGCTAGCTGCTGCCATGGACCGCCATCCAGGAGAGACCATCCTGGTGAAAATGCATCCTGATGTCGTGTCGGGACGCAAGAAAGGGCACTTCGAGCCCGGCCGCCTTGGCGCATACCGGTACGTGAAGATGCTCGACTATGACGTGCATCCGGCAAGCCTGTTGGAGCGTGCTCTGGCGGTATACACCGTGACCTCGCAGGTGGGTTTTGAAGCGTTGATCTGGGGTAAGCCGGTGTACCTGTTCGGTATGCCGTTTTACGGCGGATGGGGGCTGACCCATGATGACCAGCCGCCTCCGTCCCGGCGCCACAAGGCAACCATCGAGCAGGTCGTCTATGCCGCTCTGGTACGGTACAGCCGTTATGTCGATCCCGAAACCGGAAATGGGTGCGACGCCGAGACAGTGCTCTCGTGGCTGGCACTACAGCGGCGCATGCGCCAGCGCTTTCCGGAGCACTTGGCGGCCATAGGCTTCTCTGCCTGGAAAAAACCGTTTGTCCGAGAATTCTTCGGCGGCAGCAAGGTGCGTTTTGCCCGACGGGGAAAGGACGCCGCGGCGGACGGAACCATTGCCACGTGGGGCCGTAAACACGATCTAGCCTTGGGCCGGTACGCGGCGTCGGCGCAGATCATCCGGTTGGAAGACGGTTTCATCCGTTCGGTGGGCCTGGGTGCCGATCTAATCAGGCCGTTATCCTGGGTTCAGGACGACTTGGGCATTTACTACGACGCGACGGCGCCCTCACGGCTGGAAAATTTGTTGGCGCAGACACAGTTCGACGCCGCTTTGCTGACGCGTGCGGCTGCCTTGCGCCAAATGATTCTTGACGCCGGGATCACCAAATACAATCTAGCCGGAGCATCTTGGCAGCGTCCGCCTGGTGATCGAAGAGTCATACTGGTGGTAGGGCAGGTCGAGACTGACGCATCGATTCAATATGGGGCCGCCGGCATCCGGCGCAACATCGACTTGCTGCAGGCAGTCAGGCGCGCGCGACCAGACGCCCATGTCGTCTACAAGCCACATCCGGATGTGCAGGCGGGTTTGCGGCTATCGGGGCAACAAGAAGATGCCGCCGCCAACTGGTGCGACGAAATCATCGACGATGTGCCGTTCGGGCAACTGCTGGAACAGGTAGATGAAGTCCATGTCTTGACCTCTTTGGGCGGCTTCGAGGCGTTGATGCGCGGCATTCCCGTAGTTACGTATGGGTTGCCGTTTTACGCGGGCTGGGGTCTGACCCGCGACCTGCACCTGACTGAGGCGGTCAAAGCCCGGCGGCCTCGCACGTTGTCGTTGGACGAACTGGTGGCCGGCACGCTGATTCTATATCCCACCTATGTCAGCCGCGTGACGCATCGATTCACAACCCCCGAACATGCGTTGCAGGAACTGATTGTTTGGCGAAAAGCCGGACCGGCGCCTCGTATGCAGTTCTGGCGCCGCTGGATAGCCCGGCTTACGCGCAAGCCATGATATCGAGCTTCAAGTTGCGGAAAACTGCCGGATCCAATACGAAGTAGAAGGATCCCGGTCGGCAGACTGCAAAGAGTTCTGGCTTTCGCTCTGCCATTCGCCACGGATGCGTTGGGCCAAGGCCTTGCCGAATTCGACTCCCCACTGATCAAAAGGGTTGATGCCCCAGACCAGTGCCTGCACAAACACCTTATGTTCGTACAAGGCCACTAATGCCCCTAGGGAATAGGGTGTCAGCCGCGGTAACACGATCAGGTTCGAGGGCCGGCCGCCCGCATGCACTCGGTGGCGGGCCAGCCAGTTGCGGTGCTCCTCGTCTTCGTGATGTGTTTCAGCTAGCGCCGCTTCATAGGGTTTGCCCTTCATAAGGGCTTCCCGCTGTGCAAGACAATGCGCCAACAGTTGTTGGTGGTGGTCGGGCCAATGATGATCCGCTTGCTGGCATACAACGAAATCGACGGGAGCTCCTTCGGTGCCTTGGTGCAGCCACTGGAAGAAAGTGTGCTGGGCGTCGGTGCCTGGCATGCCCCATACCACTGGCCCGGTCGGGACATCAAGCGGCCGGCCGGCTATGTCCACCGACTTACCCAACGATTCCATTTCGAGCTGCTGCAGGTAAGGCACCAGATAAGATAACCGCGAGTCATATACGGCGAGATTTAGCGACGCATAGTTGAGCACGCTACGGTTCACGATGCCCGCCAGTGCCATCTGCACCGGAGCATTTTCGGCAATCGGAGCATGCAAGAAGTGGTCGTCCATGGCTGCGGCGCCGGCCAGCATTCCTCCGACGACATCCACTCCAACCGTCAACGCAGTGGCAAGGCAGACGGACGACCATAGCGAAAAACGGCCGCCTACCCACTCCCAAAAGGGAAAAATGTGGCTTTCTGGCACGCCAAATTCGCGGGCGGCGTCTGGCCGGCACGTTATGGCCACTACCTGCTCATAAGGCTGATTTACACCGGCCGCTTTAAGCCATTCAACGGCGCGGTGGGCATTCTCGATGGTTTCCGCGGTTGAGAACGACTTGGATATCACTACGACCAACGTGTCGTGAGGATTCAGGCCCGCCGTTCCGCTTTCAATGGCATGGCCATCGATGTTGGATACAAACCGAATGTCGCGCCATGAGCGGCGGTACCCGAATGCGGCAGACATCAGCCGCGTACCCCAATCGCTGCCGCCGATACCTATATGCAGCACATTGTGCCAGCGCCTTTCCGTATCAGCTTGTTGCACAAATGACAACAGACGAGCACGTTCACGGGCTACTTCAGAAATAGGGGACGATGCGCGCAGCATCGTGTGCCATGCAGCCCGGCCTTCCGTGGCGTTGACTTGCCGGCCCTCGAAAAGGTCACTGCGGGCGATCTCGAAGTCGCGCGCCCTGAGCAAATTGTGCCCCGCATCATCCAGGCGCGCACTGAAAGGCTGGGCGCTGACGTCGACTTTAACCCCGGCGGCATCCAGGATGCGCGCATCGTTTGCTGTTTTGTCGGCTCGCTTGGCAGCGTCGACAAAAGCTGCCCATTCGGGCATTTCGCAAAGTGCCGCGGGAAAAGGGTGGGTCAACGCATACTCCTTTGAAATGTCAATCTGAAAATGCAAATCTATCCAAGTACTACGAATTTCTTGATATTGCGAATGTACTAATAACGAAGATGTCGTTGAGGTAAGATTTTAGGGATAATCTGCCCCGTTGCAGTGCAAAAAATTCCTTCAAAATTCTTATAGAACTAGCCTAGCCAACACATGAAACCCATACGCAAAGCAGTTTTTCCCGTAGCTGGAATGGGAACCCGTTTTTTGCCCGCTACAAAGGCCATGCCAAAGGAGATGCTGCCCGTCGTCGACAAGCCCCTTATCCAGTATGCGGTGGAAGAGGCGGTGGCCGCAGGCGTCACTGAGCTGATCTTCGTAACCGGACGCAACAAAAGGGCCATCGAAGACCATTTTGATTCCATGCCCGAGTTGGAAAATGAGTTGGAATCAAAAAACAAGTTGTTGCAATTAAAATCAATACGAAATATAATTCCGGCCCACGTCAAATGTATTTATATCCGTCAGCCTGCGCCGCTGGGCCTGGGCCATGCGGTATTATGCGCTGCGCCGGTAGTGGGCAACGAGCCGTTTGCGGTATTGCTGGCCGACGACCTAGTCGATGCCGACGTCCCTGTCACCCGCCAACTGGTTCAGGTGGCGCATGCGTGCGGCGGCAGCGTGCTGGGTATACAAGATGTCGCGCGCGAAGATACTAAAAAGTACGGGATTATTGACGGCACCATGATCGACGATAGCACTTGGCGGGTAGGGGGTATGGTCGAGAAGCCCGAGCCCGCAGACGCGCGCACCACCATGGCCGTGGTTGGCAGATATATTCTAGAGCCACAGATTTTTGATTATTTACAAGCGACCCGCCCGGGGGCCGGTGGTGAAATCCAGCTTACCGACGCAATCGCGGCAATGCTGGAATGCCGACCGGTTTTTGGCCATCAATATCGAGGGATTCGCTACGATTGCGGCAGCAAGCAGGGTTTTTTTTCAGCGACCGTGGCGCTGGGTAAAAAATATCACGACCTTTCTTGACTAGGCAAAGTAGTGATGAGCCGCCTGTTTTTTTCCAATGATAATAATGTCGTCCGGACTTTGCCGCCTTTGGTGGCGCAGCTGGCCGACAAACGCAGGGCGGCAATGGCAGACGGAAAACCGCAGGCGCGTTCGTTCGCCCTGTTGCAGGGCGTTTGCTCGCCATTTTTCGACCGACTCGGCGCGCGCTTGCAGTCGGCTGGCGGCAGCGTGTGTAAAATCAATTTTACGGCCGGTGATCAATCTTTCTGGTCGCGCAAGCGCGATTGTATAGCTTATCGTGGCGATGGGCCGCAACTGCACGAGTTCTACGACGAAGTGTTCGCGCAACGAGGCATTACAGACATCGTTTTGTTTGGCGATCACCGGCCAGTGCATCGTGCTGCCATCGAGGTGGCACGCAAGCAGGGTGGGCGCATCCACGTCTTTGAAGAAGGCTATTTTCGTCCATACTGGTTGACCCTAGAACGGGACGGGGTAAACGCGAATTCATTGCTGCCACGCGATCCTGCCTGGTATCTTGAAGTTGGCAAGCGAGTGCCACGCTATGGCAACGGGCAAGTATTCAAATCCTCGTTCACGGCGCGTGCCTGGCACGATATTGTTTACAACGCGCATGGCTTGCGCAACCGGTGGTGTTATCCAGCCTATCAGAGGCATGCTCCGCATTCTGCCTGGGTCGAGTACGCGGCATATGTTCGGCGCGCGATCAAGCTGCGCGGCCGCCAGCGCCGGGATGCGCACGATATCAAGCAGTTGATCCAGCAGGATCGCCGCTTTTATCTATTGGCATTGCAGCTGAATAGCGACACGCAGATACGCCAGCACTCCGAATTCCGTGACATGAGCCAGTTGATACGCGCCGTGATGCCGTCTTTCGCCCAGCATGCGCCCGCCGACGCTATTCTGGTTGTAAAGAACCATCCCCTCGACCCGGGCCTCGACGATCACGAGAGCATTGTCGTCAACCTGGCATGGCAATTGGGTATCCAGAAGCGCGTCGTTTTCCTGGAAAGCGGACATCTACCTACATTGCTCGGTCACACGGCAGGAGTGGTTATTGTCAACAGCACTGTTGGCGGGTCGGCGCTGGTGCATGCGCGTCCCACCATTGCCTTGGGCCAGGCGGTATACGGCCTGCCCGGCCTGACGTTCCAAGGGGGGCTGGACGAATTCTGGCGAGAGGGCGAGCCTCCGGATATGCGCCTGTTCGGAAGATTCCGAAACACGGTCATTCATGCAACCCAAATCAACGGTGGTTTCTACACGCGAGCGGGCATCGCCATGGCAGTAGAGAATTCCCTTGGCCGGCTTCTAGCTGAGCAATCGCCACTGGAGGCCCTGCTGCAAGAGGGAGCATAGTGGCGGATGTTTCTTTCCTGCGCGGGCGCGCCAGAGAGGCGTGGCAGTTCAGCAACGTTCAGCAATAAAAGAGTCCAACCTTGTGACTCTATTGTCAGGCGAAGGTTGATAACCTTCACGCACTGAATTCAAGCGCGAGTCCTTCTTATGGCTATGTTGCGGTGTTTCCTCATGAAGCTGCCGGCCCTGGTGCTCGCAGGTTTTATGGCGACCTGCGGAGCAGCGACGGTTGACGACGAAGCGTGGCTGGCACGGGTCGCTTATAGCGCCCAGCCTGAGGCGTTACAAGAAGTAAAAAAAATCGGCAGAGAGGCCTATCTTGAGAAGCAACTGTCGCCGCCGCAGACGGACGACCTGCCGGCGAGTGTCCAGGCTTATGTGAAGGGCTTGGAGACGTTACAACAACCGCTGGCTGATACGCTCATCGAAGTTCGATCGGCACGCACTAGCTTGAAGGGACTTTCTGAAAAGGAACGGCGGAAAGTTCGGGGCTCATTGACCAAGAAAAGTCAGGCATTCCGAAAAGAAGCCGGTGAAAGGTCAATCTTACGGGCCACCTTTTCTCCATGGCAATTACGAGAACAATTGACTTGGTTCTGGTTCAACCACTTCAATGTCTTTCTAGCAAAAGGCGCGGTGCCTTACGCCTTGGCTGACTACGAAAATGTCCTGCGTGCTGACGCGTTGGGAAATTTCCGCGACCTTCTCAAAGCGTCTCTTATGCATCCGGCGATGTTGGTATATCTCGACAATGTGAGAAGTACCAAGAACAAGCCCAATGAGAACTATGCGCGTGAATTGCTGGAACTGCATACGCTCGGGGTAAACGGTGGCTACACTCAGAAAGATGTGCAGGCACTGGCGCGAATTCTGACGGGGGTAACGGTCGTATTTCATAAGAAGACACCCAAGATGTCTCCCAAGCTGCGGCCTTTGTACATACGAGAGGGCGCCTTTGAGTTTGACCCGCGGCTACATGACTTCTCCGACAAGACGTTTCTTGGTCACACAATCAAGGGTAGCGGCTGGCCCGAGGTTGAGCAGGTGCTCGATATCCTTGCCACACATCCTTCCACAGCACGCCATATCGCTCGCCAATTGTCTACGTTTCTAGTGGCCGATGAGCCGCCTAAAGAGCTCGTAGAGGGTGCGGCCGATATTTTCACGAAGAGCAAGGGTGACTTGAAGGCGACGGTACAGTTCATCATCGAGTCAGATGCCTTCTCTGCATATGCCGGAAAGCAGTTCAAATCGCCTTTGCAGTACGCGATATCCGCAGTACAAATTGCCGGCATCAAAGATCCCGCTCGCGTAGTCCGGGTAGTGCGGCAAGCATTGACATTGGCGGGAGCTCCTCTGTACGGAAGATTGACTCCGGACGGATATGATCTGCAGGGTGGAAGCTGGATTAGTACTGGGCAACTGGCAAATCGGCTGGCGGTTGCGGAGAACGTTACAGGATTGAAGCGACGCGGACCACCGCGAGACAATGCGATGGACGGGCGAGATATGCAACGCGCAGGCAAGCAGAAGGTCAATGCTGACATGTCCAGCGACAAGAGCCCGACAGCAGTCCAGAAAGACCTGTTTCTCAGGCTGGCTGGCCCGAAATTTATGTATCGTTGAGCCGGGGACTCTATGGATCGACGCATGTTTCTCAGCAGTGGTGCCGCCTTGTTGGCGAGTGCCGTCAATACGCGGCTTTTTGCTGCGTCCGGGACGGATGCCCGGCTTCTGTTTGTTTTTCTTCGTGGTGCGTACGATGCTGCGAATACTCTAGTACCAATCTCCAGCGATTTGTACTACGAAGCCCGGCCTACAATTGCCATTCCTCGTCCCGCCAAGGGGCAAGCGCAAGCGGCCCATGAGCTGAATGCTGATTGGGGGTTGCATCCTGCGTTAGCGGAAGGGCTAGGGCAGGTCTTGACAGATAAACAGATTGCATTTGTTCCGTTCGTAGGGATCCCCGGTGTTTCGCGTAGCCATTTCGAAGCTCAAGAGTGGCTCGAGCTGGGCGCAGCTGATGTGGAGAACGGTGGGCGGCTTCCTCAGGACGGAATGTTATATCGATTGGCGCAGGCAGTTGGTCGAGTGGAGGCCGTCGCGTTCACAGATAGTCTGCCGAGTACATTTCGTGGAGGCAAGAGTGTCGATAACATCGGGTTGGATAGAAGGCCGGATATCGGCGGAAATAAGGCGTTGCGCGAAGAGCTATTGCGCAGCTATAAGGGGCATGCGCTGGAGGGAGCGCTGCGTGAAGGGCTTACTCTGCAGCGCGAAGTGACTGAAGTCTTCAATGAAGAGCAACTAGCAGCAGATCGAGGAGCTAATAGCGCAAAAGGCTTTGAGCGTGAGATAAGTCGCGTCGCTGCGCTTATGCGGCAAAAATTCAATCTGGCATTTATCGACGTCGGCGGCTGGGATACCCATGTGGGCCAAGGTGGCGTCACGGGGCCGTTGGCTATGCGACTACAAAGCCTCGGCTCCGGCCTTTCGACGTATGCTAAACAGATGGGTCCAGACTGGAAACGTACTGTTGTTGTCGTCGTATCCGAGTTCGGACGTACGATGAAAGAAAATGGCGGGAAAGGCACCGATCATGGGTACGGGACTGTCTATTGGGTACTGGGCGGGGGGATCCCCGGAGGCAGGCTGGTTGGTGAACAAGTAGCTCTGAAGAAACTAGGGGATTTGAATGAAGATCGGGACTTGCCTGTCCTTAACGATTACCGCTCAGTTCTAGGAGGAATATTCAAGGATATGTACGGACTGAGCAAAGGGCAATTGCAGGAGATCTATGGAGACGCCCAACCCAAGTCGCTCGGGCTGATCAAGTCATTGGCATAATCGGTTCCGTCGTTTGTGCCGGTTCCCATCTTTCATTCACAAGCTTTTCATCGCTAATTAATTTCCGCCAGTTTTTTTCAGCGGAGTTCTGATGCAGGCATAACTTGCCATTGCATAGGCTAATCTTGTCAAGCTAGGGCTATGACGTCGCTAAATATATTCAAGAAAAAGATACTGTTTATTTGGGTTGTAGTTGTCCCTATGGCGGTGGCGGTACTGTATTACACCGTCTTTGCCATGGACCGCTATGTGAGTATCGCTCAGGTTGTCGTCCGGCAACCAGGGCAAGATGCTCATAAATCAAGCGTGCCCAGTATCGCGTTGATGATGGGAGGTATCAACCCGACCTCTCGCGAGGAGACTCTATATCTGCGCGAGTACATCATTTCCATGGACATGCTTAATGTTCTGGAGGCCGAACTCAATTGGCATACTCATTTTGCTCAGCAATGGCGAGATCCCCTGTATTGGGTAGGTAAAGATGTCCCCCGTGAAGAATTGCTCAAGTATTACAACCGGCTGGTCGAAGTGCATTTCGACGAGACTACCGGATTGTTGACGGTCGAAGTGCAAGCTTTGGATCCGGAGTTTTCGCAGAGAATACTCAAGCTCATTTTGAGCAGGAGTGAGGCGTTTGTGAATGAAATTTCGCATCGCATGGCGCGCGATCAGATGAAATTCGCAGAGACTGAACTCGAGCTGGCTCGCAAGAAATACGAGGATGAAAAGCGAATCATGCTCGAGTTTCAAAGTCACAGCGAGCACTTGAATGCTCAGGCGGCAGCCGAGTCACGTGCCAATATCATTGCCACGCTGGAGGCGGAATTGACAACTCAGCGCGCAACTCTCAACGGGCTGCTGTCCACGCTGAACGTCAATACCCCGCAGGTTCGGCAGCAAAAGGCCCGTATTGCCGCTCTGGAACAGCAGCTGGAGGCGGAGAAGAGAACTTTGCTGTCCAGCGCCAAAGGTGACAAGTTGAACGTCGTTGCGGCGCGCTATCGCGATCTTGCCATCGATGTAAGTATTGCCGAAGAGGCGTATAAGGCTAGTATCGTGGCAGTAGAAAATGCACGTATCGAGATTGCCAAGAAGATGCGTAGTCTCGTTACTGTTGTGAGTCCTAATCTCCCCCAATCGGCGATCTACCCCGAGCGTATATACAACTTGTTTACTTTGTTCATTGTATTACTTCTCGTTTATGGGGTAATGCGTTTCGTCATCGCCACAATTGAAGACCATCGCGACTGACCATTTAGACGATTCAAATAACATCATGGTTGCTATCTCTGCTCTTCCTAATAGCCGGTCTCCGCATCTTTTTGTGAGGTGGGCTTGGCCTACGCTCCGATCCCTGCGTATCGCGATGTCTCTTGGTGT
>Ga0182741_1002916_pt1 | contig 19009 bp, 13 predicted proteins | sample eDN5th37CBELigOP_FD_128874 | JGI IMG/M metagenome (GOLD analysis project Ga0182741, IMG submission 128874) | Enriched Organic Plus compost microbial communities from Emeryville, California, USA - eDNA 5th pass 37_C BE-Lig OP (version 2) (version 2) ... | reverse complement strand
TACGGCTCCTACGGGATGGGCTCCCTCGGCACCGGCTGGTGCATCGACCACGGCAGCCGCGCCCCCGACCCGGCGTTCCGGTACGCGCCCACCGCCCTGCCCGAGGTCCCCGAGGACGTCCGGGCCGCCGTCGGGTGGGTGGTGGCACGTCACGGGCAGGGCACCGACCCGGTGGCCCACGCCGCGGTGATGCTCGCCGTGCACGACCTCATGGGCGCCCGCTACCCGTCGGGTCGGCTCGACGTCGATCGGCTCACCCCCGCCCGGACGGCCGGGTTCGGTCCCCGCGCCGAGGCCGTGCTCGCCCGCGCCCGGCAGATCAAGGCCGACGGCCTCGCCCACCGGCACCTGCGCGGCCCGCTCGCGCTGACGCTCAGCGCCGAGCCGCCGGGCGGCGACGGGCGGACCCCGGTGATCGGCCACCTGCGCGACCGCACCGGCCGCGCGGTGGCGGGCGTGGCCGTGACGCTCACCTGGCCGGGGCACCGCGAGGCGCTCACCACCGACGCGCAGGGGCGGGTCGCCGCCACCCTCGGCCCGTCGGGGTCGGCCGTCGAGGTGCGGGCCAGCGCCGTCGTGCCCCGCCTCCCCGTGGACGCCTGGGCCTCCTCCACCACGCCGGCGCAGCGGGTGGCCCGCCCCACGCTCGACGCGCTCCAGGCCGCGGTGCAGGTGGCGCCGAGCACCGGACGGCTGCGCATCGACAAGGCCGGCGACGCTGCGGCCTGGGTGCCCGTGACCGGGGCCCGCTTCACGGTCACGCCCGCGGGCGGGGGCGCACCCGTCGAGCTCCTGGTCGGCGAGGACGGGCGCACGCCCGAGGTCGAGCTGCCGATCGGACTGCACCAGGTGGTCGAGGTCGAGCCCCCCGAGGGCTACCAGACGGCCGGCCCCTGGACGGTCGAGGTCCGCCCCGGCCAGCGGCGCGTCCTCGAGGTGCTCGACCGGGCCCGGCGGGGCGAGCTGCGGGTCCGCAAGGTCGACGCCGACACCGGCCGGGCCCTGGGCTTCGCCGGCCTCACCCTGCGCTACGACGCCGACGCGGACGGGTCCTTCGACGGCCCCGAGGACCCGGTGGTCGCCGAGGTGCTCACCACCCGGGAGCCGGTCGTCGTCGGCGACCTGCTCCCGGGCCGCTACGAGCTGCGCGAGGACCTCACCCCCACCGGCTACGAGCCGCTGCCGGAGCCGCTCGTGGTGGACCTCGCCCCGGGCCAGTCGCTCGATCTCGAGGTCCCCAACGCGCCGGCTCCGCCGCCGACCACCACCACCGTGCCGACCACCACGACGACCGCCCCCGCCCCCACCACGACGGCCCCAGCGGCGTCGACCACCACCGAGGCGCCGGCACCGCCCCCGACCGTGCTGCCGGCGGCCCCCGTCGCCCCGGCGGCGCCGGTCGCGCCGGTGACCGCCCTCCCCCGCACCGGGGTGGACGCCGCGTCCCTCGTCCTGGCCGGCCTCGGGCTGGTGCTGCTCGGCTGGGCCGGGGTGGACGCCGCCCGCCTCCGGGCCCGGCTCGACGGCTGAGGCGCGGCGTCAGCCGAGGGCGCCGGACGCCCGCAGCGCCTCGATGCGGTCCCCGTCGTAGCCGAGCACCTCGCGCAGCACCGCCTCGGTGTGCTCGCCCACCTCCGGGGCCCGCGTCGGCAGGGGCAGCTCCTCCCCCACCACCTTGATCGGTGACGGGAGCTGCTCGGCGCCCACCCGCTCCCGGGGGAGCCACGGCATCCGGGCCCGGAACTGGGGGTCGTCGGCGAGGGTCCGCGGCGTGTTCACCGGGGCGAGCGGGGTGTTCCGCTCCACCCCGAACCGCACCCACTCGGCGGTGGTGCGGGTGCGGAAGATGGCGGCCAGCTCGGCTCGCAGCTCGGTGTTGCCCGCTGCGTGGTCGGCGTACCGGGAGCCGGGGTGCCGCTCGAAGAGGTCGGGGCGGCCCACCCCTTCGCAGAAGTTGCGCCAGAGCTCCTGCTCCGAAGCCATGAACAGCACGTGGCCGTCGGCGGTCTCGTAGATCTGGTAGCGGACCCCGTCGCGCATGCCCGCCGTGCCCGGCGCCCGCCGCTCGTACCCGTCGGCGGGGTTGCCGGTGACCTCGTCCTCGGGCCGCTCGTAGGCCTTCCAGGTCTCGCTGCGCAGCCAGTCCATCGCCGCGGCGGCGTCGGACTGGGCGATCTCGAGGCGGCACGGCTCGCCCGTGGCCCGGGCCCGGGTGATGCCGGCGAGGACCCCGAGCGCACCGAAGAGCGGCCCGGCGTGGATCCCGATCGAGGGGTGCTCGGGGATGGCGCAGTACCCGTCCTCGGTCACCTCGGGGGTGACGAGCCCAGCCCAGACGTCGTAGGCGATGCCGTGGCTGGGGAGGTCCTTGTAGGGGCCGGTCATCCCGTACCCCGACAGCGTGCAGAACACGATCCTGGGGTTCACCGCCCGGCACGCCTCGTAGCCGACCCCTCGCCGCTCGAGGCCGCCGGGACGCATCGCCTCGATCACGGCGTCAGCGCCGCGCACCAGCTCGAGGAACACCTCCCGGCCGGCGTCGGTGCGCAGGTCGATCGTGATCGAGCGCTTCCCCCGGCTGATGTGGAGGTGCATGAGCGAGACGCCCTCCACGATCGGCCAGGTCATCTCGCGGATGTAGTCCCCCGAGGGCGGCTCGACCTTGATGACGTCGGCGCCCAGATCGGCGAGGGTGGTGGTGATGGCGCCGGGACCGAGCATCGAGCACTCGATGATCCGGACGCTCTCGAGCGGCGCGGTCAACAGACCTCCTCGGTCCAGCGGGGCGAGCTCGCCCTCGGGGTCATCAGCCCCCACGAGCGGATGGGGCGGTCGGCCATCGGGCGAGGATCATGGCATACGATCTGACGCCCCGTCAGATCTCTGAGGAGCCATGGACCTCTCCTTCACCCCCGACCAGGACGCGCTGCGGGCGGCCGCCGGCCGGCTCTACGCCGACCGCTCCCACGGCGAGCGGGTCCGCCAGCTCGAACCGGCGGGCTTCGACCCCGACCTGTGGGCGGGGGTCCGGGAGATGGGGCTGCCCACGATGGCCCTGCCGGAGCGGGTCGGCGGCGCGGGCGCCTCGCTCACCGACCTCGCCGCCGCCGTGGAGGTGCACGGCGCCCACGCCGGCCTCGTCCCCCTCGTCGAGACGGCGGTGGCGGCCCGGCTGCTCGCCGCGCTCGGCGCTGGCGCGCCCCTCGCTCGCCTCGTCGACGGCGCTGCCGCCGCGCTGCGCGTCCCCGAGGAGGACGGCGCCGTCCCCGTGGCCTTCGCGGCCGCTGCCGACGTCGTCGTGACCGTCGAGGGCGATCGCCTGCTCGTGCTCGACGGGCCGGCTGGTCCGCCGGTCGACACGCTGGCAGGGCTCGCCGCGGCGGCGGTGCCCGCGGCGCCCGCCGAGGCGGTCGTGGTGGCGCAGGGGCCCGAGGTGGTCGCAGCGGCCGAGCGGGCCCGGGACGAGTGGCGGGCGCTCACCGCCGTCGCCCAGGTCGGGCTGGCCCGCACCGCCCTCGACGCGGGCCTCGCCTACGCCGAGGAGCGCCACCAGTTCGGGGTCCCGATCGCCTCGTTCCAGGCGCTCCAGCACCGCTTCGCCGACCTCCACACCCGCGTCGAGGGGGCCCGGCTCCTGGCCTTCGAGGCGGTGTGGGCCCTGGACGAGGACGATCCGTCGGCGCCGCTGCGAGCGGCGCAGGCCGGCTGGTGGTGCGGCGAGGTGGCCGAGGAGGCCGCGGCCTTCAGCCTCCACGTGCACGGCGGCTACGGCTTCATGCTCGAGTACGACGTGCAGCTGCACTTGCGCCGGGCCAAGGCCACCCGGCTGCTCGCCGGCGACCCGCGGCGCGACCTGGCCCGCATCGCCGCCCGCCGCTGGGGCCCTGGCGCACCGAGCGAGGAGGCGCTCGCGGCGGCGGCCACCGCCCGCCCCACCCGGGCCGGCATGGACTTCCGCCTCGCCCCCGAGACCGAGCGGTTCCGGGCGGAGGTCCGGCGCTTCGTCGCCGAGCACCTCACCCCCGACGTCCTCGAACGGGCCCACGCGACGGGCACGATGCACGACTGGGGCTTCCACCGGGCCCTGTGCGCGCGGGGCTACCTCGCCGCCGGCTGGCCCACGGAGGTGGGGGGCCTCGGGCGCGACGCCATCGAGCAGACCCTGCTCATGCAGGAGCTCTACGCGGCGGGGGCGCCGATCGACGGGCTGAACATCGCCGCGATGGTGGGCGCCACGCTCCTCGTGTGCGGGTCCGAGGAGCACAAGCGCGAGATCCTCCCCCGCATCCTGGCCGGCGAGGTGATCTGCTGCCTCGGCTACAGCGAGCCCGACGCCGGCTCCGACGTCGCCGCCGTCGCCACCCGGGCGGTGCGCGACGGCGACGACTGGGTGATCGACGGCCAGAAGATGTTCACGACGATGGCCCACGAGGCCCAGTACGTGTTCCTGCTCACCCGCACCGACCCCGACGCCCCGAAGCACCAGGGGCTCACGATGTTCCTCGTCCCGATGGACACGCCCGGCATCGAGGTCCGCCCCGTCGAGACCCTCGGCGGCGAGCGGACCAACATCACCTTCTACGACGGCGTCCGCGTCCCCGACCGGTGCCGGGTCGGTGAGCCAGGAGCCGGCTGGTCGGTGATGCACGCGGCGCTCGTCTACGAGCGCAGCTCGGCCAACTGGGGCGAGCCGAACGCGCTCGTCGAGGCGGTGGCGGACTGGGCCCGTCGCCCTCGCCCCGACGGCCACCGTCCGTTCGACGACGCGCGGGTGCACGAGGCGCTCGCCCGCTGGACGACCGAGCTCGAGGCCGGCCGCCTGCTCCTCCTGCGGGCGGCGTGGCTGGCCGCGCAGGGCGAGCTCCCCCAGGTCGAGGGCTCGATGGCCAAGCTGCACATCACCGAGGCCTTCGTGCGAGCCTCCACCGATCTCCTCGACGTGCTCGGCCCGGCCGGGCTCCTGCGACGGGGGACCCCCGGCGCCCAGGTGGAGGGCCGGGTGGAGCACGCCTTCCGCCACGCCGTGGTCACCACGATCTACGGCGGCTCCAGCGAGGTGCAGCGCGAGATCATCGCCGGTCGGGGGCTCGGCCTGCCGCGACGTCGCTGAGCGAGCGTCTGCCCCGGCGTCGATCGGGGTAGCCGGGGCAGACCGCCGCGGGATGCCCGCGCCCCAGCGTGACCGCACGCCCCTGAGGGGGCGTCAGCTCCCCTGTGCCCACGTTCACAGGCAGGAGTGTTGCGGTTTCGTGACGAAGTCTGGTTACGCTTTCGTAACTGACCAGAGCCGCCAAGTGCGCGGCCCCGCCGCTGGGGCCCCTTGTGTGCGCCGTCTCCCCCCGACCTTCCCCTGTCGGCGGCGCGCGCCCCCAGCCTTCCTCACAGGAGGACCCCCCACATGTCCGGGAGCACGCCCCCGAGTACCCACGGCTCGCCGCGCCTCGCGCGACGAGCCCTCCTCACCACCGCAGCCGTGCTCGGCTCGGTGACCGTCCCCGTCACCGCCGTCGTCGCCACGAGCGCCGGTGACGCCCCCGCCGCCGACGTCCGCCCCGACGACCGGGACCTGCGCGACGGCGCCACGACCTCGTCGACCGAGGAGCCGATCGCCGAGGAGGTGCAGCGCGTGCGCGCGCAGCTCGCCACCAAGGCGGCGGCGTACGAGGAGGCGGTGACCTACGCCGCTGCCGTGGAGGAGGCGAAGCGGATCGACGCGATCACCTACGCCGCCGCCCTCGAGCAGGCGAAGGCCGCCGAGGCCGCTGCCGCGGCAGCCGCCCGCCAGGCGCCGGTCACCGCCGTCGCCCCCGCCCCCGCCCCCGCCCCGGCGCCGGCGCCCGCACCCCGAGGGGCCGGTGACCCCAACGACCCGGCCAGCTGGGATCGCCTCGCCCAGTGCGAGTCCGGCGGCAACTGGGCCACCAACACCGGCAACGGCTACTACGGCGGCCTCCAGTTCTCGCTGTCGTCGTGGCGGGCCGTGGGCGGCACGGGCTACCCGCACGAGCACAGCCGCGAGACCCAGATCGCCATGGGCCAGCGCCTCTGGCAGCAGGGCGGCTGGAAGCACTGGCCGGCCTGCACCCGCAGCTTCGGCTGGCGCTGAGCCACCCGAACCCACCGCAGCGCCCTCGGCCCCGGCTCCCCGCCGGGGCCGAGGCGCGCCCGGCCCCGATCCCTCAGTAGCGCAGACCTGGGGCCCGGGTGCCGAACACGTCGGTGTTCAGCTGCTGGCCGAGGGTGGTGGCGTCCCACCGCCGGCCCCCGTTGCTGATCGAGGGCCCCTCGCTCCAGCCCCGCATCCACACGATCTGCTCGCCCACCGCCCGGATGACCTGGCCGGTGACGTGCTGGCTCTCGTCGCTGGCCAGCCACGCCACGAGCGGCGAGGAGACCGCCGGGTCCATGGGGTTCCACTCGTCCTCGGGCACCTCGTCGGCCTCGATGACCGCGGGCGCCCCCGGCATCGTGCCCGTGATGCGGGTGGCGGCGGCGGGCCCCACGGCGTTCACGGTCACCCCCAGCTTGTAGAGCTCGAGGGAGAGGGTCTGCGTGAGCCCGGCGATGCCGGCCTTGGCGGTGGCGTAGTTCGACTGACCGAAGTTGCCGACGAGCCCGGCTCCCGAGGTGGTGTTGATGATCCGGCCGGTCACGCGCTCGCCGGCCTTGGCCCGGGCCCGCCAGTGACGGGCGGCGTGGTGCGAGGGCGCCCAGGTCCCCTTGAGGTGGACCCGGATGACGGCGTCGAAGTCGGCCTCGGTCATGTTCCAGATCGCGCCGTCGCGGACGATGCCCGCGTTGTTGACGAGCACGTCGAGGCGGCCGAAGGCGTCGACCGCCTGCTGGACCAGGCGGCCGGCGGCGTCGTAGTCGGCGACGTCGTCGTAGCTGGCCACCGCGGTCCCGCCGCGCTGGGTGATCAGCTCGACCGTGAGGTCGGCCGCCTTGTGGTCGGCGCCGTCGCCGGTGACCGAGGTGCCGAGGTCGTTGACCACGACCGACGCCCCGTGGCGGGCGAGCTCGAGCGCGTGGGCCCGGCCGATGCCGTGCCCGGCGCCGGTGACGATGCAGACCTTGCCGTCGAGGAGTGCCAAGGGATCGTGCCTTCCTGGTGAGGTGGTGAGCGGGCGGGGGTGGGGCAGGGGTCAGCCGGCTAGCGCGCCGTAGCGGGCGCGCAGCTCGTGCTTCAGGACCTTGCCGGTGGGGTTCCGGGGCAGCTGGTCCACGAGCTCGAAGCGCTCCGGGAGCTTCTGGGTCATGAGCCCGGCCGACCGGCAGTGGCCGAGCATCGAGTCCCGATCGGGCGGGGCGGCCGGATCGGCGGGGACGACGACGGCGCACACCCGCTCGCCGGTCTTGGGGTCGGGCACCCCGATGACCGCCACGTCGGCCACGCCGGGGTGGGTGAAGAGGACGTCCTCCACCTCCTTGGCGGAGATGTTCTCCATGTTGCGGATGATGATGTCCTTCACCCGCCCCGTGATGCGGACCATGCCGTCGGCGTCGATGCGGCCGAGGTCCCCGGTGCGGAACCAGCCGTCCTCGTCGAAGGCGTCGGCGTCGAGCGAGGGGTCGAGGTAGCCCTTCATCACCTGCGGGGCCTTGACCCGGATCTCGCCCTCCTCGTCGATGCCGGCCTCCTTGCCGTCGAGGGTGACGACCCGGAGCCGGGTGGTGCCGGTGGCTCGGCCCTCGGTGTGGGCCAGCTGCTCGTCGGTGTCGTGGATCGTGCCCATGGCGATGATCGGCGCCTCGGTGAGCCCGTACCCCGACACGATCCCCACCCCGCCCATCTCGGCCTTGATGTCGTAGTGCAGCTGTGGCGGCTTCGGGGCGCCGCCGCCGCAGTACACCCGCACCTCCGGGAAGAGCCGCTCCCCCGGCGGCAGCTGGCGCTGGGCGGCGAGGTAGGCCATGTGGAACGGCGTGCCGGCACCGGCCATCGTCACCCCGTGCTCGCGGATCAGCTCGATCGTGCGGGCCGGGTCGAACCGCTCGATGTAGACGGTGGGGAAGCCGACGAGCAGCGCCGAGAAGAGCCAGCCGATCCCGCCGATGTGGGTGAACGGGAACACCACCGCGTTGCGGTCCTCGGGGGTGATCTCGAGGCAGGCGTTCATCCCCTCGGCGCTGGCCATGATCGTGCGGTCCGTGTGCTGCGCGCCCTTCGGGTCCGACGTGGTGCCGGAGGTGTAGAAGTACCAGCGCACCGGGTCCTCGGAGGGGTCCGGCGGCGGGGGCAGGGTGGACGGGTCGCCCTGGGGCAGCGCCCGATCGGCGACGAGCACCTCGAGCGCGCCGCCCTCGGCCACCACCTGCGCGGCGATCTCGCGGGCCATCGCCTCGTAGTCGAAGCCGGACCACGTCGACGGCACGACGAGGAGCCGCGGCCGGGCCTGCCGGACGATGAACCCGACCTCGCGCTCGCGGTAGATGGGCAGCATCGGGTTCTGGACCGCCCCCAGGCGGGCCAGCGCCAGCACGAGCAGCTTCGACTCGATCCAGGTGGGCAGCTGCCAGGACACGACGGTGCCCGGCCCCACCCCCAGCCGGGCGAGGCCCGCAGCCGCCCGCTCCGCCTGCGCCCGCACCTCGGCCCAGGTCAGCGTGCGGCCGGCCTCGTCGACGGCCGCCTCGGCGTCCGGCGTGGCCGCGGCGCGCCGCTCCACGAGCTCCCAGAGGCTGCCTCCTCGCACTGCCGTCATCGCGTCCCCCCTCAGATCTGACGACCCGTCAGAGCGTACCCCGTCGGGTTTGAGCCGCCGCGAGTCGGGCAGCATGGTGTCCGTGATCGCACGACGAACGCTGCGGGTGGACGACGTCGACCACCGCTACGTCCCCCTCGCCGAGATCGAGGGCGACGTCGATGGCCTGCCGTTCGCCCTGAAGGTCCTGCTCGAGAACGTGGCCCGCCACGTGGGTCGCACCACCACGGAGGACGACGTCGCCGCGCTGGCGGCGTGGGACCCGCGCGGCGCCCCGACGCGCGAGCTCAGCTTCTCCCCGGCCCGGATCCTCATGCAGGACTTCACGGGCGTGCCGGCGATCGTCGACCTCGCCGCGATGCGCGACGCCATCGTCGAGCTGGGCGGCGACCCGTCCCGGGTGAACCCGCTGGTCCCCGCCGAGCTCGTCATCGACCACAGCGTGCAGGTGGACGTGGCCGGCACCCCCGACGCGCTGGAGCGCAACGTGGCCCGGGAGTACGAGCGCAACGAGGAGCGGTACCGGTTCCTCAAGTGGGGCCAGCAGTCCTTCGACGGGCTCCTCGTCGTGCCCCCGAACACCGGCATCTGCCACCAGGTCAACCTCGAGCACCTCGCTCGGGTGGTGTTCGTCGACGATGACGGGCTCGCCTACCCCGACACGGTCCTCGGCACGGACTCCCACACGCCGATGGTGAACGGCCTCGGGGTGCTCGGCTGGGGCGTCGGCGGCATCGAGGCGGAGGCCGCGATGCTCGGCCAGCCGATGTCGATGCTCACCCCGCGGGTGGTCGGGCTGCGCCTCGTCGGCGAGCTGCCCGAGGGGGCGACGGCCACCGACCTCGTCCTCCGGGTCACCGAGCTGCTCCGCCACCACGGCGTGGTCGGCAAGCTCGTCGAGGTCTACGGCCCCGGGGTCGGCGCCGTGCCGGTCGAGGACCGGGCCACGATCGGCAACATGTCGCCCGAGTACGGGTCGACCTGCACGATCTTCCCGATCGACGACGAGACGCTGCGCTACCTGCGCTTCACCGGGCGCGACGAGCACCTCGTCCGCCTCGTGGAGGCCTACGCCAAGGAGCAGGGCCTCTGGCACGACCCGGACCGCACGCCCCGCTACTCGGAGCACGTGGAGCTCGACCTCTCCACCGTCGTCCCCAGCATCGCGGGCCCGGCCCGGCCGCAGGACCGGATCTCGCTCGACGCGGCCAAGCGCCGCTTCCGGGAGGAGCTGGGCGCGTTCCTGCACTCGTCGGGGACCCCGGTGCCCCTGCCCGGCGGGCGCGAGGAGGCGCTCGTCGAGACGTTCCCGGCCAGCGACCCGCCGCAGCCCACCGCCGGAGCCGACGACCCGCCCGAGCCGGCCCACGAAGACGCCGCTGGTGGGCCCGTGGCGGCGCCGGCGCGCGCCGTCGCGGTCACCCTCGCCGACGGGACCGAGGTGGCGATCGACGACGGCCACGTCGTCATCGCCGCCATCACGAGCTGTACCAACACCTCCAACCCGTTCGTGATGGTGGGCGCCGGCCTCCTCGCGCAGCGGGCCGTCGAGGCGGGCCTAACCACCAAGCCGTGGGTGAAGGCCTCGCTCGCACCCGGCAGCCGCGTCGTCACCGACTACCTCGAGCGGGCCGGGCTCACCGCGCCGCTCGAGGCGCTGCGCTTCCACCTCGTCGGGTACGGGTGCACCACCTGCATCGGCAACTCCGGTCCGCTCCCGCCGGAGATCTCCCGCGCCGTCGACGAGCACGACCTGGCGGTCGCGGCGGTGCTGTCCGGCAACCGGAACTTCGAGGGTCGGATCAACCCCGACGTGCGGATGAACTTCCTCGCCTCGCCGCCGCTCGTCGTCGCGTACGCGCTGGCCGGCACGATGGACTGGGACCCGTACACCGAGCCGATCCCCGGCAGCGACGTGATGCTGCGAGACCTGTGGCCCAGCAGCGAGGAGATCGCGGCGGTGGTGCGGGAGAGCCTCGGGACCGAGATGTTCCGCACCCGCTACGCCACGGTGCTCGACGGCGACGAGCGCTGGCGGGCCCTCCCCGTCGAGGGCGGCGAGCGGTTCGCGTGGCAGGCGGGGTCCACCTACGTCCGCCGTCCCCCCTTCTTCGAGGGGATCACCCCCGAGCCGTCGCCGCCCACCGACATCCTCGGGGCCCGGGTGCTGGCCGTGCTCGGCGACAGCATCACCACCGACCACATCTCCCCGGCCGGCTCGATCCGGGCCGACAGCCCCGCCGGTCGGTGGCTGCGCGAGCACGGCGTCGAGCCCGCCGAGTTCAACTCCTACGGGTCGCGCCGCGGCAACCACGAGGTGATGCTGCGGGGGACGTTCGGGAACATCCGTCTCCGCAACCGCCTGGCTCCCGGCACCGAGGGCGGCGTCACCCGCCACCTCCCGAGCGGCGAGCTGCTCTCGATCTACGAGGCGGCGCAGCGCTACCAGGCCGAGGGCGTGCCCCTCGTCGTCCTCGCCGGGCTCGAGTACGGGTCCGGGTCGTCTCGGGACTGGGCGGCGAAGGGCACCGCGCTCCTCGGGGTCCGGGCGGTGCTGGCCGAGTCCTTCGAGCGGATCCACCGGTCGAACCTCGTGGGCATGGGCGTGCTCCCCCTCGAGCTCCCCGAGGGCGAGACCGTGGCCTCGCTGGGCCTCACCGGCGAGGAGGTGCTCGACATCACCGGCATCGAGGGCGCCGAGCCCGAGGACCTGATCGGCGCCCGGCTCCCGGTGCGAGCCGGCGAGCACCGCTTCGACGTGCGGTGCCGGATCGACACGCCCACCGAGGCGGCGTACTTCCGCCACGGCGGGATCCTCCGCTACGTGCTGCGCCAGCTGGCCGGCCGGACCTAGCCGACCGCTACCCCTCGGCGGGGGCGTCGTCGCCGGCGGGGAACACCTCGAAGGCCAGCAGGACGTCCTCGGTGAGCTCCGCCTCGGTGACCTCGGTGGCCATCGCCACGACCCGCAGCCCGGTGAGGGTGCCCAGCCAGGCGCCGAAGAGGAGGTCCTGCTCGCCGAGGCGCCGGGCCAGCGCGTCGATCGACGGCCGGATCCCCCCGGCGGTGGCGGCGGCCGCGGTGAGGATCTCGGTGAGCAGCTCGAGGCGGTGCTCGGGGACCGCCCCGTCGAGGGCGAGCTTGGTGAGCAGCTCGGCCAGGTCGAACGCCTCGTCGGTGATCGCCACCATCCGGCGCAGCGCCACCGCGGTGGCCTCGAGCAGGACCTCGGCGACCTGGGTGGCACCGTGCTCGCTGACCCCGGTGCCGAGCACGCCGGCGGCCGCCTCGGGGTCCTGCTCGAGGATCTGGAGCTCGAGCGCCTCTCGGAGCATCGCGGGAAGGTCCATCGCCCCAGGCTACGGGGACCTTGGTCCCATCGTGGTTGACACCCCCTGAGGCCCGTCGTACGGTCACCCCCGTCCCGTGGAAGCGCTTCCACGAGCGCGGCGCCTCGGGGGAGGGCAATGGTCACGATCGCCGATGTCGCAAAGCGTGCAGGGGTCGGGCTGGGCACCGTGTCGCGCGTGCTGAACGGCAGCCCCCAGGTGCGCGAGAGCACCCGGCGACGGGTGCAGGCGGCGATCGACGAGCTCGGCTACCGGCCCAACCCGCTGGCGCGCGGCCTGTCCCTCGGTCGGGGCCACACCGTCGGCGTCATCGTCCCGTTCTTCACCCACCCCTCCGCCGTCGAGCGCCTGCGCGGCGTCGTCGCCGCGCTCGAGGGCAGCGGGTACGACCTCGTCCTGTTCAACGTCGCCTCCCCCTTCCACCCCGACGAGCCCTTCCACGCCCTCACCGGCCCGCACCGCGCCGACGGGCTCCTCGTCATGTCCCTGCCGGCGCCGCCGCACGACCTCGAGCGCCTCGCCCGGGCCGGGGTGCCGGTGGTGCTCGTCGACAGCCGGGCCGAGGGCGTCACCGTCGTCGTGAGCGACGACCGCACCGGGGGCCGCCTCGCCGTCCAGCACCTCGTGGAGCTCGGCCACCGCGACATCGCCTTCATCGGCGAGGACCCGCAGAACGCGTTCGGGTTCACCGCCTCCGCCGACCGGGAGCGGGGCTACCGGGAGGTGCTGCGCGAGCACGGGATCCGCTACCGGCCCAGCCTCGTGCGCCACGGCCCCCACGACCACGACGTGGCCAAGGCTCTCACCCTCGACCTGCTGCGCCGCCCGAAGCCGCCCACCGCCATCTTCGCCAGCTCGGACGTGCAGGCCCTCGGCGCCCTGGCCGCCGCGGCCGAGCTGGGCTGCACCGTCCCCGCCGAGCTGTCGGTGATCGGCTACGACGACATCGACCTCGCCGCCTACGCCGGGCTCACCACGATCCGCCAGCCGCTCTTCGACAGCGGCTACCTCGCCGGCCGGCTCCTGCTCGACGCGCTGGTCAGCGGCGAGGGACCCACGCCCGGCGTCACCGAGCTGCCCATCGAGCTCGTCATCCGAACGACCACCGCCGCCGTCCCCCACAGAGGAGCCGCCTGATGGCCGAGATCGTCCTCGACGACGTGTGGAAGATCTACCCGGGAGGCACCGAGGCCGTCCGGGCGCTGAGCCTCGACATCGCGGACGGCGAGTTCCTCGTCTTCGTCGGCCCGTCGGGCTGCGGCAAGACGACCGCGCTGCGGATGGTCGCCGGCCTGGAGGAGATCTCGCGGGGCACGATCTCGATCGGCGGCCAGGTCGTCAACGACGTGCCGCCGAAGGCCCGGGACATCGCGATGGTCTTCCAGAACTACGCGCTGTACCCGCACATGTCGGTGTTCGACAACATGGCCTTCGGGCTCAAGCTGCAGCGGGTCGACAAGCGCGAGATCGCCGAGCGGGTCCACGAGGCAGCCCGCATCCTCGGCCTCGAGGAGCTGCTCAAGCGCAAGCCGGCAGCCCTCTCCGGCGGCCAGCGCCAGCGGGTGGCCATGGGGCGGGCCATCGTCCGCAAGCCCAAGGCGTACCTGATGGACGAGCCGCTCTCGAACCTCGACGCCAAGCTCCGCGTCCAGATGCGCTCGGAGATCTCCCGCATCCAGCGCGACCTCGGGGTCACGACGATCTACGTCACCCACGACCAGACCGAGGCCATGACGATGGGCGACCGGGTGGCGGTGATCCGCAAGGGGATGCTCCAGCAGGTCGACGCCCCGCAGGTGCTCTACGACCGCCCCGACAACATCTTCGTCGCCGGGTTCATCGGCTCCCCGGCGATGAACCTCTTCGACGCCACGATCCGCGAAGACGGCGACGGCCTCGCCGTCGAGTTCGGCGGGTTCCGGCTGCCGATCCCCCCGAGGCAGCTCCAGGAGCGCCCCGCGCTGCGGTCGTTCGTCGACCGGATCGTCGTGCTCGGCATCCGCCCCGAGAGCATGGAGGACGCGGCCCTCCAGACCGACGCTCCCCCGGACCGTCGCATCCGATCCACGGTGGACCTGCGCGAGGCGCTCGGCCACGAGGTGGTGGTGCACTGCCGGATCGATGCGCCGCCGGCGATGACCGAGGAGGCCCGCGAGCTGCAGGCCGACATCGGCGCCGAGGCCATCGAGGAGACCGAAGCCGCAGCCCGGGGTGGCTCCACCACCATCCTGGCCCGCCTCGACCCCCGCACCCAGGTGCGCAAGGGAGGTCCGGTCGAGCTCGTGGTCGACACGGACGCCCTGCACTTCTTCGACCCGGCCACCGGGTTGTCGATCCGTGACCGTGCCGCCGACGGCACGGAGTGATGTCACCCAACGGCGACAAGGAGATGACCATGCGAATGCGACGATTGCTGATCCCGCTGTTCGCCTTCGCCCTCGTGGCGGCGGCGTGCGGCGATGACGACGACGCCGGCGGTGACGGCGGCGACGGCGGTGACTCGCGCGACACCGGCCGGGTGGTCCTGATGACCGCCATGGAGCCGGAGGAGGTCGACGCCGTCCAGAAGGTGCTCGACGACCTCATCAACAGCGAGGTCGACTACACCGCCGAGGTCGAGGCCGCCGGCAACTTCGAGGAGCAGCTCCAGATCCGGGCCGAGGGCGGCACCCTCGACCTGGCTGCGGTGCCCCAGCCCGGCGCGGTCCGGCAGCTGGCCGCCGACGGGAGCATCGTCGCCCTCGAGGACCTGGGCTTCGACATCGACGAGCTCGAGGAGCTCTTCGGGGAGTACTTCCTGTCCCTCGGGGAGTACGAGGGCAAGCACTACGGCATGCCCACCAACATCAACCTGAAGAGCATGGTGTGGTACCCGAAGGACGACTTCGACGCCGCCGGCTACGAGGTCCCCGAGACCTGGGACGAGCTGATCGCCCTCAGCGACCAGATCGTCGCTGACGGCAGCAGCCCGTGGTGCGTCGGCTTCGAGTCCGAGGGCGCCACCGGCTGGCCGGCCACCGACTGGATGGAGGACCTCGTCCTGCGCACCGCGGGCGTCGAGGTCTACGACCAGTGGGTGAACCACGAGATCCCCTTCGACGACCCGGCCATCAAGAAGGCGGCCGAGTACTTCGGTGAGATCCTCTTCACCGACGGCTACGTCCTGGGCGGCGCCGCGGCCTCCGCGGACCTCGCCTTCGGCGACGCTCCCGGCCCGATGTTCCAGGACCCGCCCGGGTGCTGGCTGCACCGGCAGGCGAGCTTCATCAACGCCTTCTTCGGCAACTTCGCCGAGGGCCTCGAGGCGGGCGTGGACTACGACTGGTTCCCGCTCCCGCCCATCGACAAGGACGGCACGCTGTTCGCCGGTGAGTTCACCGTCGTCGGCAGCGATCGTCCCGAGGTGAAGGACTTCCTCGAGCGGTTCATCGACGAGGCGGTCCAGTGCGCGATGGGTGCCGACGAGGCCTCGTCGCGGATCTCGCCGAACATCAACGTCGGCCCCGACTGCTACGCCAACGACATCCTGGCCGACGCATCGGTGGTCCTGACCGACGCGCTCGAGAACGACACCGGGCGCTTCGACGCCTCCGACATGATGCCGCCGGAGGTGAACTCCCAGTTCTGGACCGGGATGATCGAGTACGTCCGGGGCGGCCCGAGCGTGCTCGACAAGGTCCTGGCCGACATCGAGGCGGCCTGGAACTAGCGAGGAGCTGAGATGACCGACGGCCCCGTGCAGCAGATCACGCCCACCGAACCGGCCCGTTCCGGTGCGGAGCGCGTCCTCCGGCTGCTCGGGGCCGTCGGCGTCCTCGTCGGCCTGCCGCTCCTCGTGCGCTGGGCCTTCGACTTCACCAAGAGCCGGGACGCCAACCGCCTCGCCATCGTCGGCGTGGCGATCGCGCTCGGCGTGCTGGGCGTCTTCGCCCTGTTCTGGCTGATGGACCAGATCGTGGACCGCCTGCCCCGGGCGTGGCGGGAGACGGTCCGGCCCTACGTCTTCGTGGGGCCGGCGCTCGTCGTGCTGTCCGTGTTCCTCATCTACCCGGTGGTGAACACGATCCTGATCTCGTTCAAGGATCGGCGCGGCGATCGCTGGGTCGGGCTCGACAACTACGAGTTCGTCTTCACCGATCCGTCGATGCTCCGCTCCCTGCGGAACACCGCGATGTGGATCGTGGTGGTGCCGGCGGTGGCCCTCGTGGTGGGCCTCCTCTTCGCCACCCTCGCCGACCGCCTCCAGCGGGGCGAGTCGATCGCCAAGTCGGTGATCTTCCTGCCCATGGCGATCTCGTTCGTGGGCGCGGCGGTCACCTTCCGGCTGATCTACAGCTACCGGCCCGAGGGCTTCGGCTCGAACGTCGGCGTGCTCAACGCCATCTGGACGGCGCTCGGCAACGAGCCGGTGGCGTGGCTGACGCTGAGGCCGTGGAACAACTTCTTCTTGATGGTGATCATGATCTGGATGCAGACCGGCTTCGCCATGGTCGTGCTGTCCTCCGCCATCAAGGCCATCCCCGACGAGATCATCGAGGCGGCCCGCATCGACGGCGCCACCGAGTGGCAGGTCTTCCGGCACATCACCGTCCCGAGCATCCTGCCCACGATCACCGTGGTCACCACGTACATGGTGATCAACGCCCTGAAGGTCTTCGACATCGTGTTCGTGATGGGCGCCCCGGAGAACAACGGCACCGAGGTGGTGGCCGAGCGGATGCTCACCTGGTTCTTCTCGCGGCAGAACCAGGGCTACGGCGCCGCCGTCGCCGTCGTGCTGTTCATCGCCGTGATCCCGGTGATGATCGCCAACGTGCGGCGCTTCCGGGCTGAGGAGGCGATCCGATGAGCGTCGGCGCGAACAAGAAGGCGGGGTGGTTCGTCAAGGGGACGATCCTCGTCGTCTGCATCATCTGGCTGTTCCCCACGCTCGGGGTCCTCGTCACCTCCTTCCGGCCCGCCGCCGAGGCCAACACCTCCGGCTGGTGGACCACCCTCACCAAGCCGTTCGACACCGCCCAGTGGACGCTCGAGAACTACCGGGCCGTCCTCGACGCCAACGGCTTCAACAACGCGCTGCTCAACAGCCTCGCCGTGGCCATCCCCGCCACGGTCATGCCGATCACGATGGCCGCGTTCGCGGCGTACGCCTTCTCGTGGATGGAGTTCCGCGGTCGGCAGGTCATGTTCGTGCTCGTCGTGGCGCTCATGGTCGTGCCGCTGCAGATGGCGCTCATCCCGATCCTGCGGCTCTACAACGGCGGCGCCGAGCTGTTCGGGGTCACCGTGTTCCCCGACCTCGACCTGAACGGCACGTTCCTCGGCATCTGGCTGGCGCACACCGCGTTCGGCCTGCCGCTGGCCACCTACCTGCTGCGCAACTACATCGGCTCGCTGCCGTCGTCGATCATCGAGTCGGCGAAGATCGACGGCGCCGACCACTTCACGATCTTCACCCGGCTGATCGTCCCGCTGTCGGTGCCGGCGCTCGCCGCGTTCACGATCTTCCAGTTCCTCTGGGTCTGGAACGACCTCCTCGTGGCCTACGTGTTCCTCGGCGGCACCCGCGACAACCGGGTCGTCACGATCGCCCTCCAGATGCTGTCGGGCTCCCGCGGCCAGGACTGGCACCTCCTCACGGCAGCGGCGTTCGTGACGATGGCCCTGCCGCTGGCCGTGTTCTTCTCGCTGCAGCGGTACTTCGTCCGCGGCCTCACCGCCGGCGCCGTCAAGGGATGAGCCCCCAGCGCGGTCGGGGCCGGCGGGCGTCGGCCTCGGGGGCGGCCGGGATGGCGCCGCTCGCGCCCGACCGGCTCTGGCGGGCGATCGTCCTGACGACGCTGATCGTGGTGCCGTCGTTCTGGTCGATCCTGGCGGGGCTCGTCGCGATCGGAGACGAGGGCGACGCCGGGCCGAACGCCGGGGCGGCGATCGCGTTCGGCCTCGCGCTCTTGCCCTTCGTGTTCGTGGCCGGCGCGTTCCTCACCCAGCACCCCTCCGCCCCCGGCGCCGCGGCGCGGGGCATGGGCCTCAGCCTGCTGGTCGGCATCCCGGTGTCGGCCGTCGCCGGCGACGCCGTCACCGGGCTCGTCGCCGGCGTGGGCGCCGGCGCCGCGGTCGTCGTGCGCCGGGCGCCGACCGAGTCCCTGCGGCCCCGCATGGTCGCCGTCGCCCTGGCCAGCCTCTACACGTTCGTCGTCGTCCGGCTCACCGGCGCGGTGGCGCTCCTGTCGGCGCCCGTGTTCCCGTTCACCGCGGTCGGGATGGCGGACATGCTCGTCGCCCGCCGGGCCGAGCGGGATCGAGCCAGCGCTGGCGGCACCGGACCGGACGAGCTCGACGCCGCCGACGGAGGGGCGCCATGACCCGCACGATCCACTTCCCGGAGGGGTTCCTGTGGGGCTCGGCCACCTCCGCCTACCAGATCGAGGGGGCCGTGGACCAGGACGGCCGGGGCCCGTCGATCTGGGACACGTTCTGCGCCACCCCGGGGATGGTCCGAGGCGGCGACGACGGCCGCGTCGCGATCGATCACCGCAACCGGATCCCCCAGGACGTGGCCCTCATGGCCGAGCTCGGGCTGCAGGCGTACCGGTTCTCGGTGGCCTGGCCCCGGGTGCAGCCCGACGGCAAGGGCCCGATCAACCAGGCCGGGCTCGACGTGTACCGGGACCTCGTGGAGCGCCTCCTGCAGGCCGGCATCGAGCCGATCGTCACGCTCTACCACTGGGACCTGCCCCAGGCCCTCGAGGACGACGGCGGCTGGCCGACCCGGGACACGGCGCTGCGCTTCGCCGAGTACGCCCACGCCGTGGGCGACGCCCTGGGCCAGCAGGTGCGGCGGTGGGGCACGATCAACGAGCCGTGGTGCGCGGCGATGCTCGGCTACTCGGCCGGCGTCCACGCCCCAGGCCGCACCGAGCCCGGCGCGGCGGTGGCCGCCGCCCACCACCT
>Ga0182741_1002915_pt1 | contig 19011 bp, 14 predicted proteins | sample eDN5th37CBELigOP_FD_128874 | JGI IMG/M metagenome (GOLD analysis project Ga0182741, IMG submission 128874) | Enriched Organic Plus compost microbial communities from Emeryville, California, USA - eDNA 5th pass 37_C BE-Lig OP (version 2) (version 2) ... | reverse complement strand
GACGCGGTCGACGCGGCGGTCGAACGGGCGCTCGCCGACGAACCGCGCCGCGACGAGATCGTGTCCACGCTCGAATCCGGCGGGCGCAGTGTTCTGGTCAGCGAACCGCACGACGCGGCGGCCGTTTCCAACGCGATTGCTCCCGAGCACCTTCAGATCATGACGAGCGATCCCGACGCGCTGGTGCCGCTGATTCACAGCGCCGGCGCGGTGTTCTGCGGCAAGTACGGCACCGCCGTGTTGGGGGACTACGCAGTGGGAACCAACCACGTGTTGCCCACTGGCGGAACGGCGCGGTTCTCGAGCGCACTGCGCGTCGACGACTTCCGTAAGCACGTGCACGTCGTCACCGTCGACGAACACGGCATGCGCACAATCGGACCGGTGGTCGAGACGATCGCCGCGGTCGAGGGCCTCGCGGCTCACGAACGAGCCGCCCGGATCCGGCGCCCGTAGGTGCGGCCTTCACGAGCGACCGCTACGAACGGTCCGTGAGGTATCGATACACCGTCGCCCGAGGCGGCTACGACCGAGCGTGCCGATGACCCGAGCAGCCCCTTTGAGCGCGCGTCGTGCTCCAACGAGGCGCGCCGCGACCGGGGTGGCCGCTACCGTGCCTGCCGTGCAGATTCCCGTCGATCCCCGTCCCGACATCGCCGCGCTTGAGGGCTATCACTCCGCGCAGGTCGACGTAGACATCCGTCTCAACACCAACGAGAGCCCCTTCGCGCCGCCCGAGTCGTTCGTCGACGCGTGGCTCGACCGCGTGCGCGCGAGCGCGCTGCACCGCTATCCGGACCGCGCCGCGGCCGAGTTGCGGGAGGGCATCGCGCGCCAGTTCGGCCAGCCCACCGAGCGGGTCTTCGTGGCCAACGGCAGCAACGAAGTGCTCCAGTCGCTGTTGCTGGCGTACGCCGGGTTCGAGCGCACCGCACTCGTGTTCGAACCCACCTACGCACTCCACTCACACATCACCCGCATTACCGGAACCAACCTCGCCGTCGCGCCACGCGGCAAGAACTTCGAGATCGGGGCGGCGGCGGCATCGCTCGCGGTCGCTCGGTACCAACCGAACGTCACGTTCGTGTGCAATCCCAACAACCCCACAGGCACGGTCGAGCCGTTCGACACCGTCGACGCGATCGCGTCGGCCACCACGGGTCTCGTCGTGATCGACGAGGCCTACGGCGAGTTCGCGGCGGAGTCGATGATCGACCGCGTCGACGAGCAACGACCGTTCGTGGTCGTGCGCACCTTCTCCAAGGTCTGGTCGCTCGCGGGGGTTCGTCTCGGCTTCTGCATCGCGCCCGAGTGGGCGGTGACCGAGCTCGAAAAGGTGGCCTTGCCGTATCGCCTGTCGGTTGCGAGTCAACTCGCGGGCGTCGAGGCACTCGCCTTTCAAGCCGAGATGCGCGATCGAGTGGGCCGACTGGTCGAAGAGCGCGAACGCCTCTACGAGGCGCTCGCCGCCAAGCCCAGCATCGACGTCTTCCCCTCAGGGGCCAACTTTCTCCTGTTTCGAGCGGCGGGTTCCCCCGATCCCGGTCGAGGCCGAGCGCTCTGGCAACACCTGTTGGACCAGAGCGTGCTGGTGCGCGACTTCTCGCACTGGCCGGGAGTGGAGGGCTGCCTGCGCGTGACCGTCGGCACGCCCGAAGAGAACGACGCGTTCCTCGCCGCGCTGGCGACCAGCGAACCCTGAGAGGTTGCCGGGGTCCGCGGCCTACGATGATCCGGTGAGCCGAACGTCGCACATCCACCGGGAGACAAAAGAGACCGTCGTCACGATCGACCTCGATGTCGACGGCGACGGCAACGCATCGTCGGAGACCGGCATTCCGTTCTTCGACCACATGCTTGAGCAGCTCGGCAAGCACGGGGGCTTCGACCTCACTGTGCGAGTGAAGGGTGACCTCGAGGTCGATACCCATCACACGGTGGAAGATACGGGCATCGTGCTGGGGACCGCACTCAAGGAGGCGCTCGGCGACAAGGTCGGTGTGCGTCGGTTCGCCGACACACTGGTACCGCTCGATGAAGCGCTCGTCCAGGTGGCGCTCGACCTCTCGGGTCGACCGTTCATCGCGTACGACCTCGACCCCGTCTCGGAATTCATCGGCACGTTCGATCCGCAGCTCGCCGAGGAGTTCTGGCGGGCCTTCGCGTTCGGGGCGGGCATCACCCTCCACATTCGCGGGGTGGAAGGAAAGAACGGCCACCACATCATCGAAGCCAGCTTCAAGGCCGTTGCCCGCGCGTTGCGTGATGCGGTGAAGGTCGAAGGCACGGCATTGCCGTCCACGAAAGGCACGCTCTGAGCATGGAGATCTACCCGGCGATCGACCTCCGCGGCGGCAGCGTGGTCCGGCTCGAGCAAGGCGACTTCGACCGCGAGACCACCTACGGCAAGGACCCGCTCGGTGTCGCCGAGGGGTACTTCGAAGCTGGGGCTTCGTGGATCCACGTCGTCGACCTCGACGCGGCCCGCACCGGCGTGCCCGCGCACCTCGACGTCATCTCCGACATCGCGACGCGGGTTGGCGTCTCGGTGCAGGCGGGGGGCGGAGTGCGTTCGCGGGAGGCGGCCGTACGCCTGCTCGACACCGGGGCCGAACGCATCGTCATCGGCACTGCGGCGGTGGAACAGCCCGACCTCGTTGCTGAGCTGTGCGACGAGTACCCCGGACGCGTGGCCGTGGGTCTCGACGCCCGCGGTCGCGACGTTGCCACGCGCGGTTGGGAAACCGGGTCGGGCAGCGACCTCCTGATGCTGGCCGAGCAGTTCTCCCAGCTCGACATCGGTGCATTCGTGGTCACCGAGATCGGTCGCGACGGCACACTCAGCGGTCCCGACCTCGAGCAGCTTGCGTCGGTGCTCGAGGTCACCGACAAGCCCGTCATCGCGAGCGGTGGCGTCGGCACCCTCGAACACATCGCGGCGCTACGCGAACTCGCGGCCGACGGCCGAGCCCTCGCCGGTGTCGTGGTCGGCAAGGCCCTCTATTCGGGTCGCTTCACGCTGAGCGAAGCCCTCGCAGTCGCCAACCCCGCGTCCTGAACCACTCCCTGGCCCTCGCCTCTCACTGCTGCGTTGGCTCGTTCGGAACGGGTATCGGCTCACCCGTGCGAGATTGGCAGGGTGAAACGATCAGCCGATGCCGTGGCTCAGGGTCTGAGTGGCGCCTCGGGACGTGATGGCCTCGAGGCGCGATTCGAAGTGCGCCGAGAGGTAGTGCGTGTTCGGATCAGCACCCTTGGGCACCACCACGAACCCCAAGATCGGTGACGGGTCGTTGGGGATCGAAATCGGTGGGAGGTCGCCGATCGTCCACCACTCGCAGTCGGCCCCGAACCAGGCCTGTTTGTACGCCCGGTCGGGCGAAGCGCCGCACTCCGCGTGCGCCGCGACGACCGCCGTGAAGTTGCCGTTGGGCTCGAAGCGAAGCGTCGAGCCACCCACGGTTTCCAGGTAGATCGCGGCCGCCGTCACGTCATCGAGAATCAGCGTCTTCCCGATGTGGATCGACTCGCCGTCGGTCGTTGATCCGACGATGGCGGGCGGGGCGAGGTCGAGCGTGCTGGTGCCTCCCCGAACCGAGCTGTCGGGACCGCCGAGTTGGGCATCTGGGGGGAGCTGATGCATCGAAGTTGGAGTCCTCGCGTCGTTGCGTGGAAAACCTGACTGAATGAGTCGAGTTTAGGCACATCGGTCGAGGCAAGGCATTTCTTCCCGTCACCACGCGCGGCGGCTGGGCCGGGATCAGGTCACGGCCGAGATCGCGAACGCCAGGATCAAGGCCTCGTCGCGCCAGGCGTCGTAACGACCGGACGGTCCGCCATGACCCGCATCGAGCTCGGTGCGTAGCAAGATCGGCGCGCTCCCTGTGGTCACGGCTCGGAGGCGCTGCACCCACTTGGCGGGCTCCCAGTACTGCACCCTCGGATCAGACAGGCCCGCGGTCACGAGCATCGCGGGATACGGAACCGGCGCGATGTTGTCGTAAGGCGAGTATGCGAGGAGGCGTTCGTACTCCTCGACCGTGGCCGAAGGGTTTCCCCACTCCTCGTACTCGGGCACGGTGAGCGGAATCGTCGCGTCGAGCATCGTGGTCAATACGTCGACGAACGGCACCTCGGCGATCACCGCGGCGAACAGGTCGGGTGCGAGGTTCGTGCTCGCGCCCATGAGCAACCCACCCGCACTACCGCCGCGGATGACGAGTTGACGCGGTGTCGTCCACCCCTCGTCAACCAGTCGACGAGCGACGGTGACGAAGTCGGTGAACGTGTGCAACTTGTTCGCCAGCTTGCCGTCGTCGTACCAGACGCGTCCCATCTCGCCACCACCGCGCACGTGCGCGATCCCGAACGCGAAGCCGCGGTCGAGCAGCGACAGCCGCGCGGCGGAGAAGGTTGGATCGATCGAGTGCTCGTAGGAGCCGTACCCGTACAAGAGGAACGGGCCGGGTTCGAGCCGGCTCCGACCTCTGCGCCACACGATCGACACGGGAATCTCGACGCCGTCGTCGGCCACGACCCACATGCGGTCCGTCTCATAATCGGCGGGGTTGTAGCCGCCGCCCACCGGCTGACGCTTCACCTCGGTCAGAGTGGCGGTCATGCAATCGAAGTCGGCGTCGGTTGCCGGTCGTGAGAGCGACGTCCACCGCACCCGAATGGTCGAACTGTCGAACATCGGATTCGATCCCAGCCACGACGTGACCGGGTCTTCGGGGAACACGATCGGGCGCAGCTCGCCCAGCGATCCGCGCGTGTCGACGGTCGTGTACGAAAGACGGGCCAAACCGTTCGCCCGTTCCGTCAGCACGATGTGGCCCGCGAACGCGTCGATGTCGTCGAGCCGAACATCGGCCCGCGCGCCGATCACATCGACCCAATTGGCCCGACCGGGCGCGTCGGTCGGCGCAACCGCGACCTTGAAGTTCGACGCGCCGTCGCCGTTGTGCAATACGAAGAATCGTTCGCTGCCGTCGGCGCTGCGATGGTGTTCGATGCCGTACTCGAGTCCGGCAGTGCGCGGCTCCACCACGACGAGTTCCCCAGTGGGATCGTCGGCCCGCAGGATCCGAAGTTCCGAGGTGGTCTTCGATTCGGAGGCGACCACGAGCCAATCACCGCTGCGGGTCTTGCCGATCCCCACGTTGAATCGTTCGTCGGGCTCTTCGAAGACGAGGACGTCGTCGTTGGCATCGGTGCCAAGGGTGTGACGCCATACCTGGTACGGGCGCATTGCGTCGTCGAAGCGGGTGTAGAAGACCGTGCGGGAATCGGCCGACCACGTGAGTCCGTAGTACACGTCGTGCACCGAGTCGGGCGCGTCGAGCAACGTCGTGGCGTCGCGGAAGCGCATGGTGTAGCGCTCGGAACCGTCGAAGTCGACGAGATAGGCGACGTGCTGTTGATCGGGGCTCAACGCGAAGCCGCCGAGCGCGAAATAGGGGGCGTCGCCCGCGATCTCGTTCTCGTCGAGGAGCACCGTCTCGTCGGCCGCGCCTGGTTCGGCCGCAGGGTCGGGAAGCCCCGCGCTGGTGGGTCGGCGACAGTGGAACGCGTACTGCGCGCCCTCTCGCGTGCGGGTGAAGTAGTCCCAGTCGCCCCGCCGGACCGGTGCCGACGCGTCGGTCTCGCGCACTCGGCCTTTGATCTCGTTGAAGATCGCCTCACGCAGCTCGGCCTGAGGCGCGAGGACGGCGTCGGCGTACGCGTTCTCGGCGCGGAGGAGTTCGAGCACCTCAGGGTTGTCTCGCTCGCGCAGCCAGTACCACTCGTCGGTTCGACTCCGACCGTGTGCCTCCACGACGTGCGGGCGGCGAGGGGCAGATGGGGCGGTGGGAAGGGGAGTGGGCCATGCAGACATGAGCGCGGAGTCTTCCAGCAATCGGCCCTCCGGCGGGCCAGCGCCCTTACTGCTCCATCGGCGGTGAGGGCGGCGCCCTATCCTCGGGAGATGCCTCCCGAATCAACCCCGATCGCCGCGACCGCCGAGCAACTGGGAGCGGTCACCTTCAACGCCGATGGTCTCGTGCCCGCCATCATCCAAGAGGAGGGGACCGGCAAGGTCTTGATGATGGCGTGGATGAACGACGAGTCACTCGCCCGTACCCTCGAAACCGGCCGCACCTGGTTCTGGTCGCGCAGTCGTCAGGAGTACTGGTGTAAAGGCGAGACCTCCGGCGATCGTCAGTACATCCGCGAGGCCTACTACGACTGCGACGGCGACACACTGCTGTTCGTGGTCGAGCAGGAAGGAAAGGGGGCGTGCCACACGGGCGAGTACTCCTGTTTCTTCCGCGCCTTCGGTCCGGACTCGCCCGACCCGACCGCGTCGTGATCCATCCGCGCGCGAGCCACGTGGAGCAACCGGGCGTCGTGAGCGTCAAGGGTCCCAACGCGGAGACCTTTCTGCAAAGTCTCGTGTCGCAAGACGTGGCGTCGATGCCGGTCGGTGCCGCGGTGCCTTCGCTGCTACTCCAACCGAACGGGAAGCTGCTCGCGATGTTTCGCGTCGTGCGCGTCGAGCCCGATGAATTCTTGCTCGATACCGATCCCGCACTGGCGGCCGGTCTCGCCGCGGGGCTGAACCGATTCAAGATCAGGGTGAAGGTCGAGATCGAGGACCGCACCGGGCAATACGTGGCTGTGCGCGTACGAGGTGGCGACGAGCCACCGGAGGATCTCCTGGTGGGGGTGAGCGATCACCTTCCCGATGTCGATGCGGTCGCGGTCGATGACGAGACGTGGGAGCGCTATCGCATTCTGCGGCGCGAACCCAAACAGCCCGGCGATGTGGACGACACGACCATCGCGCAAGAGGCGTTTCTCGACGCCACGCACGTGAGTTTCACCAAGGGCTGCTTCGTCGGCCAAGAGCTCGTGTGCCGGATCGATAGTCGGGGTCATGTGAATCGGTATCTCCGATTGGTTCGCGCCGACGAGGAGATCGCTCCGAGCGACGAACTCGAGCTCGATGGCAGAGCAGTCGGGGTGATCACCAGCGTGGCCAGGGATGACCAGGGCTACGTCGGACTCGCCACCGTTCGCCGCGAAGTCGAACCCGGTGCGCGGCTTCGAGCCGGGGAGCACGACGTGGAGGTCGTTGCATGAATCAGGGTCCGCCGCCAGGTTGGTATCCGAACCCGTCGGGGAGTGGTCCAGCTCGATGGTGGGATGGTTCGCAATGGGGTGCGGAGGCGCCGACGCCACCGGACGACCGCACCGAGACTGCTCCGTCCGGCGACGTGTACGGCGCGGGCGCCACCAGCGCGCCGACCGCTCCGCCGGTCGCGCCGACGGCTCCCGCGCCGGTACACCGGGAGAAGCGCCCGCGCCAACCGTCGAAGCCCCTCATCATCGTGGGCATCGTGGGAATCGTGCTGGGTGTCCTGCTCGGGGTCTTCGGGGCGGTCTCGATCATCCGCTCCGATTTCGTGAAGGTGTTCACCACCGAGACGCTCGAGGGGCCGGGCACGTTCACGGTCGATCTGCGCGCTGGTGAACACACCGTCTGGTCCGACGACGCCGACGTCCAGCGTGCGGACATCACGATCACCGGGCCCGACGGTGAGGTGACACTGCGTGCGGGATCGACGTCGGAACTGACGCGCGGCGACGACGAGTTCGACGAGATCGCTCGCTTCGACGTGGATCGCGCCGGCACCTACACCGTCGAGATCGACGGGCGGGCGCAGGTGGTGGTCGGGCTGCCGATCGCCGACCTCGTGGGCAGTCTGCTCGTGGGCATCGTGCTCGTCGTTCTGGCCTTCCTCGGGATCGTCGTGGGAGTCATCCTCCTCCTGGTTGGGGCACTCCGGCGGGCCAAACCGGCAGCACTCCAGACACCCTGAGGCAGCCGTTCACTGCCGATCCGGCTCCGTTCCTGGGCGCTCGGCAATGTGGAACCCTTGTCCATTTCGCCTAATTCGTGCAATATCATGACGAATTGGCGAAAGGGATGCGCTCGTGGCGGAAACGGCGGCGCAGGCGGCGGCGAGAGCGAACCAGCTGACGGCTCGCATCGGCGCGCTGCAAGCCGACCAAGCCGTCTGGGCCCGCCAAGCGGCCGACGCCAAGGCGGCGTCTGAATTCCTCGACGCCTGCGCCGAGGCCGCCGAGCAAGTGGCTGCCGATGCGCAATCGATTGCGGCCAACTGCGAGCTGCGTGCGACGGGGCAAAGCGAGTTCGTGACCTTCTGTGCGCCCGATTCCAGCGTGCCGTCGCGGGTGCTCGCGGACACCGCGGGCAGCATGCGCACCGTGGTCGGGGTCGTGAGTCGCGGCTGGCAGGGCGAGACGGCCGAGGCATACACCGATGCCGCCAAGCGGGCGCTCGATTCGGTGCAAATCGGGACGCGCAAGGTTGAGGTCTGGTACCGCCAGAACGCGCAGAACGCGGCGCTCATCGCGGAACGCGCGCGAGAGAGGGCGAACACCTGGCGGGGTGAAGCGGTCGTGCAGCGACGCATCGTCGCCGCCCGCAACGACTCGATCGCGGCTGCGAACCGCGAGATCCGCACGCTCGACACGCAGCTCGACGCGGCGCGTGCCGCGCAACAGGCGGCACTCACGGCGGAGGCGAACACATGAGTGGGAAGGCCGAAGCCAACGAGGTACGCGCGAACCAGGGACAGGTCGCCGACACCCTCGACGGCCTCCAATCGGACGTCGCGGGTCTGGGTGCGGATCTGCGATCGAATGGCGGCGGAAGCGCCGCCGCGGCGGACGTCGCGGCAGAAGCCGATCGCTTGGCCCAACTCGTCGGACTTGCGTCGAGCACGAGTGACTACGTCGCCGACAGCACCGACGCCGACCAGAACGAGCAGGCGGAACGCTTCATCGAAGCGGCCAGCCGGGCCCGCGGCGAACGGGCGAACGCGATCCAATCGATTCGTAACCGTCATGCAGTCGAGCTGGAACAGGGGGCGGTATTCGGCGCCGCGGGTTTGATGTCGAGCCTGTCGACGTCGGCTCGTGAGTACGGGCACACCGAAGCGGATGTCATTCGGCTGACGAGCGTCATGATGGACAACCTGGGGGCGCGGGCGGAAGGCATCGGCGTTCCGTACTACCGGACCCCCGCGCAAGAAGCACTGTCGGGTCTCTGGCACGTGCTCACCGCGAGTGACAACGCGGGCGCCACCGCCACGCTCACGATCCAGCATCTCGCGGCGATGTTGGGTATCAACTTCGAGACACCCGAAGGTCTCGCGCAGTTCCGAGCACTCGCGGCGCGCCTTGGTGGTGCGTTCCTGGCGTTGACCGGTCTCGAGAGCCTCTCGCTCACCAATGGTGCAATGCGCGACGTCATCAGCGGCATCGCGCAGGCGAACGAGATCTCGCTCGAAGACTTCCGCGCTCGCTACCAAGGTATCAACGGTTGGTTCCGCCAACGCGGCGAGGAGTGGGCCGAGCTCGACATCCCAGGCGTGTCGCACGCGTTCGTGGCGCTCGAAGGCTTCATGGCGGGCATGACCGACTTCGGGTATCAGACGCTCAACGGACTCAAGACGTTGGTGATCGACCCTACGGAAGTGGTCAACGGGGACTTCCTCAAGAACACGTGGGATGGGATCTTCACGTCGTTCACCGACCTCAATCCCGTCAACCTTTTCAATGGTCACCACGGAAACGGCGAGTACGACGGCTTGCTCGGGTACTCGAGCTCCGTCGGCAACGTCACCGGAGCCGTTGCGCTCTCCCTCGTGACCGGCGGTGCCGCGGCCAAGGCGGTGAACGTCACCCAGCGCGTGGCGGGCGGTGCGTCGTTGAGCGCCGCCGTTGCTGCCGAAGCGCGCGCGCTCGTTGGGAGCATCGCGGGATCGACTGCCGGGAAGCTCGACTTCGCGGCGCGGGCTGCGAGTCATGTTCCGGGCATGGGCGACACCGCGGTTCGGTTCGCGACCAGTGCCGACAACGTGGCTTCCTGGGGAAAGAACGTCGCGAACACGTCGAGTCTCATCGACAACGCGGCAGCCGCTGCGATCGTCGATGGTCGGCGCGGCAACGTGGGTGAGCTCGGCATTCGCGGGGCGGTGTCGCAGAGCATTGACAACGCGGTCGCCGGGATTCGCGCCGCCGCGAGTCCCGAAGGGATGCGGGCCGCGGCGAATGCGGTCGGCAATGTTCCTCATCGTGTCGCGGACACGGTCCGCGATGGCGGCGCCTTGCTCAACGGTGCGGCGCGTGAAGCCGGCGCGGTGGCGAGCGGACACATCGCTCGTCAACTCGATGCGGTTGCCGCACATCTTCCGGAGAATGGGGTGCTGCGATCCGGAGTGAACGGACTCAGCGATTCGGTGCATTCGTTCGGGAATCACCTCGATGGTCGCGGTATGGCGGACCGAGCCCGACTCGCGCCGTACGAGGTCGTCGACGGTCCGCTTCGCCGCTTCGAGCCGGAGATGGGACCAGACGGCGGCTTTGTCGGAATGAGAGAGACGACACCAGAGGTGCTCGTTCGCCGATCCGACAACCAGTGGATCTCTCCCGATGGCGATCCCCTCTATCCAGCCAGGCCGGTGGTTTCGCCTCCGGATCCGGTCGAGCCGCCACGCATCGTCGAGGCCCGCGTCGTTGCTGAGCGAACTCCGGCTCCCGAGCCGACTCGACACTACGTCACCGAAGAGGAACGCATCGCCGCCCGTACGGCGGTCGATGAGGCGCTGAACCGCACCGACTTCTTCGGCAATCCGAACCCCTCGATTCGTTTCGCCGACGCGCGCTCACTCGACACGGTGATCGACGTGGTTGAACAAGCGCACGCCCGCATCCCCGAGTATCGAACGATCGCGGAGACGCCGGGACCGATCGGTCAGCGCATCCTCGAACTCGCGGAAGATCCACCGAACCAAGCTTGGATCTACTTGCGGGACGTTCTCGACGAGAACCCGACCGGTGGGTACGAGCGCATCGGGTATAAGGTGCACATCTACGCCGAGTCGATGGCTGACGTTGCCGAGATTGCCGACCGTGTCGTTCCGGGGCTGGCCGAGATCAACGCCAACGCGAAGTTCCACGACGGCACGCAGTCGTTTGCCGAGCAACCCAAGGGTGCCACGATCTACTTCGATCCGGAGCGACCGCTCGTCGAGTCGGTGAACCGCGTCCTTGAAGATCTCGGGGAGTGGAAGTCGGGCACGCTCACCGGCGACATCGATCTGACCGGTGGTGTCGGCCTGCGTTACGACGGCGCGATAGAGCCGGGCGTCTATGGCGACCTCATTCCTCCGCGGTATACGCCTGAGACGGGCATGAGAGACCGCTCCATGCTCGAGTTGGAGCACGCGCTGCAAGACGGGATGTTCGGCGACCCTGCGCCGGCCCGTCCCGGTTGGCCGGAGCTCATGAACGACTGGGCCAGCGCGCGCGACATGTCCATCTCCACGCCCAACGCGCACGAGGTCGGTGCGCGGTACCTGGCAGGAATGGATGCGGATGCCGCACGGGCCGAACTCGGTCTGACGCGTGCGTCCACCGACTCGGACTGGTCGCAGTGGGCACCTCCTGATGAGGGCTCGGCGGTCGTCCTGGGAACCCCCAATGAGCGGGTGATGGAGGCGGTACCCAACGGCGGCATCGTGCGCGTGTCCAACGCTGAGCAGTACTACGTGACATTGGCCCGTTCTACGGACTCTGTTGTAAGCGCGCCGGGCGCCATCCAGACCGCGGAGTACGGGGTTCCATCGTTGGTCTTCGATGGCGAGCCGCTGACGGGCAATGTGGTGTCGATCCACGGCACTCCGACCTCGTTCGTGATCCCGGGTGCCGATGGCCAGATGCCGATCCACCTGAGTGCCAAAGAACTCGCGGATCACCTGCGCGCCCAGCCCGGTTTCATCGAAGGTGAGCCCGTCTATCTCATCAGCTGCGAGACGGGAAGCGCGTATCTCGCTCAGCAACTCGCAAACGAGCTAGGCGTGACGGTTCACGCGCCTGAGTTCGTCGTCGGGATCTCTCCCAATTACATCTCCTCCACCCCGTTCGTGCACTCCATTCTCGACGTCAACGATCCCGTCCGGTTGCTGCCCATCGTTTCGAACGAATGGCTCTCTCGGACCGAGGGTCTTCTTGCGCAAGAAAGCGGGCTGCTCGCTGACGGCGTCAGATATCACGACGGAGTGACAGGGCAACTCCGCGCCTACACGTCCGAGGGCGTGTGGAAGGCGATCCCGCTCGACGATCTCGGACGGCCTACTGCGACCTACCACGCGTTCGATCCGCACTCTGGACTGGCTGCGCGTCTCGACACTGCAAAAGCGCTGGCTTCTGACCTCGTGAATAGCCTCGAACGTGAGGCGGTCTCGCTGTATGAACGGTTCGTGCCGTCGGCTGCGGAGCGTCCACTCACACTGGACGACTTCGACCCGCGTGCGAAAGGTTTCGAAACGCCTTCGGCGCAACGCACGTGGAACCAGATGCACGCCGAGCTGACTCCCGACGACGCATCCAGGATCGCGGCGGCCGCACGAGAGTTCGCGAGTCAGCATGTCGCGACTCCCGACACACCGATCTTGTCTTTCGAAGGGCGGATGCCCGAAACACTCGCATCGGCTGACCTCGACCGCGTGACGGTTGAGCCCAACGCGTGGACGCGGCCCGACTCGACCAACGCGTACGAGTTCACCGAGATCACGAACCGGCCGTCCACGACGTTCGAGATCGATCCGGTCCGCACCGATGCCCTGGTGACGCGTATCGCCGAGAGCGGACCAGTTGTCGTTGACCTTCCCGACCAAGGCACTCGAGTCGTGGTGCTGAAGGGCGAGGAGTTCATCGGCCAAGGCGGAGTGCTTCGCTCCGACGGCTCGATCTTCGCCCGCGACCTGGACCCGTACCTCGGTCCCGACGGCGGGTTGCACTGGGCCGACGGAACCCTGACCGAAGGACTCGTGGTGCACCTCCACGCGGGCCCGGACGGATTCCTGATCCGCGACGGGGGCGATGTGTGGTTCGGACCGCACGAACTGGCGAGCTACCTCGAGCGCAGCGGGGCACTCGATGGCCTGGCCGATGGTGCTCCGATCACCATTGCCGGGTGTGAACTTCCGGGACCGATTGCCCAGGAGCTCTCCGACATCCTCGGACGACCCGTGATCTCCTCCTACGACACGGTCCTTGTGGCAGAGGGGCGAATCGGAACGCTGTTCGACGACCGGGGTGATGTCCCGCCGTCCAACGCTTGGGTGCTCTACGAGCCGAACATCACGCCGGCCACGCCATCCTTGGCCGACCTCGGTACGGGACCGATCGATGCTCCGTGGGAGATGCCGCACTACTCCGGGCACGACCCGCATATCGCAGTAGCCCTCGGCGATACGCCGGTCGCCGTCCCGTCCGGCATCGTGGACAACACCATTGGACGGCTCTTCCGCATCGAAGGAACGCACACGCCCGACGCGACCGCCGCACCGATGCCAGTGTTCCACGGCCCCGCAGTGGATGCGATCGTCGATGACGTCCTTGGCCAAGGAACGACCGTCCACACCGAGGTGGGTGCACGCATCTCGCTCGGCGGTCCGGCGCAGCTCCTCGATGCAGATCGCCACCTCGTGCTCGGCGAGTCGACCGTGTGGAGTGGCGACGTGGTCAGTGCCCCCGGCGATCCGAGTCGCGTCACCCTTGCGGGGGAGGGCGGCGTCCGGGCTGAGCTGAATCCCACGGAGTTCACGCGCCAGCTGGAACGAACGGGAAGCCTGGGTGAACACCGCCCGCTCCTGCTCGCGGAGCCACACTCCGACACCTTTGCTCGGGAGGTGTCACTCGAGCACGCCAGTGTGGTGGTCACGCCCGCAACCGCGACCACCGTCGTGACGCACGGCGACGCGCTGCACCTCGTGGGCTACGAGCCGGTCACGCGAGCGGACACGCTGTTCGAGGCGAGTCAGCACCTCGATCGCATCGACGATCTCGCGGCGTTGGATGGCACGGGCCGGATCCTCGAGCTTCGCGACGAAGCGGACCGGCTGCGCTACTTCGTGGATGAGCGCGGAACGTGGCAGCGCGTTGTCACAACCGACGCCGGCGAGTACGTCAATGTGTTCTCGACGGTGGACCTCCCCGAGACGCGCTCGGGGGTGCTGCTGCACGAGGCCCGTCTCACCGCCTCCGACTTCGGGAGCGGGATCCGCGGTGCGATCAATGACCTGCCGGAGGATCACCTCGTGCGACGCGGGGTCGAGGCAGTGACTGCGCCGACAGGGATTCAGCTCGGGCAATTCGATCCCGCGAACTTCGCCCGCGACCTGACGATCGAAGCGCCCGCGCAACGCAACCCAGTGGCCTCGCTCTTCGAGCTGTCCGCCGACCGCGAGTTCGCCGCCCAGCTCGTACCGCGGGCCGACGTACCGGGCGACTTGACGCCCAGTGGCCCGGTCGTCGGCGATGCCATTGATCTCACCGACGCGGCGACCGGCAACATCATCGATCTTCGCGCTGAGTCCGTGCACCGTCTCGACCCGCACGAGCTCGTTCCGAGCCAGCAGAGCATCGCATTCGACGATGTCCGTACCCTCGCCGCGTCGATGACAGAACGGGGCTGGGACGGACCGCCGATCGATGTGGTGCAGATGCCCGACGGAACACTCGTGGCCGCTGACCACCGTCGCATGGCCGCGGCGCGACTCGCTGGAATCGACGTTGAAGCCGTGGTGCACCAAGTCGGCGATCCGATACCGGAGGATCGAGTCACGCGAGCCATGCAGGGCGGACTCAAGAAGTGGCGCTCGCGCTTTGGACACGAGCCGGGCGCACTCCCGCAGAACTGGGGTGAGTACATCGAGTACCGAGCTGCATCGCAACCCACCCCATTCACTGAGGCGTTCAAGGAAGGGCGCTCTGAGCCGCTCTTCTCGTACAAGAACCCGTACGTCGATCCAGATCGAACGGTGCGCCAGTGGGACCTGGGCCGAGGAGTGGTGACCACGATGTCGGGGGGCCTGATCGATCCGGCGACGATTCCTGACCGGCCATACGTGTCGTATGTCGATGAATCGTTGACCGATGCTCCGATCGACGCGAAAGACGGAGCGTGAGTCAAAGCCGTCCCGGGGCCTTGATGCGTGCGATCGGCGCGGGGGAGGTGCGTGATCCTTGGGATCTCCTCCAACCCGTGGATGACCTGTCGATCGTCGTTCAGGCGCTCTACCCCGAACGCGATCTGGATCCGTTCGCAGTGCGCTACGCCGACGAGGTCGCGTGCATCGATGTCGTTTCAGGCGAGATCCTCGTACTCGATGTCGTCAATCGCTCACCCGCGATCGACACGTTCAAGAACGCTGACGCGTTTCTTCTTGACATGTACGCCGCAATTGCTGATCACGATGCGGGCGAGTTCAAGGCGATGATGGCGGCGAAGGATGAGGGGCCGAGAAACGGAATCGGGTTCGATCTCGGTGGAGTCGTCTTGGACTCGCCGGGCGGCTCGGTGCCGTTGGACTCGTGGCCGATTCGGGAGGTTCCAGGCGCAGTCGACACGATCCGATGGATGCACCGCGTGGGCGACTGGCCGAGTGGCGTGCACGTCATCTCGCGGTGTGGCCCCGACGTCGAAGCCTGGTCCCGTCACGCCCTCGACCACGTCAATTTCTTCGAACGAACTGGGCTCAGCCAAGGGCACGTTCACTTCGTCCGAAAGGTTGGGGAGAAGGTCGATCTCGCGGTGCAGCTCCAGTTGACGCACTTCGTCGACGACCGTTCCGATGTGCTGGCACGCATGGCCGGGAGAATCCCGAATCGACTTCACTTGGCAGGATCGGCGGCCCGACCGACGCCCTCCGGAGCGATTCGAGTGCAATCGATGGACGACGTACGGGTGGCGGTCGGTACACCGTTGCCCAATCGTCTGATGGAGGGCCGGTCGGGACCGCAACTCGGCAGGGGCTGCTGACCAGGTCGCCCTAGGATCGTCAGTCGATGACCGTGCTCGACGAGATCTTGGCGCGCAAGCGCGACGAAGTGACGATGCTGCATCGCCCCGCGGTACGCGACCTCTTGAAGCAGCGCGCGCTCGACGCGCCCCCGACGCGTGATTTCACCGCCGCGATACGTCCTGACGACGGCACGTTGGGTTTGATCGCGGAGATCAAGCGGCGGTCACCAAGTAAGGGAGACCTCGCCCCCGATCTCGACCCAGCCGCCAACGCGAAGGCGTACGGCACCGGAGGTGCCAGCGCGCTGAGCGTGCTCACCGACCAACTCTTCTTTGGTGGCAGCGTCGCCGACCTCGAAGCGGCGCGCGAAGCGTGCGACATTCCGGTGTTGCGCAAAGACTTCACGATCGATGAAGTGCAGATCTACGAAGCGCGCGCCATCGGCGCCGACGCGGTACTGCTGATCTGCGCGGCCTTGCCTGACGATGCGCTGCTCGCCGATCTACACGGGCTTGCGACCGCACTCGGCCTCGCGGTTCTGGTGGAAACGCACAACGAATCCGAGCTCGAGCGGGCCGTGGGCATCGGCGCGTCGATCATCGGGGTGAACGCGCGCAATCTCGCCACGTTCGACGAGGATCTCGGTCTCTCCGAGCGACTTCGTTCGATGATCCCGGCGGAGGCTGTCGCCGTGGCCGAGAGTGCGATCCGATCCACCGAAGACGCGGCCCGCATGGCGGCCTCGGGGTTCGACACGGTGCTGGTAGGGGAGGCGCTGGTGCGCAGCGAGGATCCCGCCATTCTCGCCGCCTCGATCACCGCCCTCCACGTCACCCGTTGACAGGCGCGCAGTCAGGCCCGCTGACAACCCCAGGTTTTCGTAGTGGAATGTGCCGCTTAGCGACACACATCACTACCGAAACATGAGGGGATGGGGCGATGGGGCGGTATCTACTCGACGAGTCGAAGATCCCGACGGCGTGGTTCAACGCACTACCGCGACTCTCGGAGCCACTCGACCCGCCGCTGCATCCCGCGACCCGTGAGCCGGTGGGGCCCGACGATCTCCTCCCACTCTTCCCCATGGCGCTCATCGAGCAAGAGATGACGCCGGCACCGTGGGTGGACATTCCGGGTGAAGTCCTCGACATCTTGCGGCTGTGGCGGCCGACGCCGTTGGTGCGCGCCGAACGTCTCGAGGCCGCGCTCGGGACACCGGCTCGCATCTACTACAAGGACGAGTCCGTCTCGCCGTCCGGTTCGCACAAGACCAACACCGCGGTGCCGCAGGCGTTCTACAACGCGGCTGAAGGCATCAAGCGGCTCACCACCGAGACGGGTGCGGGGCAGTGGGGCACCGCGCTCTCCTTCGCGACGTCGCAGTTCGATCTCGAATGCATGATCTACATGGTGCGAGCGAGCTACGAGCAGAAGCCGTATCGCCGCATCCTCATGGAAACGTGGGGCGCGGAAGTGGTCTCGTCGCCGGTGGAAGATCCGTTCGCGCCCGGCTCGCTCGGTGCCGCGATCAGTGACGCGGTGCGCGATGCCGTGACCCGCGACGACTCGCACTACGCGCTCGGGTCGGTACTCAACCACGTGTTGTTGCACCAGACGGTCATCGGCCTGGAAGCCAAGGAACAACTCGCGGCGGCGGGGGAGGCGTTGCCCGACGTGATCCTCGCTCCGTGCGGCGGTGGATCCAACCTGGGCGGCATCGCGCTCCCGTTCATGGAAGACGACGTGCGCCTCGTGGCCGTCGAACCCACGAGCTGCCCCACCCTCACCGCGGGCACCTTCGACTACGACTTCGGCGACGTCGCGGGGCTGACCCCGCTCTTGCCGATGTACACGCTCGGACACGACTTCGTGCCGCCGTCGATCCACGCGGGTGGCCTGCGCTACCACGGCGACAGCGCGATCGTCTCGGCGTTGGTGCGCAGCGGTCGCATGGAGGCGGTTGCCTACCCGCAGTCGAAGACGTTCGAGGCCGCAGTGCGATTCGCTCGCGCCGAAGGAAAACTTCCCGCCCCCGAGACCGGCCACGCGGTGGCCGCAGCGATCGACGAGGCGCTGGCGGCCAAGGAACTGGGCGAGGAGCGCGTGATCCTCTTCGACTTCTCCGGGCACGGGTTCCTCGACCTGGCGGCCTACGAGGCCTACAACAAGGGCGAACTCGTCGACGAGTGAGCGACGTGCCCGTCGGGGGCAGGGCTTTCCGGTCGCGGGCCCTTCGGCGCGAACTCGAGCCGAGGATCGCATGGCGCGATCGGACCAGCACGTACACTGACCTGCGTGTTCGTGAAGGTCTGTGGGATCACCAACGAGGAAGACGCGCTCTTCGCGGTGGCGATGGGCGCCGACGCGCTCGGGTTCATCTTCGCCAACGGAAGCTCGCGCCAGGTGCGACCGTCCGACGTGCGCGACATCATCAAGCGCCTTCCGCCCGAAACGGTCACCGTCGGCGTGTTCCGCAACGAACGACCCGAACGGGTCGTGGAGATCGTCAACAAGTCGGGGCTCACCGGCGCGCAACTTCACGGCGACGAACCGCTCTCCGAAGTGCGTTGGGTACGTCAGCGCATTCAGTTCGTGATCCAGGCGTTTCGTGCGGGCGACGACGCAATTCGTACCGCCGCGAATGGTCCGGCCGACATCCTGCTCATCGACTCGCCGCAACCGGGATCGGGCAAGGTGTTCGACTGGTCGCTCGCCGAAGGCGCGCCCGGCGGCCTGCGCCTGATGCTTGCGGGCGGGCTCAATCCCGACAACGTCGCCGACGCGATTCGCACGGTTCGGCCGTGGGGCGTCGACGTGGCCACCGGGGTCGAGGCCAGCCCCGGGCGCAAGGACCCTCGCAAGGTCCGTCGGTTCATCGAAGCGGCGAAGCAGCTTCCCGACGAGGACGACCTTCTCGGTGAGGGCGATCTGGTCGAACCCATCGGCGAGCGGGCTGCGTTCTTCGACTGGGCCGCCGAAGCCTGACGCGTCGGTCGAGTCGGTCCGAAGGGGAACGGCTCGGGATGAGCGACGTCTCCTAGCATCGCCGGATGACTTCTGACGAAGGGCCCCGTCGCGGCCCGGTGCGCCTCCCTGAACCGGGGCCCGCGCCCGAAGGATTCGGTCG
>Ga0182741_1002914_pt1 | contig 19018 bp, 18 predicted proteins | sample eDN5th37CBELigOP_FD_128874 | JGI IMG/M metagenome (GOLD analysis project Ga0182741, IMG submission 128874) | Enriched Organic Plus compost microbial communities from Emeryville, California, USA - eDNA 5th pass 37_C BE-Lig OP (version 2) (version 2) ... | reverse complement strand
GCCTCGCCGACGCCGGCGCGAACCTGCTCGTGTCCACCCTCGACGGGATCGAGGACGGCATCCTCACCCCGGCCCCGCAATCCGCCGAGGGCGTGTCCTATGCACCCAAGGTCACCGTCGAGTCGGCGCAGGTCCAGTGGACGCTGCCGGCCCACGTCGTCGACCGGCGCATCCGCGCCGTCACCCCCGCGCCGGGCGCCTGGACCATGATCGGCGACCTGCGCGTCAAGCTCGGCCCGGTCACCGTCACCGAGGAGACACTCGAGCCGGGCGAACTCGAGATCCGCAAGAAGGCCGTGCTCGTCGGCACCGGCACCACCGCCGTGCAGCTCGGCACGGTCCAGCCGCAGGGCAAGAAGCCGATGGCCGCCACGGACTGGGCGCGCGGCGCCCGCCTCGACCCGAAGGTGCGTGCACAGTGACCGACACCGGCCGACCCCGCGGAGCGGGACGCAATCCCGGTGGCCGCGGCAGCCGGAACTCCGGCGGACGCACCGGCAGGAACACCGACCGCACGGGCAACGAGGGCAACCGCGCCGGAGGTGGCTCCGCGTCGCGCCGCCACCGCCGCCCGGCCCGCTCGGACGTCGACCCGGCCCGGATCGTCGCCCGCGACGTGCTGCGGGCCGTGCGCGAACGCGATGCCTACGCCAACCTGGTGCTGCCGACCCTGCTGCGGGAACGCAAGCTCGACGCGCGGGACGCCGCCCTCGCCACCGAACTGACCTACGGCGCCGCGCGCGCCCAGGGCCTGCTCGACGCCGTGATCGCCGACGCCGCCAACCGGCCCGTCGACGAGATCGACGGCGCCCTCCTCGACGTGCTGCGGCTCGGTGCCTACCAGCTGCTGCGCACCCGCGTCGCCCCGCACGCCGCGGTCGCGACGAGCGTCGACCTGGTGCGTTCCGAGTTCGGTTCCGGCCGCGCCGGTTTCGTCAACGCCGTGCTGCGCCGGGTGGGGGAGCGCACCGAGGAGGAATGGATCGACCGCCTCGCCCCCGACGCGGAGCGCGACCCCGTCGGCCACCTCGCCTTCCGCTACGCGCATCCGGTGTGGATCGCGCAGGCCTTCGCGCACGCGCTCGGCGCGGACGCCTCCGAACTGTCGGAGGTCCTCGCCGCCGACGACGCCCGGCCCATCGTGCACCTCGTCGCCCGGCCCGGCGTCATCACCGCCGAGGAACTCGCGCTCGTCACCGGCGGTGAGATCGGCCCGTGGTCGCCCTACGCCGTACACCTCGACCACGGCGATCCCGGCCGCCTCGAACCCGTCCGCGACGGCATGGCCGCCGTGCAGGACGAGGGCAGCCAGCTCGTCGCCCGCGCCCTGACCCTCGCGCCGCTGCAGGGCGAGGACCGGGGCCGCTGGCTCGACCTGTGCGCCGGACCGGGCGGCAAGGCCGCGCTGCTCGGCTCCCTCGCCGCCATCGACGGGTTCACCGTCGACGCCGTCGAACCCGTCGAGCACCGCGCCGAACTGGTCCGCAAGACCGCCCGCGACCTGCCGGTCACCGTGCACGTCGCCGACGGCCGCGAGCCCGGCCTCGAACCCGGCTACGACCGCATCCTCGTCGATGCGCCCTGCACCGGGCTCGGATCCCTGCGCCGGCGCCCCGAATCGCGGTGGCGGCGGCAACCCGGCGACGTCGCCGACCTCGTCCGGTTGCAGAAGGAACTGCTCGCCTCGGCGATCTCCCTGCTGCGCCCCGGCGGGGTGGTGCTCTACTCCACCTGCTCGCCGCACGTCTCCGAGACGGTCGCGGTGGTCTCCGACGCGGCGCGCCGGCACGGTGTCGAACAACTCGACACCCGCGAACTCGTCCCCGGCGTACCCCGTGTGGGCGACGGCCCGGGGGTCCAGCTGTGGCCGCACCGGCACGGCACCGACGCGATGTTCATGGCGGCACTGCGGAAACCGGTGAGCTGACGGCACACGGGCGAGGCACGCGGGTGAGGATCGTCGACGTTCCGGGCCGCGGCGCATAGGGTCGGACCCGTGCCCGACATCGTCACGCTGACCCTGAATCCGGCCCTGGACGTCACGACCTTCACCGACGCGGTCGTCCCGACCCGCAAGCTACGCTGCGACGAACCCCTCTACGACGCCGGTGGCGGCGGCGTGAACGTCGCGAAGGTCGCGCGGGTGCTCGGCGTATCGGCCGCCGCGGTCTACCCGGCGGGCGGGGCGCGCGGCGAGCAGATGAGCGGTCTGCTCGACGACGACCGGGTCGAGGAGCACATCGTCCCGATCGCCGGGTCCACCCGCGAGTGCTTCACCGCCATCGACCGCACCAGCGGCCAGGAGTACCGTTTCGTCACCCCGGGCCCGGAACTGACGGCCGAGGAGCAGGAACGCTGCCTCGCCACCCTCGAGAAGGTCGCCGAGGGCGCGAAGTTCGTGGTGGCCAGCGGCAGCTTCCCGCCCGGCGTGCCCGGCACCTTCGTGCGCCGGATCGCCGTGGTGGCCCGCGAGGCCGGTGCCCGCTTCGTCCTCGACTCCTCGGGCGATGCGCTGACCAGCATCGACTCGGGTGTCTTCCTCGTCAAACCCAGCCTCGACGAACTGTGCGAGTGGGCCGGGCGGGACCTGCCGACCACCGGCGAACAGGTCGCCGCCGCCCGGGAACTCGTCACCTCGGGTGTCACGGAGGTCGTCGTGGTGTCCCTCGGCGCGGACGGCGCGATCCTGGTCACCGCCGACGAGGCCGTGCACGTCCCGGCCCTGGCCGTGAAGGTGCGCAGCGCGGTCGGCGCCGGCGACAGCATGGTCGCCGGTCTCGTCGTGGGACTGCTGCAGGAGCGGTCGCTGTACGACGCGCTCGCCCTCGGCACCGCCTGCGCCACCGCGGCGCTGCTCACCGCGGGCAGTCACGTCTGCCGGCGCGAGGACATCGACCGGTTCGACGTGCTCGCGCGGGCCACTCGCTCGGCCACGCGGTAGCGCAGCAGCACGGCCGCGACGGTGGCGGCGAAGAGCAGGGGATAGGCGCACTGCAGAAGGGTGCGCAGCACCGGTTCGGCGGGCGTTATGAAGATGCCGATCGCCACCACCCCGTCCGGATAGGAGCGGTACCAGGCGAGCAGGGGCACGACCACGGCCGCCGGCAACAGGTAACCCCACCAGCGCCGCCACCGCGCGGCCCGGTCCAGGCACACCACGAGCAGCGGCACGGTCCACACCCAGTGGTGTCCCCACGAGAACGGGGAGACCATCGGTGCGGTCAGTCCGCACAGGGTCAGCGCCGGCAACTGCTCCCCGTGCCGGTGGGCGAGGCGGGCGGCCCACAGTCCGGCGGCCGCGACCAGCGCCGCGCACAGCAGCCACGCCCACACCGGGGGCTCCTCGGTGTGCAGGGCGCGGGCGAGGATCCCGCGGATCGACTGGTTCGCGGGGGAGGAGATCAGCCCGATGCGGTCCGACCGCACGATCGCGTCGGTGAAGTACGTCCAGGCGTCGGAGAAGATCACCACGAAGCCGGCGAGCACGGTCGCGGCGAAGGTGACCGTCGCGACGAGCGCTGCGCGCCACTGCAGTACCACCGCGAGGTAGAGGACGAAGAAGGCGGGGGTCAGCTTCAGGCCCGCGGCCAGGCCCACCCCGATGCCGCGCAGCCGCGCGGTCTCCGGCCGGGTCAGATCCCACAGCACCAGCACCAGCAGCACCAGGTTGATCTGCCCCAGCCAGACGGTCATGCGCACCGGTTCGAGCCAGGTGCACGCCACCGCCAGCCCCAGGCTCACGACCCGCATCCGGGTGGTGTCCGCGTACCCGAGGGCCCGCCAGCTCAGCCACACCGCCAGGTACAACAGCACCGCGTTCGTCACGTGCGTGACGAGGAAGGTGGCGGGGACCGACAGCACCGACAGCGGCACGAAGACCAGCGCCGCGAAGGGCGGATAGGTGAAGGGCAGCAGGTCGAACAGTACGAAGCCGTACAGCGGCTCCGAGGTGCGCACGGTCCACCCGCCGTGGCGGTAGACCACCGCGTCGACCGCGTTGCCGAACAGGCCGTAGTGGCCGCTGAAGCCGAGCAGTCGATCGTGCGCGAGGAAGGCACCCAGGGCGAGGAGGAGGGCGACGGCCGGCCACCAACGGGGCAGCAACGCCCCCTCGGGGGTCGCGCGTTCGTGTTCCCGCTGCTCGCTCACACTCCGAACCTAGGCTGAAGGTCTCGCAGAGCGGCGCATTTCGGCAGGCCGCCCGGCGCGCGCCGACCGTCACGCACCGCACTAGACTCGATCGACGTGGCCCACCCGATGATCGCTCCCTCGATTCTGTCCGCGGACTTCGCCCGCCTCGCCGACGAGGCGCAAGCCGTCGCCGGTGCCGACTGGCTCCACGTCGACGTCATGGACGCGCACTTCGTGCCGAACCTCACCCTCGGCCTGCCCGTCGTGCAGTCGCTGCTGAAAGCGACCGACATCCCGCTCGACTGCCACCTGATGATCGAGGACCCGGGCCGCTGGGCGCCGCCCTACGCCGAGGCGGGCGCCCACAACGTGACCTTCCACGCCGAGGCCGCCGACGATCCCGTCGCCGTCGCCCGCGACATCCGCGCCGCCGGCGGCAAGGCCGGGCTGTCCGTCAAGCCCGGCACGCCCATCGAGCCCTATCTCGAGATCCTGAAGGAATTCGACACGCTCCTGGTGATGAGCGTCGAACCCGGCTTCGGTGGTCAGTCCTTCATCCCCGATGTCCTCGACAAGGCCCGCAAGGTGCGACGTCTCGTGGACTCGGGTGAACTGCGCCTGCTCGTCGAGATCGACGGCGGTATCAACCCCGACACCATCGAGCAGGCCGCCGAGGCCGGCGTCGACTGCTTCGTCGCGGGTTCGGCCGTCTACGGCGCCGCGGACCCCGGTGAGGCCGTCCGCAAGCTGCGCGCGCAGGCCGGGGTCGCATCCCCGCACCTCTCCCTCGCGCCGTGACGGCACCCGGGATCGCCGAGGCGCTGCAGTTCGCGCTCGACGCCTCGGAGTCCGTACGCGGCACCACGAGCCCGAATCCGCCCGTGGGCGCGGTGATCCTCGACGCCGACGGGCGGATCGCCGGGGTCGGGGCCACGGCACCTCCGGGCGGCCCGCATGCCGAGGTCCGCGCGCTGGCCGCGGCCGGGGACCGGGCCCGCGGCGGCACCGCCGTCGTCACCCTCGAACCGTGCAACCACACCGGCCGCACCGGGCCGTGCGCGCAGGCGCTCATCGCCGCGGGCATCCGGACCGTGTACTACTCGGTGCCCGACCCGAACCCCATCGCCGGGGGCGGCGCCGACACCCTGCGCGCCGCCGGGATCACGGTGCACCCCGGTCTCGGGGCCGAGGCCGTCCTCCAGGGGCCGCTGCGCGCCTGGCTGCACCGGCAGCGCACCGGCCGGCCGCACGTGACGTGGAAGTTCGCGGCGTCCCTCGACGGCCGCAGCGCCGCGGCGGACGGCACGAGCAAGTGGATCTCCGGTCCCGAATCGCGTGCGCGCGTGCACGATCAGCGCAGCCGCCTCGACGCGATAGTCGTCGGCACCGGCACCGTCCTCGCCGACGACCCGTGGCTGACCGCCCGGCTGCCCGACGGTGAACTCGCCCCGCACCAGCCGCTGCGCGTGGTGGTCGGCACCCGTGAGATCCCCACCTCCGCACGGGTTCTCGACGACGCCGCCCCGACGCTGGTGCTGCGCACCCACGACGTGCAGGAGGTGATCGCCGCGCTCGGCGACCATCCCGACGTGCTGCTCGAGGGCGGCCCGCGGCTCGCCGGGGCGTTCCTCGCCGCGGGCTGCGTCGACCGCATCCAGGCCTACATCGCCCCGGTCCTGCTCGGGGCCGGGACGGCCGCAGTCGAGGACGCGGGCGTGAGCACGATCGCCGAGGCGCTACGGTTCCGTCGGGAGCGCGTCGAGACGGTCGGCTCCGATGTGCTGTTGAGTCTCGTCCCGGAACGGGACGCGTGAGCCCGGTCCCCGATCGGGAGTGAAGGAGCGGAACATGTTCACCGGCATCGTCGAGGAACTGGGTGAGATCGTCGCCAAGGAGGATCTCGCCGACGCGGCGCGGTTCACCGTGCGCGGACCGTTGGTGACCTCCGACGCCAAGCACGGCGACTCGATCGCCGTCAACGGCGTGTGCCTGACCGTCGTCGACGTCCTCGACGGCGGCAGCTTCACCGCCGACGTGATGCTGGAGACCCTGAACCGCTCGTCGCTGGGGCAGCTCGCCGTCGGCGGCCGGGTCAATCTCGAACGCGCCGCGGCGCTGAACAGCCGGCTCGGCGGGCACCTCGTGCAGGGCCACGTCGACGCCACCGGCACCGTGCTGTCGCGCACCCCCTCGGAGAACTGGACGGTCGTGCGCATCGCGCTGCCGGCCGAGATCTCCCACTACGTGGTCGAGAAGGGATCGATCACGGTCGACGGTGTGTCCCTGACGGTCTCGGGGCTCGGCGGCGAGCCGGGCGAGGAGTGGTTCGAGATCTCGCTGATCCCCACCACCCTGGCGCTGACCACGCTCGGGACCGCCGAACCGGGCACCCTCGTCAACCTCGAGGTCGACGTGATCGCCAAGTATGTGGAGCGCCTGCAGAACGCGCGATGACGCGTCGTAGTGTGGAGCACGACAAATGGACGCGGAGCCCGAGTCGTCCGGATAGAGAGTTGGAGTCCAGGGAAGTGACGAGGTTCGACACCATCGAGCGCGCGGTCGCCGACATCGCCGCCGGTAAGGCGGTCGTCGTGGTCGACGACGAGGACCGTGAAAACGAGGGCGACCTCATCTTCGCCGCGGAGAAGGCGACGCCCGAACTCGTGGCGTTCATGGTCCGCTACACCTCCGGGTACCTGTGCGTGCCCCTGGACGGCGAGGACTGCGACCGCCTCGGCCTTCCTCCCATGTACAGCATCAACCAGGACAAGCACGGCACCGCCTACACGGTGACCGTCGATGCGAAGGAAGGCATCGGCACCGGTATCTCCGCCGCCGACCGCGCCACCACCATGCGGCTGCTCGCCGACCCGAACAGCACCGCCCAGGACTTCACCCGCCCCGGCCACGTGGTGCCGTTGCGCGCCAAGGAAGGCGGCGTGCTGCGCCGCCCCGGTCACACCGAGGCGGCCGTCGACCTCGCCCGCATGGCCGACCTGCGTCCCGCCGGCGTCATCTGCGAGATCGTCTCGCAGAAGGACGAGGGCCAGATGGCCCGCACCGACGAGCTGCGCGTGTTTGCCGACGAGCACGAGCTCGCGATGATCTCCATCGCCGACCTCATCGCGTGGCGCCGCAAGCACGAGAAGCACGTCGTGCGGGTCGCCGAGGCGCGCATCCCCACCCGGCACGGCGACTTCACCGCGGTCGGCTACCAGAGCATCTACGACGAGGTCGAGCACGTTGCGCTGGTCCTCGGCGACATCGCCGGACCGGACGGCGACGGCTCCGACGTGCTCGTGCGCGTCCACTCCGAGTGCCTGACCGGAGACGTCTTCGGCTCCCTGCGCTGCGACTGCGGCCCCCAGCTCGACGCTGCCCTCGAGATGGTCGCCGCCGAGGGCCGCGGTGTCGTGCTCTACATGCGCGGCCACGAGGGCCGTGGCATCGGCCTGATGCACAAGCTGCAGGCCTACCAGCTGCAGGACGCCGGCTCCGACACCGTCGACGCCAACCTGCAGCTCGGCCTGCCCGCCGACGCCCGCGACTACGGCATCGGCGCGCAGATCCTCGTCGACCTCGGCATCACCTCCATGCGGCTGCTGACCAACAACCCCGCCAAGCGCGTGGGACTGGACGGCTACGGCCTGCAGATCACCGAGCGGGTGCCGATGCCGCTGCGCGCGAACCGCGAGAACATCACCTACCTGCGCACCAAGCGCGACCGCATGGGCCACGACCTGATCGGGCTCGACGAATTCGACGAGGGAGACGCCTGATGAGCGGCGAGGGCCTGCCCGAACTCCAGCTCGCCGACGCCGCCGGGCTGCGCCTGGCGATCGTCGCCGGCAGCTGGCACGCCGAGATCTCCGACGCGCTGATCGCCGGTGCGCGACGCGTCGCCGAGGAGGCCGGCATCACCGACGTCACGCTCGAACGGGTCGCCGGCGCGATCGAGCTGCCCGTCGTCGCACAGCAGCTCGCCCGCACCCACGACGCCGTCGTCGCCCTCGGTGTGGTCATCCGTGGCGGCACCCCGCACTTCGAGTACGTGTGCGACGCCGTCACCTACGGCCTGACCCGGGTGTCGCTCGACGAGAGCACCCCGGTCGGCAACGGTGTGCTCACCACGGACACCGAGCAGCAGGCCCGCGACCGGGCCGGCCTGCCCGGCTCTGCCGAGGACAAGGGCGGCCAGGCCTGCGCCGCCGCGCTCGACACCGCCGTGACCCTGCGGCGGCTGCGAGGGGCGTCGAATTGACCGACACCGGGACCGGCTGGGATCTCGAGGTTCACCCGGCGAAGATGCGCCGCTGGGTGATCGCCGGGGCGGCCGTGGTGTTCGCCCTGCACGTCTTCGTGGCACTGGTGCTCCGCGCCGGTGGCGACACCGGCGTGCACCTGCGGCTCGCCGACCAGATCGCCATCCTCGTCATCGGTGTCGCGCTCTCCGGCGCGATCCTGCTGTTCACCCGGCCGCGGCTGCGCGCCGGGGCGGACGGGGTGGCCGTCCGCAATGTCGTCGCCGAGCGGCTGATCCCGTGGCAGGACGTCCGCGGCCTGTACTACGACCACGACGCGCCCTGGGCCCGTCTGGAACTGCCGTTCGACGAGTACGTGCCCGTCGTCGCCATCCAGTCGCGCGACGGGGAGGCTGCGGTGGCCGCCCTCGAGCGGTTCCGGCAGCTCGAGGCCCGCTACGCCCCGGCCGGCGGGACACCCACCACCGACGACGGCAGCGGCGTCGGGGGCGACGACTAGCCTGGACCCGTGCCCGACCCCTCGACATACCGCCCCGCCCCCGGCACCATCCCCACGGAGCCGGGGGTGTACAAATTCCGCGACCCCCACGGCCGGGTCGTCTACGTCGGCAAGGCCAAGAGCCTGCGCTCACGCCTGAACTCCTATTTCGCCGACATCGCCTCGCTGCACCCGCGTACCCGGCAGATGGTCACCACCGCGGGCAGCGTCGAGTGGACGGTGGTGCGCACCGAGGTCGAGGCGCTCCAGCTCGAGTACAACTGGATCAAGGAGTTCGATCCGCGGTTCAACGTCCGCTACCGCGACGACAAGACCTACCCGGTGCTCGCGGTCACCCTCGACGAGGAGTATCCGCGACTGTTCGTCTACCGCGGCCCGCGCCGCAAGGGCGTGCGCTATTTCGGTCCATACTCCCACGCGTGGGCGATCCGCGAGACCCTCGACCTGCTGCTGCGGGTGTTCCCGTCGCGCACCTGCTCGGCCGGGGTGTTCAAGCGGCACACCCAGATGGACCGGCCCTGCCTGCTCGGCTACATCGACAAGTGCTCGGCGCCGTGCGTCGGGCGCGTCTCCGCCGCGGAGCACCGCCGCATTGTCGAGGACTTCTGCGACTTCCTCGCCGGCCGCACGGACCGCCTCGTCCGCGACGTGGAGAAACGGATGCAGGCTGCCGCCGAGGAACTGGACTTCGAGGCCGCGGCGCGGCTGCGCGACGACCTCGGCGCGCTGCGCAAGGCCCTCGAGAAGCAGGCCGTGGTGCTCGGCGACGGCACCGACGCCGACCTCGTCGCCTTCGCCACCGACGACCTCGAGGTGGCGGTGCAGGTCTTCCACGTCCGCGGCGGGCGCGTGCGGGGTCAGCGCGGTTGGGTCGTCGAGAAGTCGGGAGACGTCCTCGACCGCCCCGAGGATCGCGACACTCCGCCGGAGACCGACGCAGCCGGTGCCGGTGCAGCCGGTGCCGACGCCGAGGAGACGTCACTGCTCGTCGAGCAGTTCCTCACCCAGTTCTACGGCGAGGAGGCCGCCCTCGACACCGGGGACGACACCGCGAGCGAGACCAGCGCGGTGCCCCGCGAGGTGCTCGTGCCCGCCCTGCCGCCGGACCCGGAGGAGATGAGTCGGTGGCTCGCCGGCCTGCGCGGTGGACCGGTCCGGCTGCGGGTGCCGCAGCGCGGCGACAAGAAGGCCCTCGCCGAGACCGTCGAACGCAACGCGAAAGAGGCTCTCGCCCAGCATAAACTGCGCCGCGCGGGTGACTTCAACGCCCGCTCCGCGGCCCTGCAGGGCATCCAGGAGGCCCTCGACCTCGACACCGCGCCGCTGCGCATCGAGTGCGTCGACATCAGTCACGTGCAGGGCACCGACGTCGTCGCCTCGCTCGTCGTGTTCGAGGACGGATTGCCCCGCAAGTCGGACTACCGCCACTACGCGATCAAGGAGGCCGCCGGCGACGGACACAGCGACGACGTCGCCTCCATCGCCGAGGTGACCCGGCGCCGCTTCCTGCGCCACAACCGCGACCTCGCCTCGGAGACCAACGGGGGCGACCTCGCTCCCGCGGCCGCGCTCGACCCCGCCACGGGCCGGCCCCGCCGGTTCGCCTACCCACCGAACCTGTTCGTCGTCGACGGCGGGGCCCCGCAGGTCGCGGCCGCCGCGGGGGTACTCGAGGAGCTCGGTGTCACCGACGTCGCGGTCGTCGGACTCGCCAAGCGACTCGAGGAGGTGTGGGTGCCGGGGGAGGAGGACCCGGTGATCCTGCCGCGCACCAGTGAGTCGCTGTTCCTTCTGCAGCGCATCCGCGACGAGGCGCACCGCTTCGCGATCACCTACCACCGCAGCAAGCGGTCCAAGCGGATGACGGCCTCCGCCCTCGACGGCGTGCCCGGCCTCGGTCCCACCCGCCGCAAGGCGCTCGTCACCCATTTCGGGTCCGTCGCCCGGTTGCGGGAGGCGAGCATCGAGGAGATCACCGCCGTGCCGGGGATCGGCCGGGTCACCGCCCGCGCCGTGCTCGACGCGCTGCGCGGCCCCGAAGCCGGGGTCGCGGATGCAGGCGACACGCCGGTGGGCGATGATGGCTCCGTCGGCGTGTCGGGAGTACGAGCGGAGTCTGAACAGTGACCGGAACGAGTCGGATCCCCGAGGCAACGGGCGCGAACGACGGGCAGCGCGCTGCTGAACAGGATGCGCAGCGCGCCGCGGAGGTCATCGTGGTCACCGGCCTGTCCGGCGCGGGCCTGAGCACCGCGGCCACCGCCCTCGAGGACCTCGGGTGGTACGTGGTCGAGAACCTGCCCCCGCAGCTGGTGTCGTCGATGATCGACCTCGCCGTGCAGGCTCGGCCGCCCCTGCAGCGCCTCGCCGTCGTGATGGATGTGCGCAGCCGGCTGTTCACCGGCGACCTCGAACGGGTCGTCGTCGACCTCGCATCGCGGCCGGTGCGGACCCGCGTGCTGTTCCTCGAGGCCACCGACCAGGTGCTCGTGCGGCGCTTCGAGCAGGTGCGACGCAGCCACCCGCTGCAGGCCGACACCGCCGACCGCACCCTTTCGCGCGGCATTGCCGTCGAACGGGCCCAGCTCGCACCCATCAAGGGCGCCGCCGACCTGGTCATCGACACCTCGGCGCTGTCCGGTCCGGAACTGCGCCGCAAGATCGAGGCGGCCTTCGGTGACGCAGGTTCCGACACCATCCAGGTCACCGTCGAGTCCTTCGGATTCAAGTACGGCCTGCCGATGGACTCCGATCTCGTCTGCGACGTGCGGTTCCTGCCCAATCCCCACTGGATCGCCGAACTGCGCCCGCACACCGGGCAGGACGCCGCGGTCCGCGACTATGTACTCTCCCGCGACGGTGCCGAGGAGTATCTCGCCACCTACCATCGGCTGCTCGATCTGACAGCGGCCGGTTACCGTCGGGAGGGGAAGCGTTACATGACGATCGCGGTCGGATGCACCGGAGGAAAGCACCGCAGCGTGGCGATGGCGGAGGCGCTCGCCGCCAGACTCGAACGCGAACCCGACCTCACGGTGAACGTCGTCCACCGGGACCTGGGGCGCGAGTGAGCACGCCGGCGTCCCCGAACCCCGCCGAGACCCCGACCGAGACGACCCGCCCCGACCCGGCGATCGTGGCCCTCGGCGGCGGTCACGGCCTGTACGCGACCCTCAGCGCCGTCCGGCGGCTCAGCGAGAAGGTCACCGCGGTGGTCACCGTCGCCGACGACGGTGGTTCTTCCGGCCGGCTGCGCGCCGAACTCGGCGTCGTACCGCCCGGCGACCTGCGGATGGCGCTGTCGGCGCTGTCCGGTGAGGCCGTCGAACAGCAGGTGTGGACCGAGACCGTCCAGCACCGCTTCGGCGGCACCGGCGCCCTGGCCGGACACTCGGTCGGCAACCTGATCCTCGCCGGGCTCACCGAGGTCACCGGCGACATCGTCACCGCCCTCGACATGCTCGGGCGGGTCCTCGACGTGCGCGGCCGGGTACTGCCCATGTCCCCGATCCCGCTCGACATCGAGGCCGACGTGTCGGGTCTGGAATCGGATCCGCGGGTGAGCCGCTGCATCCGCGGGCAGGTCGCCGTCGCGACCACCCCCGGCAAGGTGCGCCGGGTGCGTCTGATCCCCGCCGATCCACCGGCCTGCACGCCCGCGCTCGACGCCGTGTGCGAGGCCGACCTCGTCGTGCTCGGACCCGGATCGTGGTTCTCCAGCGTCATCCCGCACGTCCTCGTCCCCGATCTGCACGAGGCGCTGCTGCACACGAAGGCTCTGAAGGTGCTCGTGCTCAACCTCGCCGCCGAACCGGGGGAGACCGCCGGATTCTCGGCCGAACGGCACCTGCACGTTCTCGCGCAGCACGCCCCCGATTTCCGGGTGGACCATGTCGTGGTGGATGCTGCCTCGGTACCGGAGGGCAGCGAACGCGAGCACCTGTGCCGCTCCGCGGCGCGGTTCGGCGCGCAGGCGTCGTTCGTCGACGTCGCCGAGACCGGTACCCATCGACACGACCCCGCCAAGTTGGCGGTGGCACTGGAAACATGTCTGTCCTCCCGCGCAGGGCTCGCCGCTGCGCGTGGGGACGGAAGGGAGATCGTCTCGTGGCTATGACAGCGGAGGTCAAGGACGAGCTGAGCCGGTTGTCGGTCACCCGGACCAGCAACCGGCGGGCCGAGGTGTCCGCGCTTCTGCGCTTCGCCGGCGGTCTGCACATCGTCGCCGGCCGCGTCGTCGTCGAGGCCGAGGTCGACCTCGGGTCGATCGCCCGCCGCCTGCGCCGCGAGATCTTCGAGCTGTACAACCTCCAGGCCGAGATCCAGGTCCTCGGTGCCAGTGGACTGCGGAAGAACTCCCGCTACGTGATCCGCGTCGCCAAGGACGGCGAGGCCCTCGCCCGGCAGACCGGTCTGCTCGACGGCCGCGGCCGTCCTGTGCGGGGCCTGCCCGCACAGGTGGTCGGCGGCAGTGTCTCCGACGCCGCCGCGGCCTGGCGCGGCGCCTTCCTCGCGCACGGTTCGCTCACCGAACCCGGCCGCTCCTCGGCGCTCGAGGTCAGCTGCCCCGGCCCGGAGGCGGCGCTCGCCCTCGTCGGTGCGGCCCGCCGCCTCGGCGTCACCGCCAAGGCCCGCGAGGTGCGCGGCGCCGACCGCGTCGTCATCCGCGACGGCGAGGCCATCGGTGCGCTGCTCACCCACATGGGAGCCCAGGACACGCGACTGGTGTGGGAGGAACGGCGCATGCGCCGCGAGGTGCGCGCGACCGCGAACCGGCTCGCGAACTTCGACGACGCCAACCTGCGCCGCTCCGCGCGGGCGGCCGTCGCCGCGGCGGCGCGCGTCGAACGCGCCCTCGAGATCCTCGGCTCCGACGTGCCCGACCATCTCGCCGCCGCCGGGGCGCTGCGGGTGCAGCACCGCCAGGCGTCGCTCGAGGAACTCGGGCAGCTCGCGGATCCCCCGATGACCAAGGACGCCGTCGCCGGACGCATCCGGCGGCTGCTGTCGATGGCCGACCGGCGGGCGAAGGAACTGGGTGTCCCCGATACCGAGTCGGCGGTGACCGCCGAGTTGCTGGACGACGCCTAGAGGCGCAGGCTGGGAGCGGAGTTCCGCAGCAACAGGGCGGCTCTCCGATAGCTCCCCCATGGAGGGGTCCCTGCACATTAGGGTGGGGGCCACGAGCACCACCATCCGATACTGCGCAAAGGAGCATCATTGTGACTGTCCGCGTAGGCGTGAACGGATTCGGCCGCATCGGGCGCAACTTCTTCCGGGCGGTGGAGGCACAGAAGGCGCTCGGCGCCACCGACATCGAGGTCGTCGCCGTCAACGATCTCACCGACAACGACACTCTCGCAACGCTCCTGAAATACGACTCGATCCTCGGTCGCCTCGACGAGGACGTGCGCGCGGACGGCGAGGACATCATCGTCGGCGACCGCAGGATCAAGGCCCTGTCGATCAAGGACGGCCCCGCCGCCCTGCCGTGGGGTGAACTGGGAGTCGACGTCGTCGTCGAGTCCACCGGCATCTTCACCGACGCCGCCAAGGCGAAGGGCCATCTCGACGCCGGTGCCCGCAAGGTCGTCATCTCCGCGCCCGCCAAGGGCGAGGACATCACCATCGTCATGGGCGTCAACGACGACAGGTACGACGGCTCGCAGAACATCATCTCCAATGCCTCCTGCACCACGAACTGCCTCGGCCCGCTCGCCAAGGTGCTCAACGACGAGTTCGGCATCGTGCGCGGCCTGATGACCACCGTCCATGCCTACACGCAGGACCAGAACCTGCAGGACGGTCCGCACAAGGATCTACGCCGGGCCCGTGCCGCCGCGTTGAACATCGTCCCGACCGGCACCGGTGCGGCCAAGGCCATCGGCCTGGTCCTGCCCGAGCTCCAGGGCAAGCTCGACGGATACGCGCTGCGCGTGCCGGTCCCGACCGGCTCGGTCACCGATCTGACCGCGACCCTGGCGAAGCAGGCCACCGTCGACGAGGTCAACGCCGCGTTCGAGGCCGCCGCCGAGGGGCCGCTCAAGGGCCTGCTGAAGTACAACACCGACCCGATCGTGTCCTCCGACATCGTCACCGACCCGCATTCGACGATCTTCGATGCGCCGCTCACCCGGAGCATCGACGATCAGGTGAAGGTCGTGGCCTGGTACGACAACGAGTGGGGATACTCGAACCGCCTCGTCGACCTCATCGGACTGGTCGGCGAGTCGCTCTGAAAAACAACACACACCGAACAGGACCTCCGAATAGTGGCAGTACAGACTCTGAAGGATCTTCTCGACGCCGGCGTCGAGGGCCGTGGCGTGCTGGTGCGCTCCGACCTCAACGTGCCCCTCGACGGCTCGACGATCACCGATCCCGGCCGCATCCTCGCGTCCGCACCGACGATCCGGACGCTGGCCGAGGCCGGCGCGAAGGTCGTCGTCACCGCGCATCTCGGCCGCCCCAAGGGCGAGCCGGATCCGAAGTTCTCGCTCGCGCCCGTCGCCGCGAAGCTCGGTGAGGTGCTCGGCCGCAACGTTCAGCTCGCCGGCGACGTCGTCGGGCAGGACGCCCTGGCCCGGTCCGAGGGCCTGACCGACGGCGACATCCTCCTGCTCGAGAACGTCCGCTTCGATCCGCGCGAGACCAGCAAGGACGAGGCGGAGCGCCAGGCCCTCGCCCGCGAGCTCGTCGAGCTCGTCGGTGAGGACGGCGCGTTCGTCTCCGACGGTTTCGGTGTGGTGCACCGCGCACAGGCCTCGGTCTACGACGTGGCGAAGCTGCTCCCGCACTACGCGGGTGGTCTCGTCGCTGCGGAGGTCGACGTGCTCGCCAAGCTCACCACCGACCCCGAGCGTCCCTACGCCGTGGTGCTCGGCGGCTCGAAGGTCTCCGACAAGCTCGGGGTCATCGAGGCGCTCGCCCCCAAGGTCGACACGCTCGTCATCGGTGGCGGCATGTGCTTCACCTTCCTTGCGGCCCAGGGCTACCCGGTCGGCACCTCGCTGCTCGAGGAGTCGATGATCGACACCTGCAAGCAGCTGCTCGAGCAGTTCGCCGACGTCATCCACATCCCGCAGGACGTGGTGGTCGCCGACAGGTTCGCCGCCGATGCACAGTCGCAGACCGTTGCGGCCGACGCCATCCCGGACGGATGGATGGGCCTCGACATCGGACCGGAGTCGGTGCAACGGTTCGCCTCGCTGCTCGGCTCGGCGAAGACGATCTTCTGGAACGGCCCGATGGGCGTGTTCGAGTTCGACGCCTTCGCGGCCGGCACCAAGGGCGTCGCCGAGGCCATCATCGAGGCCACCGGCAAGGGCGCGTTCAGCGTCGTCGGCGGTGGCGACTCCGCGGCGGCCGTGCGGTCGCTCGGACTCGGTGAGGACGGCTTCTCGCACATCTCCACCGGCGGCGGTGCCTCCCTCGAGTACCTCGAGGGCAAGGAACTGCCCGGCATCGCGGTGCTGGAGGGCTGACGGGAATGGCGCGCAAGCCGCTCATCGCGGGCAACTGGAAGATGAACCTCAACCATCTCGAGGCCATCGCTCTGGTGCAGAAGATCGCGTACACCCTGCCCGAGAAGTACCTCGAGAAGGTCGACGTGACGGTTCTCCCGCCGTTCACCGACCTGCGGTCGGTGCAGACCCTGGTCGAGGGCGACAAGCTGGGCCTGACCTACGGTGCGCAGGACCTGTCGGTCCACGACTCGGGGGCCTACACCGGGGAGATCTCCGGTGCGATGCTCGCCAAGCTCGGCTGCACCTTCGTGGTGGTCGGGCACTCCGAGCGGCGCACGCTGCACGGCGAGACCGACGAGACCGTCCGCGACAAGGCCAAGGCCGCCCTGCGCCACGGGCTCACCCCGATCGTGTGCATCGGCGAGGGCCTCGACGTCCGTGAGGCGGGCGACCACGTCGCGTACAACGTCGAGCAGCTGAAGAACTCGCTCGCCGGACTGTCCGCCGACGAGATCGCGAAGATCGTCGTCGCGTACGAGCCGGTCTGGGCCATCGGCACCGGCAAGGTCGCCTCGGCGGCCGACGCCCAGGAGGTGTGCGCCGCGGTGCGCGCCACCCTCGCCGAGATCGCCTCCGAGGACGTCGCGGCTTCGGTCCGCGTCCTGTACGGCGGATCGGTCAACGCCAAGAACGTCGGCGAGCTCATCGCTCAGCCCGACATCGACGGTGGCCTCGTCGGTGGGGCCTCCCTCAAGGCCGACGAGTTCGCCCAGCTGTCGGCGATCGCCGCAGGCGGTCCGCTGCTCTAGCGGACACGGGGCACCGCCCGTGGGGCGCAGGATCCGAATGGTCCTGCGCCCCACGGCATTTCGAACAACGATCGATTGCGAACCGGGAGAACCGGACGAGAGGACGACGTGAGCACGGGAACCACCGGGACGAGACCGACACCGGACCTGCGCACCACCGTCCTCGGGTTGCTGGCCCTGCTGCTCGTCGCCGCGTGCCTGCGCCCGGCGATCACCGGCGTCGGCCCGCTCCTCGACGGGATCGGCGCCGACACCGGCCTCGGCAGTACCGGCCTCGGTCTGCTCGGCGCCGTCCCTCTGCTGTGCTTCGCCGGTGTCTCACCCTGGATCCACCGTCCCGCCGTGCGTTTCGGGGTGCACCGCACCGTGCTCGTCGCGATGCTCGTGCTCACCGCCGGGATCGTGCTGCGCTCGGTACCCGGCACGCCGTGGCTGTGGCTCGGCACCGTCGCGATCGGCTGCGGGATCGGCGTCGGCAACGTGCTGCTGCCCGCCGTCGTCAAACGCGACTACGCCGACCGCCTCGCGACCGTCACCGGTGTGTACTCGTCGGTGACCACCGGGGCCGCCGGCCTGGGCTCCGGCGTCGCCGTCCCGCTCGCCGTGGCCACCGGCGACTGGCGTCTCGCCCTCGCCGCGTGGGCACTGGTCTCCCTGCTCGCCGCCGGGGTGTGGGCCTGGCGGAGCCGGCTCGTGCCCACCCCGCCCGTCCCGGTGCCCACCGCGGGTGCGCCCGCCGAACGCTCCATGTGGCGGTCCCCGCTGGCCTGGCAGGTCACCGCGTTCATGGGTCTGCAGTCGACCACCTTCTACCTGCTGGTCACCTGGTTGCCGTCGATCGAGCAGGCTCTCGGCGTCGACCGCGTCGCCGCCGGCTGGCACCTGTCGCTGTACCAGGTGATCGGCATCGGATCCGGTCTCGCCGCGACCGCCGCGATGGGCCGCCGGCGCCGCCACAGCGCGCTCATCGCGGGCAACGCCGCCGCCCTCGCCGTCGCGATGGGGGGCATGCTCGTCGCTCCGGGTGCGGTCCTGCTGTGGGTCCTCCTCGCGGGCGTCAGCAGCGGCGCGAGTTTCGTGCTGGCCCTGTCGCTGTTCGGGCTGCGCACCCGCACCGTCGCCCAGACCGCCCGGCTGTCCGGCATGGCCCAGGCGGTCGGCTACCTCCTCGCCGCCACCGGACCGTTCGCCGCCGGTGTGCTCGTCGACCTCACCGGCTCCTGGACACCCGCCCTGCTCCTCGTCGCCGCCTGCGCGATCGCGATGGCGATCGTCGGAGCGTTCGCCGGCCGCGACCGGTACACCCACGGCGTCGCATCCCGCTGACCGGGTAAGCTGACGCCGACGTCATCCACCATCGAAGGACACCGAACGCCGACATGGAACTGTTCCTGGACATCCTGCTGATCGTCACCAGCCTGCTGCTGATCCTGCTGGTGCTGCTGCACCGCGGTAAGGGCGGTGGCCTGTCCAGCCTGTTCGGTGGCGGTGTCCAGTCCAGCCTGTCCGGGTCCACGGTCGCCGAGAAGAACCTCGACCGGCTCACCGTCTTCGTCGGTCTGGTCTGGGTGATCTCGATCGTCGGCATCGCCCTGCAGATCAAGTACAGCTGACCGTCACGACCGGTGGGTGAGCGGCCGTTCCGGTCGCATATCCGCCCGGCGCCACCGATACTGGCGGCATGACGGACACCGTGCCCGCATCCGCCACCGAACCCCTCCGCGAGGACATCCGGCTGCTCGGAGGAATCCTGGGGCGGGTCGTCCGCGACCAGGCGGGCGAGGAGATCTTCGACCTCGTAGAGACCGCCCGCGTCACGAGCTTCGCCATCCGCCGCTCCGAGACGGACCG
>Ga0182741_1002912_pt1 | contig 19020 bp, 16 predicted proteins | sample eDN5th37CBELigOP_FD_128874 | JGI IMG/M metagenome (GOLD analysis project Ga0182741, IMG submission 128874) | Enriched Organic Plus compost microbial communities from Emeryville, California, USA - eDNA 5th pass 37_C BE-Lig OP (version 2) (version 2) ... | reverse complement strand
GAGCCAGCACGAGGTTCGCAAGCTGATCGCTGGCCCGACGGTTTTCATCTGCGATGAATGCGTCGAGCTCTGCATGGACATCATCCGCGAGGAGTCGAAATCGTCTCTCGTGAAGTCCCGGGATGGCGTGCCCACCCCGAAGGAAATCAGCCGCGTTCTGGACGACTACGTGATCGGCCAGGAGCACGCCAAGAAGGTGCTCTCGGTCGCGGTCCATAACCATTACAAGCGCCTGGCCCACGCCACGAAGCACAACGACGTGGAGCTGGCGAAGTCGAACATCCTGCTGATCGGTCCGACCGGCTCGGGCAAGACCCTGCTCGCGCAGACGCTCGCCCGCATCCTGGACGTTCCATTCACCATGGCCGACGCTACGACCCTGACGGAAGCCGGCTATGTGGGTGAGGATGTCGAAAACATCATCCTCAAACTGCTCCAGGCCTCCGACTACAACGTCGAGCGGGCGCAGCGCGGCATCGTCTATATCGACGAGATCGATAAGATCTCCCGCAAGTCCGACAACCCGTCGATCACCCGCGACGTGTCGGGCGAGGGCGTCCAGCAGGCGCTCCTGAAGATCATGGAAGGCACCGTGGCGTCCGTGCCGCCGCAGGGCGGCCGTAAGCACCCGCAGCAGGAGTTCCTGCAGGTCGACACCACCAACATCCTGTTCATCTGCGGCGGCGCCTTCGCCGGGCTCGAGCGGATCATCGCCGGCCGCGGCAAGGGTACCTCCATCGGCTTCGGAGCGAGCGTGAGCGCGCCGGACGACCGCCGCACGGGCGAGATCTTCCGTGAGGTGGAGCCGGAGGATCTGCTGAAGTTCGGCCTCATCCCCGAGTTCGTCGGCCGTCTGCCGGTTCTGGCGACCCTGGAGGACCTCGACGAGGACGCTCTCAAGAAGATCCTGCAGGAGCCCAAGAACGCGCTCGTGAAGCAGTATCAGCGTCTCTTCGAGATGGAGAACGTGCAGCTCACCTTCCAGGAGGAGGCGCTCACCCTGATCGCCCGCAAGGCGATCGAGCGGAAGACGGGCGCCCGCGGCCTGCGCTCCATCATGGAGGGCATCCTGCTGGAAACCATGTACGATCTACCTGGCCTCGATTCCGTCGAGCAGGTGGTCATCGGTCCCGAGGTGGTGGAGGGCAAGGCCAAGCCGCTCTTCATCCACGGCGACCGCAGCGACCAGACTGCGAGCGCCAGCGCCTAACCGTCCCTGGGGTGGTCCATGATCCGAAGCGTTGCGGGAACAGTTCTTGAAACACTGCATCCGCAACGCCACATACTTTCTTGCGTGGTGGTTGTCCGCTCATTCCCCGAGGGATGGCGCCACGTACCGGATGCAGCCCATACAATAAGCCTGAGCATCCCGGTATCCCGTCCGAGAACCAGCTTGTTCGAGGGGCCCTCCGGACGTATTCAAAAGGATGTTGTCTCATGACACAGTCGAAGCCACGTCAGCCTGTCATCCCGGGCTCGACCGGAACCTACGCGGTTCTGCCTCTTCGCGACATCGTCGTCTTCCCGCACATGATCGTGCCGCTCTTCGTCGGCCGCGAGAAGTCGATCCGCGCGCTTGAGGAAGTGGTCAAGAACGACCGGCATATCCTGCTCGCGACGCAGATCGATGCGACCGATGACGATCCGTCTGCGGACGCGATCTACAAGGTCGGTACGCTCGCCAACGTGCTCCAGCTCCTGAAGCTGCCCGACGGCACCGTGAAGGTGCTCGTTGAAGGCGCAAGCCGGGCGCAGGTGAAGGGCTATGTCCGCACCGACGAGTATTACGAGGCCGAGGCCGAGGTGCTTCCCGATTCGCTCGGTGACCAGATCGAGGCCGAGGCGCTGGCCCGCTCGGTGGTGGCCGAGTTCGAGAATTACGTGAAGCTCAACAAGAAGGTTTCGCCGGAGGTCGTCTCCGCCGTGACCCAGATCGACGAGCCGGCGAAGCTCGCCGACACCATCGCATCGCACCTTGCCATCAAGATCGCCGACAAGCAGGCGATCCTCGAGACGCCGACCGTTGCGCAGCGCCTCGAGAAGGTGCTCGGCATGATGGAGAGCGAGATCTCCGTCCTGCAGGTGGAGAAGCGCATTCGCACCCGCGTGAAGCGTCAGATGGAGAAGACGCAGCGCGAGTACTACCTCAACGAGCAGATGAAGGCGATCCAGAAGGAGCTCGGCGACGACGAAGGTCGCGACGAGCTGGCCGAGCTCGAAGAGAAAATCGAGAAGACCAAGTTCACGAAGGAGGCCCGCGAAAAGGCCCTCGGCGAGCTGAAGAAGCTCCGCCAGATGTCGCCGATGTCCGCGGAAGCGACCGTCGTGCGCAACTATCTCGACTGGCTGCTCGGCATTCCGTGGGGCCGCCGCTCGAAGGTGAAGAAGGACCTGAAGGCCGCCCAGGATATCCTGGACTCGGATCACTACGGTCTGGACAAGGTCAAGGAGCGCATCGTCGAGTATCTGGCCGTGCAGCAGCGTGCCAACAAGCTCACGGGTCCGATCCTCTGCCTCGTCGGTCCTCCCGGCGTGGGTAAGACCTCGCTCGGCAAGTCGATCGCCAAGGCCACGGGCCGCGAGTTCGTCCGCATGTCGCTCGGCGGCGTCCGCGACGAGTCCGAGATCCGCGGTCACCGCCGGACCTATATCGGCTCGATGCCCGGCAAGATCATCCAGTCGATGCGCAAGGCCAAGACGTCCAACCCGCTCATCCTCCTCGACGAGATCGACAAGATGGGCATGGACTTCCGCGGCGATCCGTCGGCGGCTCTGCTGGAGGTTCTCGACCCCGAGCAGAACAGCACGTTCAACGACCATTACCTGGAGGTCGACTATGATCTCTCCAACGTGATGTTCGTGACGACGGCGAACACGCTCAACATTCCCGGTCCGCTGCTCGACCGAATGGAGGTGATCCGCATCGCGGGTTACACCGAGGAAGAGAAGGCCGAGATCGCCCGCACGCACCTGATCCCGTCGTCCATGCAGAAGCATGGCCTGCAGGAGAAGGAGTGGAAGATCAACGACGATGCCCTGCTCATGTTGATCCGCCGCTACACCCGTGAGGCGGGCGTGCGTAACCTGGAGCGCGAACTCAACAACCTCATCCGCAAGGCGGTGAAGGAGATCCTTCTGTCGAAGGTGCCGTCGGTCGAGGTCACCACGGAAAACCTGCCGGACTTCCTTGGTCCCCCGCGGTATCGCTACGGCGAGGCGGAGACGGAGGATTCGGTCGGTACGGTCACCGGTCTTGCCTGGACCGAGGTGGGCGGCGAGCTGCTCACCATCGAAGGCATCGCCATGCCGGGCAAGGGCAAGATGACCGTCACGGGCAACCTGCGCGACGTGATGAAGGAATCGATCTCGGCGGCGGCGTCCTATGTCCGCGCCCGGGCGGTGGCCTTCGGCGTCGAGCCGCCGCTGTTCGACCGCCGCGACATCCACGTGCACGTGCCGGAAGGCGCGACGCCGAAGGATGGTCCCTCCGCCGGTATCGCGATGGCGACCGCCATCGTCTCCGTGATCACGGGGATCCCGGTGCGCCGCGACATCGCCATGACGGGCGAGGTCACGCTGCGGGGCAGGGTGCTTCCCATTGGCGGGTTGAAGGAGAAGCTCCTCGCGGCTCTCCGCGGCGGCATCAAGAAGGTCTTGATCCCCGAGGAGAACGCCAAGGACCTCGTCGACATCCCGGCGAGCGTGAAGAACGGTCTCGAGATCGTCCCGGTCTCCACCATGGATCAGGTTCTCCAGCATGCCCTCGTGCGCATGCCCGAGCCGATCGAATGGGATGAGGCTTCGGAACTCAAGAACCCGAAGCCGGGCGTCGAGGACGACGCCGCCGGCGTGGTGGCGCACTAGGCATCTGACGCTGCGTTAAGCCAATCAAGGCCCCCGGATGGCAAATCCGGGGGCTTTTTTTCGTAAGAATCCGTAGAAAATGGCTTATTTCCGGCAATTTGGGGTTGCTTACGGTTCAGCTTTAGGCCACACGAATGCTCCCTGAAACGGTGATACATCGATAACATCGCCGTGATCACTGGAGGATATATAATGAACAAAGGCGAGCTCGTTGCTGCCGTCGCCGACAAGGTCGGTCTTTCCCGTGGCCAGGCTGGTGAGGCGATCGACGCCGCCATCGAGGCGATCACCGGCGCTCTCAAGAATGGCGACGAAGTGAAGATCGTTGGCTTCGGCACGTTCGTCGTGACCAACCGCGCGGCCGGCGAAGCCCGTAACCCGCGGACCGGCGAAAAGGTGAAGGTTCCGGCTTCCAAGACGCCGAAGTTCCGCGCCGGCGCGGGCCTGAAGGACGCCGTCAACGCGAAGTAATAGCGGCTTTCAAGCGGCATTCGCATTCGAGAGAGGCCAACACGCTTGCGTTGTTGGCCTTCTCTTTTTATGTCAGGCCCATCGGAAGGGCTGGAAACATCCGCAGCTTCTGATATGACGCATGCTCCTCCGGCGAGGATTCCCGGAGGGCGCGCAAAAGGGCGGTTAGCTCAGCTGGTAGAGCATCGGTTTTACACACCGCAGGTCGGGGGTTCGATCCCCTCACCGCCCACCATCGCCACCGATCGAGATCACCGCCAGGCAGGCATCAGTCCTCGTCCTCGTCGTCCTCCGCGATCCGGTCGAGAACCTTTTCAGGGGCCACGTGCCTCTCCAGCTCCCTGAGACTGGGATCCTGTGCCTCTTCCACGCCGAGCCGCTCCGCAATCGCGATGACCAGGGTCAGAAGCCGCGTGATTTCATGCTCCGAGAGCAGGTTCGTCTGAAGATCGAGTTCGTCGCGCCGGTTGGCCTCGGCCGCGGCCCGGTTCTGGCTGATGAGCACGAAGGTGGACAGGAAGATCGCCTCGACAGAGGCGATCGTCGCGAGGATCACGAAGGTGGGATCGAAAGCGCTCAGGCCGGGAACGAGCCCGGTATTGATGGCGACCCAGCCCCCGACGAGGGCCAGGTGCAGGTACACGAAGAGCATGCTGCCGCTGAAGCGCGTGACGGTATCGGCAATGCGGTCCTGGACGCCTGCCTGGTTTGCTTCGTGAGTTCGCTTGTCGTGCAGCACATTGATGTTGCGCTCGAGCACGGAGGCAAAGTTCCCTGGCTGCAAGGCCCCCGTGCTCGGGCTGACCCGCCTGTGCTCGTGCTTGCGATCCGCCACAATCCGTTCCTTCAGCTCACATCGGCAGGACAAGAACGGCTGGTGCCGCGAAGAGTTCGGCAAAGTTGCCGTGGGGTAGGGGGTTGAGGTGGAACGACGCACCCCCGCAACAAGCCGGGAGATCGATTGTTGAAAGCAAATTCCTCCCGAGACGCTCCTGCAACTTGCCCGCTCCACCGTGTGGAGCGGGCTTTTTCGAGCTTACGGTGCGCTTCACCGCATCGTCTTTTCCATCTCCTCGAGCAGAGCGATGTGCTCCCGAATGTGGCCGCGCGCCATCTTGGCGACATTCACATGTTCGCGGTTCTGGGCGTTGGACTGGAGATAGCGCTCCTGCACCTGCAGAAGGTCGCGGTGGCCCTGGAGCTGGGCCTGAAGGTAGGCGCGGTCGAAGTCGGGCCCGGCCGGCTGGCTCTCCAGCTTCTGCATCATGTCGCGCGTGGACGCGTCCATCTGCATGGATCCCTGCATGGTCGCGCCGGATTGTCCCGTCGCCGCGGTTGCGGCTGGATCCATCATGGAGCGCAGCACCTCCGCCAGGGTGGTCTGTTCCTGCACCTCGAAATTGGCGAAGCGCTTGAGGCCCTCGTTGCGCGCCTTGTTCAGGGCGATGCGGCTTGATTCCATGGCCACCATGCCGAGTTGCATGGTCTGCTGCATGTGTTCCATGTCGGCTTGGGTCATCTGGCCGCCGGTCCGGTTCATGCCGGAGGTTCCGGGCGTGGAGGAGGACGCTCCGCCGGTTTGAGCAAGGACAGAGGGGGCGACAAAGGCGGCGGCCAGGCCGCTGAGGAGGAGCAAACGACGATCCATAGGATTCTCCTGGGATTGACGGCGGCCGCGACACGCCGGGACTGGCGCTCGACTCTGGGCTGCCGCTGATGGCGCGAACGCCGGCTGAATGGCTTGGTTTCAGCGTGGCCACAGGAAGGCGCCTAAATATTTGCCGGTCGGGTCGGCCGCAGGCCCTCATGTGCATTTCGGCCCGATTCCTGCCGAAAGTGCATTTCAGGGCTTGCGAAGCGCGGCTTCGGGAGCTAATTGACACTGGCCGTCACGGCACGTCGGAGCGTAGCGCAGCCCGGTTAGCGCACTAGTCTGGGGGACTAGGGGTCGTGGGTTCAAATCCCGCCGCTCCGACCATTCTTTTCTGAGGTTTGAGCCCGACAGGGCCCCTCGAATTCCTCGCTTAAAGCTCAGCTTCGAGGCCATGCGGCGCGCATCCTGGATGCGCGGTCCATCTGCTTGATGCGGTGCCTCCCGTCCCGTTCAGACGTAGTAAAACGAGACCCTTCGTCCCTGGACTTCCTGAATCTCGACATCCATTCCATAGACCTCGCGGATCACGTCGCTCGTCATGATGTCCTCGGGCGTGCCATGCCGGACGACGGCGCCGTCGCGCATGGCCACGATGTAATCCGAGTAGCAGGACGCGAAATTGATGTCGTGCAGGACAAGAACGATCGTCTTGTCCAGGGCGTCTGCCGCCTCTCGAAGCAGCTTCATCATGCCGACGGCATGCTTCATGTCGAGATTGTTCAGGGGTTCGTCGAAGAGGACGTAGTCCGTATCCTGGCAGAGCACCATGGCGACGTACGCACGCTGGCGCTGCCCGCCGGAGAGTTCGTCGAGAAAGCGGTCAGCGAGGGCTTCAAGGCCGAGGAATTCGATCGCGCGGGATGCATGAGCACGGTCCTCGGGCGTAAGACGTCCCTTGGAATAGGGATACCGACCAAACTCGACGAGATCGCGCACTGTCAGGCGTGAGCCGACCCTGTTGTCCTGTCGGAGAATGGACAGGCGCTTCGCGAGCACATCGGACGGGGTTTGGGTGACGTCGAGCCCGTCCACCGTCACAGTGCCGACAGTCATGGGCACGAGGCGGCTGATCATCGACAGAAGCGTGGATTTGCCCGCGCCGTTGGGACCGATGATGGACGTGATGCCCTTACGCGGAATCTGCAGCGATACGTCTCGCACGACGACGGTGTCGCCGTAGCTCTTTCGGACGTTCGAGATCTCGATCAACGGGCAGCTCCTCTGGTCAACAGGGCGAGGAAGACGATTCCGCCCACGAACTCGATGACGATGCTCAAGGCGGTGTCGAAGGCGAAGATGCGCTCGAGAATGAGCTGGCCACCGACGAGGCAGATGATGGCGATCAGCACCGCAACGGGCAGGATGAAGCGGTGCTTGTGCGTTCCGGCGATTTCATAGGCGAGATTGGCGACGAGAAGCCCGAAGAACGCCACCGGTCCAACCAGGGCGGTCGATACGGATACAAGAACCGAAACGAGCACGAGGATGATGCTGACCGCCCGGTTGTGGTTGACGCCAAGATTGATGGCGCTTTCCCGGCCGAGAGCCAGCACATCGAAGGCATGCATGAGGCGCCAGCCGACAATCGAAGCCATCAGGATCGTTGCGATCGCGACGGCGAGAAGCTCACTGTTGATGGTGTTGAAATTCGCGAAGAGGCGATCCTGCAGAACGACGAATTCATTGGGATCGATGATCCTCTGCATGAAGCCTGACAGGCTGCGGAACAGGACGCCGAAGGCGATGCCCACGAGAACGAGCAGGTGGAGGCTGCGGCTGCTGCCGGAGAAGAGCCAGCGATAGAGCGCGGTCGAGAACACCACCATCGCACCGACATTGATGGCGAACATCAGGCGCGGGTCCAGGGCCGTCAGGCCGGCCGATCCGATGGTGAAAACCAGGCTGGTCTGAATGAGGATGTAGAGCTGATCGAACCCCATGATGGATGGGGTGAGGATGCGGTTGTGGCTGATTGTCTGAAACAATACGGTCGACACGGCGATGGCATAGGCCACCAGGACCAGCGTCAGGACCTTCGTGCCGCGGAAAGACAGGATGAAGTCCCACTGACCTCTGGCGTTCAGGGTCATGAAAAGAGCGATCGCGCCCACAGCAATGGCAGTAAGGATCAGAAGGGCGCGGATGGGCTGCCGGTTCTCACGCAAGGCGTTCGCGTCCCTTCAGCAGGAGGAACAGGAACAGGGCGCTGCCGAGGATTCCCATGATCGTTCCGATGGGAACCTCATAGGGGTAATACACCACGCGTCCGACGATATCGCAGGCCAGCACGAGGCCAGCACCCAGGAGCGCGATCCAGGGCAGGGAACGGCGCATGTTGTCGCCGACTATGAGACTGACCACGTTCGGAACGACGAGCCCCAGAAAAGGCAGCATGCCGACGGTGACGACGATGGTCGCCGTCACCATGGAAACGATGATGAGCCCGAAGGACACGATGCCGCGGTAGCGCAGGCCGAGATTGGTCGAGAAGTCCTGGCCCATGCCGGCCAGCGTCAATCGGTCGGCCGCCGCATAGGCGCCGAGCGTCAAGAGAAATGCGATCCAGAGAAGCTCGTAGCGTCCCCGCAGAACGCCCGAAAAATCGCCGGTGGTCCAGGCATTGAGCGATTGCAGGAGGTCGAAGCGATAGGCGAAGAAGGTTGTGATCGCGCCGACGATGCCGCCCAGCATGATGCCGACGAGCGGCACGGTCAGGACGGAGCGCAGCGGTATGAGCTTGAGAATGCGCAGGAAGAGGGCGGTTCCCACCAGCGCGAAGGCTGCTGCGACCATCATCTTCACGATTACAGGCGCATCCGGCGCCAAAAGAGAGACGATGAGGAGACCGAGACTGGCGGATTCGACCGTGCCTGCGGTCGACGGCTCCACGAAGCGGTTTTGGGTGAGCGCCTGCATGATCGTGCCTGCCACCGCCATGGCCGTGCCGGCGAGGATGAGCGCCAGAGTCCTCGGGACACGCGAAATCAAGAGGATCTGCGTGGCGTACTGCCCCTCCTGCGGCCACAGGATTGCCGGCAGCGACAGATCCCCGGCACCGATCAGCAGGCTGATCGACGCCAGAATGACAACGGCGGAGACTGCGAGGAGGATTTTCACGATCGGTCGGGAGTGCTCGAGCCGAGCACCTCCAATGGAGAGGATTGACGTGACAAGGCGGACCACCCAAGGGGTGATCCGCGCCTAATGACCTGAGAGGCGGGGCCTGTTCAAGCCTTATTTCTTGGCAATGGCCTTCGCGATCTGGTCGACGCTGGCCTGCATGGCGGTCAATCCGCCGCCGATCAGGTACCAGTTCACGGGATCGAGATACACAACCTGGTTGTTCTTCCAGGCGGTGGTCTGCGCGACGAGATCGTTATCCAGCACCTTCTTGGCCGCGCCTTCGCTGCGCCCGGTAGCGACGTCACGGTCGATCACGAAGAGCCAGTCGGGATTGGTCTTGAGGATGAATTCCGCATTCACGGCCTGCCCATGATTGGTGGTGGCAAGATCTTCGACGGCCGGCACGATTCCGAAAGCATCATGCAGATATCCGAACCGGGAGCCTGAGCCATAGGCGCTCATCTTGCCCCCGGTCGTCAGGACGAGAAGGCCCTTGCCGGCCTTCGCGGCTTCCTCGCGCAGGGCATCCATGGACTGGTCGAGCTTTGTGAGCTGAGACGCTGCCTCCGGCTGCTTGCCGAAGATCTGGGCGAGAATCTGAACGTTCTTCTTGACGCTCCCCACGTAATCCTTCGTGTCGACCGTCATGTCGATGGCGGGGGCAATCTTCGCGAGGGCATCGAATTTCGCGCTGGAACGGCCACCGACGATGATCAGGTCCGGCTTGAGGGCATTGACGGCCTCGTAGTCCGGCTCGAACAGCGTGCCGACCTTCTCGTATTTGTCTGAGCCGTACTTGGCGAGATATTCAGGAAAGCGCGCCGTCGGCACGCCGGACACTTCGACACCGAGGGCGTTCAGGGTGTCGAGGGAGGCCATGTCGAAGGCGATCACCGTCTTGGGATTGGCGGGAACGGTCGTCTCGCCTTTCGTGTGCTGGACCTCGAGGTCTTGGGCTAAGACACCTGTCGGCAGCACGCCGAGCGACAGCGAGCCCGCGATGATCGCGGCGAGAGCATGGGTTCTCCGGGCGGGGAAATTCATCATGATATTGTGCTCCAGGAATGCATTCGGTTGGCAGTGGTACGCTGGTCAGTCATCGACATGGTCATGGCCGCCGATCCGCCCGGGACGCCAATAGCCCTCCGACGAGATCTGGTCGCGGGTGAAGCCTCGGGCGATCAGCGTGTGCCGCTGGCGGCGGACATTGCTCGTCTCGCCGATGAGATAGGCGTGGCCTTTGCCGGGCGGCAGGGGAAAGTCCTGAACCACGCCGTTCATGAGTTCGCTCGGACCGGCTGATGCGCCATTGCGATGCACCCAACGGATGCAGGCGTTAGCCTGTGTCTCCAGGGCGATTTCACCGCTCCTGTCGGCGACCTCGATGAAGACGAAGGCCCTGGTGCCGGCAGGCATGGTCTCGAGGATATGGGCGATCGCCGGGATGCAGGTCTCGTCTCCCGTCAGGAGATGCCAATCCGCATCCGGGCGCAGCACGGTACCGCCGCGCGGCCCCTTGGCCTCGATCAGATCGCCGGGCTTTGCCTGTCGCGCCCAGATCGGGGCGGGCGTATTTCCATGGAGCAGGAAATCGACGCTGATCGTTTTTGCTGCCGGATCCATGCTGCGGATCGTGTAGTCACGCCGACCCGTCTGGCCATCCGGCAGGGGAACCATCATCACGATGGCCTGTCCCGGCTTGTAGGCGAATTCGTGGATGTCGTCCGCCGTCAGAACGACGCGGCGCATGTTCGGCGGCACATTGAAACTGTCGACGACGCGGAAGGTCCAGCTCCGCAGCTGGGGTCTCTGGCGCGCAGGCATGTGAGCGGTGGGGGAGGCGGCGTCTGTCATTGTGGTTCTCGTTGGCTTTGACCGGCCGTGGGGAGGCAAGGTCGGTGATGCACTTCCCCATGAAGCCGGGTCAGAAGGTGGCGGACATGCTCACCCAGAGGCGGCGTCCTTCGACGACGGTGTTGTAGTCCGTCGGCTCGATCTCCTTGTCGAAGACGTTGTAGATGGCGGCATTCAGGGTCAGCTGTTCCGTGAAGTCGTAGGTCAGGCCGATATCCATGGTGGCATAGGCATCGTATTTCCGGCCGGAAACGCCCTTGATGAGAACGGGCGAGCCATTGGTGCCGATGCGGGGGCCGCCGGCGATCTCCGACCCGTGATAATACACGGCCGCCCAGGTCGACAGTCCGGCAACAGGCGTGATCCAGTCCACGCGCGCATTGGCCATGTGCTTGGGAGTGCGCGCGAGCGGGAAGCCGGCAAAGTCGCCCGTGAGCTGCTCGGAATCCGTGAAGGTGTAGCTGCCGCGGAACGAAAGCGTATCGGTCGCTTTCCAGGTGGCGGCGAGCTCCACGCCCTGGATCACCGCATCGTCGATGTTGTAGTTGTACCAGAGGCGATAGTTGGGAGCCTCCGACCAGCGCACGGGATTCCCGGCGCCGTCCAGAACCAGCGCATTGCTGATCTTGTCCTTGAAATCGGTGTGGAAGTAGGTCGCGCTGGCGGTGAAGCCCGTGAGGCTGTCCCAGACGGCGCCGATCTCGTAGCTGACGCTGGTTTCAGCCTGCAGGTCTGGATCGGCGATGATGACGCCGCAGGTTCCGTTAGGGCCATAGGAGCAGCCCTGCCCACCGGTGGTGTAGGCATAGCCCGGCGCGATCTGGCGGATCTCAGGAGCACGGAAGCCCGTGGAGACGCCGCCTTTCACGGTGAGGTTCTCGGTCGCGTGCCACACCGCATAGCTGCGTGGGCTGAAATGCTCGCCATAGACCTCGTGGTAGTCCATGCGCAGGCCGTTCGTGATCGAGAAGGTATCCGTCAGGCGCCACTCGTCTTCGGCGAAGAGCGCCCATTGATTGATGCTGAACGTCTCGTCACGGCCGGTGCGATAGCCGGGATTCTGGTCGGTCAGCATGGCGTTGAACCACTGACCGCCAGTCACCAGTGTATGAGTGCCGAACAGCTCGAAGGGCGTCGTGAACTTGCCGTCGACAATCGTGTTGCGGATCTCCGGCGAACGCGGGTTCTTGACGAAGACGGAGGTTCGCGGGTCCTCCGTGAAGCTCCGCCGCTCGGCCCATTCCTGCAGAATCGAGATGTTGGAGGTCGTAGGCCCCCAGCGGCCTTCATGGCTGAGCGACCAGTACTTGCGGTCGTTGTCGTTGTAGGTGTCGTTGGCAGTCTCCTCGAGCGTGCCATGCTTCGAGGCGTTGCGGCGAATCCGTGTGAAGCCGCTTTCGAGCATCACGTCATGGTTCTCGTTGGGCGTGAACGTCAGGCGTCCGCCGATATTGCCTTCGCGGGCTCCGGTGATGCCGCTCAGGAACTCGTCTTCGGCGCGGCCATAGCCGCGGCCCCACATCTGCAGGCCGAGCATGCGATGGATCAGCGGGCCGCTGGTATAGAAGGAGCCCTGAGCCGAGTTGCCGAACTCATCATGCTGCTCGAGGGTGCCATCGGCCGAGACCGTGCCGGTCCATTTGTCGGACACCTTGCGTGTGATGATGTTGATCACGCCGCCCATGGCATCCGAACCATAGAGGGACGACATCGGACCGCGCACGACCTCGATGCGATCGATAGCCTCAACCGGCGGAATGAAGCTCTGCTCGAACCCGGAATTGCCGTTCGTGCGGGCATCACGAGTGCTCTGGCGCTTGCCGTCGACGAGGATCAGCGTGTAGCTGCCCGGAAGGCCGCGAATGAAGATGTCCTTTTCGTTGGCGATGCCGGTGGTCGCGACGCCCTGGACTTCCTTCAGCGCATCCGTCAGGTCACGGAAGGCACCTTTCTCAAGCTCTTCGCGGGTAATGACCGAGATGCTCGCCGGTGCATCCCTGACGCTCTGCTCGAAACCGGATGCCGTGACGACGACTTGATCCAGAGAAATCACGTCACCGTTGGAGGCCGCCGGCGTGCCGTCATCGGATTGGGCCAGCGCCAGCGTCGGAGCAAGCACGAGCGCCGCCGAGAGGCTGGTCCCCGCAAGAAGAGCGAGTGTCCGGGATGCTTTCCTCGCCACCCTATCCTTGGTGTTGATACCCCGCCCGACTGCAACGCCCTGTGCCATTGTTTGCCCCGAACTCGATGTGAAACTGATTGGATGGGAGCTACTAGTTTCGTCGGAAGAAGGGGGTCAACGGCTATGTTTAAGAGTCGTTCTGAGTTCTGAAAAACGCAATTTGTAATCGCTCTAAAGTTGACGTCCCTGTCTTGAAAGATGTGCCGGAATGAGGAATAGGCAGTGATCTTGAGTTATCGATGAACGACTGCCCGATGCCTTCGGCCCGATGTCCGAAACGGGAATATCTTGAATTCTGCGCCACACGAATCTGGACTGAAACTTGGTCGTCTGCGCCTGCTTCTGGCGCTGGACGCTCTGCTCGTGGAAGGGAGCGTCAATCGTGCCGCAGAGCGGCTCGGAATGAGCGCTCCGGCCATGAGCCGCCTTCTCGGGCAGATCCGGGAGATCTATGATGATCCGATCTTCGTCCGTTCGTCCCGACGCCTGATCCCGACGCCCTTTGCCGAGTCCATGCGCCAGAGACTGCGTGCGCTGGCGACAGAAGCCGAGAACTTGGTCCAGCCGCTGGCGCATAGGTCGCATGACGGCACTGCGGACGATCCCGCCTCCTGGGCGGGCGCTCCTGTCATCGACGCCGCTCCATTGGCGACACGTCCGAGCATCCTGCTCGAGGGCGAGCCGCCGCCTGAGGTTTTCGCCCGCAAGCTCGCAGCCCTCGGTCATGCAGAGGATACGCGCAAACAGCTCGCCAAGCACATAGCGACCATCGGTGGCGGGATCGGTCACAGCCGGCCTCTCACGATCGGTGAGGCTGAAGATGCCCTGTCCATCGTTCTCGACGGAGGGGCAGATCCCGCGCAGGTCGGTGCGCTCCTCTCGGTGATGAATTTCAGAGGGGAAACCGCAGCCGAACTCGCCGGCCTGGTTCGTGCCGCCCGCGCGCATATCAGGGTGGCGGATTCGGAAGCATCGCCGGTGTCTCTCGACTGGCCCTCCTACATATCGCCGAAATCGCGCAAGATGCCCTGGTTCCTTCAGGCGGCTCTCGTGCTGGCGCAGGCGGGCCACAGGATCCTTCTCCATGGCATCGATGGCGGCGGTGGAACGAGGGGCAAGCTCGTGTCCGCGGTGCAAGCCATCGGCATTCCCGTCTGCACGAGTCTGGCCTCCGCGCGCGAGGCGATCTCCGCGTGCGGCATCGCCTATGTTCCGGTTGGTGCGATGTCCTCCCAGCTCCATCGGCTGCAGATGCTCTATGGATTGTTCGAGACGCGCTCTCCGATCAATTCACTCATGCCGCTGCTCAATCCATTGGGTGCTCCCTCCATCATGATGGGCGTCGTGCGTCCGGCCTATCGGGAACTGCACCGCGATGCGGGTGGGCTTCTGGGCTTTGGCAATGTGACGATCTTCGGCGCGAGCCGGGATGCTGCGGAGGCGGCCCCGTTCCGCTCGAGCACACTTCTGCGTCTCGTCGATGGAAGGTCGGAGGATCTTTTCGTGCCCGCATCCCCGGAGCCGCAGGCCTATCCGATGACGGGCATATCGGGTCTCGAATACTGGCGCGGGATCTGGACGGGTTCCCTGCGCGACGAGCGTGCCGCTGACATCATCTGTTCGACCGTGAGCATAGCGCTCCTCATGCTGGCCGGTGCGGGCGCGGAGCGTCTCGACGAGTGCCGGCAAGCGGCGCGGAAACTCTGGGACGGCCGGAGACGGGACATCGTTCAAATAGATCTTTCTCAATCGGATGAGGCCGTCCCATGAAATCGCTCATCCTGTCGTGGCAGTTCTGGGCGTCGCTTTTCTCGGCGAGCGGCTGTCGCTGCCCAACTGGCTCGGCGTCGCCTTCATCGCTGCCGGTGCAGTCCTCGTGGCCTACAAGGGCTAGGGAACGTCCTGAGAACGGGTTCTCTCCTTGAACATTGGAGTTCCTCGCGACCTCACTCTGCTGTTATCCTCCTTGGGGTGATCCTCGGAGGAGTTCCGTATGATGAACCCTGCTTCCCCGCCTTGGCGTCGCGTTCTTCAGGTTGGTCTGCTCACCCTCGCACCCATTCTGTCATCAGCCGCTCTGGCCCAGACCGATGTTCCAGCCCCCGAGGCCGCAACGGGGCGGGTCGCCAAGCAGGCCGGTTCCGCCACACACGATATGGTCGCCGCGGCCAATCCCCTGGCTGCGCAGGCGGGACGGGCGATCCTGGCGGCCGGTGGGAGCGCAGTCGACGCCGCGATCGCGGTCCAACTCGTTCTCAATCTCGTGGAGCCGCAGAGTTCCGGCATCGGGGGCGGCGCATTCCTCCTCTATTGGGACGGGGCGAAGCTCACCACACTGGATGGACGCGAGAGGGCGCCCGCCGCCGCAACGCCGGAGCGTTTCCTGGGCCCCGACGGCAAGCCCATGAAGTTCTACGATGCGGTCGTCGGTGGCCGGTCGGTTGGCGTTCCCGGCACGCTTCGCCTGCTCGAGACAGCCCACAAGCGCTGGGGCAAGCTGTCATGGCCAGAGGTCATCGCGCCGGCCATTCGTCTTGCGGAGGAGGGTTTCACCATCTCCCCGCGCCTCAATGGACTTCTCAGCCAGGAGAGGTTCCTCCCGAACGATCCGATCGCGCGCGCCTATTTCTACCAGGCGGATGGGACGCCCAAGCCGGTGGGAACGGTTCTGAAGAACCCGGCTTTTTCCAGGACCCTGCGTGAAATCTCGGAAAAGGGGGCGGACATCTTCTATACCGGGGATATCGCAGCCGACATCGTGGCGTCGGTGACACGCCACGCCACCAATCCAGGCGACATGACTCTGGAGGATCTGAGGGCCTACAAGGTCGAGGAGCGGGAGCCGGTCTGCGGCTCCTACCGGACCTATCGCATCTGCGGCATGGGTCCACCGAGTTCCGGCGGGGTGGCCGTTCAGCAAATTATGAGCGTGCTCGAAACCCAGGACTTGGCGGCGACGAAGCTCGGTCCCGAGGCGGTGCATTGGATCGCGGAGGCCGGTCGTCTCGCCTTCGCGGACCGGGCGCTTTATCTCGCAGATCCGGCCTTCGTGAATGTGCCGGTCCGCGGCCTCGTCGATCCAGGTTACCTCAAGAGCCGCGCAGCGCTCATGAACTCCGACAAGTCCATGGGACGGGCAAAGGCCGGCGATCCGCCGTTCCAGAAAACGGAATTCCGCTTCGCTCCTTCGGAGGGCATCGAGTTCGGCACCAGCCACATCTCCGTCGTCGATCGGGAAGGGAACGCCGTGTCGATGACGACGACGATCGAGGACGGATTCGGTGCCCGCATCATGACCAGAAGCGGCTTTCTTCTGAACAACGAACTGACCGATTTCAACTTCGCGCCGGTCGAGGAAGGCAAGCCGGTTGCCAACCGCGTGGAGCCCGGAAAGCGGCCGCGCAGCTCCATGGCACCGACGATCGTCTTCGACAACAGCGGAAAGCTCTACGCGATTGTGGGCTCACCCGGCGGAAGCCAGATCATTCCCTACGTGGTCAAGACCCTGGTTGGTATTCTGGACTGGAAACTCGATCCGCAGGTGGCGGTGGACCTGCCGAATTTCGGCAGTCGCAATGGCCCGACCGAGATCGAGGCGGGCACAGAGGCCGAAAGCTGGAAGGCGGCTCTCGAGGGCAAGGGGCATGAAGTCAAGGCGATCGAGATGAACTCGGGCATCCAGGCGATCGTGGTCGGTCCTACCGGCCTGACGGGAGGAGCGGACAGCCGCCGCGAGGGAGTGGCCATCGGGAACTAAGGGCTTGGCCGATGCTGCAAGTTCAATCGGCCATAAGGCCGCTCCGACTAAAGAGCCCTGGTTACCTCTCCTTTGCCTATGGCTCCGACCGCGTCCGAGGAGTCATTTTTCAGGTCAGCTGAAAGGATGCTCATCATGAGAAGGATTGTCGTCGCCGCAACGGGCGTGTTGATGCTGAGTGGCGTCGCAGTGCTCGCCCAGCAAGGGGATCCTGTCCGCCAACGCCAGGACCTGATGAAAAACAATCAGGACCAGGTACGAGCACTGACCGGCATGGTCAGAGGGCAAATTCCGTTCGATGCGGCGACGGCCCAGGCACACCTCCAGCGGATCGAGCAAAACGCCCAACAGATTCCGGGCCTGTTCCCGGAGGGTTCGCACCAGGGCAAAACCGATGCTCTGCCCGTTATCTGGGAGCGTAAGGCCGATTTCGACGCGCACGCGGCCAAGCTCGCGCAGGATGCCAAGGCGGCTCAGTCAGGAATTACGGACCAAGCCAGCCTGCAGGCGGCGGTCCAGCGGGTGGGCCAGAACTGCGGAGGCTGCCACCAGACCTATCGCAGGAAGGAAAGCTGATACAGCGGCCGGGGGCTGAAGAAGAAGCGCTTGCTCGGGAAGGCTCGCAATGCGCATGCCCTACGGTTCCTGGCTGTTTCCCGCCGCCGTGATCGGGCTCCTCGCACTCGCGCCGGCTTGGCGTCAGGCTCCCGTCGAAGTCGACGTCGCTCTTGTTCTCGCGGTTGATGTCTCCATCTCCATGGACCGGGATGAGCAGGAACTCCAGCGGAACGGTTACATAGAGGCGTTCCGCGCGCCCATGGTTCATCAGGCGATCCGCACAGGCATGCTCGGACGCATCGCGGTGACCTATGTCGAGTGGGCCGGTGCGAACCCACGTCTCCAGAGCGTCGTCGTGCCTTGGGCCGTGCTCGAAACTCCCAAGGACAGCATCGCCTTCGCAGATCGGCTGGCACGCGCTCCCGTGCGCCGGGGCGCGGGGACCTCCATTTCCGATGCCATCGAAATGGGAGTGGCTCTGCTCTCAACGGGACGCCTCGTCGCCGCACGGAAGGTGATCGACATCTCAGGCGATGGACCGAACAATCAGGGACGCTTGGTAACGGAAGCGCGCGACGAGGCGATTGCGCGCGGGATTACCATCAATGGTCTTCCGGTCATGCTCAAAGAACCTGATTGGCGTGAAGATGTGGCCCTGGACGTGTATTATCGCGACTGCGTGATCGGAGGAGCAAACGCGTTCATGATCCCGGTGCGCGAGCGCGGGCAGTTCCTAACCGAGACGAGAGCCAAGATCGTCCGCGAGATTGCGGGCCTGGAAGGTGCGGATTGGCAGGCGCAGGCCATAGGTGGCCGCTCACGGACCGATTGCGACACCAGCGAGAGTGTCTGGGATGACTTTGCGCCAGATCCTCACGCACCTCCAGCGAGCATCGGACGGGAGCTATAGACGCTTGCCTTGGCGGCTGAGCACGTCCGACACCACGCGGAAAGAAGCAGCCTTGCCTCTGGCTGACGCTTCAGGATGCTGTCCGACGTATGAGCAGCCCTCGTCCCCAGCCAAGCCGGAATTCTTGCTGGCGGGGGCCTGCAGTCAGTTAGACATTGACAACACTACGCTCTGAAAGCGGACGGGCTGGTTGCGCAATGAACCTGAGCTGCCGATCGTTCTGCATCAGTCGGACTTCGTTTTGGGAGCGCTGACCGTACCGGTTGATGTGGGCTGTCCCTGCGGTGATGCGCTGGCCGATTGAAGGATCCCTTGGGCCTCCGAAAGCTGAGATTTCATCTCCGGCAGCGCTGAATTCGCCAATTCGCTGAACTGGCTCTGCTGACCCAGCCTCTCAAGATCGCTAATCGCCTGCGGATAGGTTTGGGCGACCCACTGGGCGACGTTGACTCCGAACTGCGTCTCGTCGGCATCCCGCGCCAAGCTGTCGAACGTGCCGCGCTCCTTCTCCGGCATTTTCACATCTCGATCGTGTCCCGCAGCGTGGTGTAAGAGCGCCAGTCCTCGGCTGAGCCGGAATGGTCAGGCGGTCACGGCTGACAGCCTGCGAACAGGATCATCGCTCAGAGCGCTCAGACTTTCCAGCG
>Ga0182741_1002907_pt1 | contig 19055 bp, 16 predicted proteins | sample eDN5th37CBELigOP_FD_128874 | JGI IMG/M metagenome (GOLD analysis project Ga0182741, IMG submission 128874) | Enriched Organic Plus compost microbial communities from Emeryville, California, USA - eDNA 5th pass 37_C BE-Lig OP (version 2) (version 2) ... | reverse complement strand
TTCAACACGCCAGCCTCGACCATCGCCTTCGCGCCGCCCGGCGGCAGCTCCTCGGCCGGCTGGAAGCAGAGCTTGACCGAGCCGGAGAACTCGCTCTTGCGATCGGTCAGCACGCGCGCCAGTCCGAGCAAGATCGCCGTATGCGCGTCATGCCCGCAGGCGTGCATCACGCCGTCGGTCTTCGACTTGTACTCGACGTCGTTCTCTTCGTGGATCGGCAGCGCGTCCATATCCGCGCGGACCAGCACGTTCCGACCTGGACCGTCGGCCGTGCCGCGAATCACGCCGGTGACGCCGGTGACGGCAATCCCGGTCTGGATATCCTCGACGCCAAGGGCCTCGAGGCGCTGGCGAACGAACTCCGCCGTCTTGAACTCCTGAAACCCGAGCTCGGGATTCTCGTGCAAGTGACGTCGATCGGCGATGACGCCGGGCAGGATCTCGTCAACGCTGTCGCGAATGGTCGTGGCGGTTGCCATGGATGTCTGTCTCCTGGAACGGAAAATGATCTCGCACCCGAATACCGGTGATGCAAGGCACCATACCAGAGGTTTCACGCCGCGAAAACAGCCTTCTGTCACTCAGGCTGCTGCTAGCATTGATGGAGCGTCGCCCGCCGATCACAGACCGGGCACCTACCTCTATATGGAGAGATCCCGTGACCAACGACCAGACCAATCCTGCCCAGGGCATGACCGAAGATCGCGCGACGTCACTCGTTAACCGCGCCATCGAGAGCATCGGCGGCCCGCACACCGTCTATCGCAATCCGCGCATGGCCTACGCATTCAATTCGGTGCGCGATGTAGAGATCGATGGATACACCGTCGAGATCAGGTACGGGGAAATATCGACGCCGGCTATCGCGACGATCGAGGGATGGGTGTTCGAGATCCATGACAAGGATATCGAGCTGTTGATGAAGCCGATCAAACGGCGAAAGGCCTGACACTGGAGCGCCGCATCTCGCAGCTGCGGCCGGTGTCCGGGGCTACGTCCGTGGGTTCAGCGCACCTTCGCCTCTGCCGGAGGATCCTCGCACGGCTCGATGTGCCAGATCGTTTCCGACCCCCCGCTCCAGACCAGCTCGGACAGGAAATCAGCGAGGTTCGCCGAGGGCACGTAGTAGGTGTTCTCGTGCGGCGTCGGGATCTGCTCGGTCTCGGATCGCGTGACGACCTTGTAGAACGGCGGCAACATCGCCCGGGCCTCGTCCAGCGGCTCACCGTGCCGATAGTGGTACCGGCTGCCACGTACCGCGCTGACCCAGTCAACGTCCGCCCAGCCGCTTCCGTCTGGGTTGTCGGGAATCCAGAACCTGTTCTCCGGCTCCTGTTGGCTCATTCCTCGTGCTCCGGGCGCCCAAGGTCGTCCAGCACGCTCCGCGCGTACTCGACGATCAGGTCGAACGCATGCTCATGGGTCATCGGTCGCTCACCGGCCTGCCGCTCGCGGACGTTGATCTCGAAATCCGGATGCAGCTGATATCGTCGCCAGGTATCCGCCTCGGGCTGCATCTGCACCTTCAGCATCACCGCGATATCGTCCGGCGTCAGGTGCGAGAGCCGCTCCTTGATGTCGCGCAACGACAGTCGCTGCTCTTTCAGCTGCTGGATCAGCTGCAGCCGCAACAGGTGGTCCGGGTCGTAGGTCGCCGACGGCCCACGACCGTAGGCCGGCTGAAGCAATCCTTCACTGATGTAATACCGGATCGTCCGGGCGTTGACCCCGGTTTCGCGCTCCAGGTCCGCAAGCGTGTAACGCACCGGACGCGGCGAATCGTACCGGGGAATGCTGCTCGCCGGCAGCCGCTGCCTGTCTCCCATACCCTGCTCCCGTTCGTACACGCCATCCGCGGTACCATGGAGACAGGATAGTCGATTAGCGACAGCATTTCGACAGTTGCTCCACCCGAACCTTTGGCCGGGAGATTCGATGGACCTGACCGCCGCCCTGTGGGTTTTCGTGACCGTCGTTGCCTTCATCTTCGCCGTCGATGCCGCCGTCTGGCGGGTCGTCCGCCTGCGCTCGGCACCGACATTCGCGCGCCGACCGGTCACCCGTTTCGCGGTGATGATGTTCCTGTTCGGGCTCGCCACCGGCGGCGTCGCAATCTACGAAATCCTGGCCTGAAATTCCCACTCCCCGGCCCACATGGCAGGCGACGCATTCGCTTCCTGATCGTGGGATAATGGAATCTGGCTTCGCCGTGGGCTCCGCGCCTCACGGCGATCGGGAATGCTTCCCGGTCGGGTCGTCAAGCACCCACGACCCATCCGCAAGGCGACGACTCCGATCGTCTCAATTCAGCTATGAAGGAGGCCAGCGTGCCGAAAGCCGTAGATACCACGTCCATCGAAACACTCGCCATCAATGCGATCCGCACCCTGTCCATGGATGCGATCCAGCAGGCGAACTCCGGCCACCCGGGCCTGCCGCTCGGTGCCGCGCCGATGGCGTATACGCTGTGGCAGAACTACCTGAAGCACAATCCGCGCAATCCACACTGGTTCGACCGCGACCGGTTCGTGCTTTCGGCGGGCCACGGCTCAATGCTGCTCTATTCGCTGTTGCACCTCACCGGCTACGACGTCTCCCTTGATGACATCAAGGCCTTCCGTCAGCTGGGCTCGAACACCCCCGGCCACCCGGAGCGGCTCGATACCCCGGGCGTTGAAGTCACCACCGGCCCGCTCGGGCAGGGCTTCGCCAACGGCGTCGGCATGGCGATGGCCGAGGCGTTCCTCGCCGCGAAGTACAACCGCGACGGCCACAAGGTCATCGACCACTACACGTATGGCGTCGTCTCAGACGGTGACATCATGGAGGGCGTCGCCTTCGAGGCGGCCGCCGTCGCCGGGAACCTCAACCTCGGCAAGCTCATCTACCTCTACGACATGAACCACATCACCCTCGCCGCGAGCGCAAATGTCTCGCTCGGCGAGGATGTCGCGGCCCGCTTCGAGGCGATGGGCTGGCACGTCCAGACGATCGACGGCATGGACACCGACGCCGTGTCCGCCGCGCTGGATGCGGCTCGCGCCGAGACCAACAAGCCCAGCCTGATCTGCGCGCAGACCACGATTGGCTATGGCTCGCCGAACAAGGCCGGCACCTTCGGCGTCCACGGCTCGCCGCTCGGCCCGGACGAGGTCATTGCGACCAAGGAGAACCTCGGCATCCCGACCGAGCCGCCGTTCTACGTTCCGGACGAGGCTGCCGCGCACTTCCGAGAGGCGATCGACAAGGGCGCTAAGGCCGAGCAGGCCTGGAACGAGCTCTTCGCCGGCTATCGCGAGGCGTATCCGGATCTCGCCGCGGAGCTGGAGACCGCGATCAACGGCGACCTGCCCGAGGGCTGGGACACCGGTTTCCCGAGCTGGCAGCCGGGCGACAAGGCGGTCGCCACCCGCAAGGCGTCCGGAGAGGTCATCAATACCTTCTTCAAGAACATCCCGACCTTCATCGGCGGCTCGGCGGACCTCAACCCGTCGACCAACACGGCAATGAAGGGCGGAGGCGACTTCGGCGATCCGTCGTTCAACGAGCTCGAGACGCAGGGTGAGACCGGCGGCGGCTGGAGCTACGCGGGCCGCAACGTCCACTTCGGCATTCGCGAGCACGGCATGGGCGCGATTGTCAACGGTATGGCCGCGCACGGCGGCGTCATCCCGTTCGGTTCGACCTTCCACGTCTTCTCCGACTACCTGCGGCCGTCGATCCGCCTCGCGGCGCTGAGCCACCTGCACTCGATCTTCGTGTTCACGCACGACAGCATCGCGGTCGGTGAGGACGGCCCCACCCACGAGCCGATCGAGCAGACGATGTCGCTCCGGTTGATCCCGGGACTCACCGTCCTGCGGCCGGCGGACGCCAACGAGACCGCCGAGGCGTGGAAGATCGCGCTCTCCAGCAAGACCGCCACGGCCCTTCTGCTTTCGCGGCAGGATCTCGCGATCCTGGACCGCAGCAAGGCACAGGGCGATGTGAGCAAGGGCGCGTACATCCTCGAGGACAGCGACGGCACGCCTGATGTTGTGCTCCTGGCGACGGGCTCGGAGGTCGAGCTCTCCGTCAACGCGAAGGCCTTGCTGGCCGAGCATGGCGTGAAGGCACGCGTCGTCTCGATGCCGAGCTGGGAGCTCTTCGAGCAGCAGGACGCGGAGTACAAGCGGTCGGTTCTCGGCGAGCCGGGCACCGCGCGCGTCTCCGTCGAGGCCGGCGCCGAGATCGGCTGGGCGAAGTACACCGGTGACAACGGCGCGCACGTCGGCATGACGACCTACGGCGCCTCCGGCAATGGCAAGGACGTCCTGAAGTTTTTCGGCTTCACCACCGAGCACGTGGCGGCGACCGCGCTCCGACTCGTCGGCAAGAGCGACATCGCCGACGAGCTGGACAAGGACTTCATGGAGCAGCAGGCCGCCGGCCTGCGCCCGTCCGGCAGCATGGGCCACTCGTAGCGAGCGTCCTCCCCTGGTCCGTATGGGCGGTTGGCCCCAGGCTCTCCGCCCCCGGATGGAGATGATCCCCATCCGGCATCCCGAAAGGAAACGACGATGCAGACGAAGGCAGCAACGAACAACGTCAAGAAGCTCCACGAACTGGGGCAGAGCGTCTGGCTGGACGATATCTCCCGCCAGATGATCCAGGCCGGTGATCTCCAGAAGGCGATCGACGAAATCGGCATTCGCGGCGTGACCTCCAATCCGACGATCTTCCAGAAGGCGATCGCGGGAGGCACGGCCTACGATGCCGACATCAAGGCGCTCCTCGCCGAGGGCAAGGATCCGGCGGAGGTCTTCCAGACCGTCGCCGTCAAGGACATCCAGGACGCCTGCGACATCCTTCGCCCGATCTACGACGAGAGCGGCGGCGAGGACGGCTTCGTCTCCATCGAGGTACTTCCAAGCCTTGCGCGGGACACCGAGGGAACGCTCGAGAACGCGCGTGTCCTCTGGAAGGCGGTCGACCGGCCGAACCTGATGATCAAGGTTCCGGGAACCAAGGAAGGCGAGCCCGCCATCCGGACGCTCCTGACCGAGGGCATCAACGTCAATATCACCCTCCTCTTCTCGCTGCAGAACTACGAGGCGGTCGCCCGCGCCTACATCGACGCGCTCAAGGCTCGCCACGAGAACGGTCTCCCGGTCGACCACGTCGCCTCCGTCGCCTCGTTCTTCGTCAGCCGCGTCGACACGCTGGCCGACAAGAAGATCGACGAGAAGATCGCCGCCGGCGAGGGTGACGCCGAGGTCCTGAAGGGCCTCAAGGGCAAGGTGGCCGTCGCGAACGCCGTCCTCGCCTACGAGCTGTTCGAGAAGCTCTTCAGCTCGCCGGAATTCAAGGAACTGGCGGACGCCGGCGCCAAGGTGCAGCGGCCGCTCTGGGCCTCAACGGGTACGAAGAACCCGAAGTACCCGGATACGCTGTACGTCGACACCCTGATCGGGCCGCACACGATCAACACCGCCCCGGGCAAGACGATCGAGGCGTTCCTCGATCACGGCACGGTGAAGCGAACGGTCGATGCCGACTACGCCGCCGCGCACAAGGTGCTCGACGATCTCGAAGCGCAGGGCATCTCGCTCGACGAGATCACCGCACAGCTGGAGGACGAGGGCATCGCGTCCTTCATGACCTCCTACGACGACCTGCTCGAGGGCGTGGCAGCCAAGCGCGAGCAGTAGTGTTGACCTGACGTGGCCGGCACGGCCAGGTGCCGGCCACGCCCAATTCCGGAGCGCACCACACACGATGCTCCGAATGTCCATGGTGGAGAGAAGAGACGCATGAGCACGGAGAAGCATCACGTCGGAGTCATCGGGTTGGCGGTCATGGGGGCGAACCTTGCGCTGAACATCGCGCGCAACGGATTCGCTCCAGTTGTGTTCAACCGCACGACGGCCGTCACCGAGGAGTTCCTCGCCGGGCGGGCAAAGGACACGGGCATCGTCGGGACGTCCACGATCGAGGAGTTCGTCTCCTCCCTCGAGCGGCCCCGGCGCATCGTGCTCATGGTCAAGGCCGGCGCCCCGGTCGACACCGTGCTCGGTGAGCTGGCCGACCTGCTCGATCCGGGCGACATCGTGATCGATGGCGGAAACTCGCTCTTCACCGATACCGAGCGTCGATCGCGCGAGACAGAGGCCCAGGGCTTCCACTTCATCGGCATGGGCGTCTCCGGCGGCGAGGAAGGCGCGCTTTGGGGTCCCAGCCTGATGCCGGGCGGCCCGAAGGAAGCCTACGACGAGCTGGAAGACATCCTCGTCGCTATCTCCGCGAAGTCCGATTCCGGACCCTGCGTGACCCACATCGGGCCGGGCGGCTCCGGACACTACGTGAAGATGGTCCACAACGGCATCGAGTATGGCGACATGCAGCTCATTGCCGAGACCTATGACATCATGCGCAACGCCCTCGGCATGAGCGCGCTGGAGATCGGCGACGTCTTCGAGCGCTGGAACGACGGCAAGCTCCGCTCGTTCCTCGTCGAGATTACGGCCAAGGTGCTGAAGCACATCGACCCGCTGACCGGCAAGCCACTGGTCGACGTGATTGCGGACCAGGCCGCGCAGAAGGGCACCGGTCGCTGGACGAGCCAGAACTCCTATGAGCTTGGCACGCCCATCCCGATCATCGACGCCGCGGTCATCGCCCGCAGCCTCTCGTCCTTCAAGGAGGCACGCGCCGAGGCATCGAAGCTGCTCCACGGCCCGAGCCCGGAGAACGCGAGCATCCAGGACCGGGAGGGGATGATCGACGCGCTGGAAAACGCCCTCTATGTCGCCAAGATCGCGTCCTATGCGCAGGGCATGAACCTGCTCCGCGCCGCCTCGGAGACGTATAACTGGAACCTGAACCTCTCCGAGCTTGCCAGGATCTGGAAGGCCGGCTGCATCATCCGCGCCGACCTGCTCGATCCGATCATGAAGGCGTACCAGGACAACCCGGATCTCACGAACCTGATGCTGTCGCCGCTGTTCGCCGACGACGTCAACGCGTCCATGCCGGACCTGCGTGCGGTCCTGACGACCGCCATCTCGTTCGGGATCCCGGTTCCGGCGATGAGCGCGGCGGTGAGCTACTTCGACACCATCCGCCAAACATCGCTGCCGGCGAACCTGATCCAGGGGCAGCGCGACTACTTCGGCGCACACACATACCAGCGCACCGATCGCGAAGGCACCTTCCACACGGAGTGGATGGAGATCGGCGCATCGGGTCCCGAAACCCTTCACTAGCCTTGCCCGCCCGCCTGGATGCACCACTCCAGGCGGGACGTTACCGGGCGCATCACAGCACCACCTTCTGTTAAGAGCAGGGATCGAGAATGTCAGATCAAAACAGGCTGCGGCCATCCACGGCAACCAACTATGACTTCGCCGTTGACAGCAGCGCGGTATCGGCAGACCATGTCGGCCACCAATTCGACGGGACCGACCCGGTCGTCGAGCAACAGACCAATCCGCTGCGCGCCGGGCTCCGTCTCGAACGCGTTCCCGCGCCCTGTGTCATGGTCATCTTTGGCGTCACCGGGGACCTGACGGCGCGCAAGCTCATGCCGGCGCTGTATGACCTCACGATCGGCCACCCCCTGCCCGAGGGTTTCTCGATCGTGGGCGTCTCGCACCGACCGTGGTCGGACGACGAGTTCCGGCAGGAGATGCGCAAGGCAGTCGAGGAAGGCGCGCGCGCTCCGGTCACCAACGAGTCATGGGAGCTCTTCGCCAAGGGCCTCTTCTACGTGAGGGGCGACTTCGAGGCCGAGGAAACCTACACCGACCTGAAGGCCCGGCTCGAGCAGGTCGATACCGAGCGGCGCGCACACGGCAACCGGCTCTTCTACCTCGCCACCTCGCCGAAGTACTACTCGCCGATCATCAAGCATCTCGGCGCGTCAGAACTCGCCCGGCGGCAGGATATCTACTACGACCAGACCGGAAGCTGGAACAGGATCGTCATCGAGAAGCCGTTCGGCCATGACGTGGCCAGCGCCCGTGCGCTCAACGCCGACATCGGCGCGGTCTTCTCCGAGCGGCAGATCTACCGGATCGACCACTACCTCGGCAAGGAAACGGTCCAAAACGTCCTTGCCTTCCGGTTCGCCAACACGCTTTTCGAGCCGGTCTGGAACCGGCAGTATGTCGACCATGTCCAGATCACGGTCGCCGAGTCGATCGGCGTCGAAGGGCGCGGCGGATACTACGAGGACGCCGGCGCACTTCGCGACATGGTCCAGAGTCACATCCTGCAGCTGCTCTCGGTGATCGCGATGGAGCCGCCTGCGCTCTTCAACGGCAATGCGCTCCGCGATGAGAAGGTGAAGGTCCTGCGCGCGGTCGAGCCTCCGATGGGCGACGAGCTACGCGCGAGGACGGTACGCGGGCAGTACGAGGAGGGCTACGTCGCCGGACGGGCCGTCGAGGCGTACCGCGACGAGAAGGGCGTGCGCCCCGGCTCCCGCACCGAAACCTATATCGCGATGGAGCTCGGTATCGACAACTGGCGCTGGGCCGGCGTGCCGTTCTATCTCCGCACGGGCAAGCGGCTGCCGCGACGCGTCTCCGAGATCGCGATCCAGTTCAAGCAGGTGCCGCACCTGATGTTCCAGTCAGTCGGCGAGGTCGACCTCTCCCCGAACGTCATCTCGATGCGCATCCAGCCGGATGAGGGCATCGCGCTCAAGTTCGCGGCGAAGGTGCCAGGGCCGACGACGCAGCTTCGCCCGGTCCGGATGGACTTCCAGTACGGTTCGTCGTTCGGCGAGGCCGGGCCGGACGCCTACGAGCGCCTGCTGCTCGACGCCATGCTCGGCGACCCGACCCTGTTCGCGCGTCGTGACGAAGTCGAGACGGCGTGGTCGCTCATGCAGCCGATCCTCGATGGATGGGAAACCCACGGGCAGCCGGTCTATCCCTACGAATCCGGCTCTTGGGGCCCGAGCAAGGCAGACACCATGCTGCGGCGCGCGGGACGTGAATGGCGCAAGCCGTAGGACGATTCTGTCGACGCCCGATGTCGCGCGGACGCGCCGCAATGGCATCCACCAGCGAGGTCGGGACTGGCGCCAACGACGCCCAATCGGGGAGCGAACCATGGCACAAAAGATGACACCCGAGCAGGTGCTCCACACGAGCTGGGACACCGACACGCTGGATACCGGCGCGATCCACGACGAGCTCAATCGCCTGTGGGCGGAAGTCGGCGGGCCGCGCCACGCAGGCCAGGCGCCTGGTGAAGTCGTCGCCGACTCCTATATCGGCGGCGGCGAGCTGATGCGGGCCAACACGTTGAACCTGATCGCCGTGGCTGACGATGAGGACATCGTCAACATGATCCGGTCGACGTTGTCCCAGCTCAGCGACTTCCTGCCCTCACGAACCATCATTTTCAACACCTCGCCGGAGGTGAAGCGCAACAAGACGTGGCACGTCGAGGTCCAGCTCAACGAAAGCGTGGCGACCGGGGACAGCCCGGTCCTCAGGTTCGAGACGATCACTATCACGGTTGACCCGAAGATGGCCGGCTACCTCGCCAGCCTCGTGTCGCCGCTGCTGATCTCCGAGCTCCCGACGTTCCTCTGGTGGCCAACCGGGGACTTCGTCGGGAATTCGCTCTTCACCGATATCGTCGAGATCGTCGATCGCCTCGTCGTCGACAGCGCCCGGCTGGGGAACGACGCCCGCGCGATCGCGCAGATGCGAACCCTGCTCGACGATGAGGACGACCCGCGGCTCGGCGACTTTACCTGGATCCGGTTGCAGCCATGGCGGCAGCTGATCGCCCAGTTCTTCGACCCCGCCGAGACGCAGGAATCCCTGGACGAGATCGCCCAGCTGAACATCTCGTATGCCCAGCACCGTGAGGACAACGGCTCCGGCTTTGCCGCCGCGCTCCTCATCGTCGGCTGGCTCGGCAGTCGACTGGGGTGGGAAGCCATCGAGCCGTTCGAGCCGCGCAAGGCCGGGGGCTGGACCGTGCCGTTGATCGCCCGGAACAAGGCGGGCAAGGCACGGGACATCCAGGTTCGCCTGACGCCCGATTTCAGCCCGCACGCGCGGTTCGCGCTCCGCAACGTCGAGATCGTGGCGGTCGGCGATCACAGCGGTGTCTTCAGCATCACCCGCACCGACAAGGACGACCTGATCACCAGCTCGGAAACGGCCCACGCGCCGTACGTCTCGCGTATGGTGTACTCACGCCGGCCCTCGACCGTCGAGATGCTTGGCGACGAGCTCCAGCAGTTCAGCGCGGATCCGGTATTCGAGGACGCTATCCGTCTCGCTACCCGACTCTTGCCCGCATAAGGAGGAATGATGTCTGATCAGGGCCGTTCGTTCGATTTCGGCGACCGCGGAAAGGTGGTCGTCGTCCCGGATGCGACACAGCTGGCCGAGGTTGCGGCCGAGACGTTGATCACCGTTTCCGCCGAGGCTGCCGCGGAATCCCGCCAGGCAATCGTCGCGCTTTCTGGTGGCTCCACGCCCAAGAAGATGGGCGAGCTCCTTTCGACGCCCGCATGGGGCGATCGCGTGCACTGGAACGCCCTGCAGGTATTCTGGGGCGACGAGCGCTGGGTTCCACTCGCCGACGAGCAGAGCAACGCCGGTGAAGCGATTCGGGCGTTCCTCTCCGAGGCGCCTATCCCGGACGAGAACGTGCATCCCTGGGAGACGGAGGGCGACATCGAGCCAAAGGTCGCCGCCGAACGATACGAGCGCCTGATCCGCGACGTCAGCGGCGTGCAGGACGGTATGCCGGTCTTTGACCTCATCTTCCTCGGCATGGGCGACGACGGGCACACGCTTTCGCTCTTCCCGGGCACCGATGCGGTGAACGACGACACCTCGATGACCATCGCGCACCACGTGCCAAAGCTGAACGCGGACCGGGTGACGTTCGGGAGGGCGCTCGCCAATGCCGCCCGGAAGGTCGTCTTCCTCGTCGGCGGCGCATCCAAGGCGGAGACGCTCAAGCGCGTGCTCCAGGGACCGATCGAGCCGGATACGCTTCCCTCTCAGGTCATCCGTCCCGAGTCGGGCGAGCTGATCTGGCTGGTGGACGAGGCCGCCGCCGCGAACCTGGAGCCCGACAATGCCCCTTGACGACACGGCGCGGCTCGAGCGACTGGGTGAGCGCGCCGCCGAGCTGGTCCAGGACGGGATGCTCGTTGGCCTCGGGACGGGGAGCACCGCGTCGGCGATGATCGAGGCGCTTGGTCGTCGCCTGCAGGATGGCCTGGAGGTCACCGGCGTCGCCACGTCCACGGCCACGTTCGACCAGGCATCGCAGCTGGGCATCCCGATGGTTGACCTGAACGATATCGATCGCCTCGACCTGTGTATCGATGGCGCCGACGAGATCGACCCGGGGCTGGGCGTGGTGAAGGGGCGTGGAGGCGCGTTGCTCTTCGAGAAGCTCGTCGCCCGGCGTGCCGACCGCTATGTCATCATCGCCACCAGCGAGAAGCTGGTGGATCACCTCGGAACGCGCATGCCGTTGCCCGTCGAGGTGGTCTCCGAGGGATGGCGTCACACCGCTGAAGAGATCGCGAGCTTGCGGCTCACCCCGCAGTTGCGATCCCGCGAGGACGGCACCCCGTTCCTCACGGACGGCGGTCACTACATCCTTGACTGCAGCTGGCCGGGCGAGATCGCCATAGATCCCGGGTCGCTCGCCATCGCACTGAAGTCGGTCACCGGCGTGGTCGACCATGGGCTGTTCATCAACATGGTCGACATGGCCATGACGATCGACCCGGAAGGCGAGATCACGATCCACTCCGCCACCGAGAATCGATAGCGTTCCCGGAACAGTGGCAATCAACCAGACGACCACAGCGAAGGGGCACCGGCGACTTGCCGGTGCCCCTTCATTCGTGCCGTTACAGGAACGTGAATCGTATCAGGTGCGATACGCGATCTCGCCGTGCTGGGAGGAGTCCAGACCAAGCACCTCGTCCTCTTCGGGAACGCGGAGCCCGACGAGGGCATTGACGATCTTGCAGATGGCGAAGGTAACGACCGCGGCGAAGAGGGCCGCGACGACCACCGCCAGCAGCTGGATGAAGAACTGCTCGGGGTTGCCGAAGAAGAGTCCATCCGTGCCGCCGATCGCCGCGTCGGCGAAGAGTCCGGTCGCCAGCGCGCCCCAGATACCGCCGACACCGTGCACAGCGAAGACGTCCAGCGCATCGTCAAGGCGAACGCGCGACTTCAGCATGTCGGCCGCCAGGCAGCACAGGACACCGGCGCCGATACCGATCAGGATTGCTGCCCAAACTCCGACAAACCCGGCCGCCGGCGTAATGCCGACCAGGCCAGCGACAGCGCCACAGGCCGCCCCAAGCACGCTCGGATGTCCCTTGCGCGCCCAGGACGTGCCCAACCAGGCGATCGCGCCACCAGCCGCGGCGATGTTGGTCACCACGAAAGCATGGGCTGCGAGGCCGTTCGCACCAAGCGCGCTGCCGGCGTTGAAGCCGAACCAGCCGAACCAGAGAAGCGCCGCGCCGAGCACCGTCATCGTCAGGTCATGCGGCTCGGTCTCCGGCGTGCCGAACTGCTTGCGACGACCGAGCATCAGGGCCACGACGATTGCGGCGACGCCCGAGGTAATGTGGATCACGGTACCGCCGGCGAAGTCGAGCGCGCCAAGCTCGGCAATCCAGCCACCGCCCCAGACCCAGTGCGCGACAGGCGCATAGACGATTGTCGACCACAGGACCGTGAAGATAACGAAGGCCTTGAAGCGCTTGCGCTCGGCGAACGCCCCGCTGATCAGGGCCGGGGTAATGGCGGCGAACATCATCTGGAAACCGACGAACGCCATCGTCGGGATCGTGCCGGTCGTCGACTCCGGCGTGATTCCGTTCAGGCCGAAGAAGTCGAGCCCGCCGATCACGCCGCCCATCGAGGGGCCGAAGGCCAGCGAATATCCCCACAGTACCCAGACCAGGCTGACCAGGGCCAGCGTGAAGAACGAATGCATCAGCGTGGAGAGCACATTCTTCTTCTGGACCAGCCCGCCGTAAAAGAAGCCCAAACCGGGCGTCATGAGCATCACCAGGGCTGCGGATGCCAGTACCCAGGCGGTATCTCCCGCGCTGATACCTTCCATACCCTTCCCCTTTCATACCGGTGCCATACGCCTTGGCACATCAACAGGTCTCCGACGCCACCCCGGCGCCTGTCACTGATAATGCGCTCGAGGAAAGGTCAGGGATACGTCAGCCCCACACAAATATCAGGTCAGTTTTCATGCACCTTGCACACTCCCGTCGGAGCTCGGCGTCGAGGCCTGCACGACTCTGTAATGGCGATCCGGAAGGAGGGTCATTCGTTCGTACCGACGGCCCAATCCACGGCCCTCGGCTTGCGAGGTTCGCCCAAAGCCATATCAGATTGCTCCAGGAGGAAAACACGCATGACACAGGAACAGGGATCTATCAGCTCATCCGCACAGGTGGTCGTCGACCTTCCGTGCGAGACCGGTGAGGGGCCGTTGTGGCACGAGTCATCTCACACGTTGTGCTGGGTCGATATCCCCGCCGGTACGCTCTATCGCTTCGAGCCGGTCACCGGCATGAACGGGGTGATCTTCCAGCACACCGGGAGCATCGGCGGATTCACCATCCAGGAGGACGATTCACTCGTGATCTTCTCGGACGACGGTGCAATCGCCCGGTTCCAGGAAGGCGAGGTCGAGACCATCATCCCGGGCATCGAGGCGCTGGGTGGGAGTCGCTTCAACGACGTCATCGCGGATCCTGAGGGCCGCATCTTCTGCGGCACGATGGCGCTGGACGACGGCACCGCTCATTTGTACCGACTCGATACGGACCGGAGCCTCCACCTCATCTACGATGACCTCACCCAGGCAAACGGGATGGGTTTCAGCCCGGATCTCTCGACCATGTACCTGACCGACTCCAACACTTTCCGCATCTATCGGATGCGGTATGACCGAACCACGGGCGCGGTCAGCGATCGCGAGGTGCTGGTCCAGATCCCCGAGGGGGAAGGCGTCCCCGACGGCATGGCGGTCGACAGCGACGGCACGATCTGGAGCGCACGCTGGGGCGGCGGCGGAATCTTCCACTACTCGTCCGATGGGAAACTGCTCGAGAAAATCGATATGCCCGTCGACAAGGTAACCAGCCTCGCGTTCGGCGGTGAGAATCTCGCGACCGCGTTCGTCACCAGTGGTGGCGGGCAAGATCGCGGCCCGCAGAACGGCGAACTCGCCGGCTCGCTCTTCCGGTTGGATCTCGGCGTCACAGGTCGCGTCCCGTTCCGCTCCCGGATCGGGCTCTAGCGCGAAGGAAAAGCGACGGGCCGGGGAAATATCCCCGGCCCGTTACTGTCTATCGATTTCCAGGAGTCGGAGGCAACGGCTCGTCATCGAAGAACTCGTCATCCTCGTCGAACGGTTCCCGCGGCGCTGGCCGTCGCGGTGGCCGCTGGCGCGGATCCTCGGGGAGGAAATCGTATTCCCCTCCCCGGCTCGGCCGACTCGTCCCGCCACGCGGCATCGACGACGGATCATCGATCACGATATCGTCGCCAGCCGGTCGGTCGTACCCCCGCTCCGGCGCCTGGGACGGGCGCTGCTGCCGGCGCGTCGGCGGCGGGGGAATGGTCGGTGGAGGCGGCATCTGTGGCTCATCCTCGAACCGTCGTCCGCTCGGGGGTGAGGTGGGCATGTCCCGCCGCGGCTCCGGACGTCGTTGTGGCGGCGCCTGGCGCGGCTGTGTTGGCCGCTGCTGTGGTGCCCGTGAAGGTCGCTCCGGTGGGGGAGCCTGCCGACGGCGCGGCTCAGGGAACTCCGGTTCGTCCGACCACTCCTCTTCGAAGAACTCTTCCTGCACCGGCTCCGGTCGACGGCGTCGCGGCTCATCGATGCGAGGCTGTCGCTGCCGGCCCGGTTCCCGCTGGGGCGTCCGGCGCTGACCGGTTGGCGTCCGGCGGCGAGGCTCGTCCACGAAATCGAGATCGCTCACGGGCGGCTCACCGGCGCTGGCAGGTGTGGCACCGGGGTCCTCATCCAGTGCGCCCGGCGCTCGCCGGAAGATCTGGTAGAGGATGATCGAGCCGAATGTGCCGAGCGCGATACCGTTGAGATCGAAGTTGCCCAGCGACCAGGTCAGGTCGGACGCGCCGACGATCAGCGTCACCGCCGCGATAAAGAGATTGATGCCCTTGGAGAAATCGACACGGTTGTCGATCCAGATACGGATACCGGCCGCAGCGATCAGACCGAAGAGGACGATGGACACACCGCCGAGGACGCCGAGGGGGATCGAGTTGATCAGCGCGCCGAATTTCGGCGAGAAGCCGAGGAGCAGGGCGACGCCGGAGGCGACGATGAAGATCGCGGTCGAGAAGACGCGCGTTACGGCCATCACGCCGATATTCTCGGCGTAGGTGGTCACACCGGTACCGCCACCGAGGCCGGATACGGTGGTCGCGACACCGTCACCGATGAATCCACGCCCGAGGTACGGCATGAGGTTTCGGCGGGTCATCTCGGAGACGGCCTTGATGTGCCCGGTGTTCTCCGCCACAAGCACGATCGCGACCGGCGCGATCAGCCCGATGGCGCTGCCGTCAAATGACGGTGTGCGGAAGTCTGGCAAGCCGAACAGCGCGGCGTCGTTGACCGGGCCGAATTCCACCCCGGACACATTCCAGCCCAGGATCTCGCGCCCCTCACCGCTCGTGCCACCCAGGATCACCGCCAACAGGTACCCCACGACGGTTCCGAGAAGAATCGGCAACCGGCCGATGAGGCCCTTGCCGAGCAGCGCGATCGTGAGGATGGCGAGGATAGTCAGCAAGGCGAGGCCGATATCCGCCTGCGCCATGCCCCGGGCCTCGTCGGCGAGGTTCAGTCCGATGATCGCGACGACGCCACCGGTCACGATCGGCGGCATCAGATTGTCGATCCACTCGGAGCCGAAGATATGGACCAGGAACCCGATGAGCGTGTAGATGACACCGCAGATGACGATGCCGCCCAACGCCTTCGGAATGTCCGGCGAGTCGGCCAATCCACCGGTAATCGCCACGACAGGCGCGATGAACGCGAAGCTCGAGCCAAGGTAGCTCGGGATCTTCCCGCCGGTGATGATGAAGAAGATGATCGTCCCGATACCGGAGAAAAGGATGGCGACGTTCGGGTCGAACCCCATGAGGATCGGGGCCAGCACCGTCGAACCGAACATGGCCAGCACGTGCTGCAATCCCATGACGGCGGTCTCGCCCCAGGGGAGCCGCTCATCCGGCGCGATCATGCCAGACCGTTTCTCGCGCCAACTAAAGAGCCCGAGGAACCAGTCCTGTATGGCCCTCGTGTCCAGTTGCTGCATCCTGAATCGCCTCCCCCTCTGTGTCTTCCCTGGGCGCATGCCTCTATGCTCCCGATATTGTGACGTGTAAAGAGTGTACTTACAATATGTGCCAAATTGACACGCACAAGAAACGGGGCATCGAGAATCGATGCCCCGTTTCCCTGCTTCTCACGTGGTGCCGATCAGGCGCGGCTGAGCGCGCGCTCCGGTGCGACGACGAAGTGCTTCCGCATCTGCTCGACCCCGTCGGCGATGCCCTCCCGCGGATGCGCCTTGCCCTCGAACTCGATGGAGACATAGCCGGAGTAGTTGATGCGCGACAACAGCTCGCTCACCCGGCCATAGTCGACGTCCGGCACGTTGTACCGTGACCCACCGAGATAGACCTTGGCGTGCAGGATGGCGAGGTCGTCCATCAACACTTCCATCTCGGCATACTGGTCCTCGAGATGGAAGAAGTTGCCGGTATCCAGCACGTACTTCAGCCACGGCGAGTTGATGGCGTCATGGATCTTCTTGACGCCGGCCGCCGTGCCGGTTGGGCCCCAGTGGTTCTCGAGGACGAGCGTCACGCCCTTCATGCCCGCGTACTCCGCCGCATAGCGAAGGCTGGTCACGATCCACTCGAAGCCCTGCTCTGCGGTGAAGCCCTCCACCGGCGGCTCCTCGCCACGATTCGCGGTCAGCTCGCCGAAATCGGTGATGGTGTTCCAGCGGCCACCGAGCACACGGACGAACGGCGCGCCCAGCTGTACGGCCCAATCGATGTGCTCGATCAACTGCATCAGGTCGTCGGCCCGCTCCTGCGGCGTGGTGCGGAGCGGATTGTTCGAGGCGGCGAGGGTTACCGGGCGAATACCACGCATCGCGGCGTACTGGTGGAGCTCCGCGAGCTTCTCTGGTGTCGTGATGCCGCTTTTCGTCAGGTGCTCGTTGAGGAACTCGATGCCGTCAACACCGAAATCGACACAATGATCGATCATCTGGTGCGCAGACGGAAGGTCGGATCCATCGGGACCACCGCCAAAACCAAGGAATGAGTAGGACGAAATTGCAATTTTCATGGCCACGGGACAGGTCCCCCTTCTGGGAAGTACAGCAGACGTCTCTCTCTTGCGCCCGACCTCTCTAGTTAGACCATCCCGAAGGCCCCGTTTCAATATACGATCGGTTACATTTTTAGGTATTCAGGGTACCGTTCGGAAAATTCCTCAATTGTCATACCGAAGAGAATCTCGTCATGAAACGCGCCACCCGTGTATGTGGCGCGACGACGGCGTCCCTCGAGTTGGAAGCCGAGACGCTCGTGGAGCTTCGCCGAGGACTCGTTGAAGGAGAACACGCCGACATCGCACTTCTGGTAGCGGCGTTCGAGGAAGTGGTACCGCAAGACGAGACAGATCGCGTCGGATGCGTAGCCCTGCCGGCGGGCCCCTTCCCGGATCGAAATACCATAGGAGAACCTGCCCACGCGAGGATCGCAATGGTGCGTGGAGATCGAGCCGACGAACTCCCCGGTGTCGAGTGCCTCGATCTCGAAGAAGAACTCATCGTCCCGGAAGCCCTGCTCCGACACCTCCCTGGCCCACTTCTCGGCTCGTGCGAGTGAGTTCGGCGGCATGATCGCGTCGAGGTTGCGATCAACATCCCGCTCCCGGTCCAGCTCAAAATGGCGCATGGCATCGGACGGCTCGAGCGCACGAAGGCGGACCCGATGCCCTTCCCAATATTGCTTCACGTGACAAGTCCTTAATGCAGTGCGAACAATGCCCGCACGGATGCGTGCGGGATTACCGTCCAGGCGACCTGGTGAGCAGCATCGAGATGACCTCGTCCGATGCGGCCACACCGGAGAGGTCGCCGACCGTCCCCTCTACCGAGACAAGGATCGCGACGCCGGCACTCCGGAGCTGGCAGGCGGTCGAGCCTCCCGGAATGGTGAGGACCGGAACGATACCCCCGGCTCGCAGGGCAACATCGCACCCGGCAGGGGGGGCCGCGTCCGTGTAGGCTGCCGACCCGATGCGATCCTTGTTCCAGTTGTCGATCATCGCCGCCTGGACCAGGCTGACAGCATCCCGGACCTGATTCGCGGGGATCGACCGGTCCGTCAGCGGCAGGACGATGAGTGTCACCCGGCTACCTTCCGGGCCAACATACACGGCGCCCAACCCTTCCGAAGGGAAGACGTCGGACGACATGGTCGCATCATTCTCCAGCAGCGTCGTCGCATCGCCGGTACGCAGCCGCGTCCATTCGGAGCCAAGGAAATCAGCATCGGGAACAAACGGCCGGAGGTCCTTGCCGACGGCCACCCGTCCGTTGTCATCGGGCGAGAGCGTCCCGGCGCTCATCCGGGCGTTTGTCACGGTCAGCCGGCCCTCCATCCCCATCGAGCGATGCCCCGGAACCGAGCAATAGAACGAGAATGTCGTTCCCGGCGCGATCGTATCCGGGATCTGCACGATGGCGACGTCTCCGGCGGGAATCGTCTCGTTGACGTTCCATTCATCGACCACGAAATGGTGCTCGATAACCCCGGAGTTGCGGATTTCGAGGAAGGATCCGGCCTGGACTTCCAACGACGCCGGCGAGAAAGAGAAATCGTCGTTGATCTCGATAACGGTTCGATCCTGGATGGAGGTGGCGACACCGACGTCGCGACCAGCCCCTGCCAACTGCTCCTCGGCGGGGATAACAT
>Ga0182741_1002906_pt1 | contig 19056 bp, 17 predicted proteins | sample eDN5th37CBELigOP_FD_128874 | JGI IMG/M metagenome (GOLD analysis project Ga0182741, IMG submission 128874) | Enriched Organic Plus compost microbial communities from Emeryville, California, USA - eDNA 5th pass 37_C BE-Lig OP (version 2) (version 2) ... | reverse complement strand
GAACTTCTCGGCCGAGCCGACACCGCGGCCACCGGAGACGACGATCGACGCCTCGGTGAGCTCCGGACGGTCGCCACCGACGATCGGATCGCGCGAGACGATCTTCACGGCGTTCTCTTCCTGGGCCGGAACCTCGACGGCCACGCGCTCTGCGGCGGCAGCCTCGGGCTTGGCCTCGATGGCGCCCGGGCGGACGGAGATCACGGGGACCTCACCGTTGGCCTTGGCGTCGACGGTGAACGCGCCACCGAAGATCGAGTGCACGGCGGAACCGTCGGCCTTGACGTCGACGACGTCGACGAGCAGGCCGGAACCGATGCGGGCAGCGAGGCGACCCGACACCTCCTTACCCTCCACGGACGCGGCGGTGATGACGGCGGCGGGGCTGGTGGACTCGACGAGCGACGCGAGGACGTCGACCTTCGGGGTCACCAGGTAGTTGTCGACGTCTTCCGACTCGGCGGCGTAGACCTTGACCGCACCGGCGGCGGCGAGGGCGTCCTGCAGCGCGTCGGCGGTGCCGGGGGCACCTGCGACGACGGCGGAGGGTTCACCCAGCACACGCGCGGCGGTGATGAGTTCGGTGCTGACCTTCTTGAGCGCGCCCTCGGCATGCTCGACGAGCACGAGTACTTCTGCCATTACTACTTCTCTCCTAGATATGTCAGATGTTGTCGCGGGGCGCGATCAGATGATCTTCTGGCCGACCAGGTACTGAGCGATCTTGGTGCCGCCGTCGCCCTCGTCGGTGACGCGCTCACCCGCGGTGCGCGGGGGCTTCGGGGTCACACCGGTGACGGTGGACGCAGCGTTCGCAACACCGAAGATCTCGGGATCGAGACCGATGTCGGCGAGGGTGAGGGTCTGAACTTCCTTCTTCTTGGCGGCCATGATGCCCTTGAAGGAGGGGAAGCGGGGCTCGTTGATCTTCTCGGTGACCGAGACGATGGCGGGGAGCGGAGCCTCGATACCGAAGACACCTTCGTCGGTCTCGCGCTCGCCGGTGGCCTTGCCGTCCGCGATGGTGAGCTTGCGCAGGTGCGTCAGGTGGGGCAGGCCCAGGTACTCGGCGATGATCGCGGGCACGGCGCCCACGCGACCGTCGGTGGCCTCGTTACCGGCGATGACCAGCTCGACACCCTCGATCTGGCCGAGTGCAGCGGCGATCGCGTACGCGGTCTGGATCGAGTCGGAGCCGTGCATGGCGGGATCGTTGAGGTGGATCGCCTTGTCGGCGCCCATGGACAGCGCCTTGCGGATGGCGTCGGTGGCGCGGTCCGGGCCGGCGGTCAGAACGGTGACCTCGCCGCCGTCGCGCTCCTTGATGAGCAGAGCTTCCTCGACGGCGCGCTCGTTGATCTCGTCGAGCACGGCGTCGGCGGCCTCACGGTCGAGCGTGTAGTCGCCGTCGCTGAGCTTGCGCTCGGACCACGTGTCGGGGACCTGCTTGATCAAAACGACGATGTTCGTCATGGGTCTGCGTCGACCTCCTGTGTGTAGCTGCCTTTGGTCGGCAAGGCGCTGCCTGAACCGAGCACTCGTGTCTTTCGCACGGCGTGTGCGATAGATTATCAGCCGCTAAGTTACCAGTCAGTAACTTGACGGGATTCCCGGTTCACCATAGCCGTACGGAAGGACGACGAAACCTGTGATCTGGAACACCGGAGACCACCCCTCCGGGGAGAGGTCTAATGTCGTGGCGGTGAGCGACACCCCCGCCCGCGCCGATGACGCGCACACCCTCCCCCTCACCGGCGAACGGACGGTCCCCGGCATCGCCGAGGAGAACTATTGGTTCCGACGTCACGAGGTCGTCTACCAGCACTTTCTCCCCCGCTGTGAGAATCGGACCGTCCTCGAGGCCGGCGCCGGCGAAGGCTACGGAGCCGACATGATCGCCGACGTCGCGACGCGCGTGATCGGCCTCGACTACGACGAGAGCGCCGTCGCGCACATCCGCGCGCGCTACCCCCGCGTGGACATGCGGCACGGCAATCTCGCCGAACTCCCCCTCGAGGACGAATCGGTCGATACGGTCGTGAACTTCCAGGTGATCGAGCATCTGTGGGATCAGACACAGTTCCTACGCGAATGTCACCGCGTTCTCACTCCCGGTGGCGAGTTGCTGATCAGCACCCCCAACCGCATCACCTTCTCCCCCGGCCGCGACACCCCGCTCAACCCCTTCCACACCCGCGAGCTGAACGCCGCCGAACTGACGGAACTGCTCGAGGACGCCGGCTTCCGCGTCGAACTCATGACCGGCGTGCACCACGGCCCCGCGCTGCGCGCACTCGACGCCAAACACGGCGGATCGTTCATCGACGCCCAGATCGAGCGCGCGCTCGCCGGTCGGCCGTGGCCGGACGATCTCACCGCCGACGTCGCCATCGTCTCCACCGACGACTTCGCCATCGTCCCCGAGAACATCGACGCGAGCCTCGATCTCGTCGCGATCGCCGTGAAGGACCCCGCAGCGAAGGACACCGCTCCGTGAGTGCCGCATCGTCCCGCGAACCCGGCATGTTCGCGCTCGTCCTCCACTCCCACCTCCCCTGGCTCGCCCATCACGGCCGGTGGCCCGTCGGCGAGGAATGGCTCTACCAGTCGTGGGCAGCGACCTACCTGCCCGTCACCGATGTCCTGCGGCGACTCGCCGCCGAAGGCCGGACCCGGATGCTCACACTCGGCATCACTCCGGTACTCGCCGCGCAACTCGACGACCCGCACTGCCTCGCCGGGATGCACCACTGGCTCGGCAACTGGCGGCTCCGCGCGCACGAGGCCGCCGGCATGCGGGAGGAGTCCTACCGCGCGCTCGGCGCCCGCGAGCACCGCGCGGCCACCGCGGCACTGGAGGACTTCGAAACCCATTGGCGCCACGGCGGATCCCCCGTCGTGCGGCAGCTGATCGACGCCGAAGCGATCGAACTGCTCGGTGGGCCTCTCGCCCATCCGTTCCAGCCCCTCCTCGATCCGCGACTGCGCGCTTTCTCGCTGTCCGAGGGCCTCGACGACGCCCACGCCCGCTGGAACCATCGCCCGCGCGGCATCTGGGGCCCGGAGTGCGGTTACACACCGGGCATGGAGAACGGTTACGCCGCAGCGGGAGTCGAGCACTTCATGGTCGACGGCCCCGCGCTGCGCGGCGACACCTCGCTCGGCCGCACCGTCCGCGACTCGGACGTCGTGTGCTTCGGCCGCGACCTGCAGGTCTCGTACCGCGTGTGGTCGCCGAAGTCCGGCTACCCCGGCCACTCCGCCTACCGCGACTTCCACACCTACTGCCACGACACCGGACTCAAGCCGTCCCGCGTCACGGGCCGCACGGTGCCCTCGCACGAGAAGGCGCCCTACGACCCCGAACTCGCGTCGCAGGCCGTCGACCGGCACGTCGCCGACTTCGTCGAGACGATCCGGCAACGACTGCGCAGTGAGTCCGACCGCATCGGCCGGGACGCACTCGTCGTCGCGGCCTTCGACACGGAACTGTTCGGCCACTGGTGGTACGAGGGCCCGATCTTCCTCGAACGACTGCTCCGTGCTCTTCCCGAAGCCGGCATCGAGGTCGGAACACTCGCCGATGCCCGCGACCGCGGATATGTCGGAGCCTCGGTCGATCTGGAGAACTCGTCGTGGGGTTCGGGCAAGGACTGGCGGGTGTGGGCCGGCGACCAGGTCGCCGATCTCGTGCGCCTCGACGACGAAGTGGTGCGCACGACCCTCGACAGCATCGACAAGGCCCGCGAGCAGAGCACGTCGTCCGTCGCACTCCGCAACCGCGTGCACGACCAGATGTTGCGCGAAGCGCTGCTGACGGTGTCCAGCGACTGGGCGTTCATGGTCAGCAAGGACACTGCCGCCGCCTACGCGCGCGACCGCGCACACAAACACGCCCACGCCCTGCGGGAGATCGCCGAGGCGGTCGACTCCGGACGCACCGAGACGGCACAGCGTCTGGCCGACGGATGGAACCGCGCCGACAATCTCTTCCCAGGACTCGACGCCCGACGACTGCCCGGACGCCACGGAGGCCCGCGATGAAGATCCTGCTCGTCTCATGGGAATACCCACCCGTCGTCGTCGGCGGCCTGGGCAGACACGTCCACCACCTCGCCACCGAACTCGCCGCGGCGGGCAACGAGGTGGTGGTGCTGTCCCGTCGTCCTACCGGCACCGATGCGTCGACCCACCCCACGATCAGCCACATCGCCGACGGCGTGCTCGTGGTGGCGGTCGCGGAGGACGCCCCCCACTTCGACTTCGGCGAGGACATGATCGCCTGGACCCTGGCGATGGGCCACGCGATGGTCCGCGCCGGGATCGGATTGAGCCGCGGCGGCATCGGCGAAGGCTGGTATCCCGACGTCGTCCATGCCCACGACTGGCTCGTCGCCCACCCCGCGATCGCGCTGGCCGAGTACTTCGACGTGCCGCTCGTGTCGACCCTGCACGCAACCGAGGCCGGTCGCCACAGCGGCTGGCTGTCGGGCCGAATCAACCGGCAGGTGCATTCCGTCGAGTGGTGGCTCGCCAACGAATCCGACCGTCTCATCACGTGTTCGGCATCGATGCACGACGAGGTCACCGAGCTGTACGGCCCGGACCTCCCGGAGATCTCGGTGATCCGCAACGGCATCGACATCACCACCTGGTCGTACCGCGAGCGTGAGCCGCGTCCCGGGCCGGCACGACTGCTCTACGTCGGTCGCCTCGAATACGAGAAGGGTGTGCAGGACGCGATCGCCGCGCTCCCCCGCATCCGCCGCTCGCATCCCGGCACGACCCTCGTGGTCGCCGGTGAGGGCACCCAGTTCGAGTGGCTGCGCGAGCAGGCACGCGTGCACCGCGTCGCACGCTCGGTGAGCTTCCTCGGCAACCTCGACCACACCGAACTTCTCGGCTGGCTGCACGGCGCGGACGCGATCGTGCTGCCGAGCCGCTACGAGCCGTTCGGCATCATCGCCCTCGAGGCCGCAGCGGCGGGTACCCCGCTCATCACGTCCACCGCAGGTGGACTGGGCGAAGCCGTGGTCGACGGCGTGACCGGACTGTCGTTCCGGCCCGGCGACGTGGCCGGACTCGTCTCGGCGGTCCGGGAGACCCTCGACGATCCCGAGGCCGCACAGGTGCGCGCGCGGGCTGCTCGGGCACGACTGACCGACGACTTCGACTGGCGCCGCGTCGCCGAGGAGACCGCGCAGGTCTATTCGTCGGCGAAGCGGCGGGTGCGGCACCCGCTGGCCCGCCCGACGATCCCGCAACGACCACTCCCGGATCGCGGATGAACGAGCAGCACACCGTCGAGGTCGAGCGCCTCGCCCCGCACGAATCCGACGTCGCCGCCGTCACCGAACTGCTCAACGCGGTCTACGCGGTGGCCGAGGACGGCATGTGGGTGCCGGGCACCACACGGACCGACACGGACGAGATCACCCGGTACGCGCGGGAGGGCAGCATCCGCATCGCCCGCTCGCACGGCCGGGTGGTCGGCTGCATCCGCGTGACCCCGGTCGGCGCGACGACGGCCGAGTTCGGGATGCTCGCCTCCGACCCGAAGGTCCGCGGCACGGGCGTCGGCCGCCTGCTGATCGACACGGTCGAGACGGAGTTCGCCGAGCGCGGTTTCGAGACGATGCAGCTCGAGGTGATCCGTCCGCGCGACACCTCGCACGGGTCGAAGGTGTTCCTCGACCGGCTCTACACCCGGCTCGGCTACGTGCCGGAGGAACCCGCGCCGCTCGATACGCGCCATCCGGAACTTGTTCCGGCTCTTGCGGTCCCGTGCGAGACCGTCGTGTACCGGAAGCCTCTGGCTCGATCCTGAGCCGGACTTCGGCTCACGAAGCAGCGGACAACTCGGCCGGAGCGAGCGGCGGCTGCCGATCGAACCACGGCCGCGCCTGTTCGAGTTCGCCTGCGAGGGCGAGGAGCACGCCCTCCCCACCGAGCGGGCCGACGAACTGCACCCCGAGCGGCAGACCGGACGTCGTCCAGTGCAACGGCACCGAGATCGCCGGTCGTCCGGTGATGTTGGCGAGCTGCGTGTAGGGGGTACGGCCGAGATTGTCGTCCACCACCCGATCGATGAAACCGGCCCGGGTCGCGATCCATGCGGTGCGGGTCCGCAGGAGCGCCTCACCGGCACGCCGCATCCAGCGGGGTGTGTCGAGTTCGCCGATGCGTGACGGTGGGAAGGCGAGCGTCGGCGTGAGCAGCAGATCGTAGCGTTCGTGGAACTGCGCGAGACCGCTCGCGTACTCGGCCCAGCGGGCATGTGCCGCAATATAGTCCGACGCCGAGGTGGACCTGCCCACGGCGGCGATGATGCGGGTGTCGAACTCGAAGTCCTCCGGTCGTGCCCCGGTGAGGCGACAGGCCTCGGCGACCTCCGCTGCGGCCGTGGCGAACCACATCGTGAGGAAGTCCTCGGCGAGACGCCGTTCGTCGATACCCGTCGAGGCAGGCTCGACGTGATGACCCAGTTCCTCGAGCACCGCGACGGCGGCGTCCACCGCGGCCTCCGCCTCCGGGTCGACCGGCGTCCCGATCGGTGACACGGTCTCGTACCCGATCCGCAGCCGCTTCGGCGCCGAGCGCGCGGCCTCGGCGTACGACTGCGCACGCTCGACGAGATACGGCCCGCCCGCGTACGGACCCGCCATGACGTCGAGGAAGGCAGCGGCGTCGCGCACCGTCCGGCAGATGACCCCGTTGGTGGCCGCCCCGTGCAACGGTTCGCCGCCGCGCATACCGGTGGGCACGAGTCCGCGACCGGGCTTGAGCCCGAGGAGCCCGCAGCAGGCGGCGGGGATGCGGATGGAGCCGCCGCCGTCGCTCGCTCCCGCAGCGGGGACGACCCCCGCCGCGACCGCGGCAGCGGAACCACCCGACGACCCACCCGGTGTCACCGCCGGGTCCCACGGGTTGCGGGTGGCCCCGAAGGCCTCGGGCTCGGTGATGCCCTTCGCCCCGAACTCGGGGGTGTTGGTCTTCCCGAACGGGACCAGGCCCGCGCCGAGCCACCGGTCGACGATCACCGAGTTCTCGTCCATCGGCAGGTCCGCGAGGACCCGGGAACCGCACGAGGTCGGCTCACCGGCCAGATCCTGCCCCAGATCCTTGAGCAGGAACGGCACCCCGGCGAACGGACCGTCGAGCGGTTCGCGTGCCCGGATACGGGCCTTGTCGTCGAGTCTGCGGACGACGGTGTTCAGTGTCGGTTCGACCGTGTCGAGCCGCGCGATCGCGGTCTCGAGCAGTTCGCTCGCCGACACCTGACCCGTCGCGACGAGTTCGGCCAGGCCGATCGCGTCATGACTCCGATACTCCGAGTAGTCCATCTGCTGTCCCCCGACAGTGTCCCGGCCCGCGTCGCTACTGATGCACGTCCGCGGGCTTGTCTCCGGACTTCTTCCGTGCGATATCGGCGAGCGCCGCTTCCCGGGCGGCACGCTCGGCAGCGGCGCTCTCCCACGCCACCTTACGGTTCTTGACGCCCTTGGCGGGTGAACCCACCGCGATACTGAAATCGGGGATGTCGCCCTTGACGACCGCGTGCGCTCCGAGCACCGAACCGCGGCCGACCCGGGTGCCACGGAGCACGGTCACCTTCGCGGCGATCCAGGTGTCGGGACCGATCCGGACGGGGCTCTTGACGATGCCCTGGTCCTTGATCGGGTAGGTGACGTCCTCGGTGCGGTGGTCGAAGTCGCAGATGTAGCACCAGTCGGCGACCAGCGTCGACGCGCCGATCTCGATGTCGAGATAGGTGTTGACGACGTTGTCCTTGCCGAAGACGACCTTGTCGCCGATCCGGAGCGAACCCTCGTGGCAGCGGATGGCGTTGCCGTCGCCGATGTGGACCCAGCGGCCGATCTCGAGGCGCGACAGTTCGGGCGTCGCGTGGATCTCGACATTCTTGCCCAGGAAGACCATGCCGCGCAACACCACGTGCGGATTGGCCAGGCGGAACTTCGCCAGGCGGTAGTACCGGACCAGGTACCAGGGCGTGTACGCCTTGTTGTCCAGCACCCACTTCAGAGAGGACAGCGTCAGGAATCGTGCCTGTTCGGGATCCCTTCGACGGGACCCGCGCCACCTCGCCGTCAGAGGTGCACCCCACATGCTCGTCATAGGGGCAGCCTACGGTCCGCCTCGTTCGCGGCTCACGACCCCCGGCCCGATACGCTGACACGTCGAATCGTTCGCCTGTGGAGGAGTTGAGTGATGCGGGGTGTCCTGCGGACCGCGGTCCCGGCGCTGACGGTGGTCTTCGCGCTGAGCGCGTGCGGCGGTGGGGCCGGCACCGACGACGTGTTGTCGAGTGGCGGCTGGCCGGGACGGCACTCCGATGCCCGCAACAGCAACACCGCGACCGCCGAGAGTGTCGACGACCTGGCGCCCGGCTGGACGCGTCCGCTGGGCGGCCCGGTCGGCTCCCCCGCCGGGATCGCGGCCAACGGCCAGGTCTCGGTGGCGGCCTCAACGGAGGCCGGATGCAATCTGTTCTCCTTCCAGATGGACACGGGCCGCAAGCGTTGGTGCACGCGTCTCGCCCCGGCCGTCACCACGATCACGCCCGTCTCCGACGGGGTCGCGAACATCTATGTCGGTGAGGACGGCGGACTGCTGTCGTTCAACGAACACGGTCAGCGCCGTTGGCGCATTCCCGTGAGCGGCAGCCCCCGCAGCGCACAGTTCACCTCCGACGGAAGCCTGTTGGTGGTCACGCATTTCGGTCAGGTCAATGTCGTCGACCCGCAGACGGGACACCTCGAGGCACCGCTGTTCGATCTCGTGCCGGTGCCGACCGTCGAGGACGGGCAGAACCTGCCGCGACTCGCGAGCGATCACGGTCTGCCCGCCTGCTTCGGTGGTTCGGAGGACTGCCCGGTCGCCACGACTCCGGCCGTCGACACCGCCACCGACCGGGTCTTCGTCACCGTGTGGCGCCCCGGCGAGGACAGATCGGCGCTCGTGGCGCTGCGCTACACGGCGGGCGACGACGCGGTGGTGTCCGAGGAGTGGTCGGTACCCGACCTTCCCGGGGGTGCGGTGACGAGTCCGGTTCTGTCCGCGGACGGTTCGACCGTCTACGTCCACGACGGGGAGGGTGCCCTGTGGGCGCTCGATGCGGAGACGGGCGAGGCGCGGTGGACCCACGAGACCGGCCGTCCCACGGCGCTCGGTCCCGCCGTCACGGAGGACGGACTGCTGCTCCTCGCGTCGGCCGACGGCAGCGCCCCGCTGACGGCGCTGCGCGACGCCGGCGACAGCGTCGAGGTCGAGTGGGAGCGGACGGACGTGGTTCCGTACGGTGCGCCGGCGGTGACCGCCGACGGCCGGGCCTATGTGGTCGTCGACGGCGATCGGGCTCTCGCAGCAGCGGTGCTCGATCTCGCGGACGGAGCGACGCTCGAGGAGGAACCCCTCGATCCCTCCACCGGACTGCCGGTCGGGACCGGTGTCGGCCCGGGCGGGGAGTTCGTGATCACGACCGTCGACGGCGACGTGGTGGTGCTGCGCGAACCGCAGTCCGTGTGAGGACAGCGAGTTCGCGCGCGGGCGGTCAGCGTGACGGCGTGCAGACGAAGGCTTCCGGCGTCCGGCCGATGCGGGTGAGCACCACGCTGAGCGAGGCCGACCCGCGCAGCTTCAGGCGCGGACGCAACACCGCTGGGTCGACGTCGACACCTCGTACGAGGATCTCGACCGCACCGCAGTCGTGGCGGGCGAGCGCCTGACGGAGCGTCTTCTCGCTGTACTTGAGACGCTCGACGATCCGGAAACCCCGTACTCCGTCGGGCAGGCTGTCGCCGGTGAGATAGGCGATCCGCGGGTCGAGTTGCCACAATCCGTGCGCGGCGGCGTAGTGACGGACGAGACCGGCGCGCACGATCGCGCCGTCGGGGTCGACGATCCACTCCCCCGGCTCCCGCTCCGGGATGTCGTCGTCCGCGGCATCGGTGATCTCGAAACCGGTGCCGTCCGAACGCAGTACCGCAGCCCGTCGCCGCACGCCGGGAGTGCTCAGCCCCGGTGAGTACAGGCACGCCTCGCGGACTCCGCCGTCGAGCGAGACGACCTCGACCTCACCGGACCAGTCGAGCGAGTCGAAATCCAGTCCGGGTGCGCACTTCACGGCGAGATCGCGGCCCGCGTAGGCGTCGAGGAGATCGGGCAGCGGTGGTTGCAGCGCCGCCGGATCGTGGGTCCGTCGCCCACCCGAACGGCGTGCGGGATCGGCGACGACGGTGGTGTCTCGCGTGACCGGACGCAGGGCGTCGGCGCGCAGGAGGTAAGCCCCGGGGACGTTGTGCGCGGCCATCGCCAGACGCACATCGTCGAGATCACTGCCGATCACGGTCTCGGCGACCCCGACGAGTTCGGTGAGTTCGGCGCCGATCGAACACGTCACGTCGTGCACCGTGCGGCCGCGCAACCGTCGCGCGCGGTGCGCCGCGACGCGGGTGGGCGTGGACTGCTGCAGAGCGTCGTCGGTGAGCACCCACCCGGCGCCGCCGGCGATCTTCGCCTCCGCCTTGCGCCGCAGGATGACGGTTTCGACGAGCATTCCGGCGCGGTCACCGAAACGCGTACGCGCCCAGCCGATGTCGGCGAGGCGCGTACGCGTCGACAGTTCCCGGTCGGCGACGCTCGCGAGAGCGTCGCGGCCGTCGTCCGACGTCAGGTACTCGACGTCGGCGAGGGTGAAGTCGTAGCCCAACTACTTGCCGGGCTTCACACCGGTGATCATGACGTTGTAGAAGAAGCTGCGGGGCACGACGTGCTTGAGGACGTTCTCGTCGACCCAGCTCAGCGTCTTCCAGCCGCCGAAGGCGAACTTCGCCCAGTTCCAGCCCAGCTTCTCCTGCGGGACGGCGGCCTCGAAGGTGCGCACCGGCCAGCCGAGCAGGGCCGCGGCGAACTCCTCGCTCGACGCCTTCACCTCGACGGCACCGGCCGACGAGGCCAACTTCTCGAGATCCGCAGGGTCGAAGGTGTGCAGATCGACGACGGCCTCGAGGGCGGCCGCCCGGGAGGACTCGTCGAGCTCGGTCTGCGGACGACGCCAGTCGCGCAGGAAGGGCAGCTTGGTGATGTTGGTGGTGGCCTCCCACGTGACCCGGCCGAGCATGCGGGCGTAGAAGTTGCCGATCGTGCTGGGCTCGCCGGCGAAGACGAAACGGCCGCCGGGCTTGAGCACGCGCAGCACCTCGCGCAGCGACTGCTCGACGTCCGGGATGTGGTGCAGCACGGCGTGCCCGACCACGAGGTCGAAGGTGTCGTCGTCGTACGGGATGGTCTCGGCGTCGGCGACACGGCCGTCGACGTCGAGACCGAGGTTCTCGGCGTTGCGGAGCGCGACCTTCACCATGCCGGGCGACAGGTCGGTCACCGAACCGGTCTTCGCGACCCCGCCCTGCATGAGGTTGAGGAGGAAGAAGCCCGTGCCGCAGCCGAGTTCGAGTGCGCGCTCGTAGGGCAGCGGCTGGTCGCCCGCAGCGGCGACGAACCGACCCTTGGCGTAGTCGATGCACCGCTCGTCGTACGAGATAGACCATTTCTCGTCGTACGTCTCGGCTTCCCAGTCGTGGTAGAGCACCTGGGCGAGCTTGGTGTCCTCGAGGGCCGCTGCGACCTCTTCGGCAGTGGCGTGCGGATTCGGCGCGGGGTCGACCCCGTCGGTCCTGCTGGCAGTCATGCGGTGATCCTACTCATGGGTAAGCTGTGGACAAGTGCGGGTGCCGGTCGGCATCACTCGCCGACGAACTTCGCCTTGCCCGGCCCGTTCTCGATGAACGATTCGAGACCGATGGTGCGGTCCTTCGTGGCGAACAACCCGGCGAAGACGTGCTGCTCGATCTTCAGACCCGTATCCAGATCGGTGTCGAGACCCTGGTCGATCGCGGCCTTCGCAGCGGCGAGCGCGCGCGAGGCGGCGCCGGTGAACTGCCCGGCCCAGCGACGTGCCGCCTCGTAGACGTCGTCGGGGGCGACGACCTCGTCGACCAGACCGATCGACAGGGCTTCGTCGGCACCGACGAAGCGACCGGTGAAGACGAGATCCTTCGCCTTGGCCGGGCCGATGAGCCGAGCCAGTCGCTGGGTGCCGCCGCCGCCGGGGATGATGCCCAGCAGGATCTCGGGTGTGCCGAGCTTGACGTTGTCGCCGACGATGCGCCGGTCGGCGCCGAGGGCGAGTTCGAGGCCCCCGCCGAGGGCGTAGCCGGTGATCGCGGCGACGGTGGGCTTGGGGATGTCGGCGATCGACCCGAGGGCCGACTGCAGGTCGCCGACGATCTCGCTCATCTGCACGTAGCTCAGGTCGGCCATTTCCTTGATGTCGGCGCCGGCCGCGAACACCTTCTCGCCGCCGTAGACGATCACCGACTTCACGTCCGAACGGACGGTCGCCTCGCGCGCAGCGGTCCGGATCTCCTCCTGGAGTTGCCGGTTCAACGCGTTCATCGGAGGTCGGTCGAGACGGATGGTGCCGATGCCGTCGGAGACGTCGAGGGTCACGAATTCAGCCATGGTCCTCAGCCTAGATGTCGGAGCGCTGGGCCCACGGATGAGTACCGACCTCGTAGTAGCCCTCGTCACCGTCGAACGCGATGTGGACCGCACCGTCGCGGCGGCCCATGATCGGCAGGATCGGCTCGATGACCGGGTCCGCCGCCATGAGGTCGGCGACCGTGGCGAAGCCCGACAGGATCGACAGCTGACTCCATGTGGGCGGGAGCAGGATGCACCGGCCCGACCGCCAGTCGGCGAGGGCCTCCTCGGCGGTCTGCCACTGCACCAGATCGGTCTCGCTGGTGTTCCCGTCGGCCCGCTGCCCTTCCGGTACCGCGGCGACGAAGAAGCGCGTGTCGTAGCGGCGCCGCTCCCCCAACGGGGTGATCCAGTTCGCGTGCGGACGCAGCAGGTCGGCGCGCAGCACCAACTGCTCCTTCTCCAGGAAGTCCCCGAAGGACAGCTCGCGCGCTTCGAGCAGACGACGCGCCTCGGCGTAGTCGCTCGTGTCGGCCACCACCGAATCCTCGGTGGGGCCGGCGAGCAGCACGCCGCACTCCTCGAAGGTCTCGCGCACGGCCGCGAGCACCAGCGCGCGGGCCTGCGCCTCGCCGATACCGAACCGCTCGGCCCACCAGGTCACGTCCGGACCGGTCCACCGCACGTCGGCGTCGGTGTCCGAGGGGTCGACCCCGCCGCCGGGGAAGACGGTCATGCCGCCGGCGAAGTCCATGCCGACGACACGACGCTGCAGGAACACCTCGACGCCGCGCGCGGAGTCCCGCACGAGCATCACGGTGGACGCGTCGCGGATGGGCACCGCGGTGGGATCGAAGGTGGATGCCGAGCGATCGTTGGACATGGCCTCAACCTAGCCGATCGGTCCCGGCACCACCCGACCCGGAGTTACCTGCGGTGCCGTCCCGCCTGGCGGGTGCGGCGGGCGAAGAACCGGTCGTCGACCTTGTCGAGCGAGATGGACTGGCTGAACGCCGCGCTGAGGTTCTCGGCGGTGATCACGTCGTCGAGCAGGCCCTGGGCGACCACGCCCCCCTCCTTCAGGAGCAGGGCGTGCGTGAAGCCCGGAGGGATCTCCTCCACGTGATGGGTGACGAGCACGATCGCGGGTGCATCCGGGTCGGCCGCGAGAGTGCCGAGCCGGGCCACGAGTTCCTCACGACCACCGAGGTCCAGGCCGGCCGCGGGCTCGTCGAGCAGCAACAGTTCGGGGTCGGTCATGAGCGCCCGGGCGATGAGCGCGCGCTTGCGCTCGCCCTCCGACAACGTCCCGTACAGACGGTCGGCGAGATGTTCCGCGCCGAGACTCTCGAGCATCTCCACCGCGCGGCTCGTGTCGATGTCGTCGTACTGCTCGCGCCACCGGCCCAGCACGCCGTAGCCCGCGGAGAGCACGAGATCGGTGACCTTCTCGTCGTTCGGCACCCGGTTGGCCAGGGCCGCGGAGGACAATCCGATCCGGGGTCGCAGTTCGGACAGATCCGTCTTTCCGAACGTCTCCGCGAGGACGTGCGCGGTGCCGGAGGTGGGGAAGGTCTCGGCCGCCGCGACCCGCAGCAGCGAGGTCTTTCCTGCCCCGTTGGGTCCGAGAACCACCCAACGTTCGTCGAGTTCCACCTTCCAGGTCACGGGACCGACGAGGACGTTCCCGCCGCGTCGGACCACTACGTCGTCGAATTCGATGAGCAAATCGGGATCAGGTTGTGCCACGCGGACCATCTTCTCTTACGCCCGAGCCCGAAACGCGGCAGGATCGGTTCCCGTGTCGTCCTCCGCATCCGAAACTGCTGTCGTGTCCGGCTCGGTCGCGCTCCCCGACCGGGCTGCCTTCCCGCTCGGACCCATCCCGGTCGACGGCGGCACACGCTTCGCCGTCCACGCCCCGCACAGCGACCGCGTCCAGGTCTGCCTCGTCGACGACGACGGGAACGAACACCGCGTGGACCTGCCCGACCGCACCTACGGGGTCTGGCATGGGGTGGTCCCCGGCGTCGGCGCCGGACAACGGTACGGCTACCGCGCCTACGGGCCGTGGCAACCGCAGTGGGGGCTGCGCACCAACCCGCACAAGATCCTGCTCGACCCGTGGTCCCGGCGGATCGACGGCGACGTCGGCGACCCGGACCGGTTGATCCCCCACCAGGGCGACCCGTTCGGTGCGATGTCGACCGTCGACTCGCTCGGTCACACGCCCCTGTCCGTGGTGACACCCGCCCTGACGCCCATGCACGACAAGCCCCGCGTGCCGTGGGAGAACACCGTCGTCTACGAACTGCACGTCGGTTCGTACACGGCCCACCACCCGCTCGTGCCACCGGAGCTGCGTGGCACCTATCTCGGACTCGCCCACCGGTCGGTCATCGACCATCTGGTGGGGCTGGGGGTGACGACCGTCGAGTTGCTGCCCGTGCAGGCCTTCGTGACCGAGCCGTCGGTGCGTGCGCGGGGGATGCGCAACCACTGGGGTTATTCGACCGCCTCGTACTTCGCGCCGCATCCCGCCTACGCCGTCACGCCGGGCAACGAGATCGCCGAGTTCCGGACGATGGTCGACGCCTTCCACAGCGCCGGGCTCGAGGTGCTGCTCGACGTCGTCTACAACCACACGTGCGAAGCGTCGGTCGACGGTCCGAGCCTGTCCTGGCGCGGCCTCGACGCGCCCGGCTACTACCTGCTCGACGCGCACGGACGGGACGTCGACCTGACGGGGTGCGGCAACACCCTCGACGCGTCCTCACCGATCGTCGTGCGGATGGTGTGCGACAGCCTCCGGTACTGGGCGGACGTGATGGGTGTGGACGGCTTCCGCTTCGACCTCGCCAGTGCGCTGGCCCGTCCCCGCGGTGGGGCCTTCGATCCGCGGGCGGCACTGCTCACCGCGATCGTCACCGATCCCGTCCTCTGCGACGTCAAGCTCGTCGCCGAACCGTGGGACGCCACCGCACACGGTTACCAGCTCGGGAACTTCGGCGCGCAATGGGCCGAATGGAACGACCGCTACCGCGACACGGTCCGCCGCTACTGGGCGGGACGTTCCGGGATCCGCGAGATGGCGTCGCGGCTCACCGGTTCGGAGGACCTCTACGACAGGAACATCCGGCAGCCGTGGATGTCGGTCAACTTCGTCACCGCCCACGACGGTTTCACCCTCGCCGACGCAGTCTCGTACGAGCGCAAGCACAACGACGAGAACGGTGAGGAGGGCCGGGACGGGTCGAACAACAACGAGTCGGTGAACCACGGGGTCGAAGGGCCGACCGACGATCCGGAGATCCTCGCCGCTCGCGATCGGCACATCCGGGCGATGCTCGCGACACTGCTGTTGTCGACGGGCACACCGATGTTGCTCGCCGGCGACGAGTTCGGGCATACGCAGAACGGCAACAACAACGCCTACTGCGTCCCCGAGGACGTCCCGGTCCGCGACGCCTGGCCGCTGGACTGGGAGCACGCCGACCGTGCGCGAACGGATTACGTGCGCGAACTGCTCCGGCTGCGCAAGCGCGTCCCGGTGCTGCGGCAGCGACGCTTCTTCGAGGGGCGTGCCCGGTCCGTGGGGTATCCCGATCTGGTGTGGTTCGGCATCGAGGGGATCGAACTCGACGAGGACGCGTGGCACGACGACAGTCGCCGCACGCTGCAGGGCTGGGTCGACGGCTCGCAACTCGGCACCGTGACCCGCACCGGAGTCACCCTCGAGGACAGCAGCGGCCTGTTCGTCCTGCATGCGGGCGACGCCGCCACGGTGACCCTCGCCGGACCCGAGTGGTATCGCGGCGACATCGCGTGCGTCTTCGATTCGAGCGCCCCCGACGGCAGGCCTGCGAACACCTCCCCGATGCGGGTGGGGAGTTCGTACCCGGTCGACGGGCCGACGGTGCTGATCTTCCGGATCGCGGACGACGACCCCATCGAGCACGAATGATCGACGGCGCCGGTGGATTCCGCGTGCGGGTTCCCACTGCCGACGAGGCGGAGGCGATCGCGGGCGACCCGATCGGCGACGACGCTCCCGTCCGCGCGCTCCGGCTCCACACCCTGTACGTGCTGCCCGACCACCGCGGATGCGGTGCGGGACAGGCACTGGTCGAGGTCAGGCTCGTTCGTCGACCGTGCCGGGCACCGCGATCACGGTGATCGAACCCGGGGCCACCTCGGTGAAGCCCGCATCGCGGACCGCGACGGCCGTGCCGGCTTCCACGCGGGCGAGCAGCTCGTGCCAGGTGGCCTCGTCCGCATCGCGGACGGCACACGGGAATCCGTCGGAAGCCCATGCGCGTGCGGTGTCGACGTCCAGTGCCCCCGCGAACAGCATCGCGGCATGACCGACCTGCGCGGCCGCCTTGCCGACGGTCATCTCGAGGTCCTTCTGCACCCAGAGGACCGGAACGCCGTCCGCCGGTGGGGGCGGATCGTCGTGGGGCAGGTCGGTGCCACCGATCTGCAGGCGGGAGATGCGCGGGTCCAGTTCCCCCACAGGGCCGGGCACGAACACCCTGGCCTGGGCACCGGCGTGGTCGACGGTGACTCCGTCGACGTCCTGCGCGGCACGCCAGTGCGCTCCGCGGGCGCGGCGGGCGACCTTCCGTATCCGCGCGTCGTTCCATGCGAGGAAGGGTTCCTGCCACGGGCCGGGTTCGCCGTCCGGGCCGGGACCGACCCGCGGGTCGAAACACAGTGCCACGGTAGCCATCGCGGCGGCTTCGAGCACCGCGCTGCGGGCGGGTGGATCGACCTTGGGGATGTGCAGCACGATCGGCATCGCCTGCACCTTCGCCGGATCCTCCGGATCGGGCCGGTGCCCGTAACCGCGGGTGAGTACGCCGTGGCGCTCGGCGAAACCCGGATCCGACGCCGGGTCGAAGACCGGCTCGGGGTCCGTGCCCGCAGATCCGGAGGCCGTCTCGGTGTGCACCGACTCGGGGTCCGGCTCAGACACTGCCGTCGATCGGGACGCGGCGCAGGGTTCCGTCGACGCGGTCGGCCGCCTCGATCTCCTCGCGGGTGACGCCGAGGACGAAGAGCACCGCATCGAGGTAGGGATACGACAGGGCGGTGTCGGCGACCTCGCGCAGGGCCGGCTTGGCGTTGAACGCCACGCCCAGGCCCGCGGCCGACAGCATATCGATGTCGTTGGCACCGTCGCCGACCGCGACGGTCTGCTCGACCGGCACGCCCGCCTCGTCGGCGAACTCACGGAGGGCGCGTGCCTTGGCGGCGCGGTCGACGATGTCGCCGACCACTCGCCCGGTGAGCTTGCCGTCGACGATCTCGAGCGTGTTGGCGCGGACGAAGTCGAGTTCGAGTTCGTGTGCGAGCGGGTCGATCACCTGACGGAAGCCGCCCGAGACGACGCCGCAACGGAAGCCGAGCCGACGCAACGTCCGGATCGTGGTGCGGGCACCGGGAGTGAGCTCGAGCTGCTCGGCGACCTCGTCGATGACGGTCGCCGGCAGACCCGCGAGGGTCGCGACGCGTTGTTCGAGGGACTGCGCGAAATCGATCTCACCGCGCATCGCAGCCTCGGTGACCTCGCGGACCTTGTCCTCGACACCGGCGTGCGCGGCGAGCATCTCGATGACCTCGCCCTGGATGAGCGTGGAATCGACGTCGAAGACGATCAGGCGCTTGGAACGACGGGCGAGACCGCCGCGCTCCACCGCGATGTCGACGTCGAGGCCCGCGGCGAGTTCGACGAGGGCGTGCCGCAGCGCGGCGTCGGCCTCGACGCTGGTGTCGGGCGCGGTGATCATCAGCTCGAGGCCGGTGAGCGGGTAGTCGGCGATGCCGCGGATCGAATCGATGTTCGCGCCCTGGGCCGCGAGGGTGCGGCCAACCGACTGCAGTGCCTTGGCACTGACCGGGCTGCCCAGCACCACGACGGCGTGGGTCGAGACGGTGCGGGCACCGCGCTCGGCACCGATCTGGACGTCGGCGTGCATACCGATGGTGGCCATCGCGGACTCGACCTCGTCCTGCAACGCTTCGACGTCGGTCGGGCAGACGAGGAGGACACCGAGGGTGAGCCGGCCGCGGATCACGACCTGTTCCACATCGAGGAGGTCGACGTCGTGCCGCGTCAGTGCTGCGAAGAGCACCGAGGTCACGCCGGGATGGTCAGGTCCGGTCACGGTCACCAGCACCGTGCTGTCAGACGCCACTACGTCTCCGATCGCTTGTCTGTCGAGGTACACACGGACGCACGCGCGTACCGGCTCGCTCGTCCATTGTTGCAGGTCGAACCGTCGCTCCCGTTCGCGGGTCCGGCCCCACCGAAAGGCCGAAGCCCCACCCGGTGGACGGGTGGGGCTTCGGTGGATCGTCGATCTGCGCTCAGGCGCGCGGATGGTCGCCGGGGGTACGGTCGGCACCCTCGAGGACGTTGACGTTGTGCTTGTCACTGCCCGGGCCGACATGCGCTTCGGCGCGCATCTTCTCGACCATGTGCGGGTAGTGCAGCTCGAAGGCAGGACGCTCCGAGCGGATCCGCGGCAGCTCGGTGAAGTTGTGCCGCGG
>Ga0182741_1002905_pt1 | contig 19060 bp, 14 predicted proteins | sample eDN5th37CBELigOP_FD_128874 | JGI IMG/M metagenome (GOLD analysis project Ga0182741, IMG submission 128874) | Enriched Organic Plus compost microbial communities from Emeryville, California, USA - eDNA 5th pass 37_C BE-Lig OP (version 2) (version 2) ... | reverse complement strand
GGCCTGTCCCTGTCGTCCGCGCTAGGAAATTCTACACCCGTCCTGCCATACAATGGCAGCCTGCTAGCTGAGTCACCCTTGCTGCCAACCCTGGGCATTGCATCGAGCATAAGTGGTCCTGTCGGTGGAACGAGTTCAAGTGCCACATCATCGTCCGCAACGGCTCTTACTGGAGTTAGTGGCATCCCAACCAGCGCACTTGAGCACAGTAGTAGTTTGCTATGGGGCCTGGGGGGCGCACTCGGGGGCAGCGGATCCACGAACTCGAATGCAACTGGGACGCTTGCCGCGACACCGGTCACAGCATCCACGCTGAATTCTACCTCTGCAGCAATCAAAACGCATGAAACTTCTGCTGGAAGCGCGTCAGGAGGGCCGGGAGGCTTCTTTGACTCGGTCGGCACGCGAGCTCACGCTGATTCAGAGGTGTATTTCTATGGGGCTCCCAGCGATCCTCTAACAAGCGCAATTTCACCGCAGACAGGTACAGTAGCGAGCTCAGCACACGCGGTTTCCTCCGTAACGGGTGTTGCCAACTCCGCGCTAACGCAATCGACGATGGCCGGTACCTCGTCGAAAGCCTCGACCAACTTGCAGCCATCCAATGTAAGTGTCACTCTCAATCCAACCACTACACAAGATCCAACCGGTGCGAAGCCAGCCGCCACGTTCGCATCGAGGCTTATGGCAATCCGCCTGGTACAAGAGACTCAGCAGCAACAGCAGCAACAGCAGCAACAGCCGTCTCAACAGTCCAACCCACAGCCGCTTAGTAATCCCACAACCTCTCAATCTAAGCCGAATTCCGGATCAGTTCAGGACCCAATCACGTCATCGAAAGCGACAAACTCTCTAGATGACATTGATACTCCTTCGTCGAGCTCCGTGCTAAGGAAGGCATTGCTGGAGGCCAAACCGTATATCCCCAGCTCGGTTGCGCAACCCCTCAGTCCAACTGACGCACCCGTTAATCCGAGCAGTGGTGCGGGTGGTACTCTGGGAGGTGGCCAAACTTTCCAACATCCCCCACCGTTTTCATCAGCTCAAAATGCCCCAAGGCCCGCACCCATCCCTCCGATGATGCCAAGCCATCCCATGAGCCGGCCTATGTTCCCTCCCCCTCCTCCTCCTCCGCCACCACCGCCCCTGCCGACAAATTTAGCAGGTTCTGGCGCTGCAATGCTTCCGCCTCCGCCCCATCATCCTCCTCAAGGCTTGCGAGGATGGTATGGGCTTATGCCACCTCCAGGCGTCCCGCGGGGACTCCCTGGGCACCCAGGAATGTATGGCCCTTCTGGTATGATGCCACCAAGATATCCGCCCGGTCCAATGCCCACGCCAGAGTCGTTTTACGGGGCTGAGGGTGAGTCTAACGATACGGAGGATGGTCAAGATGCCGATGGTTCACAACCACCATTCGATGAGGAGGACCAAGAAGACTACGTCCCCAATTACCCCATCTACCAGCCTCCTTTGCATAGCGGGCCCCGCCCGCCCTTTATGCCACCCTTTTATCCAGGTTATTATCCTGGTTTCGGACCTGGAGTGGATCCAAGCATGGGATATGAAGAGGACGTAGTCGGGGAGGCTGACGAAGGCGGTGAGGATATTGATGATCAAGGTGATGAGTTTGACGAAGGAGGCTATGATGGGGGTTATAACATGGGTGACCCGGGCCAAGGATACCCCGGACCCTACTATAACGAAGGCCTGAGGCATCTCCAGGTACCTGTCGAAGCTCGTGAGGATACGAATCGAGGGGTGCCGCCTCAAACACAATCTGATGATGCAGATCATGAAGTCTCATGTCCTTCGGAGCGGCCCGCAACTCAACCTGGTACTACTCCCAGGCTGCCCAACTATCCACGTCCTACACGTGAAGAAGACATCCCAATATGGTCGTACTCAACGGCCGCTAGCATTCTCATGTCGGATGAGTCGAAAGGTTCGATCAAGTTGAACCGTGAACGTGCAACATGTACCTTCTTCTTGCAAGGTATTTGCCGCCATGGAGCTTCATGCCGCAACCTGCACACCTTTCCCCGCAACACCTGTGTGTGGTGTGGAGACAGGGTTGAACCTGATGTTAAGGATATGAAGAATCCGCTCGAGCTTGAGAGATTGACAGTGGAAGCACATGGCGCCCACATTTCTCAATGCGAGGAGTTTAAAGCAGTCCAGGAAGAGCGTAAACAGAGCCGTGATCTCCAGTGTGGAATCTGTCTGAAGAGGCCAGTTCAAGAAGGAGCTCGATTTGGTCTATTGTCACACTGCAGTCATGTTTTCTGCCTGGAGTGCATCCGTGAATGGAGAAATACTGCATATACTTCCCAGGCCGCGTCGCGTTCTGTTATTCGCAGTTGTCCCATGTGTCGCAACGAGTCACACTTCGTGATTCCCTGTGATCGTATGGTTAGTGATCCAGCAAGGAAGGAGGCTCTCGTCGCGAGATACAAGGAGCAGCTAAGCACTATCCCTTGCAAGTACTTTAATAAGGGCCAAGGAGAATGTCCCTTCGGGAGCTCATGCTTTTATGCTCACTTAGATGAGCGCGGTCAGCCAGTGCCTGCTGAGCCGCCACGTTTCCTAACAAATGCTGATGGTGTTGTTACAACCATCCGACCACCTCCGCTTTGTGAAATAATTGAGACTCGGCGACGACGGAAAAAGGGCAAATAGCATAGCCCTTGGTATTCCATGGCGTTCTTGCTTAATTGGCGCCTTCGGTTTTCAGGAGCTACCAAACGCCTGAGGTCAGCTTCTGCCGGTTAACAAGGCTAATAATGCGGTTGACTTGAAGTTTATTGGGATGACCTATTCACAGGGGGGTTGGCTATATACATTTTTCGTCCTCTCTTGGTGTTGACTCCCTTGGTGTGAGCTGGTGTTGAATGACGCGATTATATGAAACAATATTCCAGACGTGTACCGAGCCACTACGCGTTGAGGGAACAACGATGGTGATTGACAGTTGCTACAGACATAAAGTCTAGTGTTGCGGATCTGCATCCAAACATCATTTATAGTGTAACAAGTCTCTCGCTTCCGCCGAACCCAGTGCGTTCGGCAGTATTGTAGTCGTATATCAAGCTTTGCAAACCATCCAAAGCATCATCAAAGACGCTCGCATCCGTAAAGTCCGTGTAATGGTGTACATGTGCTCGTCGACGATACAGTCGCATGAATCGCTCTTCCATGGCCTCGAATACGGTACGAATGCAGCAGTTGTTAGAAAGCGAGAGGACGGACTGCTTGAGCCCATACGGTGGCACCGAACATAGGCCGACTTTGAATCCATCTGCGTTCCATGGCACCAGGTTAATCATTGACTTGACTCGTGTTACATTCCTTTGCAAGTCTGCAATCTGGATGGTTGGACCACGAGCCAAGAAACTGCAGGCCAGATAGGCACTCTTCTTGGGATTTACGGACATGAGATGATACTCGGGTAGGAGGGTGTCTGAGAACATTTGATCGATTCCTCTAGGAGGCAGTCGCGAATTGGCTAACGAGTAGAGGGGAGACATTGATGACACCAGGAAGTGCATTCGAGGGAATGGTACGAGGTTCATCGTAATTTCGTTCAAGTCCACATTCAGGGGTCCAGGAAAGCGGATGGATGCGGTGAGAGATGTGAGCAGGTGTGCTCCGATCGAATTCATGTCATCAAACGCCTTAACTTTGGCGCTTTGAGACGTTGCAGGCTTTGAAGGATCAGTCACAAACTCAGGCACAACACAACCGCTGAGCTTAGCTTCGCTCTGGCTTCGTACAACTTCGCCGGGCAAGCCACTTGAGGCTGAGGCTCGTACGGCCGAGGTTCCACTTGATGTTGCTGGGTCATTTGTTCGAAATGCATCAATTCGCTTGCAAATTTCAATCAATGCTTGATTGTCGATGGGGAGTACACAATCTGCGAATTCTCGCAGCTGGTTGAGCGCTAGGACACTATTGTAGGGCGACGTAATCACGTCCTCATTTCCTGAAGGAAAGACTGCCGTGTTGAATCGATAGACGTCGGGGAACTGATCCGCGAGACAATGCAGGATGTAGGTACCGAGTCCAGATCCAGTACCACCACCCAACGAGTGCATGACGAAGAAGGACTGAAGCGATTCACACTTTTCCGCCGTGTGCCTTACGGTCTCCATAATGGCTTCTTCGTACTGAGGTCCATAAACGCAATGGCCGTGCGCCCAATTGTTGCCACTTCCGCTCACATCCTTTACAAACTGGTTGGCATCAAAAAGCTCGCCTAGCGGTCCACGCTTGACTTCGTTTAACACACCTTCTTCCATATCGATGCAGACCGCGCGGGCTCTTAGCGAGTAAATTGGCTGCTTTCCGTCGCCAACTGGGATCTCGAAGTCACCCGATCGGCCAGGTCTCACGTTGCGAAAGAATGAGCTCATCGAGTCATCAAATACAGGAGCTTCTTTAGTCGACATGTACTGTGCATGCTCGCGCATTACCAGGTCCTAGAGCCGTACAGGATTGGCGGGCGAGAGTGACGGGTGGCGTTAGTGGAACAGGCTGGCTGGGCTGGGGGAACATTTCGAGGACATATCAGTTGAAGATATGCGAGATGCAATCCACTGACTTGGTACACACCACATCTCGTGTATCTTGTTCGCGAGCCAGTTCGTCGTGCACATCTCGCAACGTGCTGACCGCTCGATGAGGACAAACCCTTGGGGCCCTGAGGTGAGAAGTGAACTTACCCAGAATCTAGTCCCAAGCTGCATGCCACACTGGCCTACCTGGATGGTAATCAGTTCGCGCGGCATGCTTGGAATCTAGGGATTAGGTCGGTCTATGTATAACCCTCGCCAGTCGTCTGATATTCTAAATAGGGAAATCTGAATTGAATCAAACTCATGCCCATCCGTCCTGGCCTGGAAACCACCTCAGACTCGTTCGGGGGTGACAGAATACTCCTCAGCTGCATTTGTGTGACCGTTCGTGAGTGAAAACCCGCCGCGAGCGCGGGACACGGGCTCAGTCGCGCGCTTTGAGTGAGGGCTATGCTGAGACCCGACCCGGATCCTTCTTGAGCACTAGGTACTATCCCACGAGCACTCTCGCCTGCCTCAACAATCCTCGCCAGGAACTTCTCAAGTGCGTTTCTCATGATTGCTTACCGAGGTTTTGCCTAGATTCCTGCATTTGAGGCAGGGTATATTGTCTGGGCCGGAAATTAGATAGTGCATCATGACACGACCGATTGACTGGAGGTGGTGCCAGTGGGTCAGGCAGCCAAGCAATCCCAAAACAGACTACTTGAGGGAAGTGGTGAAAACCGATCCATCTCAGATCTCATGTTGCCTCTCGCGACTCTCCTGGAGAGACATCAGGAGCGATGGCGAAAGCCGAATTCAAGTCGGGTCCACCCTATGATCATGCTGTTCTTCCCGTTGGGTCAGTAGTACGACGCCACGGAAAGATCTTGATGCCATTGTAAGGAGGAGCTGTCAGTCGTGTCGAACGGGCCCTTCGCGACCGACTGAATGCGTGGTCATGGCTGACTGGGTGAAGGACTGTGTGACATAGGCCTTTCCCACGCATTTCTGTCGTAGTGCTGGGTCGGTGGGACCCTGGTAAAGTCAAGGTGCTGATGGAATCTCGGTACTTGGAGTGCTGGGAGTGCCTGGAGGCAAGAAACCATACTTTTTGCCGCATGAATTCTCCTCAGTTGACCCTTGACATGCGTAACCAACTTACGTATCCTCTCCCGTTCTAGGCAGTGCTGGACGAGACGGCTACACCGAACCTCAGTAACATCAAATGAGCACTCTCGCAAGCCCAGCCAAGTCTTCAAGTGCAGGCGTCACCTACACGCCTCTTACTCATGTCCGAGAGCTCTTGGCCAAGATCACTTGCGGGGAAGCTCGTAAGATGATTCCCCAACGCAAGTCGACCCAAAAGCCCCGCAAGCAAGATGATGAGAGCAGTGATGAGAGCCATCCCACTCCTGAATCGACCAGTGACCACAAGGCATCAGAAGAGAACAAGCGTACGATCCTTGAAATTCCTCACACAGATACACCCATGGAGGCATTCAAGAAACTCATCGAGGCTGGTGTTCAGAGCGCCCCCGTCCGAGACATGTCGACCGAGGATCATGCGATCATCGGTATGCTCGACCTGCGCGATCTCGTTTCGATTGTCGTCCTGGCAGAAGAGGAGGCAGCACTTACTGCGGTGCCCCCAACCGCAGCAGTTGCAAATGCCATCGCAACTGCAGCTGCAATGGAGGGTGGAGTGACCACCGCTGGTTCTTCAACACCTCCAGTTTCGCCTCTCCTTTCTGGTCGTTCAGTCTCTGGTTCTCGCTCCCCAGGACGAAGACCTCTCTCACCACGTGTCACAGATGACTCAGGACCAGCCGCAGCAGCTCTCGCAGCGGCTGCGATTCAGAGCTCGAATACTCTGGCCTACCTCGGTCGTGTCTTCAACTCGTTCAGTGCTAACACTCGCGCCGTCGACCACCGCCCCCAGGACGTCTCACTACGCTATCTCGCGCTTCGTAATCGTTGTGTTGTTGCCCTCAGTACCGATCCTTTGCTATCCGTGGTGGACGTTATTGCCGGCTCTTGGGATGTGCACCGAGTGCTTGTCGTCGAACCGTCTTCCGACCCCAAGGCACCTAAGAAGATCATCGACATTTTCTCTCCATCAGATATTGTCAAGCTCCTTGCGGCTAAGTATGCCCGCTTCGCTCTTCCTCAGGAGGAAGGCAAGGAGCAAGAAATTGATGCCGCCGGCAAGGAGCTCAACCAGAGCGTAGATGCTCTCCGTGTTGGCGTTTCTCCCGTACTGACCGTATCTGCAGATGACACAATGCTTCATGCATTGCGCCTAATGAACCACTTCCAAATCTCTGGTCTTGGCGTTGTAGACGAAGAGGGCCGACTAATTGGTAACACCTCCGGCTCAGATCTCAAGCTTTACCTACGCGAGCCCCGAGCTGAGAAGTTGCAAATGCCAGTTCTTGAGTTTGTCAATGAGGTTCGTCGTGCCAGCAGCGTGGACCGATCGCCTGCTGTTAGCGTTTCCCCTTCGAGTTCCTTCTTGACGGTACTCAGCAAGCTAGCAGCCACCAAAATGCATCGCGTCTTTGTTTGTGATCCCATAACACGAAAGCCCCTCGCTGTTATTGCTGTCGAGGATATCGTGACTCTGATTCATCGAGGCATCCCAGACACACGAGTTCAGCGTGAATTCAAGATTCCTCGCCAGCTGCAGAGTGGTCCTGGTGCGTCACCAAGCACCACCGCGACTGCCGGTGCCGGTGTAGGCCAGCTCGCCCTGCCCGGGTCGAGTGGTACTCTTGTGAACAGTGGTAGCGGATCGGGTCGTTCATTGTTTCGCCCTGAGGAGCCAGTCAAAGAGGAAGAGGGTATCCAAGAAGATGCCGAGGAATAAGAGGTCTTTGTCTTCTGGCGTAATGACGCCGGCTACCACTTTACTCAGGAGCTACACAAAGACAGTATCCTGATCATCCGACAATTTAGTCGTTCTCGAATTAAGAGCGTCTTGCTTCATCCTGGTTTGCATTTAATCAACATCCTCCCAACGACAGCAGCATCGGGGTAATTCGTATTTATTAGTGTTATCCACCTTGCTTGTCTTGTCCGGTTGATAGTTCTTTCCCTCTATGTCATTTCAGTTCTTGGCACTCACAACGAATCCGTGTCATTATTCCGTAGTAGTCGTTCGGGTCTTCAACCTCGCTCGAGGGTTGTGAACTCAGAATACACACTCCACCTGTTGTGTCCTTTGTATATGCAGACTAGGTTAGGCCCGGACTTATGTTGGCTTGTGGCTATGGCCCTTTCATGCTGGCACACCCCAGCAGCAAAAGGATCAGCCACAACGCGCTGTCGTCTGGTTCCTGACTTCTTCGATGCCATGCGTCCTGGCCTGGATTCCGCGCTCACTGGCAAATCAAGTGACTATTCAGAGTGTCTGTGATACGTGCATCTCAGACACTAAGAGGTAAACGTTGCGATCCAGCCGGTGTTTCCAAGTTAGACCAAGTTGGAAACGGGTTTGAACCTGGTATTCACACCAAAAATCCACGGATTCTCCGCCGTTTCTACCCTCGAAGCAGCACCACAAGCGCTTTGGCCTGAGTGAGACCTGCCGTTCCTCACTGGAAAGGCGACATACGCGTATTGCACCTGCCCTATCTCATCAGCAGAGATACTAGAGTCCGATATCTATCTGATCCTACACCGGATATTACCGTAGACTACCCATTTCTCCATGTTGTCCAGACTAGGCAGTACGTTTGTGCAGAGATGGAAGTCGTCCACACCTCTACGACGTGTTGCAGATGGAGCTACAGCATATTCAGTGCGGTTGAGTCCGGCAGCAAGTAGCATGTGTATCGAGGCTGGAAAAGCTACGAGTGGACCATTCGGATCCGCAGTCTGTACGAAGATTCACTGCCTGATTGAGGGAGAGGCAAACGCCACGCTCCTGACTCGGCTTTTCAGTACAGTCAACACGACCAGGTTTACAGCCCCGCCCCGAATGACTTCGACCAAGTCGTCAATGAGTCACCCCGGTCTGCAGCTTCTCGCTGTTCGGAAGTTCAATTCCTCCCCTATCAGCAAGTCATCTCCAACACCATCACCGCCTCGAAATAACAAACCCTCAACTGGAGCCACCAGTCCAAACTCCGAAGGCTCGGCCGATGATGAGCACAAGGAGATTACCCTACGTTCTCTAATGAGCTGGGGCGGTGTGCGGAAGGCTTATCGCGTCTTCGGCAAACCCTTCCTGATCATCTATACTGGTCTTTGGCTCTCTGTGCTTGGTGTGTTCTATCTGATCATCATCAGCCTGGATTGTGGCGAACTCATAATGTCGAAGATTGCACAAGTTCCTTATATTGGTGAATGGCTGAAGAAGATGGCCGATGCACATCCCACTCTCCGTGATCCCGTGATTGCATTTGCGATGGCCGATTTGACAGAAATTATCCGCATTCCTTTAGCAGTCATTCTTACTCGAAGGTATGTGCGGATGCAGCGACTTAAACGGGGAAGAACTTAAACGAACAATGATGTGCCAACAGCTAAATATTCACCCATTGTATAATCAGGCATATCTATCATACAGATCGTTTTATTCTAGTGTAATGGACTTGTCCTAGAAAGTGACCGGTTGCGTGACGCAAAGTGTCACAGGGTAAGCTACTAGTGTACTTCTTTCGGCAATGGTCGCTATGATAGCGTTCAAAGCTAGCAATGCGGCTCTTACGGATGTGGCGATGCAACTGTTGCATCGGCGTCAGCGATAGCCTTTGCGTGTAACAGTAATTCTCTGATACCTTCTTCCATGGTAACAACTGGTGTCCAGTTCAGATCGTTGTATAGTAAAGTCTTCATATTCGGGTTAATTTTAGTGCGGAACATAGCGCGTCGATCTGAAAAGACGACATCGCAAGTATCTCGAGATGTCGCATTATCAGGCAACGTGGAGTCTGTGAGGTCTCCTGTGGCCCCCTTCTCCACTACTCCCAGTTTTCGAGCCTCGGATTGGATGATGTCGGCGACCCTTCTTAACGGGGTCCATTCTCCACCTGAAACGTCAATAGCATCAATAGACGAGACGGCAGGATCCGGGATTTGATCGTATGCACGCATCAGTAGGACAAGGGCCTGTGCCAAATCACGCGCGTGGAGGAATTGCCTCTGCTCGTAGCCATCGGTTGCGGCCTGAATTTTGCCCTTCGCTACGCAAGAGCTTGTCCAGTCCTGAATGACGTGGCTTTTCAGGCCAATTCGCTCCTCACCGTATATGTTCCAGAAACGTACAATCTTGCCCCACCGTTGAGCACGAATCCAAGCCTCACCTAGCCGCTTGATTGTACCGTATGGGGAGGGCTGAGCCTGAAGATATGAGGAGCTAAAAAGGAAGGGAATCCGCCGGTTCCGCAAAAAGGGAAGTACCTGCTGGTAGATTGCCACATTATGCTCAACGATATCAAGTTGGATGTTGGTGTCTTTGTTTTCAAGAAACTTGCTGCCACCCACTTCGCAGGCAAGGAAGAAGCAGAAGTCGACTCTTCGATCGCCAACGTATGCTTCAAGTGCACCTGGTACTCTCAAATCAACATGTGTGCGATTATAAACATGGAGTACTTCGTAACCATCGCGTTCGAGTTGCCAACCGAGGTACCTGCCCACAAGGCCGGCGCTGCCAAGCACTAGGACGACTGGAGTGTCTGGATTTTTCGATTGGGGGAGGGCTGCCGACGGGGCAGAACGTGCCTCTGCTGAAGCACCGCTATCAATGGTGTCAGTTCGAACGGGCGACGCCACCGCTCTAGTGCCTAACATCAGTTCGAGAGCTACTACGAGCAAGACGAACCAAATCGCCCTTCGTGTCAACCTTGGTTCAGACTGAGCGCTTCGGTCACATCTGAGCGAGCAGTGCTGGCCACACACTGAGGAGCTGCCATCGCTCCTGGTATACCTGCTTGGCGTCGCTCGCATCGATCCAGCGCCGGACAGCAAGCTCACGGTTTGGTGACTATCTTCTGAGTAAAATGGAATGCGCTGTGTTTCGTCCTGAAATCTTAGTGCAAGACGGTGTAACAAGGCCTATGCAGGCGTTACTACGGCTGATCTGGATGCTCACACTATTAGACTGGACGTGGGTTGGCTGCGTGCGGGATATTCACAACACAAGGAAAAGAGAACGCTTTGCTGAATCACCAGTGCCGAGAGATTCAATCCACCCTCGGGCGGGCTCTACAAAAGTACACGCCTTGCGGGCGCAGAAAATTTGAATCGAACCGAAAACGGTTACTGAGAATGAGAGAAAGTGCCCTCAAATCCTCAGCGAAGAATATCCATTTCCGGCAGTGTGAGCGAGTGCTGTGCGACTTTGGTCTCAGCAGTCGATAGTCACATAGGAGACGTATTGTCTAGGATTCTCCAGGTTCCCACACAGGCTGAGGTAACCTACGAAAAGTCCCGCACCAACGTCAAGGAGGGAAATCACTCACGATGGAAGCCTTGAACGACTTGATCAAGCTGGATTTCAGCACACTCAGCGGTGTTCTACGGGATATTCTGGCCAAGCTCAACCAACAGAACGAGCGTGTGCGCGTTCTTGAACTAGCAAACCAGTACGTACCAACAGTCTGCCGCCTTTCCAATCATGTTCTCAGAACGCGCGCATACCAAGTGCGATGCCTCCCTCTCCCTCCCTTGCTGCTAATTCGCTTGAATGCGGTGCCCAGTGGATAGTCGCCAGAATCAGAGAACCGGTCTCATGAGAACGACCTGTTGCGTCTTCTCGCTTCTCTCGCATGCCCTCATCTCTAGCGAGAAGGATTTGCAGATCAAGCAGCTCACCGACACCGTGAATGCCAACAACCAGCGCGTCAATGACATACGCGCTAATATGGATCTGCTTGCCCAGCGCCAAGATGATCTAGCCCGAGATGTAAGTTCGCTGTTTGAATAGGAGTTGGGCTCCTTGATCCTCGTTATCCTAGCTTGCTCACGATTGATTCGTGTTATGTGCCCTGACACCAACTTCTTATGATTACACCCATTTTTTCATCGTGTAGTGTTCGCAACTTGACTCGGTATGCACAAAGCTGCGACAAGAACTTGATACTTTGGCGCAGTCTCGCCCACTGGATGTTAACACGTCGTCAGCAACGAATAACTCAGCTTCCAGCGAAGCTCTCCTGGAGCTGGCACAGAAGTACGTTACTTCGTTTATTGTAGCCATGCGCGCTGGTCTCGGAAGTCCTCTTTTGCATGAAGATTCGATGCAGTTCCAACTCATCACCGTCTCCTATCCTCTCTAATGCCCCACACCTACGCAGACTGGAGTCCCTAGATAGCCGAGTCACGCGGCTTGAACCCCTTCCCACATTGTTCCAACAGCTGGATGCGAACACCGTCAAGAAAGATGCATATGATCAGCAGTTACAACAAATTGAAGACGTCCTCAAGCGCTTACAAGACACCATCACACGTTACGGCATGCAGCTCCGAGATCACGACGAAGCACTCCGTAACAGCAGTGCAAACGCTGCAGCTGCTCTGGCCAACCGACAGGAAGCGAGCGATGAAGAGAGTACACGGAGCCGAAACGAGTGGGAGCGCTCTCTATTGTCACGCTTTGTCGAGCGGCCCCAATATGAAACCGAGCTTGCAAGCTTGCAGGATGCCGATTCCCATGCTTCAACTGAGATCGCCAAACTCTGGTCCGCAATTCGTAAGCTTAAAGATACTGATGAAGAGTTGCGCGAGGCAGGTGAGGTTCGCGATGCCCAGATTCAAGAGCTGCGCAACGCGATTGCTTCCGTTGGCCGTCTTGTCAATAGCATCACCGATCGCATCAACGAATGCGTGGCACGTAAGGACCTTGTGGCGCTCCGAGACGAACTAGTCAACCAGGTCAAGGAAGCTGCCGCTGCTCTCAAAGATCATGTTAAAAAAGAGCTGCGCCGCTTCGAGAAGGATGTCATCGACTTCGTCGGAGAGAACGTTGGTACGCAACAGGACAACACTGAGACCGCAATCGGCAAGGTGTATTTCCGATGCCTTACTTGCAATCAAACCACGGCAAGCCAGCACGGCCCTCATTCTAGAATGTATCAAGCCGCGATGGGAATTCCGTCGATTCCTCCGGGCCCTATCAAAGTCACAGGCACACCCAATTCAATTCCAACCTCAAGTCCCGGCGGTCTAGCTGCATCCGCCATTGGAACAACACCCGCAGCCGCGTTGTCGCTAATCGCACAGGGCGGCATGCTTGTAGAACGCGGCGAGGACCTGACTTTGCATGGTGCAGATGGTCAAGTTTATAAGGGTCGCGAAAGTCCGATAGTGCACTTTGCTGCTCCAAGCGCAGCACATTCAGCGTCTTCGTCTCCCACTCCAGGTGTTCCACGCAACGCGGATACAACGGGTTTCCGAGTAGGCTACGTTGAAAAGGAACGAGGTTCCGTTCACTCATTAAGCAGAAAGGTCTCTGCCAGATCACCGCGCCTCCCTGAGATTACAGACCAGGGCAGTGGTAGCCCTGCACCAGCTTTGGGAATGTCTTCTCAATCAGCGAGTGAGTCTGTTGGTTTGATTACCGCGGGACCCGCCACAGGTGCAATATCAACAACAAATGCAGCGAGTGTAACAGGTACTGGTGATGCTTCTCCAGTTCCGCAAGGGGTCGCCACAGGAGTTCTTCCTTCATCTTCGCTTTCGACCGGGTTTGCGGCAACGACAACCAACCTAGGTGTCGCTTCAGAATCACTTGAGGCTGCTCGGAAACCCCGGTTGCTAAGGCCAGCAACTTCGACAGGAACGCGTAAGTAGGAGTAGTACTCGATTGCAACATGTTTCCGGCTATTGTGATGTGAATACAGTACAAGCGTTATGTATGAAAGCCACAGCTGTAGAGCTGGTGATGCCCTCACTCATCCCATCGCTAGCTAATTGAGTCTCCCAGTCACACGCCAGTTATATGTCAGTCAGTTGCCCGTTAGCCAGAGCCTATCCGTCCTTGCCCGGATTGCTGCTTCCTCCAGCGTTCGGCTGAAAACATTTGTGACATGGAATTGTGGGAGAATGAGCATATCTTGTGGATTAGAAACCCGAGGGGACAGTGAATGCCACCATAATAGGTGAGAGAAATTAATCCAGACTCGGGTTAGACCTGTTTCGATCACGTATATGCCTCTTTTTTCAACCCCGCCACGTTTCACTCACTTGTGTGGTCGTCGTCCTAGCTCTTTTTCACGAGCCGAAGTGGGTTGCGGACTCAATTGCATGCTTGTTTCGTCATCTGATCCCTAGGACGTTATTTGCGCCCCATCTTACTCTTCAAAACCCGCTATCATGATCTAATTCCTACAGGTTCAACTCAAGAGACTCGGCGCGCACGACCAGCCTATGTCGCACGCGTCGTCTGCCGCCGCCTCCACATCGCCCCCGACGACGACAGAGACGACGACAGAGACGACGCTCAGCTCGGCACGTGTGGCCTCGTTATCTGAAGACGTAAAGCAAGCCATTGCAAATTTGACACTAACCACCAGAGCTCAGTCCATCTACGAAGCCAACTCACAACAGCAACAACCACAAACAAGCAGCCGTACCACGCCAAGTCATATGTCCGGTTCGCTTCCACCGCTTTCTACGCCTGCTCTACCCACGGTGGTGTATTCACCAGAGGAGAAGTCAGCTTCGATGACATGCGTTGCCAAACTGCAGATGAGAGAGCCGGCGGGCAGTGTCAGCAGTACCACCGCGGCCCCTCCGCCTTTAGTGATCCCCATGGGTACACCCATGGTGGTCGATACTGGTTCCCCTTCTCCCGTGACAAGATCTGCAAGCGGAAGCTTCGCATCAACCCCAGCCACCATGCCTGGCGTTTCTCGTGCTGGTGTAGGCCCCTCAAACGGCTCAGGATCATATCCAGCCACCACTACCTTACCCACATCCGCAACGAATAGTGGGTCACAGCCTTCACCTACGTTCGAGAACGTTAACAGCAATCAGTCGGACACCAGCAAAGGTCCGACTACGCCTCAGTCGAAAGCAATCGATGAGCGTCTCAGCGCCGCAGTTTCAACTGGCTATCGTACTGCAGCTCGAAAGCGTGTGGCGCTCGCTCCTGGGCACAGCATGATGGACTGGTATCGCCATTGCCAGCGTAAGGAAGCACCCACAAATCTACGTACCTTTACCCTCGACGAGGTTGCTCAGCACAACAAACCCGACGACCTTTGGATGATCCTACATGGCCGTGTGTATGATATTACTGAATACGTCCCTTATCACCCAGGTGGGCTGTCGGAGCTAATGCGTGCGGCGGGGAAAGACGGCACTGCACTGTTTATTGAAGCCCACCACTTTGTTAACTTCGATGCTATGCTTGAGAAGCACCTTTTAGGTGTTGTCTCAAGGACAACTCCAAGGTCTGGAGAGACCTCCCTAAAATAGCGCACCGGCTTCCTTGCGTGCGCGTACTCCACCATTTTGTTGATTGTTTCTGTAGTCACACTTGACCTTTTCGTACTCGTGAAAACCCACTTTGTTGGTAACCTTTTTTCATTTGTTCGCACGTTTTGTTAGCGTAACTACTAACTCCTGTCATACCATAACTCCTGTCCAGTTACAGGTTCAGCCATCTTTCCGCTTCCGTACTGATATTGACTCAAGTCATTATCTTGGTTGTTACAGCCTTCACTATCACACTCCCCTCACATTTCACATTTGACCTTCTGAACGTCTTGTTTATCATGTTCATAGTTTCTCAAGCAATATGTACGCTTGGCTTCAGCCTCAAATCTTGATCACGCGTACATGCCCTGGAGTGTACTTCTGCTTCATATTGCACAAAACTTTAGTGCATTTGGATCTATACTCTGCCACATTGCCTCATTGCTGCGTTGAACCTTGCATGCGAGCCTTATGTCCGTCCAGCACGTTCACACTCCCTTTTCAACTTTCATCGTTCACAACGTTTCATTTATTGGTTATTAGATGCACTCTATAGCGTTATTACCTCATTTACGAGACCCCCTCCTTGAGCAAATAGTATTCCCACCCGTCACAGCTCCTTCTACTCTTTCTGTTTAATCTACCCCAGATCATACTCTGCTGTTGCATCGTTTGTTCACTCTGTGGACGCCCCTCCCTTCAACAAGGCTTATTTCGTTGATTAGTTTTCGACCCAGTCCGTAAAGCTTGAGAGGGATCCCTTGGCCCAACCAAGAACACTAACGGTTTTTCTTGAGCTTGTACTACGTCCAGTTGACAACGCACTTCCCTCGATCGTACAAACCCTCCACGCGGTTGCATTTGTGCGAGTTGTAGTCCTCCCATCTGAGACTGGAGGCTAGGAATTCGGCACATGACATGTGGGGACCAGGAAAACGATGGAAAACTAGGACGCGGCGTGCTGTGATGCATACTAGCACTAGGTCATGGCCAAGCCTTTTACATACCAGGCTAGAGGTCTCTTAATCCGATTTAAGATAGCCTTAGTAATCCTGTGCCCTACTTTGATGCAGTAGGATCTCTACACAACCCCTCCCAAACGATTGATGTAATTGAAGATCATTCTACCATCATCGGACCTCATCATGAACAGGTACTCACTGTTTGTTCCCTCAGTCATGCCACACCGCGCAAGCGAGTATTGTGCTCAATGCCTGAGGAGCGTTACATGTTCTGTGTCGTGACCCCAACCTTGGTAATCAGTAAAGGCATCAGTCAACTTTCAAGTGCGCTGAGCGCTGCTCATTCGTGATGCTAATGCCAACCAGGCGCGCCTCCCAACACCTCGACCCGTCTAAAGTCTTTCCGATTAATTCAACAGAAGTAATCTTGGTTCGGTGGTATAAACTAATCATACAGACATCTAATGCTCTTGTTCTAGCGTTAATTCTGGCGACTAATTGGAAGGTTGGTTTTGAAAGCTTGGCTAGTGAAGGGTTTATTGCTGCTTCCTTTGCTGTTGCTCCTGCTCATGTTCGGCGAGTGCCTTCGCCGCGATAGCTGCAGCGGCCGCCGCATTAGCTGCTGCATCGGCTGCAGTATTGAGCTGGCTTTCCAGTTCACGAATACGCATTGTGAGGGAGTCAATGGTGTCGTTGGCTTCAGTGAGGTCGTTTTGAAGCTCCTCAACGAGTTGGCGGGATCGGGTCTCTTTGGCTACCCGACATTTTTTGAGCAAAGTCTCCAGGATACTCTCAACGCACTCGAGCTGTGCCTCGGACAGACCATTTAGGCCGACGCCCAGTACGTGCGCAGGTAGAATTGCGAGATCTTCAGCCCTTGGGTCTACACGGTGCAACAACTTCTGCAAGGGTGTCGGTTGCCCTGGACTAGGCGCGATATGCGGGGGCATAAAGCCTAAGCGTGTATAGGAGTTATCGAGGCCGAAACCGGCTGTTGCTGCGAGTCCTCCAAAGCTGAGGCTCGTGTCAGAACTGAACGAATTGCCCACACCGCTACCAAGTGCAGCTAATTGAGACGTCGACGAACCGTATGCCGGTGGCTGGTAGCTGAATCCTAAGCCAAAGCCACTATCACCCTCACGCGGGCTGGCAAACAGAACTGACGATGACGTTGTCGCATTCATACTGCCTCTGCTAAGATCCGTGGCACTGGCAATGAGAGGCGTACTCAAGGTGTCTGATGCGGCACCAAGGAACGCTCGCGACGGTGAGGCTTGCATAAATGCGTTCGAACTTGGGGGTGAGAGCACCTTACTTGGAGAGCCGCTAACTTTTGTTTCGACATCCTGTGCTTGACTTGAGGCTACCAATTCTTGATTGGAAGGCTGCACACTGGTCTGTAACGGTGCGTCACCAGTTGCTCGTTTTGAGGTAGCCGTAGTCAACGACGCATTTGCTGTGACGGCTTTAGGCCCGCGTCCAGCCGGTCCAGCTGGTTGCTTCATGGGTTTCAGTTGGGGAGAATTGCCCACGATCCCTGTAACTGCGGCGGCGGCAGCGGCTACATCGATCTGAGGTGTCTTGGAATTCTTTGGCGCGGTGCTGTGCTGTTGCGCCTGAGATTGATGAGCCTTCTTCACAGGCTGCAGTTGTTTCTTGCTGGAGACGGAGGTGGGCACATTATCTGCTTTCTTGGTGCTTCGATCCGGTTCTAGTTGAGAAGGATGCTTCGCTTTCTTCTCTTTGCTGGTTGGAACTGTTGTCCACTCTCCGTCGTCATCATTTTGCTCGGCAGCGGGTTCTTCCTCGGGTTCCACTTGATCAATGACCTTGTCCTGAGTTGACTTGTCAGCTATGTCTTCGCCTGACTTTTCTGTCTGCACTGTCGTTGACACTTCTACGGCCTCGTTACCGTTGTCTGCAACCTCTGGAGCCTCTGGAGCCTCTGGAGCCTCTCTGTCAGCTTTCTTTGAGTCGCCTTCCGCGGCACGTGTTACTTCGGCGGCTACGGCAGGCTGAGTGGACTCTGTGGGCAGCGCTGTTGCCTGCTCAGGCGTTGCGACGGTCTTCAATTCTTCCGTCGTCGCCAGTGGTGCCGGTGCCGAGGAGGGGGAGGGTGATGCGGAAAGTGCAGCAACGGGTTGTGATGCACTCTTTGAACTCGAAGCCTTTGATTGCTGCTGCTGCTGCTGCTGCTGCTGTTTACCCTTACCCTTACTGCCACCCTTACCTTTGCCTCTGCCTTGGGGTGCCATCTCGTCGTCAAGAGTTAAAGACTCAATCACTGCTTGAGCTTCGGCCTTCGCCTGATTGTACCGTTCCATCATTGCGTTATATGCCTTTCCACTCTTGTATCCGTGATTCAGCCAGTGCATAAGCGGTGTCTGGCCAGACGCGTTGTGACAAAGAGGATCGGCACCGAGGGTCAATAGTTCGTAAACGACGTCTTCGTTCGTAGGATACTTGCAAGCGATGTGCAAGGCGGTATTGCCATTGACATCCGTGTGGTTGAGATACTTGGAGATATACTCCTTCGCAGTGAGCGCAAACACATCACTCACACTGACCTTCTTCTTTGTGTTGGTTTGTTTGTCACTTTTCCCGTCTTTATCCTTGTCTTTGTCTCTTGCTCTCTTTGAGTCGTCGACAATTTCCACATCCTTCAGCGCCTGCTCGCTCGCCTCCGCTCCTCTCTTGAGCGCATCAATCAAGTGACGGAACGTCTCGCGCGACCCACTCTCGCACGAGCACATGATGACATTGAAACCAGAATTATTGGTGTAGAACATGGACAGAGGATGCATGCGGACATCGGGGCGGGCCTGGGTCCAGAGTACATTGATCGATTCCGCCACGCGAATCAGGTACTCAACTACATCCGCGCGACCCGCCATTGCGGCGAACATCAGGACAGTGTCGCGATTTCGGTTCACTAGCACCATCTCCACCTCCTTCGGCTTCATCGTGGGCGCGACTTCGATCATGAGATAGTTCAGTGTGCGGAGTTCACCCGCAGCGGCAGCTAACATCCAAGCAGAGTTACCATTGATGGTTCGATGCGAGGGTCGGGCGCCTTCCGCGAGTAGTACGCGCATGACATCAATGTGGCCATAGCGC
>Ga0182741_1002903_pt1 | contig 19081 bp, 23 predicted proteins | sample eDN5th37CBELigOP_FD_128874 | JGI IMG/M metagenome (GOLD analysis project Ga0182741, IMG submission 128874) | Enriched Organic Plus compost microbial communities from Emeryville, California, USA - eDNA 5th pass 37_C BE-Lig OP (version 2) (version 2) ... | reverse complement strand
GGCGTCGGCGTCGCGCATCGCGCCGTACTCGCGCTCCGCCTCGATCAGCTCCGCCATCTGCGCGAGGAACCACGGGTCGATCGCCGTCAGCTCGTAGATCTCCGCGATGCTCAGCCCGCGCTCGAAGGCGCGCTTCACCTGGAAGATGCGCTCGGGCGTCGGCTGGCGCAGCGCGCCGCGCAGCGTCTCGAGCGAGTCGTCGCCGAGCCGGTCGTCCTCGAGCCGGGCGGCGGTCGTCCAGCCGGAGCGACCGGTCTCCAGCGAGCGCAGCCCCTTCTGCAGCGCTTCCTTGAAGGTGCGGCCGATCGCCATCGCCTCGCCGACACTCTTCATCTGCGTCGTCAGCTGCGGCGTCGCCGTCGGGAACTTCTCGAACGCGAAGCGCGGAACCTTGACGACGACGTAGTCGAGCACCGGCTCGAAGGAGGCGGGCGTCGTCTTGGTGATGTCGTTGGGGATCTCGTCCAGCCGGTAGCCGACGGCCAGCTTGGCGCCGATGCGGGCGATCGGGAAGCCGGTCGCCTTGGACGCGAGCGCCGACGAGCGCGACACGCGCGGGTTCATCTCGATGACGATGAGCTCCCCGTCGCGCGGGTTCACGGCGAACTGGATGTTGCACCCGCCCGCGTCCACGCCGACCTCGCGGATGATCGCGACGGCCGCGTCGCGCATCGTCTGATACTCGCGGTCGGTCAGCGTCATCGCCGGCGCGACGGTGATCGAGTCGCCCGTGTGCACCCCCATCGGGTCGAGGTTCTCGATCGAGCAGACGATCACGACGTTGTCGTCGTGGTCGCGCATCACCTCGAGCTCGAACTCCTTCCAGCCGATCAGGCTGCGCTCCACCAGCACCTGCGTCGTCGGCGACTCGGCGAGCCCGCGCTTGACGATCTCCTCGAACTCCTCGCGGTTGTACGCGATGCCGCCGCCGGAGCCGCCGAGGGTGAAGGAGGGGCGGATGATCGACGGGAAGCCGGTGCGCTCGAGCATCGCCAGCGCCTCGTCGAGCGACTGCACCGTGCCGCCGGCCGCGACGCGAAGCCCGATGCGCGCCATCGCGTCGTTGAACAGCTGGCGATCCTCGGCGATCGCGATCGCGCGCGCGTTGGCGCCGATCAGCTCGACCCCGTGCTTCGCGAGGGTGCCGTCGTTCGCGAGCGCCATCGCGACGTTGAGCGCCGTCTGCCCGCCCATCGTCGGGAGGAGAGCGTCCGGCTTCTCGACCTCGATGATCCGTGCCACGAACTCCGGCGTCACCGGCTCGACGTAGGTACGGTCGGCGATCTCGGGATCCGTCATGATCGTCGCCGGATTCGAGTTCACCAGGACGACCTCGTATCCCTCCTCGCGCAGCGCCTTCGTCGCCTGCGTGCCGGAGTAATCGAACTCGGCGGCCTGGCCGATGACGATCGGTCCGGATCCGATGACGAGGATGCGATGGAGGTCAGTACGACGGGGCATTATGGGTGCGAAAGCAGGTCGTCGATGATGTCGTCGAGGCTGCGGCGGGGCCGCCAGCCGGTCGTGCGCTGAAGCTTGCTGGAGTCGCCCACGAGCGCCGGCAGGTCGACCGGCCGCATGAGCGCTGCATCCTGCGAAATGTCGGCGGAGACGCCCGCCCGCTGCAAGACGCGGTCGACGAGCGCGCCGACGGAGATCCCCTGGCCGCTCGCGACGTTGTACACCTCGCCCGGCTCGCCCTGATCGACGAGGCGGCAGTAGCCCTCCACCACGTCCGCGACGTGGAGGAAGTCCCGGATCGGCGTGAGGTTCCCCATCGGGAGCACCCCGCGCTCCCCGCGCGGCAGGGCGCGGACGCGCGACACGAGCGCCGGCAGCAGGAAGCGCGGGCTCTGTCCGGGCCCGGAATGATTGAAGCTCCGTGTGGCGACGATGCGCATCCCCTCCGCGCGCGCCGCCTGCAGCGCCACGTGCTCCTGCGCCGCCTTGGACGCCGCGTACACCGTGAGCGGACGCTGCGCCGCGGACTCGTCCAGCGGGAGCGCGTCGTCGGGGTGGCGTCCGTACTGCTCGCCGCTTCCCACGACCAGAATCAGCGGATCGATCTCCCCCGCGTGGCGCCGCGGGCGGATCGCCTCGAGCAGCCGCGCCAGTCCGAGCACGTTCACGTCGAACGCCGCGACGCTCGACGCCGCCGCCTCGGGGAGGAAGCTCACCGCCGCCAGGTGCGCGACGAACTCGGGGCGCGCCTCGGCGACCGCGCCGCCGAGCGCCGCGCCGTCCCGGAGATCGGCCACGTGCCAGGTCACCGACTCCCGCTCCTCCGCCGTCAGGAGCGTCGCGGCCTCCGCCCCGTGCACCCCGACCGAGTGGACCTCCCAGCCGCGCCCGAGCAGCGCCCGCGCGAGCCACTGGCCGACGAAGCCGCTCCCACCCGTGACGAGCGCGCGCCGGCTCACCGCGCGCCGTACCTCGCCAGGTCGGCCTCCACCATCATCCGCACCAGCCCGGCGAAGTCCACGCGCGGCTCCCAGCCGAGCTGCTGCCGCGCCTTGGACGGATCGGCGACGAGCAGGTCCACCTCCGCGGGGCGGAAGAACTTGGGGTCCTGCACCACGAAGTCGCGATAGTCGAGATCAACCGCCTCGAACGCCAGCGTGCAGAGCTGGCGGACCGAGTAGGTCTCGCCGGTGCCGATCACGTAGTCGTCGGGGGCGTCCTGTTGCAGCATCCGCCACATCGCGTCGACGTAGTCGCCGGCGAACCCCCAGTCCCGCCGCGCCTCGAGGTTCCCCAGCCGCAGCTCCTTCTGCAGCCCGAGCTTGATGCGCGCCACCGCGTCGGTGACCTTGCGCGTCACGAACTCCAGTCCGCGCCGGGGACTCTCGTGGTTGAAGAGGATCCCGGAAACGGCGTAGAGCCCGAAGCTCTCGCGGTAGTTCACGGTGATCCAGTGCCCGTACACCTTGGCCACTCCGTACGGGCTGCGCGGGTAGAACGGGGTGCTCTCCCGCTGCGGCGTCTCCACCACCTTGCCGAACTGCTCGCTCGAGCTGGCCTGGTAGAACCGTGCGCGGGGCGCCGCCTTGCGCATCGCCTCGAGCATGCGCGTCACGCCGAGCGCGGTGAACTCGCCGGTGAGCACCGGCTGCGTCCACGAGGTCTGCACGAAGCTCTGCGCGGCCAGGTTGTAGATCTCGTCCGGCTGCGTCTCGCCGACGACGTCGGTGAGCGAGGTCTGATCGAGCAGGTCGGCCGACCGCAGCTCGATGTGATCCACGAGATGCGCGATGCGCTCGTACGGCGTCGTGGAGCTCCGGCGGACGATGCCGACGACGCGGTACCCCTTCGAGAGGAGCAGTTCGGCCAGGTAGGAGCCGTCCTGGCCAGTGATGCCGGTGATGAGCGCGGTAGGCACTTGTCCCGAGCGAAGCGAGGTGGGCGAGGGCCGGAGCTACCTGATCACGGCCGAGGGCCGACGTCCGGGGGCCGACCGCTGCAAAAAGGGGAGCCCCGGAGAGCTCCCCTTCGATGCGGCCGGCGGAGCGGCAGCGATCACGCGACGGCCTGGCCGCGCGGCGCGCGCTGCACCTTTCCTGCCTTGAGGCAGCGGGTGCACACCTTGACCTTGGTGACCTTGCCGTCGAGCAGGATGCGCGCGACCTGCAGGTTGGGCCGCCAGGTGCGGCGGGTCTTGTTGTTCGCGTGCGAGACGTTGTTGCCGAAGACCACGCCCTTGTCGCACACGAAGCAGCGGTTTCTCTGGATCGCCATCGTTCAGCCCTCGACCAGCTCGATGCGCGCCATCTCCGCGCCGTCACCCTTGCGGTGGCCGGTCTTGAGGATGCGCGTGTAGCCGCCCGGCCGCGTCGCGAACTTGGGGCCGAGCTCCTGGAACAGCTTGTCGGCCGCCGCGCGCTGCTGCACGTGACGTCCCGCGAGGCGACGCGCGTGGAGCGTGCCGGCCTTCGCCTTGGTGATGAGCTTCTCGACGAACGGGCGCAGCTCCTTGGCCTTCGCCTCGGTCGTCTCGATCGCGCCGTGCTGGATCAGCGACGTCGCGAGCGAACGCATGAGCGCGAGCTTCTGCTCGCTCGTCCGGCGCAGCTGCCGGCCCGCCTTGCGGTGGCGCATTGGATCTTACTCCTCTCCCTCGTCGTCGGGTGCGTTGGCCGCGGCGCGGCTCGGCGGGGTGCCCCAGTCGAGGACTCGCACGCCGTCGCCGTTCTCGTCGATCCGCATCCCGAAGTTCAATCCCTCACGCTCGAGGAGATCGGCGATCTCCTGGAGCGACTTCTTGCCGAAATTCTTGACCTGGAGGATCTGGCTCTCCGTCTGCCGCACGAGGTCGCCCAGCGTGCGGATGCTCGAGTTCTTGAGCGAGTTGACGGAGCGAACCGACAGGTCGAGGTCATCGATCGGCCGGCGCAGGAGCTGCGCGAGCCGGAGCGACTCCGCGTCGTTGACCTCGCTCGCGCCGCCGACGGGGGCGGACGCGTGCGAGCCGAACTCGACGAAGTACTGGAAGTGCGTCTGCGCGAGCGCCGCCGCGTAGCTGACCGCCTCTTCCGGGGTGATCGTGCCGTTCGTCTCGACGGTGAGCGTCAGGCGATCGTAGTCCGTGCGCTGACCGACGCGCGTCTCGGCGACCCAGAAGTTCGAGCGGCGCACCGGGTTGTAGATCGAGTCCACGCGGACCAGATCCACCGGCAGCCCCCGATCGAGCGGGTGCTGGTCGGCCTCCACGTAGCCGCGCCCCTTGTTCACGTACAGGTCGACGGTGATGTCCCGGTCGTCCTGGAGCGTGAAGAGGTGATGGCCCGGATCGACGATCCGCACCCCGCCCTGCGGGAGGATGTCGCCGGCGGTGACCGGCCCCGACTCCGACTTCGAGATGCGGAGCACCGCGTCCTCGACGTCCTCGGAGAGGACCAGCGTCAGCGTCTTGAGGTTGCCGATGATCTGGTGCACGTCCTCCACGACGCCGGGGATCGTCTGGTGCTCGTGCACCACCCCGTCGATGCGGAAGCCCCACACCGCCGACCCGCGCAGCGAGGAGAGGAGCATGCGACGCATCGCGTTCCCGAGCGTGTGGCCGAAGCCCCGCTCGAGCGGCTGGAGCCGGAACTCCGCGATGTTCGGGTTGTCTTCCCGCTTCGTCATCTCGACGAGAGCGGGGCGGACGAGGCCGCGCAGATCGATCGTGTTCGCCATGGAGTATCGTTCCCGTGGTCACGCCGGAATCATCCGGCGACGCTCTACCCCGCCCTCAACGCGCGGTAGACCCGTAAGGAGGTTGAGGCTCCGACCGGTGCCGGCCGGGCGCCGAGGCGCCGACCGAACCTTCCTTCGTTTGAACGCGGACGCCGCCTGGCGGCGACGTCCGCGGGCATGTCTTGCACCGGACCGAGGTCCGGATCGCGACGACTCAGACGCGACGGCGCTTCGGCGGACGGCAGCCGTTGTGCGGGATCGGCGTCACGTCGCGAATCGACTTGACCTGGAGCCCCGCCGAGGCGAGCGCCTGGATCGCCGACTCGCGGCCGGAGCCGGGGCCCTGCACCCGCACGTGGACGCGCTTGACGCCGATCGACAGCGCCTCGCGGGCCGCCTGCTCGGCCGCGACGGTGGCGGCGAAGGGGGTGGACTTCTTGGAGCCCTTGAACCCCGCCTTCCCCGACGATCCCCACGCCACGGCGTTGCCGTGCATGTCGGTGATCGTGACGGTCGTGTTGTTGAAGGTCGCGTTGACGTGCGCGATCCCCTCGGCGTCGACGACCCGCTTGGTCTTCTTCCCGGTTGCCATTACTTGGTCACCTTCTTCTTACCGGCGATCGCGCGGCGCGGCCCCTTCTTGGTGCGCGCGTTCGTGTGCGTCCGCTGACCGCGGACCGGCAGCCCACGACGGTGGCGGATCCCGCGGTAGGACCCGATGTCCATCAATCGCTTGATGTTCATCGCGATCTCCGTGCGAAGCGCACCCTCGACCCGGTACTCCTTCTCGATCACCTGACGCAGCTTGTTCACGTCGGCGTCCGAGAGGTCCCGGATTCGCTGCTCGCGGCTCACCCCCGCCTTGTCGAGAATCTCGACGGCGTTCTTGGGACCGATGCCGTAGATGTAGGAAAGGCCGATCTCAACCTTCTTGTCGCGAGGGAGATCGACACCAGCAATACGAGCCATGGCTCAGCCCTGACGCTGCTTGTGCTTGGGGTTGCGCTTGCAGATGATGCGAGTCACGCCGTTCCGCTTGACGACCTTGCAATGCTCGCAAATCGGCTTCACGCTGCTGCGGACTTTCACGGCGAAACTCCAGTTCGGTTGCGGGGCGCACTTTTTTCGGACAGACACTAACGGTAACTGGCGCCTACACTTCACGCAAGGGGAGCGGTTTCGACCACGCGCCGACTCGCCACCCGTGTGACACCGTCTCCGCTCAGGCGATCTCCGCGAGCACGCGCGCCATCGCCGCCGCCGGATCCGGGTCCGCGGTGACCGTGCGCCCCAGCACCAGATACCGGGCCCCCTGGCGGACCGCCTCGGCCGGCGTCACCACGCGCACCTGGTCCTGCGTGGCGCCGCCCGCGAGCCGGATTCCGGGGACGAGCGGCGCCAGCCGGTCGCCGTAGGCGGACCGGATCGCCGGCAGCTCGAGGCCGCTGCAGACCACGCCGTGCAGCCGCGCGTCGGCGGCGAGCCCCGCCAGCCGTACGACCTCCCCCGCCAGATCCTCCACCGGACGCCCCCAGCTCTCGCCGAGCCCGGCGGCGTCGAGCGAGGTCAGCACCGTCACCGCGAGCACCCCGCACTCCGCCCCCGCCCCGTCGCGCGCCGCCTCGAGCATCGCCCGCCCCCCGGCCGCATGGACCGTGAGCAGACGGACGCCGAGCCGCGCCGCGGCCGCCGCCCCCTTCCGCACCGTGTTGGGAATGTCGTGGAACTTGAGGTCAAGGAAGACATCTGCCCCACTGGCAACGACATCGCGAACGAGCGACGGTCCCTCGGACGTGAAGAGCTCGCTGCCGATCTTGTAGAACCGGCACGACGCGCCGAGCCGCTCGACCAACGCCAGCGCCTCGGCGCGCGAGGAGACGTCGAGCGCGACGATCGGGATTGCCCGGCCGCTCATGCGGGCCACTCCAGTGCCCCGACCAGCTCGCCGACCGAGCGGACGCCGTGGCGCTCGAGCCAGGCGCCGAGCTGCTCGATGATCCGCTCCGGCGCCCGCGGATCGCGCAGCGCCGCCGTCCCGACGCCGACGAGCGACGCGCCCGCCAGGATGTACTGGAGCGCGTCCGACGCGCTCGCCACGCCGCCGACGCCGAGAAGGGGCACCCGAACGGCCCGGCTGACCCGCCAGGTGGCGAGAACCCCGACCGGGAGGAGCGCGTGGCCGCTCACCCCGCCCGAGCCGAAGCCGATCGCCGGCCGCCGGCGTTCCACGTCCACCACGAGCCCTGGGATCGTGTTCACCAGCGTCAGCGCGTCCGCCCCCGCGTCCACCGCGATGCGCGCGCTCTCGGCGATGTTGGGGAGGGTCGGCGACAGCTTCACGAACACCGGGCGCCCCGTCGCCTCGCGCGACTGGCGCACCACGGCGGCCAGCGCCGCCGGGTCGGCGCCGAACTCCATCCCCCCCGCCTTGACGTTCGGGCAGCTCACGTTGAGCTCGAAGGCGTCCACTCCGGGTGCGTCCGTCAGCCCCCGCACCACCGTCGCGTAGTCCTCGACGACCTTCCCGACCACGTTGACCAGCTTCCGCGTCCCCGGCAGCTCCGACGCGAGCCAGGGGAGATGCGTCTCGCGGACGGCGTCGAGCCCCGGATTGGCCAGGCCGATCGCGTTGATCATCCCCCCCTCGAACTCGGCGACCCGCGGCGCGGGCGCCCCGGCACGCGGCTCGGGGCTCACCGCCTTGGTCACCAGCCCCCCCAGCCGGTCGAGGCGCGTGACCTCCCGCAACTCCCGACCGTAGCCGGCCGTTCCGGCGGCGAGGACGATCGGGTTCTGGAAGACGAGACCGAGAGTGCGCACCTCCAGCGACGAGGCGGTCACTCCTGGCCTCCGCCCCGCGTTCCGCCGGTCACGCGCCGCTCGTAGCGCTCGAGGTAGGCCATCGCTCCATCGGCGATCGCCTGGGCGAGCTCCCCCTGCCGGGCGGGATTCGAGAGATAGCGCGCCTCGGCGGGGTTCGTCCCGAAGCCGATCTCCACGAGGACCGCCGGCATGAAGGCGGTGACCAGGACGCGGAAGCCCGCCTGCTTCACCCCCCGGTTCGTCCCCGGATGCGATCGCGCCAGGCGACGCTGGATCAGCTCCGCCAGCTCCGACGACTCGCGGAGGTGCTCGTTCTGCGCCATGTCCGTGAGGATGAAGCTGAGCGGATCCCCCTTCTTCGCCTGCGTCTCCGTCTCGAAGCGGATCGCCTCGTTCTCCATGCGTTCGACGCGCCGCGCGTCCTCCGTCCTCGCCTCGGCGAGGAAGTAGGTCTCGAAGCCGCGGGCGCCGCCGGGGTTCTTCCAGGTCGGATTGGCGGCGTTGACGTGCACGGAGATGAAGAGATCCCCGTCCGCCTCGTTCGCGATGCGCCCGCGGTCGGAGAGGGCGATGAGGGTGTCGGTGGTCCGCGTGAACACGACGTTGACGCCGAGGGCGCGCAGCCTGGCGCCGAGCCGGCGACTGACCTCGAGGGTGATGTCGGACTCGTGGATGACGAAGTTCCCGCCGATCGGGCCGTGCATCCCGCGATCCGGCCCTCCGTGCCCCGGATCGATGACCACCGTCCGGCGGGCCGAGCCGGGACGGCGCGGCCCGCTGTGCGTCACCGCGACCGCGCCCGCCGCCGACGGCGCGTCGGCAGGCGTCGCGGCGGCTGGCCGCTCGGCCGGGGGGGTGCTGCGAGCGACGGCCGAGAAGCGGCGCAGCTCGCGGCGCTGGGCGTCCCAGAGCAGCCCGCTGCGCGCGAAGTGCGGCAGCACCTCGGTCACGAACTGGAGGGGGACGAGGAGCGCGCCGTCGCGGACGAACGGCGGCGACAGGAGCTGCCGCGACTCCTCACCGACCCAGGCGAAGGGGAGCCCCACCGCCAGCTGGATCTCCACGCCGCCGGCGCGCACGACCCAGCGATCGTCGCGCCCCTTCGCGACCTTCACGTCCACGATCGGCGCGAGCTGCTCGGGCCGGAGGGCGGGGCCGTTCGGTCCCTGGGTCAGACGTACGGTCGCCTGACGCTGCGCGTCCTTGACCACGATCGACTCGATCGCGGCGGGGCGCGCCGAGGCGACCTGCAGGCCGAGACCGAGCCAGAGCGCGAGGGCGCCGATCATCGATCCCTCACGAGCGCGACCGGATCGCGCGCGCCATCTCGCGCTGCGCGTCCCGCTCGCGCACCGTCTGCCGCTTGTCGTGCTGCTGCTTTCCCTTCGCCAGTGCCAGCCGCACCTTCGCGACCCCGTTCCGGAAGTACACCTCGAGCGGCACCAGAGTGAGTCCCTGGCGCTCGACGGCTCCGATCAGACGACGGATTTCCTTCTTGTGAAGCAACAGCTTCCGGGTCCGATCGGGCTCGTGGTTCGTGTACCCGCCCCGCTCGTAGGGAGACACGTGCATGTTGAGCAGCCAGATCTCGCCGTCCTTCACGATCCCGAAGGCGTCGGTGATGTTCGCGCGCCCGTCGCGGAGCGACTTCACCTCGGTGCCGCGAAGAACGAGCCCCGCCTCCCACGTCTCGAGGATGTGATACTCGTGCGACGCGCGCCGGTTTCTGGCGACCGATTGCGTCTCGTCGTCCTTCTGCGCTTTGGCCATGGCGGCTCGGAATGCGGATCTCGGGCGCACGGCGTGGGCGCCGGAGAGCCTTGAAAGCTACCTGGCGTCACCGCGCGGATCAACGCTAGCCGCATTGACTTGGGCGCTCGCATCAGATAGAATCCGAGACTTCCGGCGAGCATCATCGAGCCGGCGCACCAGCGCCGGAATCGCCGCGAGCTCGGGTGGTGGAACTGGTAGACACGCAGGTCTCAGAAGCCTGTGCCTTAACTGGCGTGGGGGTTCGAGTCCCCCCTCGAGCACTCGATAGATCGACGTGAAGCGGGGTCCGCGGCGCACTGCCACGGACCCCGCTTCGCGTTCCGACGCCGTCAGCGCGACGGCAGCGCCGAGGGGGCCACGTCGTCGGGAAGCGCCGCCGCGCCATACACGTCGCGCAGCGCCTCGTTCGCCTCCGCCAGATAGCCGGCCATGATCTCCCCCGCGCGGGCGACGTCCGCCGCCCCCAGCCCCACCGGCATCCCGGCGAACGCCAGCAGCATCTGGCCGAGGCGCAGGTTCGTCGGCGCACCCGGACGGGTCGAGAGGACGAGCCGGTACTCCATCAGCCTGACGTTGAACTGGCGGTCGGCGACCTCCTTCATCTCCGCGGCGACCGCGGGATCGCGCTCCAGCCGCTCCGCGAGGACGCGGGCGACGGTCGATCCGGTGCGGTCGTCCAGGGCATCCCGCTCGGCAGCCAGGAGCCCGAGCGCCCGGCGCGCGTACCGCAGCTCCCAGCGGGCATGGTCCTCGTCGCCGCGGGTGGCCACCCCGGCGAGCCAGGCGACCTGCGTCTCCGGCGGATCGCGCAGGATCGAGTCGACGTAGGCGGCGGCGCGACGACGCTCCTCCCGCTGCGCTCGCCACTGCGCGAAGAGAGGCATGCGCCGTCGGGCGGCTACTGCAGGACCGGCAGCGCGACGCGCCGGCCCGCCACCTCGCCCGCGTCGGCCCCCTCCCCCCCTCCCGTGGCGATCGCCGCCGGCACGCCCTCGAGCCCCACGCGGGAGCGCACCACGCTCTCCTCGTCGAGCAGGTCGGCCAGCCGGATGCTGTCGAGCACGTCGTCGATGCGCCGCTGGAGGAGCATCCAGACCGGCCGGATGCTGCAGTTGTGCGAGGCGGAGCACCGCTCCTCCTCCACCGGATGCGACACGCAGTGCAGATCGAAGGTGGTCAGCTCCGACGCGGCGATGACGTCGCGGACGGAGATCTCCTGCGGCGGGCGCGCCAGTGCGTATCCCCCTCGCGCGCCGCGCGTGCTCGTCACGATGCCGGCGCGACGGAGCCGCAGCAGGATCTGCTCGACGTAGTCGACCGGAAGCCGCTCCCGCGCCGCGACGTCGCGGCCGGTGACGGGCCCCTCCGAAACGCGCCGAGCGAGGTGCAGCGCGCAGATGACGCCGTATTCGGCGAGTGTGGTGATACGCACGCTATGACGTTAAGAAGTGTCGGGACGGCTGGAAAGTGGCGCGCCCCGGGGCCCGCCCCCTCTCGCGAGGGGACGAACCCCGAAATGCGGGCGCGATCAGCCCCCCGCCGAGACGGGCCCCTTCCCTCCGCCCGGGACGCCGATCTCGGTCATCTTCCGGAGGTCCAGCACCGCATCGATCTGGTCCTCGGGGAGGATGTGGTCGCGGCGAACGAGGTCCCGGATGAGCACCCCCTCCTTCACCGACTGCTTGCTGATCTCCGCCGCGCGCGCGTAGCCGATGTACGGCATGAGCGCCGTCGCGAGCGCCGCCGACCGCTCCACCCAGTAGCGCGCCATCTCCTCGTTGGCCTCGATCCCCTTCACGCAGCGCTCGGCGAAGACGGTCGCCGTGCTGGTGAGGATGCGCATCGACAGGAGGATGTTGTGCGCGATCACGGGCATCATCACGTTCAGCTCGAGCTGCCCGTGCTCGGCGGAGATGGCGACCGTGGTGTCGTTCCCCATCACCTGGAAACAGACCTGGTTGACCATCTCCGGGATCGACGGATTGATCTTCCCGGGCATGATGGACGATCCGGGCTGCACCGCGGGGAGCTTGATCTCGTCGATGCCGGTACGCGGCCCCATCACCATGAGGCGGAGGTCGCTGGCGATCTTGGAGAGATCGATCGCGAGACCGCGCAGTGTCGCGCTGAACGCCGCCGGATCACCCATGCTCTGCATGAGCTGGATGCGATCCTTCCCGACGCGGAGCTCGAGCCCGGAGATCTGCTTCAGGTTCTCCACCATGAGCGCCGGATACTCGGGCTCCACCGTGACGCCGGTACCGACCGCGGACCCGCCGATCCCGAGATCGCGCAGGTAGTCGGCCGCCTCCTGCACGCGACGGAGCGCGCGATCGAGCGAGCCGGCATAGGCGGTGAACTCCTGGCCGAGGCGGATCGGCATCGCGTCCTGCAGGTGCGTGCGCCCCGCCTTCACGATGTGGTCGAACTCCCGCCCCTTCGCGGCGAAGGCATCGCGCAGCCCCTCGAACGCCTGCACCAGCGCCGGCAGCTGCGAGAGCACCGAGAGGCGGATGTTCGTCGGGATGGTGTCGTTGGTCGACTGCGCCATGTTCACGTGGTCGTTCGGATGCACGGGCGAGTAGCTGCCGCGCGTACCGCCGAGGAGCTCGTTGGCGCGATTGGCCAGCACCTCGTTCACGTTCATGTTGTGCGAGGTACCGGCGCCGGCCTGGTACGGGTCGACCACGAAGTGCTCGTCGTGCCGCCGCGCGAGCACCTCGTCCGCCGCCTGCACGATCGCATCCGCCATCCGCGGGTCGAGCCGCCCCGTCTTCTTGTGGGTCAGCGCGGCAGCCTTCTTGATCCAGACCTGCGACTGCACGAACGGCCACTGCGGGCCGAGGTCGCTGATCGGAAAGTTCTGGCGCGCGCGCATCGTCTGCACGCCGTAGAGCGCCTCGGACGGGACTTCGAGGGTGCCGAGGGGATCCTTCTCGGTTCGGGTCTGGGTCATGGCGGGAGGAGTGAAGCGGCGCGTGCGTGCCGCGCCGGAACGGACTTCGGAAGGATGCTCATCGCCGCGCGGACCGCACGGCGAGCAGGAGCACGACTGCGCACGCGACCATGGCGAGCGCGAGGCCGAGCACGCTCAGCGCGTGCAGCCGGCCGAAGAGGAGCCGCTGGGGATCGTCGGGAGCGAGGGCGTCGATCGGCCCGCCGAGCTGGGCGCGGATGCGCGCGATGCGCCCGCCGAACACCAGGTGGGAGACGGCGCAGGCGACGGCGACGAGCAGACTGCCGACGAGACGGCCGCGCGCGGGCGCGGGCGCGCGCATCTCCAGCAACGCGGACGCGAGGCCGACGACGACCCCACTCCAGAAGATCACCGGAAGGACCCGCCCGACCACCTCGCCGGCCAGGCCGCGGCTGGGGAGGACGGCGAAGGCGGACGGCGCGACGTTGGCGGCGAAGAGGAGCGCGGCGCCGAACCAGAGGGCCAGCAGGACGAGCTGCGCGAGGTGCGGCGCGTTCGTCGCGCTCATCGGCTCGACGCTCCGGCGACGCGCGCGACGCCGTTGAGGAAGGGATTGCTCGCCCGTTCCGTCCCGATCGTCGTCGCCGGGCCGTGGCCGGGATAGACGACGGTGGCGTCGTCGAGCGACGCGACGCGCGCGAGCGAGCGCTGCATCGCGACGGGATCGCCGAGCGGCAAGTCCGTACGCCCGATCGAGCCCGCGAAGAGCAGATCGCCGCCGAGCACGATCCCCTCGCCGTGGAGGATGCAGTGGCCGGGCGCGTGTCCGGGGGTGTGCAGCACGCGGAACTCGAGGGAACCGAGGCGGAGGGTGTCGCCGTCCCGCAGCCGCTCGCCCGGCTCCGGAGCCTGGTCGAATCCCAGCCCGTAGGCGGCGGCCTGCTGCGGCGCGAGACGCCAGAGCAGGAGATCCGCCTCGTGCAGGAACACGGGCACGTTCCACTCACGGAGGATCCCGGCGACGGCGCCGACGTGATCGAGATGCGCGTGCGTGACCCAGATCGCCTCGAGCGTCGCCCCGCTCTCGCGCACCATCACGGCGACGCGGGCCGGCTCGTCCCCCGGATCCACGAGGGCGCACCGTCCCGTCGCGTCGTCCGTGACGAGGTAGGCGTTCTCCTGGAACGGCCCGACGGTCACCCAGCGGAGTCGCATCGTCAGACTCCGCTGGGATCCACCTCGAGCGTGCTCGGGGCTTCGGCCGTCTCGAGGACCGGCGGCTGCGCTCCGGCGACGTGCTGGTGCGCGAGCCACCGTTCCGCCTCCAGCGCCGCCATGCATCCCGTCCCCGCGGCGGTGATCGCCTGGCGGTAATACGCGTCCATCACGTCGCCGGCAGCGAAGACGCCGGGGACGCTCGTACAGGTGCGCCACGGCGACGGTGTGATGACGTAGCCGGTCGGCTCGAGATCGATCTGCCCCTTGAGGAAGTCGGTGTTCGGCGTGTGGCCGATCGCGACGAAGAGGCCGCCCACCTCGATCGTGCGCTCGTCCCCCGACTGGGTGTCGGCGAGGCGGAGCCCGGTGATGAAATCGTCGCCGATCACGTCCACGACGCGCGAGTTCCACTCCACGCGGATCTTCGGGTTCTCGAGGACCCGCTGCGCCATCACCTTCGAGGCGCGGAACTCGTCGCGGCGGTGCACGATCACGACCTCGCTCGCGTACTTCGAGAGATAGGTCGCCTCTTCCATCGCCGAGTCGCCGCCGCCGACGACCGCGAGCCGCTGATTGCGGAACGCGGGCAGCGCGCCGTCGCAGACCGCGCACGCCGAGACGCCGCCGCCCGTCCGGGCGAGCCGCTCCTCATTGTGCAGCCCCAGCCAGTTGGCACGCGCCCCGGTCGCGATGATCACCGACTGGGCGATCACGTCGTCACCGCCGCTCGTGGTGAGGCGGAGCGGGTGGCTCGAGAAGTCGACGCGGACGACGTCCTGCCCTTCCACCCGGGTGCCGAACCGGACCGCCTGGGCGCGCATCCGATCCATCAGCTCCTGGCCACCGATCGCCTCCGGGAATCCCGGGAAGTTCTCGATGTCCGTCGTGAACATGAGCTGGCCGCCCGGGATCATCTCGCGCGAGACCTCACCCTCGTAGACCACCGGGTCGAGGTTGGCACGCGCGGCGTAGACGGCGGCGGTCCAGGCAGCGGGCCCGCTGCCGATGATGACGAGAGTTTCGCGGCGTGTAGGCATGCTCGAAAGCTATCACGATCGTCCAGGGAGTGCGCGAGCGTCGCGGCGCACCACGAGGCGGTTGACCGCCCCATGACAGTGTGAGACGGTCCCCACCAGCAGCTCGAACGCCTCCGCCGCGCCGAGCCGCTCGACGGTGCGGTCGGCCGCCAGGACGTCGGCCACGTCCACCATGCCGACGCCGTACGCGCGATGCGTGCAGTGGAAGACCAGCGGGTCCGCGACGTCGCGCCCCTCGTCGCGGACGGCCCGCGCGTAGCTGCGGAGCGCCACCGGCATGCTCCAGGTACGCGGCCCCCGAATCACCGGACAGAGTGCCGGCTCGATGCAGTTGATCGGGCACATCCACTCGGCGAAGCTCACGTAGTGCGTGCCGTCGGGCGCGGCGCGCTCCCAGGGGGTGGACGGCGGCCGCTCGAGCGGCTCGATCGCGACGCTCCGCTCCGGCCAGCGCGCACGCGCGCGCGCGACCAGCCAGCCGAACAGAAGGTGCGGCATGAGCGGCGACGGCACGACCGCATCGTCGTCGGCGGCGGACGGATCGCTCGCCGCCCGCCCCAACCAGTCGGCGAGGAAGGCGCTCCACTCGCCGACGACGAGGCGCGGCGCCGGCGCGACGTCCCACCCCGCCGCGTCGAGCAGGCCGTTGGTCGCCACCGCGCAGGCCGCGTTCCGATCCACGACCAGGAGCTCGCGCCACCGCAGCGCGCCGGCGCGGGCCGCGCGTGCGAGCTGACGGAGATAGTAGCTCCCGTAGCAGCCCCCGCCGACGACGGCGACCGCGCCGAGCTGCTGCACGGGCCGGTCAGGAGCGGACGTGGCGCCCGCCATCGACGAGGAGCGTTTCGCCGGTCACGTAGTCCGCGCCGAGCAGATAGAGCATCGCGCCGACGACGTCCTCGGGAGCCCCCAACCGCGCGAGCGGCGTCGTGCGCGCGAGCCGGTCCGCGCTCTCGGCGGGCCACTCCTCCGGGAGGAGCACCGCTCCGGGGGCGATGGCGTTCACGCGCACCTCCGGCGCCAGCACGCGCGCGAGGGCGCGCGTCATCTGCACGACGCCCGCCTTGGAGATCCCGTGCGGCACGTAGGCGGGCCAGGTCTCGAACGCCGCCAGATCGGCGATGTTCACGATCGCGCCGTGGGCACGCCGCAGATGCGGCGCGGCGGCCTGCGCCAGGAAGAAGGGGGCGCGCAGGTTGAGGGCGAACATCTCGTCCCACTCCCGCGCGCTCACCTCGCCGAACGGCGTGCGGCGCATCACCGCCGCCGAGCTCACCAGCACGTCGAGCGCGCCGAAGTGCGAGGCGACCTCCGCGACGACCCGTTCGGGGGCCGCCGCATCCGCGAGATCCCCCTGCACGAGCAGCGCCGTCCCTCCGTGCCGCTCGATCTCGGCGCCCGTCTCGCGCGCGCCGGCGTCGGAGCGGTTGTAGTGGACCGCCACCCGCATCCCACGCTCCGCGAGCGCCAGGGCGAACGCCCGCCCGAGGCGGCGGCCCGCACCGGTGACCAGGGCGACGCGATCCCGCAGCTCCATGGCGCTCGCTCAGCGCGCGGCGCGACGTCCCGCGACCGCCTCGTCCTGCCGGACCAACCACGCCATCGGCACCTCCATCATCCCCGGCGCCCGTCCGCGCTCGTTCGTGCCGTGCCAGTCCGAGCCGCCGCTCGGCAACAGCCCGAGCAGATCCGCGAGCGCCGCGAGCCGGCGCATCTCGTCCGCGGAGTGGCTCGGATGACGCACCTCCACGCCGTCCATCCCGAGCGCGACGAGCGACTCCAATCGCTCGCGGCGGCAGCTCTCGCCGGGATGGGCGAGCACGGCCAGCCCTCCGGCACGATGGATCATGTCGATCGCTTCGGCCATCGGCAGCCGCTCCTTGCCGACGAACGCGGGTCGTCCGAAGCCCAGATAGCGATCGAACGCCTCGCGAAACTCCCCCACCCAGCCGTGCGCCATCATGGCCCGGGCGACGTGCGGGCGCCCCACCGCCCCGCCCTTCGCCTGCTCGAGGACGTCGTCCATGGTGATGGTCACGCCGAGCTCGTTGAGCCGCTGGACTATGCGCTCGGCGCGCGTGACCCGCATGACGCGGATCGCCTCGAGCCGTTCCTGCATCTCGTCCAGATGCGCGAGATGGAGGCCGAGGAGGTGCGTCTCCGTGTCCCCCTCGACGGCGCTCAGCTCGACGCCGGCCACGACGCGCACGCCGAGCCGCGCGCCGGCCTCCTGCGCCGCCGCGACGCCGGCGACGGTGTCGTGGTCCGTCAGCGCGATCGCCGCGAGCCGCGCCTCGCGTGCCGCCGCCACCACGTCGGCGGGCGTGCGCGAGCCGTCCGACGCCGTCGAGTGCATGTGGAGGTCGACGAACGCCGGGGCCGCCGGCGCGGCCCCGGTCGCACCACCTCCGGGCGCGGTCACCGGCTGTAGCCGGCTTCGGGCGACGTGGCGCTCGGCTGCGCCTGGGAGAAGAGGCGACGGAGATCGTCGTCCGACAGCTCCATCAGCGACGCCTCGCGTGAGCGCCGCACGCCGTGCGGCGAGTAGCGCGTGACGCGCACCTCGCGATCGTCGCCCGTGCCGGCCACGAACATGAGCCCGAACTCGTCCTGATCGTACTGCGTGATGTATCCCGAGGGAAACACGCGCCAACGCTTGCCGTCGACGTCGATGATTCGTGTGGGCATCGCTAGTTGAACTCCACTTCCTGGTAGATCCGGTTGGGATCGAGCACGGCATCGGGCGCGCCCTCGTGCGCCCGCGCGAGCGTCGCCCGATCGTTCGCCTCGAAGAACTCGAGGAAGGCGCCGGGGAGTCCCGCCTCCTCGAACACCCAGAACCGGCACCCCGCGTCCTCGTAGTGCGCGCGCTTTCGCTTCAGCCGCTCGTAGTACTTCGTCCGCTCCGATGGGGTGACGGTGAGCCGATGAATGGAAAGCGCGCGCGCCATCGTCAGAATCCGGTTTCGGGGATGCTCTCGAGCGTCTGCTTCACGTCCGCGAGGAACCGGTCGGCGTCCGCACCGTCGACCACGCGGTGGTCGAAGGAGAGCGAGAAGTAGGCGCAGGTCCGGATCGCGATCGTGTCCTCGCCATCCGGCCCGCTGATCACCTTCGGCCGCTTCTCGATCGCGCCGAGGCCGAGGATGGCGGTCGTGCCGACGGGGATGATCGGCGTCCCCAGGAGCGAGCCGAAGACGCCGGGGTTCGTGATGGTGAAGGTGGCGTCCTGCACTTCCTCGGGCTTGAGCTTCTTCGCGCGCGCCCGGCCGGCGAGGTCGTTCAGCTGCCGCGTCAGCCCCGTGAGATTGAGCTCGTCGGCGCGCTTGATGACGGGGACGATCAGCCCCCAGTCGACGGCGACGGCGATCCCCAGATTGTACTGCTTGCGATAGATGATGTCGCTGCCGCGCACCGACGCGTTGAGCACCGGATGCCGCTTGAGCGCCGCCGTCACGCCCTGGAGGATGAACGGGAGGAAGGTGAGCTTCTGCCCCGTCTGCGCCTCGAACTCGCCCCGCATCGTGTGCCGCACGCGGGCGATGCGCGTGAGATCGATCTCGAAGAACGACGTGACGTGCGCGGCGGTGCGGCGCGCGATCGTCATGTGCTCCGCGGTGAGGGCGCGGATGCGCGACATCGGCTCGACGACGTCGCCTGCCCACGGCTCGGGGAGCGGCCCGTGCTGCGCGACGCCGGCCGGCGCGTGCATCGACGCGCCGGCGCGCGCGGCCGCGGCGGCGGGCTGTTGCGGCTGCGCCCCCCCGCGCTCGATGAGCTCCAGGATGTCGCGCTTCGTGACGCGCCCCGCGATGCCGCTCCCCTGCATGCCGGCGAGCTGGATGCCGTGCTCCGCCGCGATCTTGCGGACGAGCGGCGACGACTTCGTACGGATGCGCTCCTCGAACGAGCCGCCGTTCCCCGCCGGCGCAGGCGTGCTCGCCGGCGGTGCGGCGCTCCCACCGGCGGGCGCGGCCGTCGGCGACACGCGCGGCGTCTCCGGGCGACCGCCGACCGCCCCCGACTCGGCGGGTGCGGGCGCCGACGCGCCGGTGCCGCCGGCGTCGGGCGCGGCGCCGAGCGCCGCCCCCTTCTCCGTCTCGAGGCGCGCGACGACCGTCTGCACCGGCACGGTCTG
>Ga0182741_1002902_pt1 | contig 19108 bp, 18 predicted proteins | sample eDN5th37CBELigOP_FD_128874 | JGI IMG/M metagenome (GOLD analysis project Ga0182741, IMG submission 128874) | Enriched Organic Plus compost microbial communities from Emeryville, California, USA - eDNA 5th pass 37_C BE-Lig OP (version 2) (version 2) ... | reverse complement strand
TTATACTGAGGCCAGTTGCGGAGGTGGTGGCGGTGGTTCTGGGTCTCTGGTTTCTTCGTCATAAAGAACCTTAACCCACCACCGTTGCCCCTCCGCAACTGCTATTTGTGCAACAAAGCCGCGGAAGCGGGGATGACCGAATCGCAGCCAGCTCGAAAATGCATTCCCGCTTCCGCAGGAATGACCCAGCAGTAAGAACCCCTCCTGCTTTCTGCTGTCTGCTTTCCCGTCGTCCTCGCACTAGCCCAGGAACGACTCCAGCGCCCGCGCGCGCGAGACGTGGCGGAGGCGGGAGAGGGCCTTCTCCTTGATCTGGCGCACGCGCTCGCGCGTGATGCCGAGGAGCGAGCCGATCTGCTCGAGGGTCATCGGCTCCTCGCCGTCGAGGCCGAAGTACAAACGCAGGATCTTGGCCTCGCGCTCCTTCAGCGAGGAGAGCGACTCCTCGATCGCCTCGGTGAGCGCCTTCTCGAAGGTCTGCTCGTCGGGCGTGGGGTTGAGGTTGTCGGGGAGGTAGTCGAGGAGGCGGTTGTCCTCGCCCGGCGCGAGCGGAGCGTCGAGCGAGAGATGCGTCTGCGAGATCGAGATGGTCTTGGCCACCTCGTCCTCGCTGATGTCCATCTCCTCGGCGATCTCCTCGTGCGTGGGCTCGCGCCCCAGCTCCTGGAGGAGCGCGCTGGCGCGCTTCCCGATCCTGTGCAGGGTACCGGCGCGGTTGAGCGGGACGCGCACGATGCGCGACTGCTCGGCGAGCGCCTGCAGGATCGCCTGGCGAATCCACCACACGGCGTAGGAGATGAACTTGATCCCCTTCGTCTCGTCGAACTTGTGGGCCGCGCGGATGAGGCCGAGGTTGCCCTCGTTGATCAGATCGGCGAGCGCCACGCCCTGGTTCTGATACTTTTTCGCCACCGAGACGACGAAGCGCAGATTGGAGCGCACCAGCTTGTCCAGGGCATCCAGATCGCCCTGGCGGATTCGCTGGGCCAGTCGTGCCTCCTCCTCGCGCCCGATGAGCGGGTAGACGCTTATGTCGCGGAGGTACTGGTCGAGCGAGCCCTCATCGTACGACGACTTCTTGTGCGTGGTCACTGCCATACGGACGGCGGCTCCTGCGATCGGGCAACTCTACCACGCGGCTTCGCGCGGTGCGAATGCGAACCGGACACCGGTTCGACTGCGGCGTTGGGAGTCAGTGGATGTGGGTCCCCAGGCGGGCCCACCGCACGTCGGTCATCCACGGATACTCGTGCGATGCGTCGTGCTTGTAGCTGTAGTAGACGATCAGCGGCTGGCCCGTGACCAGGGAGTCGGGTACGAAGCCCCAGTAGCGGCTGTCGTACGAGTTGTCCCTGTTGTCCCCCAGCACGAAGTAGCTTCCTTCCGGGACGACCAACGGCCCCCAGTTGTTACGTGACGGATGCCCACCGTCGCTGGCTTCCGCGCCCTTCACGAGGAAATCGCGCTGCCAGCGGAACTCCTCGCCTGCCGGGTCGGTGTTGGGTTCGGTGTGCAGCACGTAATCCTCCTGCTGGAGGCGCCCATCGAGGTATACCCGGCCATCGCGCATCTCGACCGTATCACCCGGCAGCCCGATGAGCCGTTTGACGAAGTTCTTGCTGGGATCACGCGGCCACTTGAATACTATCACGTCGCCGCGCTCGGGGCGCCGGAAGGCCGGAAGGTGCTTGCTGGTGAAGGGAATCTCCGCGCCGTAGACCGCCTTGTTGACGAGCAGGAAGTCACCCACGAGAAGTGTGTTCTCCATGCTCCCGGTAGGGATCTTGAACGCTTCTATGACGAAAGTCCTGAGGCCGAAGAAGAGCGCCGCCACCGCGACGACCGCACGCGCGTAGTCCCAGAAGACTCTCGCCTGCCAGTTGGTCCGGTTCGTGGCGCGCAGTGCTTCCGCACGCCGTTCTTCCGAGACGGTCCGGACTGTGGCGGGGATGTCGGCGGAGACGCGATCGCTCATGTACTGCTCGGCCGGGCGTCGGCGGGGTGCTCGTGACGATGTGTACTGCTCGAAGCCATGCTCGGGCCGGTCGTCGATCTGCCCGACACAAGGCACCTGTTCAATTAAGTAAGACGCGTGGGAAGCGTTATGCAAGAGTGAGCGGCCGGCCCGTGGAGCGCCGGCCGCTCCGTGTGGTCAGTCGGGTGTGCCGAGGTAGGTGTCTATCTGCGCCTTCTGCAACTGTCCGGAGAAATCCACGTATCCCACCTTGGTTTCCGAGTAGAACTCGTAGACCTCCCAGCCGCCCTCGCGGTGCCCGTTCCCCGTCTGCTTCACGCCGCCGAATGGGAGGTGCGCCTCGGCGCCGATGGTGGGAGCGTTGATGTAGGTGATCCCGTTATCCAGCTCGTTCAGAGCGCGGAAGGCGATTCCGACATCGCGCGTGTACACCGACGACGAGAGCCCGTACTTCACGTCGTTGTTCACGGCGAAGGCCTCGTCGGCGTCCTTCACGCGTACCACCGAGAGCACCGGGCCGAAGATCTCCTCCTGCTCGAGGCGCGATCCCGCGCGCACGCGAGCGAAGATGGCCGGCTCGAAGAAGTGGCCACCGTCGAGCCCCTTCCCCTTCACGCGGCGCCCGCCGCAGAGAAGGTCGGCGCCTTCCTTCTGGCCGATGTCGATGTAACGCTCGGCCTTCTCCACCGCGGCGGCGTTGATCATCGGTCCCACATCGGTCCCTTCCTTCCGGCCATCGCCCAGCACCAGCGCGCGCACGCGCTCGACCAGACGGCCGAGGAACTCGTCGTGGATCCCCGACTGGAGGATGAGCCGGCTCGTGGCCGTGCAGCGCTGGCCGGTAGTCCCGAACGCTCCCCAGAGCACGCCCTCGAGCGCGAGATCGAGGTCGGCGTCGTCCATCACGATCTGCGCGTTCTTCCCGCCCATCTCGAGAGAGAGCCGCTTGTGCATCCGACCGCAGATCTCGCCCACGATGCTGCCGGTCTCCGTGGATCCCGTGAAGGAGATGAGCGGCACGCCGGGGTGCTCCACGATCGCGGCGCCGACCACCTCGCCGAATCCGTGCACGAGCTGGATCACCTCGGGCGGAAGGCCGGCCTCGAGCATGATCTCCACCAGAACGGTGGCGGTGTGCGGCACATCTTCCGCCGGCTTGAACACCACCGAGTTACCGCAGACGAGCGCCGGGAACATCTTCCAGGTGGGGATGGCCATCGGGAAGTTGAACGGAGTCACGAGACCCGCCACGCCGATCGGGCGGCGGTAGCTCATCGCCCACTTGTTGCGCAGCTCGCTCGGCACGGTGTGTCCGAAGAGCCGGCGTCCTTCGGCGCCCGCGTAGTACGCGGTGTCGATCCCTTCCTGCACGTCGCCGCGTGTCTCGCTTAGCGGCTTCCCCATCTCGCGCGTCATGAGGTCCGCGATCTCATCCTTGCGGCGAGCCATGATGTCGCCCGCCTTCCGCATGACGTCCCCGCGCGCCGGAGCCGGCGTCCGCCGCCAGATCTCGAAGCCGCGCCGCGCCGCCTCGATCGCGCGCTCGGCATCGCCCTTCCCCGACTTCGGGAAGCGGCCGATCACATCCGACGTATCGGCCGGGTTGACGTTGTCGAAGTACTCGCCGCTCTCCGGCTCGGACCATTTCCCGGCAATGAAGTTCTTGAATGTTTTCATGACGTTGATGAGGGTGGTCAGGTGTGGTCCGGGAAAACTAGTCCGTTATCGATGGGGATGCGCGGGGCGTGGTTCACCGCGCCCGCCCATGAACCGCTGGTGCGGGTATCGTGGCAGCGGGCCGTGACCCGCGACGACGATGCCTACTCGCACATCCAGATGGCGGGATGCTGCGCATCGGGGATGGCGTAGCCCACGCGTGGGAGTATCTCGGTGGCGCCGAGGATCACTCCCCATACCACGAGGAGGAGCGAGAGGACGTGGGCCTGGCCGGAGCGGTGGCGCCAGCTCCAGATGGATGACCAGACGCCGGCCACCACCACCATGGCGGCCGCACCGAGGTACCCGAACAGGCCGGCCCCGCAACGCGCGGAGTATGGCCAGAAGAGCATCGCCACTCCGAGCGCCACCGCCAGCACCAGGCGGGCCATGACGCCGAGCGTCGTCGTCTTGTAGCGTTGCTCGCGCACTTCCTGCTTGCGCGCCTTCTGCGCGGCCGGTGTCGGCGCACGCGCGGAGTCATCGGGGAGGAGTGCCTCGTCCGAGATCCCCTCGAGCGCGCGGTCCACCTGCGCCAGCTGCTTGTCCCACTTGGTGGAGTCCATGGATCCTCCATCCTCTCCGGTTCGTCGTTACACGTGCTGTACTCGTGTCGTTACGCGCGCTCGCGCGTGAGGCCGTAGCGCTCGATCTTCTTGTAGAGATTCGAACGAGGCATGTCGAGAATGCGCGCGGTCTCCGACACGTTCCACTCGTTCTCCCTCAACTTGCCGAGCAGGAAGCTCCGCTCGGCGGCGTCCTTGAACTCCTCGAACGTCGCGCAGTCGGCGAGCGAGCCGATGCTCGTCTGCTCGGCCGGACGCTGCCCCACCAATCGATCTACGTCGGCGGCGGTAATGGTGTTTCCGGTGGCGAGGATGAGCAGCCGCTCGACCGTGTTGCGCAGCTCGCGCACGTTGCCGGGCCAGTCGTAGCTGGTGAGCCGCTCCACCGCGTCGGGCGCGACCGCGCGCGGCGTCATCCCCTCGCGCGCGGAGAGCAGCGCGACGAAGTGCGCCACCAGGAGCGGGATGTCCTCCCGCCGCTCCCGCAGCGCCGGGACCGCCAGAGGCACCACGTCGAGACGATAGTACAGATCCTCGCGGAAGCGGCCCTCGGCGATCTCACCCTCGAGATTCTTGTTTGTGGCGGCCACGACTCGCACGTCCACCGATACGGGCTTCGCGCCGCCGATCCGCGTCACCACTCCATCCTCGAGCACGCGCAGCACCTTCGCCTGCGCCGAGAGGCTCATGTCGACGATCTCGTCGAGGAAGAGCGTGCCGCCATCGGCCTGTTCGAACTTCCCGGCCCGGTCGGCCACCGCGCCGGTGAACGAGCCCTTCACGTGGCCGAAAAGCTCGCTCTCTATGAGCTCGCTCGGGATCGCGGCGCAGTTCACCTCCACGAAGCGTGCGCCGTTCGCGCCCCGCACCGAGAGACGGTGGATGGCGCGCGCCACCAGCTCCTTCCCCGTTCCGTTCTCGCCGGTGATGAGCACCCGCGCCGGCGTGGGCGCCACGCGCTCCACCTTCTCGATCAGCGCCCGGATCGCGAACGACTTCCCCACTATCTCGTAGCGCGACTCGATGCTCTCGCGCAGCCGGCTGTTCTCCTCGCGCAGGTTCGCCGTCTGCAGCGCGTTGCGCACGGTGAGCAGCACGCGGTCGGTGTCGAGCGGTTTCTCGAGAAAGTCGTAGGCGCCGAGCTGCGTAGCCTCCACCGCCGTCTGGATCGTGCCGTGGCCGCTGATCATCACCACCACCGCCGCACCGTCCAGCTCCCGGATCCGCTTGAGCGCCTCGAGGCCATCCATCCCCGCCATCTTCACATCCATGAAAACGAGGTCCGCCCGCCATCGCTCGTACTCGGTGATCGCATCGGTCGCGCTTCCCACCGAGCGCACTTCGTAGCCCTCGTATTCGAGGAGCTGCCCCAGCGCAGCGCGAATTCCCTTCTCGTCATCGGCGATGAGAATACGACGGCTCATTGGATGGTCTTGTAGAGCGTGATCTTTCCGTTCTGTACGCGGACGTCCGCGATGTAGCGCGGCACGAGCATCGGGAGCGCATCGTCCGCCAACCCGGGTGGACGCGATCCGTGCTCGACGCGGCGGAGCAGCTTCGGGATCATCGGTGACGGTACCGACATGTCGCGGATGCGCAGCTCCTTCACCCGGTACACCGCCAGCCCGGGGTTCACGATGGCGAGCGTCCCTCCGAACATCACCGTCTCGGCGTCGCCGAAGAAGCTCCCCAGCGGACCGAGCTCGCCGGGTCCGCCGAAGTCCGAGAGGCGCACCTGCGCGCGTACCCAGAGCTGCTGATCGATCACGGCCGCCTCGATGTCGTGCGCGGAGGGCGGGAGCTGCTTCCGCAGCTCGGCGAGGATGTACGCGGTGAGGTCGCCCGGAGGAAGGTTGGCGAACACCGCGCCCGACCGGGAGCCCAGCTTCGCGACCGCATCCTTCGCACGCTCGGCGCCCTCGGGAGTGACCGGCTGCCACACCACCGTGACCGGCGCGGCGGCTTCCGGCCGGTTCCCCCCGTGCAGCAGCGGGAGCCAGTCGGCGCGGAACCACCACGCGGCGGCCGCCCCGACCACCACGAGCGCCAGGCAGCCGATGCTTCGCAAACAGCCCATCGCTCAACCTCCCCGGAGCGGCAGCGCCGCCACTGTACGGTACTTCGCTCCGCCCGCGAGCAACCGGCTCTCCATGATGTCCACGCTCGTAGCCTCCACGGTGGCTGACCAATCGACGGCGCGCGCCGCCGCCCGGAGAGCGCGCGCCTCTTCCGCCCGCAGCGGAGTGCGCGCGCGCCCGAGAGTGATGTGCGGCCTGAAGGCGCGTGCCTCACGCTCGTAGCCCAGCTCCTGGCAGGCGCGCGCCAGATCGTGCTGGAGCAGCTCCAGCTTCGGATCGGGTTCCACGCCCATCCATACGATGCGCGGCGCGCGAAGGTTCGGGAATGCCCCGAGCCCGCGCAGCACGAGAGTCGCACGCGCGTGTCCCGCCACGGCGCCGGTGAGCGCGGCCTGCAGCGCCGGGAGCGCGCCGCCGGGCTGGTCGCCGAGGAATTCCAGCGTGAGGTGCAGCCGCTCCTCGGTGACCCACGAGAGCCGCGGCGCCGCTTCGCGCATGGAAATCGTGGCATCCCTCATCGCCCGGCGTACCGAGGCCGGGAGGTTAATCGCTATGAAGAGGCGCACCATCCTGCGAGCGTTCGACCACCTCGAGGGCGATGTTCGTGAAGCCATGTTCCGGAGCGATGGCCACTGCCCTCGCGCGGATGGCGGGATCGCGCAGCAGCACCGCGGCATCGGGAGTCGGAGCGAAGATGGCGAGAGCGCCGCGCGCTTCGATGTCGCCACGGACTCCCAGCTCCGCGAGCGCCTGCAGCAACGACTCCGCGCTCAAGCGGGGATCACTCCACCGAGCACGTTCAGCGACCCGGACCGGAACCCTCGCAGGTCCACCGCGACGCGCGCGAAGCCGGCGGCCCTCACCGCGTCGTGGAGCGCGAGGAGGCGCGCCGGCTCGAGCCATTCACCGAGCTCGCTCCGATCGAGCTCCACTCGCGCGAGATCGCCGTGGTGTCGCACTCTCAGGTCGCCCACCACTCCGAGCTCGCGCAACGCCGCTTCCGCGCGCTCCACCTGGAGGAGGCGCGGCGCGGTCACCGGCGTACCGTACGGCAGTCGCGATGAGAGGCAGGGGGATGACGGCCTGGACCAGGTCGGGAGTCCGTGGATGTGCGAGAGGTAGCGGATCTCGGCCTTAGTGAGTCCCACCTCGGCGAGCGGAGAACGAACCGCGTGCTCGCGCGCGGCCTGCGCACCCGGCCGCCAGTCACCGCGGTCATCCGCGTTCGTACCGTCGACGATCGTGTCGAAGCCGCGCTCACCGGCGACGCGCTCGAGGAGCGTCCAGAGCTCCGACTTGCAGAAGTAGCAGCGGTTGGCAGGATTGGCGGCGTAGCGCGGATCGTCCATCTCGTGCGTGTCGATCTCGAGCACCGGCAGCCCCACCTGCGCAGCCACTTCGCGCGCGGTCTCCCACTGCACCGCGGGATACGATGGGCTGCGGCCGATGACGGCGAGCACCCGTTCTGGCCCCAGCGTTCGCACCGCGATACAGCCGAGGTAGGCAGAGTCGACGCCGCCACTGAAGCCGAGCAGAACAGTGGATCGCTCGAGCAACCACGCCGCGAGCGAATCTTCCTTTCTCCGCACGGTATCTGCATGTTCGGTTCGGAGCGTCTCGTCCATTCGGCAAACTAGCCGTTGGCTGGCGAGCGACGGAAGGGCGTGACCTCGGAGTGAGGCGAGTGCTGGAATGGACCCTGACGGAACGACGGCACATCGGTGCATTCATTGCAGATGAGCCGGCACACTGACGACCGAACGTCAGACCGTACTACGGTCCATGCCCCAGCGTCTTGACGAGCGGAACCGCGCAGTTCGGCTCTCTCGTGAAGGCACTCGCAAAACCGTTGGCTCCTCGTGCCCGCAGGAGGTCCGTAATGCACCGTCGCGATTTGCGCAGTTCCGAGGTCCGTTCGTGGAAATGCCCGGGTGACGTGCCCGCGAACGCACCAGCCATTTCCCCCGCAGTCACCCGGCGTAGCGGAGATGTCTCTCCTGGGCGAGCGATGATTGCTGCGGCGGTTGCGGCCGCGATGTTGGCTGCACCGGCGGTGGTCGCGCAGCAGGGTGGCGGTACCGTTCCACCCGGCGGCAACGACAGCAACTGGGTATCGCCGGCGCGAACGTACCAGGGCACGCGCTACAGTCCGCTCAACAAGATCACCACGGACAACGTCTCGAACCTGAAGGAGGTGTGGAGCTACACCACCGGGATCAAGGACGGCCACGAAGGTCAGCCGCTCGTGGTGAACAACACCATGTACATGGTCACGCCGGTCCCGAACAAGCTCATCGCCTTCGACCTGACCAAGCCCGGTCCGGCCGTCAAGTGGGAGTTCAGCCCACCCATCGATCCGGCATCGTACGGCAAGGCGTGCTGCGACACCGTGAACCGCGGAGCGTCGTACGCGGACGGCCTGATCATCTACAACGTGCTCGACAACCACACCGTGGCGGTGGATGCGAACACCGGGAAGATGGTGTGGCGCACGAAGCTCGATAACGTGGAGACCGGCTCCACCATCACGATGGCTCCCCTGGTGGTGGGCAACAGAGTGATCGTCGGCAACAGCGGTGGAGAGCTGGGTGTGCGAGGGTGGCTCGCCGGCCTCGATGTGAAAACCGGCAAGATCGCCTGGCGCGCCTACCACACCGGCCCCGACAAGGACGTCCTCATCGGGCCCAACTTCAAGCCCTACTACAAGTCGATGCAGGGCACGGACATGGGCGTGAAGAGCTGGCAGGGCGAACAGTGGAAGCTCGGCGGAAGCACGGCATGGGGCTGGATCACCTACGACCCCGAGACGAAGCTGATCTTCTACGGTACCTCCAACCCCGGCGTGTGGAACCCCGACATGCGTCCCGGTGACAACCTCTGGTCCACCACCATCTTCGCGCGCGACCCCGTGACCGGGCAGGCGAAGTGGGCGTACCAGATGGGACCGCACGACATGTACGACTACGATGGCGTGAACGAGAACATCGTGGCCGACATCCCGATGAACGGGCAGACCCGCAAGGTCATCATCCACACCGATCGCAACGGCTTCATCTACACGATCGACCGCACGAACGGCCAGGTGCTGGTGGCCGAGAAGTTCAAACCGACCAACTGGGCAACGAAGATAGACCTGCAGACCGGCCGCCCGGTGGAAGTCCCCGAGAAGGCAACGCACCAGGGGAAGCTCACCAAGGACATCTGCCCCTCCGCCAGCGGCGCGCGCGACCAGCAGCCAGCCGCCTACGATCCGCAGACCCACCTGCTCTACACGCCGTCCACGAACCTCTGCATGGACTACGGCGGGATCGAAACCAAGTACATAGCCGGCGCGGCGTACGTTGGCGCGGCCGTGCGGATGTACGCGGGCCCGGGAGGCAACGACGCCCGCGGCGAGTTCCTCGCGTGGGATCCAGCCACGGGAAAGAAGGTCTGGGGGATCACGGAGAAGTATCCGGTGTGGGCCGGTGCGCTGGCCACGGCCGGCGGCGTGGTGTTCTACGGAACGATGGACGGCAACTTCAAGGCCGTGAGCGCCAAGGATGGGAAGGAGCTCTGGAAGACGCACTTCGAGTCCGGCATCATCGGCAACCCGATGACGTACATCGGACCGGATGGCAAGCAGTACGTGGCGGTATACTCCGGCGTGGGTGGCTGGATGGGCGCGATAGTCCCCGGCGACCTCTCGACCGATGATCCCTGGGCCGCTCTCGGAGCCGTGGGTGCCGTACCCGACCTCAAGCAGGATACGAAGCCGGGTGGCGCGCTGCACGTGTTCGCGCTCTCGGGGTCGTGATGTACCGACGGGCCGGGATCGGTAGCGCGAGAGAGCGTAGCCCGCGAGTGGGCGGGCGCTCGCTCGCGCTGGGCGCGGTGGCGGCACTGCTGGTCGCCGCCACCGCGGCACTGCCCGCGCGCGCTCCACGCGAGTTCCGCGTATGCGCCGATCCCAACAACCTCCCCTACAGCAACAGGGCTGGCGAAGGCTTCGAGAACAAGATCGCCGAGCTCTTTGCCCGCGACCTCGACGCCACCGTCACCTACGATTGGCTGGCGGTGCAGCGCGGGTTCTCGCGCAAGACGCTGCAGACCGGGAGTTGCGATGTGATCATGGGTGTGCCGGCGCACTACGATCCGGTGCTCACCACCAGGCCCTACTACCGCACGACGTACGTGTTCGTCTATCGCGCGGCCGGCGGGCCCAGGATCACATCGCTCGACGACACGACCCTCAAGCACCTGAGGATAGGGATCCACGTCATCGGCGATGACTACGAGAACACGCCGCCCGCGCAGGCGCTCGCCATGCGCGGGATCATCTCCAACGTGAAGGGCTACCGGATAGTTGACGACTACTCCAAGCCGAATCCGCCGTCGCACATCATCGACGCGGTGGCCAATGGAGAGATAGACGTCGCCATCGTGTATGGCCCGTTCGCCGGATACTTCGCTCCGAAGGAGCCGGTGAAGCTCGCGGTCGTGCCGCTGTCGCAGGAGGTGGATTCGGTCTCCGGGATGCCATTCACATATGAGATCGCCATGGGGGTGCGGAAGGACGACCCCCAGCGTGCGGCGATGCTCGATTCACTCATCGACCGCGAACGGCCGGCCATCGACAGTCTGCTGGAACGCTATGGCGTCCCGACCCTGCCGATCGACTCCCGGCCGTCCGCGGCCACGGGGCAGGAGTAAGCTCCATCCAGAGCACCAATGATGCACTGTCAACGGAGAGCATCTATGCGACTTGCAAAGAGGATGATTCTAGGAGTGGGGAGCGCGGCGGTGGTCGCCCTGGCGCTCGGCGCCTGCAAGGCAAAGGAGAATCAGGCCACGGCGGGCGCCGGCGGCGAGAGCGGCTCCGCGGCCGGGGTCGAGAATGTCGCATTTCACCCGTTCACCGGCGATCCGACGCAGGCCAAGCGCGGGCGCTACCTCTTCATCGAGTACAACTGCTACGGGTGCCACGGTGGCCTCGCGGGCGGCGCCATGGGTCCGAGTCTCAGAGACACCGTCTGGAAGTATGGCGGGACCGACGAGCAGATCCACGCGTCGATCCACGACGGCCGCCCGCTGGGGATGCCCGCCTGGTCGACGATGCTGTCGGACGACCAGATAAAGGACATCATCGCCTACATCCGCTCCATCCGCACGACGGCCGAGCCGAAGTTCTTCTTCATCGGCGCCATGAAGGATTCGCTCAGCATGTAGCGACTCGGGAGCACCGTGCGCGGGGCGGCCGCGCGACGGTGCGCAGGTGCGCGATCGTACGCTGCGTGCCGGTGTGAAGGACTCCTTCACACCGGCACGCAGCGTACGATCATACGCGACGAGCGTATCGCCGCACACGCCGTGGTCAGCGCAGGCCCTGGAATACTCCGCTGATGCCACCCACGAACTGACCGGGGAGCCGCACGAGAGGACCACTGTTCTCCCTATCAGGAAGCTCGTAGAGCTGGCCGGACCCATCCACGCTCACGCCCTGCTGCGAGCAGCTCAGCAGATCCTCCTCGACTCCGAAGTCGGAAGGGTTCACATTCTTGCATGCGCCGCCCGGTGCGCCGTAGACGATGGATCCGGTGCTCACCGACCACGAGTCGCTGGCCCATTCCGTCGCGCCAGCGGCGAAGGCCATCGACTCGAGGTCGATGGGGTACGCCATCTCCGCCACGACGTTACCGCCGTCGCCGGTGATCGGCGCAACCGACCGGAGCACGCTGCCTCCGCGCCCCGACATCAGCGCCCCGCCGAAGATAGGGCCATGACGCATCGTGGCGACATGCCCCTTGACGTAGACGAAGACGGCGAGCGAATCGATGTTGCCCGGGCGCCACGCAACGACGTACGTATGCCGGTCGTACGGGCCGGAGCCGTCGTCATGCGAGATGGTGATGCTGGTGAGATCGAACGCGAGCGTGTCCTCGCCGACGATCAGCGAGCCACTGGTCACCGGCGCGCCGGCCGTGAGCGCCGCGGCCGCGGCCTGCAGCGCCTCGAGCCGCACCGGCTGCTCCCCCTCGTCGGTCCGGACGATGGCGGCCTTCATCTCGGCGAGGAGCGCGTCGTTGTTGGTATCGGGTGATGTGAGATCATCGCTACCGCAGGCGGCGATGGTGAGAGCGGCCGCGACGATGGCACCGCCGCGGAGGCTACGAAGTGAAAGCATCATTCTGTCCAGTGAGAGGTAAGTCAGGTTCGTGGCAACTAACGATCGTGAACGTGCGAAGTCACACACTGGCGGAACGAAAGCTCTCGACGGCATCACGCATTAGAGAGTTCTCATTTACCGCGGCCGCCTCGCGCTGTATTCCTCGGCGAGCCGCCGCGCGACGAATGCCTTATCAGGCCACCGGACGATACGCGAGCGCTTCCGCGACGTGAGCATCGCGCACGGTGTGCTCGCCGTCGAGATCGGCAATCGTGCGCGCTACTCGCAGCACGCGGTGGTACGAGCGCGCCGTGAACCCGAGCGTCTCCGCCGCTTCGGCGACCAGCCGGAGCGCATCGGCGGCCGCGCCCAGCCACTGGCCGGTCCAGCGCGCGGGAGCGTGCGCGTTGCACGACACGCCCGCCACGCGCTCGAAGCGCGCGCGCTGACGCTCTCTCGCGCGCTCCACGCGCTCGCGAACGGATGCGGAGCTCTCGCGCGACTCGCGGCCACCGGCGAGCTGCGCAACGGGAATCCGTCCGACGTGCACGTGCAGGTCGATGCGGTCCGCCATCGGCCCGGAGAGCCGCGCGCGATAACGCGATATCTCGCTCGCCGCACAGGTGCAGCGGCGCGCGGGATCGCCCGCCTGGCCGCACGGGCACGGATTCATGGCGCCCACGAGCGCGAAGCGCGCCGGGAATGCCACCGTGCCGGAGGCGCGAGCGATGGTCACGCTTCCGTCTTCCATCGGTTGCCGCAACGCTTCCACCACGTGCCGGCGAAACTCGAGGAGCTCGTCGAGAAAGAGAACGCCGTTGTGCGCCAGGCTCACCTCGCCCGGACGCGGCGGATTCCCACCGCCTATCAGACCCGCGTCGGAGATGGTATGGTGCGGCGCGCGGAACGGTCGCTCGCTGATGAGGGTGCTCGCGCTGGCGAGGAGGCCCGCCACCGATTGGATGGCGATCACCTCGAGCGCTTCCTCCTCGCCGAGCGCCGGCAGGATTCCGGGGAGCCGGCGGGCGAGCATCGTCTTGCCGGAGCCGGGTGGACCGATCATGAGCGCGTTGTGCGCGCCGGCCGCGGCGATCTCCATGGCGCGCTTGGCGCTCTCCTGCCCCGCCACATCCGCCAGGTCCACAGGCCTCTCCCGCGCACTCGGCGCGCATCGCGCGGACGCACGTGGAAGCATTCCCCCGCTCCTCAGCCATTCGACCAGCTCCACCAGGTTGCGCGGCGATGCGAGCGGCACGGCGCTCACCAGGCTCGCCTCCGCCACATTGTGCGCCGGGAGCACGAGCGTGCGTCCCTCCGATGCCGCCACCAGGCGCGCCACGGGGAGCGCTCCCCGCACCGACCTGACGCTTCCGTCGAGGCCGAGCTCGCCCACCACCACCAGATCACGCACGCTCTCCGCCGGAATCTGGCCGGTGGCGGCGAGGATACCGAGCGCTATGGGGAGATCGAACGCGGTGCCGCTTTTCGGCCTGTCCGCCGGCGCGAGATTCGTGGTGATTCTGCGGGGCGGGATGGTGAATCCGGAGTTGACGAGCGCCGCACCCACGCGTTCTCGGCTCTCGCGCACCGAGCCGGCGGGCAGCCCCACGATGAACCATTGCGGCAAACCGCGGGCGCAGTCCACCTCCACGGTTACATCGTAGGCGTCTATGCCGAGGACGGCGGCCGAATGGATGGCTGCGAGCATGCCGACATAGTGGCGGCGATGCCCGCGGGATGTGTCACCGATTCATCGCACCAATGACACGAGAACGCGAACGAGAGGGAACTCGCGGAACCGATCGTGCGCTGAGTTTTCAGGAGCCGCACCTTGCCGGCCGCGCACCGAAAGCATATGTTTGGTGCCCGACGCACGCACGGAGGCTGTTGCGGCTGCGGTCCGTCCAACAATATCGAGAGCGGCCCCCTCTCCTTTCTGCCGTGACGTCGCGACCGGAGCACGTATGACGAATTCCCCGGGTGATTTCCAGAGCCACGATCCCCGCAGCGATGCAGCCCCGGCGCGCGGCCACACGACGCAGCCCGCCACCACTCGCGCGCGCGAGCGACTCGCCACTGCCCTCCTCGCCGCCTGCAACGCGCGCCCCGACGACAGCGAGGCGCGCGCCACCACCGAGCTCCGGGCATCGGTCGGCGACTTCATCGTCGCCCTTCGCGACGACGGAGCGACGGTCGAGTATGCCGTCATCTCCACCAAGGAGCTGCTGGCGGAGGTCATCGGCGGACCCAACCTGCCTCCGGAACGGCGCGCTCTGGCGGAGCAGGTGGTGAGCTGGGGGATCGACGCGTACTACGACACGCCCGCCCGCGCCGACTGAGCGACGGCGCTGATCGCGCGCCGAGCTCGGCGCGCGATCAGCGCATGATCAGCGTGATCAGCGCGAGATCGTCTTCAGGAAATCGTCGAGACGGGCGGCCTTCACGATTCCTTCCACCGTCCGCATGACGCTGTCTGCCCGGCCGCTTTCGCCCCGCTGCTCGAACGACTGTGCCAGCATCTCCCCGGTGATCGCGTAGCCGAAGGGTATCCCGGCCGATGGACGGTCCACCCAGTCGCCCTGCCGGATGAGCGCGGCCGGCGCCCGGTAGACGCTGTCCCACAGCGCTTCCGTGCGCGCGACGTCGAAGTAGCCTGAAGGCGTGGGCACGATGCCCGGCGCAGCCTTCACGGAGTCGGACATGAGCTTCTGCACCATCCCCTGCGTGAGCAGATACGGCTCGAGTCCGAGGGTCTGTGCATAGTTGCCGGAGGAGAAGTAGATCGGCCGCTCGGGGAAGGCATCCTGGATCATGCGCAGCACCACGATCTGGCCGCGCGTGAGGTAGCCAGGACCTACCGTGGCCATGAGGTTGCCGTGCGCGAAGCGCTGCGGTTCTCTCAGCGCCACCACCTGCGGGAGCGAGTCTGCCTGCGCCAGCGTCATGTCCAGCGGCGGCCCGCTCGGCTTGGGCCACTCGCGATCGCGATAGATGGACGGCCCTCGCTCCGCGTCGTACTCGTAGACGGGCCGCCGTATGATCTGCCGGACGAACCAGTCCATGTCGACATACGTGATGACGGCAACTATCACGTCTCGCCGCACTCCTTCCACGGCCTGGGCGTACCAGAGCGGAAAGGTGTCGTTGTCGCCGTTGGTGATGAGAATCCCGTACGGCTCCACCGAGTCGAGGAGGTCCACGGCCCAGTCGCGCGTGAAGGTCTCGCCGCGGCGCGATGCCTGGGTGGCGTTGGTGAAGAGCGGGATGAGCGCCACGGCGAGCACGGGTGCGGCGATCAGCCAGCTCCGCTCCCGCGGTGGCGACCCTGCCGACTCCCCGCTGCCGGCGGCGGCTCCGGCCGCGCCGCCGCTCTCCGCCGCGCGTCCCACCAGCCGCGCCGCCTCCCGCCAGAGCGCCACGATCCCCAGCGCCGTCCAGACGCTCCACGCCGAGAAGGTCCAGACGAAGAAGTAGTCGCGCTCCCTCGGCTCGCGTGCCACGGTCCGGCCCAGCTCCGGCGCCTGCCCCCACGAGTACCTGAAGTTCAGGTAGTACACCAGCGCGATGGTTAGCGTGAACATCAACGTGCCGAAGTACCAGAACGAGTCCCGGTCGCGCCGCCAGTGCTCGCGCGCTCCGGCGAGCCCGAAGAGGAGGAAGACTACGGCCAGTGCGCTCTGCGCACCGGCGTACTGGCCGTAGGCGTCGCGCAGCCACTGCCACTTGAAGTACGTCCAGAGAAGCCCGAGCTGCGCGGCCAGCGGCGCCTGGCGATCGGAAACCGAGGGCTTGGCGTACTGCGTACGCTGGATGTTGTCGTAGAGCCGCTCGGCGGTGAGCCTGCTGAAGGTGCACGACCACTCTATCTGCGTGGCGCAGGCGGTCGGCTCGCCCTCGTTGAGCGCGGGGAAGTGCGCGGCGCGCACCGGCTCCACGGCGAAGGGCGTGAGGCCGAGCAGGAGCGCGCCGAAGCAGGCGAGCAGGAGCCGCCAGCGGAGGAGAGTGCGCGGTCTGTGCGCCAGGATGGCGGCGCCCACGGCCGGTATCACCAGGAAGCCCGCGGGATGGTTGGCGTAGCCCAGCCCGGTGATGAAGCCCACGAGAACCAGGAGCCGCGAAGCGCGCGGAGTATCCGGCGCCTCGATCCAGCGCAGCATGATCCACGACACCAGCGCCACGCCCACGACGTTCACCGCGTACACCTTCTCCGCCACCACCGACTGGTTCCACACGGTGAACGCCGTGGCACCCGTGATCGCGGCGACCGCTCCCCCCGCGATGCGCTGCCAGCGCTGCGCCAGCCAGCGCGAGAGGATGCGCTCGGTGACCAGGAACCAGAGCCCGGCGGCGATCGCCATGAGCAGCGCCACGAACAGGTTGATGCGCGCCGCGTAGCTCACCGGGATGGGGAGCAGTCCGAAGACGTGTCCCACGAGCACGAACAGCGGGTTCCCCGGCGGATGCGGGAGGCCCAGCACCTTCACCGCCGCGATGTACTCGCTCGTGTCCCACATGGCGGTGGTGGGAGCGAGGGTCGCCGCGTAGAGCGCGAACACCGCCAGTGCCGTGATGGAAGCCGCTGCGTACGATGGCTGGAGCTCCGCGTTCCTGGCGGCCCCCGTCTTCCGTGCGCTGCGTTCCGCGCGCGCGATGGTGCTCAGGTCGAGTCGCCTCCCACCGGAGTTGCCGGGATCGGTCGCGCCGGCGCCGCTGATCCAGCCATGCGGCCGGGCTGCACCCACTGGGTGTCGTCCACCACGAACGCGTAGCCCGTGCTTTCGCGGTCGAGCGCCACCACCACCGACCAGACACCCGATCCAGCGCTGTCGGCGAGCGGCGTGGCGCTGCGGCTCCATCCGTTGAAGTCTCCCGCTATGGCCACTCGCGCGGCCGCGGGCGCCTCGAATACGAAGCGCACGAGGCGGAGCGTGTCGTGCAGCGCGGAGTTCACCGTATCGCCCAGCACGATCATGCGGCCCGCTGGAGCTCCGCGCGCCGGATCGAGGCCCGAGCGCGACTGCAGAATCGTGGAGTCCACCGCCAGCCACGCCACGCTCGCCGCGAGAGCGAGGAGCGCTCCTGCGAGTTGGTAGCGGAGCCCGCGCCGCGGCGCGGAAGATCCATGCGAGATGGCGACCACCGCCCCGCCGAGCGCAGCCGCGGGCTGAGCCGCGGGCGGAGCCGCGGGCGAGTCGGCGCGGATGCGGGCCATTACCCGCTCACGCAGCGCGTCGGAGGTGGCCACGGGGCGGCGGAGCTCCGCCAGCGCCCATTCCGGCAGGAGGCCGGCGCGGTCATGCATGGGAGCTCTCCAGCAGTAGCTCGCGGAGCCGCGTGCAGGCGCGCTGCACGCGCATCTTGAGCGCCGAGACCCCGGCCCCGGTGATGGCCGACATCTCGTCGTACGTGAGCTCCTCGGCGAAGCGCAGGACCACGGCCTCGCGCTGGTCGTCGCTGAGAGAATCGAGCGCCCGCGCCAGCTCATCGCGCAGCGCGCCGAGCTCGGAGCCCGCCACATCGATGGCGGCCGTGGTATCCCACTCCCAGCTCGCCATCGGGACCTCGCGCCTGTTCCGGCGCGCCAGCATGGTGCGGCACTGGTTCACCAGGATTCTGTAGAGCCACGCGGCGAACTTCTCGCGCTCGCGATAGCCGCCCAGATAGCGGTAGGCGCGCAGGAACGACTCCTGGACCGCGTCTTCGGCATCCTCGCGGCTCCCCAGTATGTGCAGCGCCAGGCGCAGGCAGCGCTCGTGGTAGCGATCCACGAGCACGCCGAAGGCCTCGGTGTCGCCACCGAGAACCGCTCTCACCACCTGCGCGTCAACTGCAGCCATGCGAGAATAACCCGATCATCCGGAGAAACGTCACATCGCGCGGCGGCAGAGAGAACCGCGCGCCGCGCATCCGGCCGCTGCCGCCCGGATGCGATCCCACGGGTCACCCGCGCGGCCAGCCGTACAGGCTCGCGTAGAGCGCGCGGTTCCGCTGGATGATGCGAACGTAGTCGCGGGTCTCCCGGAAAGGGATCCGCTCCACGAACAGCTCGGGATCGCCCGCGCCGTTCTTCTTCGCCCAGCGCTCCACCCTCGACCTCCCGGCGTTGTAGGCGGCGAGCGCGCGGCCGTCGTCGCTGTAGCCCGAGAGCAGTTCCGCCAGGTGCGTGGTGCCGAGCTGCAGGCTCACATCCGGCTGATACAGGAGCGCCGCATCCCACGCGGGGAAGTCGAGTCCGTTGGCGATCGTGTGCCCCACGCGCGGCATGATCTGCATCAACCCGCGTGCGCCCACCGGCGATGTGGCGCGCGGGTCGAAGCGCGACTCCTGCCGGATGAGCGCCGCCACGAGCGAGGGATCGAGCCCGTTGAGCGCCGCCTCCGCTTCGAGCGCGGCGTCGAGCGATACCGGATAGAGCAGCCGGTACACGCGGGCATCCGGGGGAGCACCGCGCGAGAGGGCGAGCTGCGCGAGTGATATTCCGTTCGAGGCGAGTCCGTGGGCGCGGAACGCCGCCGCGGTGGCGAGGATGCTGTCGGGCGTGCTCCCCGGATGCGCACGTAGATACGTGTATTCCAGACCAGCCTCCTCGCCCATCCCGAGGCGTTCGAGGAGAGCGGCGCGCGCGAAG